>OGDN01000638.1_pt1 | contig 69290 bp, 69 predicted proteins | sample 1570271 | NCBI WGS metagenome assembly OGDN01 (sample SAMEA4384481, study PRJEB24528) | human gut metagenome | reverse complement strand
CGAAGGATGGAGGATATGCAGAATCAGCGTATGAGTATAAAGCCGGAACATATTATATAAGAGAGGCTAAGGCGGCAGACGGCTACATGCTTGACACCACGGTATATAAGATAGAAGTTACAACTGATGGCGACAATGTGGTCGGATTTACAGATGTAGTGAGAACAGACTCAAGACAGAAAGTAAATGTAACAGCACATAAGCAGGATAAGGAAGATTCAAAGCCACTCGCCGGAGCAAAGTTTGGGATATATGCAACATCAGATATTAAATCACGCGACGGAGCTGTCCTTGTAAAGAAAGGCGACCTTATAGAAACAATGACAACAGGGGAGAACGGAGCTGTATCATCAGCATATGATCTTCCTATTGGATATGTATATGAGGTCAGAGAAGATTATTCTCCAATCGGATACGGAAACACATTTGAGACAAAGAAAGTAAATGCTTCAAAGGTATTAGGCTATGGAGATGTTCCATCACAGGACTTCGATATGGTATTCGTTGATGATAAGACGATAATCGTTAAGACAACAGCTGCAGATTATAAGACCGGGGATAACCAGGGTTCATATGATGAAGACTTGTCTTACAAAGTCACTGATAGCGTATATCTCGACAACTTAATGCCGGGAAAGACATACACAATTAATGGTAAGTTGATGAATAAGGCTACCGAACAGCTATTCCTTGATGCTAATGGAAATGAAGTTACAGGAACAACAACATTTAAGGCTGAAAGCAAGGAACAGATTGTTAAGGTGGAATTCAACTTCAAGGGAAATCTAGAAGGAAAATCCACTGTTGTATTTGAGGATTTAATAGAAGAGGGCGTAACAATATATACCCATGCTGATATTAAAGACGAGAATCAGACTGTAGATTACCCTAAGATAAGAACAAAGGCACAGGATAGCAAGACTAAGGACCATGTAGGAACGATTGATGCTACATCATCCATTATAGATACAGTAATATATTCTAATCTTAAGGTTGGAAATACATACAATGTATCAGGATATTTAATGGATAAGGATACCGGTAAGCCATTCCTAGATGCCAATGGAAACAAGATTACAGCTGAAAAGACATTTACAGCTGAAACATCAGACGGAAGTGTTGATATGACATTTACATTTGATTCATCACTTCTTGAAGATACGACACTGGTTGTATTTGAGGATGTTTTCTATAACGGCGTAAAGGTTGCAACCCATTCCGATATAGGGGATGAAGAGCAGTCAATTCATTACATTAAGTTAAGAACTACAGCTAAGGATACAATAACAGACAGTCATGTTGGTACTGTCTCAAAAGTAGCATCAGTTATTGATACAGTTAAGTACAATAATCTTATTATTGGAAAGACATATACAGTAAGTGGTTATCTGATGGTTAAGGAAACAGGTAAGCCATTACTTGATGCTGATGGAAACAAAGTAACAGCTGAAAAGACATTCACTGCAACAGAAGAGGATGGAAGCATCGACTTGATGTTTACATTTGATTCAAGACTTGTTGAGGGTCAGTCAGTGGTTGTATTTGAAGATATGTATTACAATGGTGTTAAAGTCGGTACTCATTCTGATATAAATGATGAGGGTCAGACTGTTCACTATCCAAAGCTTAAGACAAGAGCTATAGACAGTGCGACAAAGGATCATGTAGGTACAGTATCTAAGACAGCTACAATTATTGATACAGTTGATTACACAAACCTTATTGTGGGAACTACATACACAGTAAGCGGTTATCTTATGGTACAGGAGACCGGAGAACCATTACTTGATGAAAATGGCAATAAGATAACAGCTGAGACAACATTTACAGCAACTACAGCCAATGGTGCAGTTGATATGGTATTTAAGTTTGACTCATCATTACTTGGTGATAACACTCTTACATGCTTTGAGGACCTTAAATACAATAATGTGACTGTAGCAACTCATTCTGACATTACAGATGAAGAGCAGTCGGTACACTATATTGATTTAAAGACTAAGGCTATTGACAAGAATACCGGAAACAATGTTGGAACTGTGCAGAAGAATGCCACAATAATTGATACAGTAAGCTATAAGAACCTGATTGTAGGCAAAGAGTATACTGTATCAGGACATTTAATGGTTAAGGACACTAACAGTCCTTTACTTGATGCTAATGGTAACAAGATAACAGCAACTAAGACATTCATTGCTGATAAGAAAGATGGTACTATTGATATGACATTTGAGTTTGATTCGTCATTACTCGGTGGAGAGACTATCGTGGTATTTGAAAAACTTATACACAATGGAATCGAAGTTGCAGCACATGAAGATATTAATGATGAAGATCAGAGCGTGCATTATCCTGTATTAAAGACAACAGCTAAGGATACAACAACCGTAGTTGATGCCACAAAGAGAACAGATGATAAAACTCCTCTTCAGATAACAGATACAGTAGAGTATACAAATCTTATTCCAGGCGTAACATACAAGGTTGTAGGTAAGCTTATGGATAAGGTTACGGGTAAACCTCTTGCAGACGGTAAGATTACATCTGAAGTAACATTTACTCCGGAAGAAGCAGATGGAACAGTTGATGTAGTATTTAACTTTACAAGAGCAGAGCTTAACTCACTAAATGTAGTTGTATTTGAGGATATATACGACGCTGCATCTAATGTACTGGTTGCAACTCATTCAGATATAAATGATGAGGGTCAGACGGTTACATTCAAGTCTGTGGTAAATATCGAAAAGCTTGACTCCACAGGAATAATCAAGCAGCTTGATGGTGCTACACTTGAGATTTTAGATTTAAAGGGTAATGTAGTATATGGACCATTTGTTACAACTGGTACAGCTACAGAAATACTTGGACTTCTTCCGGATGTTGAATACATCTTAAGAGAGGTAAAAGCTCCTGCAGGATTTGAGCTTGCTAAGGATGTTAAGTTTACATTAAAGGATTCTGCAAGAATTCAGCATGTATCCATGACGGACGAGGCAATTATTGGATACCTTAACTTTGCTTATAATTCAACAAACGACTGGAACAAAGCCGGAGAGGTTGCAAGCAATGAGGAGACAGTCAAGACAGGTGATTCAAATACAGATATGGTGCGTGTATACGCTGTCATAATGTTTGTATCTGCACTTGGTATGATTCTTGTTGCAATAAGAAAAGGTATCGTAAAATTATTTGGAATATTTGCAGTAGTTATGGTGGCTGGTTTGGCTTCTGTCACAACTAACACATATGCTGCAGAAAGCTATAAGGTAACAGAAAAGTATACAGACAAGGACGCTAAGAAGGAATACAACTTCGATAAGACAGTAGAAAAAGATGGCGTTACATATCAGTTATCAGATGTAAAATACGACGCGATTGAGAAAAAAGTCCCTGCTGATGTTACAAAGACTTTAGAGATGAAGTCAGCACTTACAACATATGCCGATGCTGAGTTTGGCGAGACTGTTGAAAAAGACGGTATCACATATAAACTTGCAGGCGTAGAAAAAGATGTAACAGGTGTAGCAGGCAGGACTCAGTATCATGAAGAGAATGTAAATTATAACGAAGTGACTGGTGATAAGGCCATCTCAGATACAATTAACTCTACTGTAACTGACCCGGTAACGGGAAAGGATTACGGAGTTACACTTTCATTAGTATCAAAGAAGGTTGTTAAGTCAGCTGTATCTGATGAGTTTAAGTTTGATATTACTTTCTATGTAACTAATGGCCGTTATTTCAGATATAAGGATAAATTAGTAACATATAATGAGAATACACCGGATGTAATGCAGTTTTCCGATGAGATTCTTTCAGATTTAAACCTTGACCCTGAACTCTATAAAATAAATTCTATTGAATGGGACGGGGAAGCTTACACAAACGAAGATGGCGTGCTCTGCCGCAAGGCTGCTGCTGTTGGAAACAGAGTTATAAATGATTATGAAGTTGTATATGGTGGCGACTACAATCTGCCTGCAGATGCAAATGCATATAATTGGGTAGGAAAATATGAAGCTACTGTAAATGATCCTGTTGGTGGAACAGAATATGATATCACTGCAACAGCAACATATACAGAGTATATTGCTGGACAGGTTGAAGCCAACGAGGAAAAGGCAAACTCATCTGGATTTATTACATTTGTAAAAAATCATCCAGCTGCTTTTGCTGGTGTGTCTGTTCTGATTATTGCTGCACTTGTTATTGTTTTCTTATTCTTCTTAAAGGTAAGAAAGAGTAACAAGTATCCTCAGGAATAATTTGCAGAAATGAATATACCCCGCCCGGGTTTAGTCCGGACGGGGTTTTGTATAAATAGCGAGGGAGAAAATAACATATGAAAAAACTTATAAGAGTTATGTTTCTGGTATTGTGCTTTGTATTTGTGCTTACTGGATGCAAAAAGAAGCAGGAGAGAACTCCGGACGTTCTTGAAATGGAGGACCTAAGGGGAAGTCAGCCGGATGCAGAAAATCCGGACACAGATGGAGATGGTATTACAGACGAGGATGAGAAGAGAATTGGAACGAATCCAGAGAAAGCGGATTCGGATAGGGACGGTATACCTGATGGGTTGGAGCTACAGTTAGGACTGAATCCACTCAGCAAAAAGACAGATGGTAAGACTAAAGATAATAAGAGAAAGTTCGAACAGGAATACACAGCTGAGAAGGTTAAGCTTAATGTAAGTGGGGATTATAAGGTTGCGGATATTACATTTCAGGAGAGCGATGGGGTGTTTAACATTCCTGTTGCTGTAACGCCTGTATATGAAATATATATGGAGAATCAGAAGTTTGATTCTGCAGAAATTAGTTTTGATTATACATCAAAGAACAATCAGAAAGTAGGTGTGTATCAGTATCTTGATGATGGCAGTTATAAGCTCGTGTCAGAGGGTACACAGGCAAAGCTGGAGCATTTTTCAAGATATTTTTTAGGTCAGATTATCGAGGATAAGGAGAGCTTTCAGCCTGCGTTGGATATAGCGCTGGTGATTGATAACTCTGGTTCAATGTATTCACAGGAGCAGTGTGCTGGCAGTGCTGAGAATGATGTTGACTTTAAAAGAGTTGATATGGCCAAGTCGCTTGTTGAAAAGGCTGCACAGACAACAAGATTTTCGTGTTATACATTTACAAGGGATATAACTAAGGTAACTGGGCTTACGTCAGATAAGAATGCATTATATACGAGCATTAATTCAATTAAGGACACCGTTCCTAAGTTCAATGGAACAGCTTCTAATAATACTATATATAAGGCTTTGTCAGACTTTGAGGATGATAAGACTAGAAGACATTACATAATTCTTTTATCAGACGGATTTGATAAGGGAGGATTATTTGACTGGGATGAGAGTACGGATTCCGTAATAGCCAGGGCAGCCGAGAAAAATACTGTTATAATTTGTATTGGACTTGGAAACGAGATTGATGTAAAACATCTGACGGAACTTGCAACAGGAACGGGAGGATTCTATAGATATGCCCGCTCTGCTGATGATTTAACAGATTTATATGAGCAGATAAATGGTGTACTTAATAATAACTATGTTGATACAGATGGTGATGGAAAGACAGACAGTATACTGCTTGCAGATTCAGGATTCAATATTGATACAGATACGCTTCCATTCAATAATATCCGAATAAAGGATACGGAAGGTGTTCATAGAGACGGCCAGTGTTATGGAATGGCATCTCTTACTCAGTTATATTATGTTGGAAAGCTGCCATTTAAGTATGGAGATGTGGAGAAACACAAGTATAATAATGTACCATGGTCTGCAAGTCTTATGTCAAAGGCTTATGACTTCAAGGATTCAAAGTTTTTTGAAAAGAGCGGAGAGTATACGGCAAATTCTGTTGCACTGCGTGAGTATTCAGATTATAAACATCTTTATGAACTATTATCAAAGCCTGCTAAGGAGAAATGGAATGTAAAGGATGGTGTGGCTTTATTTGTCCCGGAATTAAGGGCGGAGATTGAAAAACATAGCGAACTTATGGAAATATATATGCTCGATGAAAGTGGTACTCTGAATGGTAAGAAATACAGCAAGGTAGAGTTTTACAGATATAGACTTGATAATGGTGAGCCAAAGAATGATGAAGATAAGTCAATGTATGAAACTATAATGGCAATTAATAATCTCTATTCGAGCCAGACTGCCAGTGGTAATAATATGTTCCAGTTTGGCACATCGGGTAATGCTGAGGTAATGACAAAGCTGGTAAAGTATCTGTCAGAGGGAGTGCCATTGCTTATATATGGTGAGTCACATGCAATTAATGCAGTGTCATTGTATCGTGATATTGATAATCCTAACGAGTATAAACTGTACTGCTACGATAACAATGACAGAAAACAGTTAAAAGTACTCACGATAAAAAGGATTAAAACATCATTCATCAAGGATGGTGCAACTGCCCTGGAAACAGACTATATGTATCGTATCTATGATACAGACGGAGTATTTAAAGATGAGGGTAAAGAAATTAATGTGAACTTTGATCTCGCAAGAGGTCTTTCAGCGTAAAATTGTAAGTACAAAAGTATTATATTATATGGAAGAGGTGGCTGGTTATGGTTCTTGCTATAATTTTGATGGTGGTGATTCTCATAGTGTTCGTCATGGCTCTTATGCGAGTAGCAACATCTGTAGATTTACATAGGGAGCTGGAAGATAGCAGAGAAAAGCCCTAAGTAAGCTGAATGCACGCTGTGACTGAAATAAGACCAATGGATAAGTGTGTGGGATGAGTCTGTCACAATGACATAAAAATCGCACAATTACATTGATAATTTAGCACGATTTTGATATACTATAATCGAAGCATTAAACATTGGTATGGTGGCTTTCGGTTCAGAAAGGGGATGTTGTTATGTCTATTACTGCGACGGAACTAAAAATTAATCTTAGCAAGTATCTTATGCTTGCAGAAACTGAAGATATATATATAACGCGAAATGGAAAGGTTGTTGCAAAGTTGACTAATCCATATCAGGATAGAGTGGATATAGCGAAATCATTGTTTGGAATTCTTCCAAATGATATGACTTTGGAAGAGGCAAAGGAAGAAAGGCTGAATGGAATATGAGAGTTTTGGTTGATACTTGTGTTATTATTGATGCATTACAGTCTCGTATTCCATTTGCGGAGGCGGCACAAAAGATTTTTATTTACTCTGCAAATGAACAGTTCGAGGGGTTTATTACAGCAAAGTCTGTAACGGATATATATTATCTGACGCATCGATTAACACATGATGATAAGGAAACACGAAAAATTTTGAGTAAGCTTTTCTCATTGTTTCATATATTAGATACAGGCTCATTGGATTGTCGAAAGGCATTGTCTTCTGAGATTAGGGATTATGAAGATGCTGTTATGGTTGAGACGGCTATTCGCACAGAAATGGATTGTATAGTGACGAGAAATGTAAAAGACTATGCAAAATCTCCAGTTAAAGTATGTGAACCCTGTATGTTTTTGAAATTGTTAGAAAAGGGAAATAAAGAAAGTTAGTCACTGCTACCAGTAACATTAATGAGATTTTTGCTAAAATAGTATTTATTTGTGATTTAAGGAGGCATGATTTTGAGGAATATTTTACTTTTATGTGTATTTAATATAGGATTTGTCGCATTTCTTTCAATTGCTAAGGATTGTGCTGTTGATATAGAGGATGGGAAGATTAGTAGGCGTAAAATGCTGGCATTTCGTTGTTTGGCATGGGGATTTTTTCTTCTTGGTGCCTTTGTAGTAATATGTATGTTTCTGGAATTTGTGTATCCTGTAGTGTATCCTGTAATTGTTAATATGATAAGCAGAACATGATTTTACGGCAACGGGCAAAGGTTATATTACAATAATTACAATAATTTTTCAAAATACTTGCAATTTATATACACCTCTGTTAACATACATTTAGTACTTATTTTTCTTGTTTCGCATTTAAAGAAACGGTTTCTATTGCATTATCATGTGAAAATGATTGTGTGGTAAGAATGGGCTGCGTGATTTGAGCAGGTATCAGGCATGTGTGTAGGCACATGCCTTTTTTAGTTAAATAAAAAGTTTATGCAGCCCTATGGGTTGCATTTTTTAGTTTAAGGAGGAAGAAATTATGAAGAAAAGAGCAGTTAATGTCGCGTTAGGTTTAATACTATTCGGTTTATCTTTCTTGATAGGGTTTGGGTTATATGGTGTAACATCGGCTTATGAAAAGAATGCAGAGATAAGTTATGAGGAAAGAAAAGATGATGCTCATTCAGAACACATAGAAGCCCAGGTAAGTGCAGATGAGGGACAGGTCTTAGAACCAGAAATAGGAGATGTCACAGAAGAAGTTATAATGGAAAGGAAGTAATGAAATGAAGGATATTAGAGGAAAAGAAAGACTGGAAGAAGATGCCTTTAACCAGCTATTAAAGCGCGATAAATTGGTGAGTATGTGTTTTGCTTATTCTTTGCAGAATATAGCGAAGGATAGCAAAAATACAAGAAAAGCTGGTTGATGTAGGCTGTGTACTAATGATATACTGAACATGTTTGAGTGCTTCATATTAAGCGTAAATTAAAGTAGATGGGAGAAGTAAAAATGGAAAAGAGGAAAATCAAAAATATAGTAATAGGTTCAGCAGTGGGAGTATTTCTTGTGGTATGCATAGTTGTTATGACAGTTGTAACACATAATGCTAATAAACCAATTGATGGAATAGTTGGCGTATGGAAAAGCGTTGATGAAAATGCATATATTTCAATTGATAAGAACGGCAAGACCATTAGATATGTTGTTTCTAACGATGGTCAGATAACTTATGCCACTAAAGGCAAAACAACAGGACATGGCGGAATTACTTTTACAAGGTATTATAACAGCAAAGAAAGTGATAAGGTATACACCGATATAAGGGATGTAGAATATGTAAAAACATATCTGCCAGAAAGCGTAGATTATCACGATAAAGAGACTATAGCTTATAATCCATTTAGGGATGATGGGAAAGTAGATAATAAATGGCATTTCTATAAAAAAATAAAGTAGAATAGACAAATATGTGACAACTGTGAGTAGTTCATATTGTCTTTTTAATACTTCTGTGCTAATATGTTAATGTATTATTTTATTGTTTTTTCTGTCTTAATGATTGACAGTGTTGCCATTCTTGTGTGATTAGTGTTTATTATTCGCGGAATGAGCAGGTTGCTATTATCAGACATATAAGGATTTTAATGAGCGTGTGGCTTTGCCACAGGCTCTTTTTTTTATGCCTTATGTGACTGTTACATAGATAAATACAAAATAGGGCGTGAGCCTAGAAGGAGGTGCCTATGGCAATTAATTTATGCGGGCAGATGGATTTATTCTCAATGCTTGGGGATATCGGTGGAAAGCCATATAACAATATGACAATTTCCGCTGATATGCCATCTGCTTTCTCTGGGAAAACAGAGAATGAAAATTCGGATAATCTTGACGATTATCTGTCAGTGGAAGAAAAGATTCTTACACTGCTAAAAAAGAAAAAGGAGATGAAGCTTACAACAAATTCTGAAATTTACTCAATTTTTTCAAAGAAAAAGATTGAGGAGGAAGACATGGAGTATATCAGTGATAAGCTGGAAGGTTATATGAGAGAACTTCTGCTGGATTGTGTGTCAGATGATATGCAGGAGGAAAATTTCAAGCTAAGTGATACTCTTGAAGATTTAATGGGGTATTCAACAGCGGCAGATTACATTCGACATTTTGATTTTATTAATAGGGGAAATATGGCCTGCTCACAATTTCAGATTGTAGGAACGAGAGGAGTTAAGCCTTATTATCAGCTTATTGGATATGAATCATATAAGGATTTGCCTGTATATCTTTCCATTAACAAAATGAAAAAGAGGTCGCGTGGCAAATGCTATTATCGAACCGGGAAAAAAAAGTATACCATGGCTTATATATCCGATGCTGCTTTCTGTATAGCCAGAGCCGTCATGTTTAATGAGGTTGTTAAGGTTATGGAAGAGGATTCATCATTTAAGGATTACATTAAATCTCTTCTTAGCAAAGAAGTTGATAAACTGCTGGATGATGGTCTTGTAGCTGCAGATGATAATCTACTGGAGAGGATATGCCATGCTCTTGGAACGCAGATATTAACGGTAAAATCCACTGCATTTTCATCCAGCAGAAATCTGTCAGGAAAGACGTACACAGGTGGATTATCTGATATTCTACAGACTAAAGTTGCATATTCAGATATGGCTCTGTATTGTCATCTGCTTGGGATTAAGGTTTCAATTTCTTATTTTCATAGGAACACATTGTATGACAAAGCACTTGAAAAGTTATACTGTCGTATTCTTAAGAGAAATGTTCAGATTGAAAGGATGGCGCAGTATAACAGGGCACGGGAAAGCGATTATGCCAGATCTTTCCAGACAAAGAAGGGGATTCCGGACAAAGTACTTAAAGCAATGAAGGAGTCACAGTTTAATGATTATTTCGGATACATCGAAATGGACGAAGAGTGTGACACAGATAGAGTAGCTGAACTTGCAAAGGAATGGAGTGCTTTGAGCGAGACTTACTTTGGAGGAAAAAGGTATGCAGATGTGTCATTGCGCTTCAGAAAGCTTGGAAATCATCATGCTATAGGTCTGTATTATTCATATTTCAGATGTATATGCGTGGATGTGCGAAATCCTAAATCTATGGTGCATGAGTTCATGCATATGATTGACGATGGTACATTGACAGGGATCAGGAAAGATTATCTTAGTATTAAAGATGATTTCAGTAAGATTCTTAATAGATACTGTTATTTCATTGATAAGTCTGTAGAGAATTTATCAGGAAAGTATAACAAGTCATATTATAAGACACCTACTGAAGTTTTCGCTCGGTGTGGAGAAATTTATGTTCATAGAATGCTGGGAGTTAATGATTCCTTGGTCGGTGACTGCCAGGGCTTTGCATATCCGGATGATGAGTACCTGAATAGGTATATCAGGGAATACTACGATAACTTATCTGCAGTTGCTTTCGGAAAAGAAGGTGATTGCGATGAATAGGGTGAGTTCCAGCCAAAGGATATGTGAGTTTATTCAAAGGTCTGCAATTAAAGAGGTATTCGATGAACAGACAGAGTATGATATGGCTCTGGAGTATCTTTCAATCAGTCAGGATTATGTGGGTGATTTGACTGAAAACGCTAAGGTTGCAAGAGCATATTGCAAGGAAGTGCATACCTACATTTTCAATCATGTTCATGTAAGTGAATTTTATCCTCTTATCAGGAAATTTATAAGAGAATTTTCAGGTTATGATTTTGAAGGAGATCTTATGAATTACCTTAAAAGTCAGACAACGCTAGATGATTACAATATAACAGTTGTCATTAATGCCTGGAAAAAACAGTTTTGTTAATTATTAAAAAGCGCTCAAAGCGCACAGGAGGTTATTATGAAAACAAAGATATCACAGTTTGATGATAATATCGGTAAGGATATTGAAGGTTATTATTTTCTGTCTGATTTCAAGATCAGTTCAGGTAAGAAAGGCAGGTACGCAAATGTTTTTATAACAGATTGTACAGGCAGTCATACCGCAAGAATGTGGCAGGAGACTATATCGGAAGATGGAAGCCGTGAGGCAGCTCTTATCGGTAAAGTTATTCATGTATATGGCCGTGTTGATGCTTACGATGGTAAGGGTTCACTTATTATTGGAGCAATGAATGAGGCGGCAGAGGCAGAGTATGAAATGTCAGAGATTGCAAGGTGCTTAAGCAAGGAATACTTAAAAGGTTTTACAAGGGAGATAGGAAACTATATGTTACAGATTAGTGATGAAAATCTGGCCTTGCTTGTTAAAACCATATTTAATGAAAATTATGCAGCATTATCACAGCTTCCGGCGGGTTTAAAGATGCATCATAACTTTAATGGTGGTCTTCTTATTCATACATGTGAAGTGTGTGAGCTTGCAGTTGATTATCTTAACCTGTCAGAAAGAATGAAGGCGGTTAAGGAGTATGGACCTGTTATAGACAGCAGGACAAAAGACCTTGTAATTGCCGGGGCATTATTGCATGACATAGGTAAGGTGTATGAATACCGTGGTTTTCCTAGTGCAAGAATTACGAAGAAAGGCGAGCTTTTAGGACATCTTGATATCGGTGCTGACATTATAAGGAGCACTGCTAAAAAGACTGGCATGACAGATGAGGACATGATTGATGAATTGTGTCATATAGTGCTAAGCAGTCATGGCGATGAGAGCTGTATAGCCCCTAAGACATTTGAGGCTCTTATTGTTTCATTTGCGGACAATTTCTCTGCACAGTGTGACAATTACGGTGTTTTGCTATCTGAGGATAAAAGGATGTGCCCGGATGATCCTGGTGATTTCTTTTACAGTAAAGTTAAACAGAGAAAATTCTTAAGAAAGGAGTAAGTGATGGAGATAAAGTATCTGGTCAAAAATCCATATGGGGGAATTATCTTCTATGGTAAGGATGGCACTGGTGTAGTGTCAGATGCTATTCATGCAGCTGAAGAAGTTGCTAATTATGGTGCTGAAAGTCAAAAGGCTTTTGATGAACATCCCGACTGTTATTTTATCGATCTTATTCCTGGGAAAAGAGAGATAACACTGGAACAGATAGAGGATATCAAAAGACACCAGAATGTTATCCCTGTGTTTTCGAGGGTTAATGTATTTGTAATTGCTCATGCAGACCGCATGAGCATTACGGTGCAGAATGCATTGTTAAAGGCATTGGAAGATGGCAGTAGTAATAACTGCATAATCTTATGCTGTGAGACAAGGCTGATTCCTACGATAATGAACAGGTGTAGTTGTCTGTTCGCAGGACATGAGCTGACAGCTGAAAAGGAACAGAAAAAAGCTGCTGAATTAAAGCTGCCTGTATGGGCAGTACATGAGCTTGCGTGCGGAAGAGAGGAGTGGCTTAATGAGCCAGACTTTCCAAAGGTTTGCCGGATGTTGTCTGAACTGGAAAATATTGGCAGTAAGTGCGAGGTGTTATTGTGCCTGGATGCTCTTAAAGAGAAAAATGAGCAGTCGTTCATCAAGAACACTTCTGAGACAATGGTGATAGCACTTATGATGGCATTAGAGGATATTATTCTTAAGGCGACACTTAGCATAAGAGGTTCTGAGCATTGTGTCGTTCCTGAATCTGTTCTTAGCATGTACGGGGATGAGCAGCTTAATATGAAAGCGTTGAAATCACTGGAGAATGCACTGGAAATGTGCAGGAGAAAGACTTTTACGCATAATGATTATTTTAATACAATAAGGCTGCTTGCAGCATAATGGAGGTTTATATGAGTGAAGTTGACAAGTATAATGGACTGGAATTAACGGAACAGGAGTGTAAGGGTCATTATGTATTTAAAAACATTAATGTATCATGTACACAGGGCTTTGCATTATTGTTTGGTGAGCCAGTGGAGATTATAAGAAGATGTATGGATATGATTAATAAAAGATATCCTGAACCTGATTATTTACAGGTTTTCAGTTATAATGGCGTTAAGTTTTATGCAATTAGTCCATGTGAGGAGGACGAACTTGAAGAGCTTCCGGAAGAGGAGCGCAGGGTTCAGTTTCTTCTTGCTAGTGAGTATTAAAAAAATAATTTAAAAATAATTTACTGGAGGTGCTTATGGCAATAGTATTTAATGTGGACGATATATGTCCAATGTGTGGCAGTTATAATCATGTACTTTTATTTGACGGAGAGGTGGAAGGTCTTGTACGATATACGAATGACAAAAGAGTATATCTGCAGGAAGCTTTTCCTCAGACTGAGGCAGATGTCCGTGAGTTCATTAAAACCGGATATTGCGGAAAGTGTCAGAAAAAAATCTTTGGATATGCCAGTGGAAGGATAAAAGCTGGCGAAGCTCTTATATTCAACTATACGCAGAGTGAGGTAGAAACCAGGGAATATGCTCATCAATGCGATAGTGATGCCATGTCACTTATGGCGGAGCTTGGAAGAGATGATGTGTATATGTGTACTGATAGTGACTACTGTGACGAAGATGGAGTTGTTGCAAGAAAGGGAAATGTTGTTGCAGCAGTATTGTGAGTGAGTCCGAAGAAAATTAAAAAGGAGATGATAATGGGACTTGGAGGAATCACAGGCGGCGTACAAAGATATGCTCGAAGCAAAACTTAATTATTAAATGAAAAATGGTGTGTCAGGATTAGTTCCAGACACACCATTTTTTTTCGTTAAAACCTTGCTGTTTAAGGTTTTCGCGAGGATAAATTCCCAAAATGTAACTATTAATTAAAGATGATATTAATTATCAATTATTTACATCCCAATATGTTTCTATTTATTGTGATTATAGGTGTATTTTCTTGAAAAGTCAAGGATTTTCAGTGAAGTATTCGTTGTCCAGAATTCGTTTTAGCAAATCCAATCAAATATGGCGGTGATTGCTTACGCCCCCTGTTCCCATTCTTGTATGTTTCTTGCGGAAATGTCAAAGTAGATGGCAAATTTGCTCTGACTCATTCCTGTTAATGTTCTTAATTCTTTAATCGTCATGATTTTTAAATGGTTCTGTTTCATATTTAAAGTGTAAATAGCTTTTTCTATATTTATAGAGAATTTTTTTAAAAGGGAAAAGTAGATTATTTAGAGGAAGTAATAAATGGCAGAAAAATATAACCATTACACTTGATGCAATCATAAACCATCCCATGATTTCTAAGGTTAAATGTTCTCCAAAAGCAATATAATATACACCACACAAAAAAACTAATATAAGGCAGATTAATTGGTTTCTTTTCTTTTTACGTTTTTTTTCAAATTCACCGAAATTTTTATTAATTTGTATTTTCATAGTTTTATACCACCTATAATTTTTTTTTTATTATACACCATATTTATGGATATATCAAATATATGTTCGATTAGAATAGTATAATGACGACGAAACACGAAAAAATATCTCTTGCGTGGGGAATGGCTCTGTGATACTATAATCATGTATTTATTTTATTGTTTTTCTGTCTTAATATTAATTGACAGTGTTGCCATCCTTAAATTATAAGGGTGAGCAGGGTGCTATTTTTCAGAATTATTGTGTTAAATGAGCTTGTGGTTTTTGCCATAGGCTCTTTTTTTATGTTTTTTCGTAGTTCTGATTAAATAGGTTGAAGATGCAGAAAATGCATCAAAGGAGGTGCTTATGGCAAAGAAAAATTTAGAAAGGAGGGATTGCAGATGGTAATCCAGGATGCACTATACAATGTGGTAAGACCACAGAAATTTAGTGAGGTTGTTGGTCAGACCAACACAATTAAAGCTATAAAAACAGCTTTGACAAAGGGAGTGCTTGAGCATTCCCTTATTTTCTACGGGCAGACAGGTGGTGGAAAGACCACAACTGCAAGAATTGTAGCCAAATGGCTGCAGTGTGACAGTAAGGTGGATAATGAGCCTTGCTGCCAGTGCGAAACATGTAAGGCTATTAAGGCTGAAACATTCGCAGACTATGTGGAGCTGAACGCATCCACAAACGGAGGAAAGGACGACATAGACCGATTATTGGAGAATATATCATTTGCTCCACAATATGGTAAGTGTAAGGTTTATGTAATTGACGAGGCACACTGCCTGACAGATGGCGCGTGGAAGTCACTCCTTAAACCACTCGAAGAACCTCCGTCACATGTTTACTTCATTCTGTGTACAACAGATTTCCAGTCGATACCGCAGACAATCAAGAACAGGTGTGGTAAGTATGAATTCTCACGAATTACCAAAGCAGATATATTAGGGCTGCTTGGTGATTTGAGAATAAAGTATAAAGCTGCATATACTGATGAAGCTCTTGGTCTGCTTGCGGAATCAGCAGATGGCTCGTTAAGAAATGCGGTCAATAACTTCTCACATATCTCCATGCCTTTTGAAGAAGGAGAGGAGATCGGCGAGGATTCCGTAAAAAAGTATCTTGCGCTGGTTGGACCTGAAACAATGGCAGAGTATGTAGGCGCTCTTGTTAAGAAAGATCTTGGCAGGGCGTTAAGTATCATACATGAGGAAGAGGAGTCGGCGGTAAATCCCGACAACTTCCTTAAAATGATACTGAATGCGATAAGTGATGCTCTTACGGTAAGCTGTAATGCGGCTCTTAACAGGGAGGTTTCAGAAGAGTATATGAAAACTCTGAAAGAGATATCATCGTATGGCATGATAAGGCTCTCAGGAGTTGCCGGAAAGCTGAATGAGCAGTACTCAAAGCTGACATGCAGGAATTACTCTTCATTGAGAATAACATCTGCAGAGATATGTATGCTGTGTACAGGAAGTGGTGACAGTGAGTTGATTAATGAACTGTTAGCCAGAATTACAGACTTAGAGCAAAGAGGCTGTGCAGCGCTGCCACATGAACAGGAATCACAGTGTCAGGGTTCTGCTAAAGAATCCATGCAGGCAGAAAGCGGGGAAGAAATCCAGAGTATCGCAAATACCGGACAGGCAGATAATGAAGAATCTTTGGAACAGCCATTTGATTTTGTTGGGGCAGAAGATTCTTACGATGAGGAAAATCCATTCCTTAATGAGCCGGGTGTGGAAGAAAGTATTGTATCAGACTATGATACAGTACCTAGAGAAGATATACCGGAGGAAATGCCTGTGTCAGATAGCGAACCTGAACAGGAATTATCATTCTTTGACAGTTTTTTTGGCTTAGAAGAACCCTCAGAGGAAGATGAATGGGAACAGGCTGAAAAGGAGAATGATGGCGCGGCAGAGGCGGCTGTAGAAAAAACACAGGATTTCGGCGGCTATGCAAATGGTATTACATTTGATGATGCCAATGTTGCAAAGGCGTACGAAAAGTCTAAGGATACCTCTGTAAAGACAGCTAAGGCACTTAAAGCAGCATGTGAGGAGATCCCGCTTTTATCACAGTTATGTAATGAATGCTGTACATGTGATAAAGCAGGAGATGGTATTGCACTTGCAACACCTTTTGGACCTGTAGCGCAGGTTATTAAGGTATTGCTGGAATATGCATCTGTTAGGAATGTATCTGTATTTCCCGTTGATGGGGTAAAGATTGGAGCAGAAAATGTTTGATATTGTGTACGGAAAAGATAAGACAATATTGTGTGTCAAAGATACTTTTGCATTGTTGAGGACAGGTGTTTTTGATGGTGACGAACGTTACCTTGAAATCAGTGATAATACTATTAGAGTTGTAAAGGATGTAAGAAATTATAGCATTATCATTGGTTCGCCTGTCAGGACAGATATACAGAATATAGTTTTATCTGCACTAAATGAAAGTAGACAAAAATGAAAAACTGCTTAAAGCAGTAGGAGGTAGTTGATGAGAGTTAATCGTTATGAGCTTAATCAGAATGAGGGTATACCTTGTCTGGTTAAGGACAGCGGGGTTAATTATCCAGAAGAAAAAAATCTGGATGGACCAGCTAAAATATCGAACATGATGCGCAGGGTTTTTGATGCTGACAAGAAAGCTGAAGAACATGTTTGGCTGTTGTCAATGGACAGCAAAATGAAACTTCTTGGCATTTTGGAAGTATCGCATGGAACTGTTAATAGTGCATCAGTTGCACCGAGAGAAATCTTTATAAGGCTTCTTCTAACCGGAGCTGAAAGTTTCGTCCTGGTGCATAATCATGTGAGCGGATGTGTAGAGCCGTCCAAGGAAGATGTTGAAACTACCAAAAGAATGTCAGTGGTGGGTGCATTAATGAATATACCATTGATGGATCATATCATAATTGGAGGGCTTAATCAGTTCTCGTTTAAGAAAGAGAAAATGTTAGATTAGACAGGCAGAAGAAATGAAGGGAGGTTTTTCTATGTGCATGGTTAATGAGATTGTTCTTTGTATGAAATTAACAAGTGATGAACAGATATATTCTTTAAAGTCAGTGGCAGAGGTAAGGGATACATTCTCTCAACAGGATGTATCCGGAATAACGGGAAATTCATTAAAAAATGAATATTATGTCACTGAACATAATGGGTATACAGAAATGTATAAGATATGTTCATCTGATACAGAGCTGAAAGAATTTTTAGATAATACTGAAAATGGCATATTTGCCAACAATGCAAGGGAGCCTCTTATGTATGCTTCACTGCTTGTTAATGATCTAAAAAGACTGATTACATACAGAGAGCCAAATGGAGGTACAATTTAATGGTTAATGGGGTAAAGAAACTTATTACGACACAGGACTATATGGATGCACTTGGGGTTGATGACGAAACAGCTCAGATACTCAGGTTTTATCAGGGTACTGGTGGGACACAGCTATACTATGATGGAGGTGTGTTTGCTGATGGTCTGATTGGTGGAAGAATGTATATGAGTACAGAAGATATTCTTAAAAGAGCAATAGATGGCATGAATGGAAATATCTCAATATACTCAGAAATTCTCTATCAGGATTCAATCAATAATGTTGCTTCAAATTTCATGGTAATGTATGGGGATTATGTAAATACCCTTTTATGCTCATTAAGGAAATTGAGGTCTGCACAGGCAAAGAGTGCAAACAGGCTTGCATTTGCTTAAATAGTGGCATATATTTGTGGTAAAAGTAATAATGAGTCTATAAAAAGACTGCTAAGCAGTCATGGAGGTTCCAAGGGAAATTAAATGGTTGTTCATTAGAAGCTGCTTAAAGCAGCATGTTAGATAAAAACTAAACGGAAAGGAAGCAGTTAGTGCTTAAAGGAAAAATGTTATGGTACACATTACCGAGTCATTTCTTAAGGAAGTGGAGTTGTTAAAACTCATAAATAAGTCTCACAGAGCTATGCACTGGGAGATAGTACCTAAGGAATTGAAGTATTCTGATTGTGGAGATGAGCTTTATGCGAATAGTTATGAGCTTATACTGACAGATGACCGTTTTGGTCAGGAGAAAAGTAATGCGCTTAATGTTCAGGAACTTAGCGGAGATGATTACAATGTCTGCAGCATAGTGTACGATCTTGAGTATGAATATGTAAAAGCACATCATCCGGAGATTGAAATCGACGATGAAACAGAGCTTGAGGATTACATGTCTGAAGATGAGGTTGTAATCGTTAGTGCCATGGCCCAGGTGATAATAAGCAGAAACATTGCATCATATGCAGCAAAGATGGCAAGACAGGATAGTGATGTTAATAAAACAATCAGAATATATGCGGGAAATAGGTTGTTGATTACGGATAACCCAGAAGAAAGTGGAGAAGAGCAGTATGTACCGGATAAAGAAAGGGTACGCTGTGCATTGGAATCTATGTACTTTTTCATTCCATCAGCAGCTATGATAGACTTGCGTGATACAATAAACGGCAAGGATACTTCGCATATGTCACATAACAGATGGTTAAAAAATTTATTGTATCTTGCAGAGTGCAAAGTAAAAGATTGCTAAAGACTGCAGTTAAGAAAGCAAATCTGCCAGAGGCAGAAATGGAGGTTGTATATGAATTACAAAAAAGTAAATATAAAAGAGACTTTAGAAAGGGTTATAGAAATACCTGACCCGGATAATTCTCTTACTAATGAAGAAGCAGAGCAGATAGCTTCGGAGATGTATGATTCATCAGAGGTGATTCTTGATGCTTCAGATGTTAAAAGTCTGGAAATTACTGTGCTTGAGGATGAGGCAGATAAGGAACAGGAATATGGTGAGATAGGCGACTATCATTATATTCCGTCTGCAACTGCCGGAGATTATTCGCCAAGTCATCCTTGGGACGCTCCAGGCATGAGTATTCATGACTTTATCTAAAAATTACTGCCAGAGAGAAATCTCTGGCAGTCTTTTTTTATTTCCTGATTGTTAAATTGTATTTTTCTAACAGAATACTTTCCAACTGATTCCGGGATTTATGGCCCAGATTATGGATGCGGTTCAGATCATCTGTTGAACACAGTACAAGTTCTCTTAGTGTACATATCCCGGACTTTTTTAAGCAGTTCTCTATTCTGCTTGGAAAGCCTATATCTTCTATCGGAATATTGTCGTAACTTAGCAGCTCATCTGATATACCGCTGTCCAAGAATATGAATTTTATTCTTTCAATTATATTTTTCTTTGCTTTTTCCATCTCATCATTAATTATCTTTTCAATTTTCTTATCGATACAACGCTGCATGATATCCCCCCCTTATTCTTAATTAGCCTTAGTGATTAGTATTTTAGCATTAACTTATTTTTTTGCAAGGAGTTGAAAAGGATTTGAAAAGGATTTGAAAAGGATTTTGCAAAATTGTTGCCTTATGAATTGAGCTATGATATTATAATATAGTATTTATTTTATTATTTTTTTATAATTCCGTTTGGAATTTTGGTTGCACGCATATGCTTATGTATATGTGTGGCAGGGTGCTATTTACAGACATATATGTATGATTATAAAGCTTGTGGCTATGCCGCAGGCTTATTTTTTTTGCTTTTATATGTGTGTCTGTTTAATAGATTATATTAAACAAGGGCGTATATGCTCAGAAGGAGGTGCCATATGGCAGAATATGAAAAGAAGAATGTCTCATCAGGAAATACATTCTTTCAGTCAATTACTAATGTTGGAAAGCTGGGGTATTACCCGACAGACCAGCAGCACTGCAGGAAAATAGCTGAAATGCTTAGATGGCCTGCAGGTGAGGTAAATGTTTTAGAACCGTCCATTGGAGACGGAGCAGCGCTTAGGACGGTGATTTCCAACGCTGACAAATCAAAGCTTCACACATTTGGTGTGGAGTTAAATGTTAATATTTACGGGAAGCTTAATGAAGCGAAAGAAGAAATGAGGGTTGATTATCTGATCAATGCAGATTTTCTTCACGGGGTAAAAATCAGTAATAATAAGTTCGGGTTCTGTTTCGCAAACCCACCGTATGGGGATGGTGACGGATGCAGACTGGAACAGGAATTTGTCGAGAAGATCTTTGGTTATTTGAGGAACAAGGGTCTTCTCGTTTTAGTTATTCCGTATTATCTGCTTGCAGACGAGAAGTTTGCAAAGAGTTTTTATTCCCGATTTGACCCGCTGGGTGTGTATCGTTTTGATGATGCAGAGTATGCCAAGTACAAGCAGATTGTTATTTTTTGCAAGCGCAGAAGCTGTTCAGGTTATCTAAGAGATAATCTTATTGAATGGCTGGGGTATCACAGAACATTGGAGATGATACCTTATCTGTCTGAGAGCGAAGAGATGTACGATGTTCCGGCAAGTCCGGATAATGTTGAATACTTCACTACGAAAGACTTCAACGCAGATGGATTCAGGGATGCACTTATTACATCGCAGCTTGCAAAAGATATAAGTCTTGCCGGAGCCAAGCCGTATACGGCTACAGATGCAGGGTCACCACCTATACCATTAACAAGTGAGACATCTCATCTTGTTGCAGTGTGCGGTGTAGGAAGTGGATTTGCTGGGAATGAGGCTGACGGGACATTGCATCTACAGCGAGGTGTTGTAGAAGTAAAGGAATTTGAAAAGGTAGTTGAAGACAGTGCTGGTAGAAGTTATGTGGAGGTTACACAGAGTTCCATAACGACCATGAATATACTTGATTCAAATTTCAATTACATTAAGCTTGAGGGCGATGCGCCAGTAAACAATGAAGATAGTGAATCAGAGGCTGATGATGAGTAATTTTTAAATGTGCTTAAAGCACAAAGGAGGTAACATGAAAAGTTCAAGAGTTAGTGCAGGTGGTGTAAATGCATGGCTTCACTTCGCTGTATCGGATATTGGCGAACCGGGGACTGCTTACAGTGGTTCTAAAAGATGTGTGCTGATGAGTGTGTATGACAGAAGCAAAGAAACAGTTAGTGGTTTCTGGGCAAATGCACACAGAGGCATATATTTAAAAAATAATGTTATATATGGTCCAACGGATGAACCATATAAAGGATTTTTCGCTCAGGTGGTGTCAGGAAAGGAGACGGCATGGAACGGTTATCTTTACAACTGCACACTTGGTAAAAGCGAGTTTGTCTGCAGAAAGGGCGAGGAAGAAGAGTGCATGTATTCATTCTTAATGAATACATATAAACTTCCGTTGCTTAAAGAGTGGATGCAGCCGCTTTTAAGAAGAATGAAGGAAAAATTTCTTGTAGCTGTTGGAAAAGAACTTATAGGAGTTTCTGAAGAAGAAGCGGAAAAAGTATCGGTTGACCTTAAGGAATGTGGCGGTGTCTGCAGGCTTTCAGATATTGAAGTCGTAAGGTTTGCTTCTACATTTGATGAGCAGGTATTATCTGAAACTTTAAAGAAGCTTCACAATGATGGTTATATCAGTATAGCCAAGACACCGCAGAAGCCAATGTATGTTAAGAATTTGGATGAATATCTAAAGACATACGGAAATTCTGTTGTCGAGAATATGAAAAAGGTTGTAAAACCTCTTACGGAGCTTAAGGGAACTACAGATAATATTGCTCTTAAGAAAATGAGACTGTATCCACAGCAGCTTGCAGTAGTTAATGGTGCGCAGGCAGCGTTAAAGAAGCACAGTTTTGTTTTTATGAATGAAGGTATGGGTACTGGAAAAACAATTCAGTCATTAAGCGTAATTGAAGGATTTGAAAATCAGAATTGGCTTGACAGACATCCCGGAGCAAATCTTACAGACTGCTACATGAGTAAAGATAATGTAGCATACCGTACTATTATCATGTCTCCTGCTCATCTTGTTAAAAAGTGGGCATCAGAGATACGAAATAATATTCCTTATGCTCATGTATATGAGCTGGCTTCTCTTGATGATGTAATTGCCATAAGCAAGCGTCCAAGAAAGGCTACGCAGAAAGAGTTCTATGTCATGGGAAAGGATTTTGCAAAACTTTCATTCATGCAGAGACCTGCTGTGTCTAAGATAGGGGTACGACCCGTTGGAAAGTTCGTATGCGATTGCTGTGGAACAGAGAAAACACAGAGAGGTGCGCAAGTTTGCCCTAATTGTGGTTCAACGCGATGGGTATTGGAACACAGGTATGTGTGTTCCAAATGTGGAAGCGTTAAGGGTGATAAGACAGGACCATGCGAATGCGGCGGTAACTGGCTTAAGAAACCTTTGTCAGCATTCCCTGTTGTCAAAACTGGTCTTATATGTCCGCATTGCGACAATCTTGTATGGCCATATCAGTCCGAACAGAAATGGAACGAAGAGGACTGGAATCCACTTATGCCGGAGGATTTTGACAAGATGCGTCAGATTAACAGTAAGTGTTATGTCTGTGGAGATAACCTGTGGGAGCCAAGGGTGAGCAATATTGGTGGAAGCAAGGAGAGTAAATGGTTATCTATGAATCATTATTCAAATGCCAAGCATTCTTCAACTTCTACATCCTGGGTATACAGGGGAAGAGAAAGAGAGTTTAAGGAAAGAACAGGTAGAATGCCGATAGGTGAGGTAGCCGAAAAGAAAAGCAGGAAATACAGTCCGGCTTCTTATATAAAGAAACATTTAAAAGGCTGGTTTGATTATGCTATCTTTGATGAATGCCACCAGTACAAAGGCGGTGGAACCGCTCAGGGTAATGCCATGGAAGCTTTAGTAAAAGCATCAAAGAAGCAGCTTCTGCTTACAGGTACACTTCTTAATGGATATGCAAATGCTATCTTTTATCTGTTGTTCAGGGTTGCTCCTGGCTTAATGTTAAAGCGTGGTTTTGGATGGTATGATGAGATGAAATTTGCTAAAGCTTATGGTGTTGTTTTAAGCAAGTTTGAGTTTAATGAACATGCTTATAACAAGTCAAGCAGAGGCAAGAAGCTTGACCAGCCTCGTGTTAAACCTGGTATTTCACCTATGGTAATTGTAGATTTCTTACTCCCATATCAGCTTACACTTGACTTATCAGATATGAGTAAATTCCTTCCGCCTCTTAAAGAGATGGTTGTACCTGTTGCACCTGATCCGGATATGATATTTGGATATCATAGGGTAATAGAATCGTTAAATGCTCAAATGTTTACTGTTGAGGGTTCAAAGTGTGGAAGTGATAAGCTGCAGTTTGCATTGTCTTATCCGGATAAACCATATCTTAGAAACAACATTATATCATCGGTGGATGGTTCTACTCTTGCGTGGGTGCCAGATTGCTCTAAGCTTGTGGCAAATGGAGGATTGCTTAACAAAGAACGGGAGTTGATAAAAACTGTCAAGGCTGAACTTGACGAGGGAAGAAATTCTGTTATTTTTGTTGAGTTTACTTCATCACCAGAGAAGATGATCACATACAGGTTAAAAGAAATCTTAGAGGATAATATTCCTGAACTTGCTGGAAAGGTTGCTATTATAGAGAGTGGTAAACCTGTAGCAAAAAAGAGGGAGGCATGGATGCATGACCGGGCAAGGGAAGGCGTAAAGTGCTTCATAACTAACCCTAAAAATGTTGAAACTGGGCTTGATTTTGTCTGGAATGAGACTGACGAATGGGGTATAACAACTAAATACAATTATCCGACACTGATTTTCTATCAGTGCGGATATAATCTGTTCACGTTGTGGCAGGCATCGAGAAGAGGCTACAGATTGTGCCAGACAGAGGAATGCAGGACATATTATTTTGCATACACGGGTACAATTCAGATGGATGTTTTGCAGATTATGGCAGAAAAGCAGGCTGCTACAGCAGCCATACAGGGAAAGTTCTCTGCCGAAGGGCTTGCAAAGATGAGCAAGCAGGTTGATCCGAGGGTCAAGCTTGCACAGGCTTTGAATAACAACACCAAGGTAGATGAGGATTCACTTAGGAATATGTTTGATGTCCTTAACCAGAACACTAACGCTGCAACTGATAATGAGGAGGCTATTATGGCTGATTATAAGCCTATGCCTTTATTTGAAGAAGTGGTTGGCGCTCTTGTGGCAGAAGAAACAATTAATGAGGAAGTAGCTTCAAAGCCTGATGCTGGATTTACTTCTGAATACTCAGGAGAAAACTTTGAGAACTTCCTTGAAATGGGTGAGTTTTTCGGTTGGTTTGCTCCGAAGGAAAAAGAGGCTGTTGAGACAATTACAGCCGATAATGTCTTATTTACTCTGGATAACAGCGCAGATAAGAAGAATGAATCAGTAGGACAGGAAAGCCTGCTTGATTTGTTATTTTCGTAATATTAAGTGGTGGCTTCAGGCGGCCATCACTAATTTAAAAAACAACAAATAAATTATTAAATTTGGAGGATATGATTATGGTAAAGATTTTGGTTGATAAGGAAAATTTAACAAAGGCTGTCAGAAGAGCTGTAACAGCTGTAAACGGAGCTTCATCTAAGGGAGCAGAAAAGATTAACTTTTCTGTTCGTGAGAACAAGCAGGGGGTTCTTAAGCTTGGTATATGTGCCAACGGGGGATTCTTTGCGAACTTCCTTATGGATTGTGAGGCAGTCGGACCTCAGGGCGAAATATCTGTAAATCTTGATAAGGAGATATTAAGGGTTGTAAATGCCCTTGCTCCTTTGGGTGACGAAATTGAGCTTGGATTTGAGGATGCTAAGGTCAGGGTATCATGCGGTCAGGGTACGGCATATGTGAATTATATTGCTGATGATGGTAAAGCACCAGAAATTCCTAATATGGTACCTCTTGGTAATATCACTCTTAAGATTGCTGACTTAAAAAAGGGCATTGCCAGTGTAATGCACGCTGTAAGCGCTCATATTAAAGGTAAGGAGTATGGCTGGAACAGCTGCGTTGGTATCTGCCCTGTAACATCTGATGATGTTGCACAGCTTTTATTTGTCGGATGCTCAAGTGCTGTAATAGCCAGTTCATCAATGGATGTTACAAAGAGTAACATTCAGGGTGAAATGCCAGCTTTGAGCGTGCCTAGCGATAATTTAAACACTGTTGTTTCTTCTCTTGATGGTGAGTTTGTTGCTCTTAACATAATGGGAAGAAAGACGGACAATATTGCTGAAGCTTCAAAGCCTGTTGCAATATGCCTTATGGACGGAGAGGGTGCAAGCTATATCATCTCATTGTTACAGCAGGCATATCCGGCAGAAATTGCAGGAAAGATTGAGGAATACTGCACAGGTGCAGGATTCAAGGCAAAGGCAAAGAAGAGTGATCTTCTTAATGCTATCAGAGTTGCGAACATTCAGAAAACAGAAAGTTCTAAGTCAAGACTTGGAGTAGGATTGTCTGTTGACGATGGAAAATTAAGGCTTGATTCTTACAATGGTGAAAACCATGTATCTCTTGATTGCGGAATGCAGGGAAATACGGAAAGAATAATTTTAGCACCATATTTCCTTGAAAAAGCTATAGGAGTTTGCGGCGATGATGTAATCATCATAACAAATTCTACATCAGGAATGGGAAAGAAGAATCCTAGAATTGTTGTTCTGGCTGGTAAAGAATGCCAGACACTTATTATGCCTATTGATACTGCAGTAGTTGAGAAGTCTCAGAAAGAGGCTGTTGCTGCTGCTAAGAAAGCAGATAAGGCTAAAAGGCAGGAAGAGGAGGACTTGGAATCTTCTGAAGGAGCAGACGAAGAATAACTTATTAATTAACCATCTTTTAGGGGTGTCAGGCTTATGCCTGATGCCCTTTTATTTTTTTGCTTATTATGAAGAAAATTTGTAAAAATTTGTAAAAATAAGTTGACTTTAAGCCTTACCTAACTAACAATATAAGTATATAAAAACAAGTTAAACAGGAGGTTTAAGGGAGAAATGAATATAACGGAGAAATGTAAGAAGGCGGGGACAGCCTTAGGTGTTGCAGCATCTTCAGGACTTGTTGCATTGACATCATCAATTACAGCATTTGCAGATGTTGATGTTGACGGGGCTGTGGGTAAGCTGAAAAACGGAAGCGCGGATGGTGGCACCTTTAAGGATTTAATTGGAAAATTAACAACGGTAGGTTCGGACTTGTATACACTTGCCGTAACAATAGGTATTATAGGCATTATGCTGTGTCTTGTTATAATAGGTATTACTATCGCGGCAACAAAGAATACTGGTAAAAGAGATGAAGCAAAGGGATGGATTGTTGGAATCATTATCGGAGGTTTGCTGGTCTTTGGGGCACCAACACTTACAATTATTATTGCCGGCATTGTAAGGGCTATTTAGGGTGTATTCTATGAGAAAAATGATTGCATTCGGAGCATTTAGTGCAAGTGATGATCCGTGGGATTATTTAGGTGTGACTAATGTGCTTGATGGTAACAGCACTGGCTGGCAGGTGTTATTGGGACTTGCACAGGACTGGTATACATTATGTTTTAGCATAGGAATTATTGGGTTATTGATTAGTTTCGTTATTTTTGGTCTTAAGATCGTTGCATCAAAGACACCAAATAAGCGTGCTGCAGCAAAAGAAGTATTAACAGGGAAATTAATAATATCAATAATGTTGTTTGGCATAACAACTATAATCGGTGCAACTGTATCGCTTGTTGAAGCATTTGTATGAGTTTTATGAGTCACCTGTTTTTAGGTGGCTCTTTTATTTTATTATGAATTTTATATGAAAAGGAAGTGAAGATTAATATGTCAATGCATGAGGTGCCAGGCGAGTTTAAAGATGAGGAGCGATGGCTGAAATTTTTCCCAACACGAAGCGTATTAATTCTAGCAGTGATGGGAACATTTACAATAATATTTGCTAAAATTCTTTCATTATTTAATCTTATGATTCTGGGCTTGGTAATCGGGGGAATTATTACTGCTGTGAGCGTTGTGTTATCCATGATACCAATATCGACTACCGAATATATGAGAGGTGGTGGACTGACAGTGGATAAATGGATATTTAGAAAAATTCATCAAAAAAAAAATAAAGTCGTTTATATAAAGCACTATAATTCAGATATTGAGTATATAGAAAATAAGGAAAAGGAAAGAGAAGAAATGCTTTTAGGAGAGGAGAATGAGTAATGTCTTTACAGGCTATAGTGAAGATTGCACAGCTGATCGCAATAATCCTTGCTGTTATAATTGTGTTGGCTGGGTTGTATGCATACTGGTACTTTAAGGTTAGAAAAAAGAAGAGAATAAAAGAAGAAGAAGTTAATTATGATGAGCTGGTCCATAAAGATAGTATTGATTTCTGCAAGTTTGATGATATAAGGGATGATATGATTATTACTGATGGTGGTACTAGGTTCATAGGAATAATTAAAGCGAGAGGCTTTGATTACTTCCAGTCAAGGGCATCAGAACGCAATATGACCGAGGGTGGTTATGGAATGTTCATCAACAGTGCTATTGAGCCGATAACTTTCAGACAGTATACCAAGGCTGTTGATCTTGATAATGTCAGGGAGAATTATAAGAATGCTTATGATAGAGCGGAGCAGATGCTTTTTAATCTTAATGAGGATTTTAACAGACTTACATCACAGTATTATGATTTGAAGAGTGAGGATAAACTCACAGATGAAATTGAGTGGGAATTACTCAGTCAGTGTGAAAAGCTTGCATCGCAGATAGAGGTGTATGATTACAGGCGACTTCACCTCGCTGATAACTTAAATTATATCGACCAGGTATCAAGGTCTACATCTCCGGAAAAAGTTCAGACTTATGTATACGATTGGACATACGACCCGCTGATGGGGGTTACCGATTTAACCGATGAGGAAATTCATAAGAAAGCAATAACCGAGCTTAAACGAAAAGGTGATGCTTACATTCATGCACTTGGTAACGCAGGTGTACGTGCGTCGAGGGTAAGAAATAATGAACTCGTTCAGATGATGAGAAGACATTTTCATCCTCTTACAGCTAATGTTTTCACAGAGAAAGATTTTGAAGCAAGTAATTATTATGAAGAGATAACCTCCTCATCCGGTTTAAAAGAATCGGACTATGAGCTGGCTATGGAGGAGGGGGTGCTTGAACAGGTTCAGGATCAGCAGGATAAAGTCTACAACGAAATGATAGAGCGTGGTGTTGAGGCTGAGGTTGCGGATAAGATTTCGCAATCATATGATATTGAAGCACTTGGAGCTTATGGTAAAGAGGATGAGAGCAATAGAACTATTACGAGTGGTGATATTGAGGACAGAAAGAAAGAAATTCTGACTAATAAATTTGAAGAGCGCGAAAAGAAGCGCATAAAGGAAGAAAAGGCAAGGGAAGAAAAAGAAAAGAGAGTTTCGCAAATGGCATCCACAAAGGAACCAAAACAAGAGGAACAGAAAGACCATATTTTTACAGGTCTTAGCCTTGATTTTGATATTCCTGAGGAGAAATAGAAAGGGGTAATTATGTCTAAGCAGTTGTCGTTGGTACTGCTGATAGGTGTTTTGTTAGTTATAATTGCGGCTGTTGTTGCCCTGATTATATTGATTGCAATGCCTGCAAAGAGCAGTAAACAGAGTAAGAAAGAAAAAAATAATTCAGGAAAAAAAGCTGATGGAAAAGCAGATACTCTTTCATCTAAAGAAGTTGATATGGTTGATTACCTCTCAACTGGAAGAAAAAATGCAAAGGACATATGCTGTGCTGATGGTATTGATACATCTCAGCTTGGATATGTTGTAATTAATGATGGAGGACGTGATGTATATGAATGCGCATTGTATGCGGATAAGCTTCCAAAAAGAAGTACCTTTGCAGTTACATATGCGGAGCTTATGAATTTTCCTAACTGTACCACATCGGTATTTTGGAATCCGATATCATCTGCTGAGTCGCAGAAACTTCTCGATAAACGAGTAATAGCACTTGGATCGGAACTTATAGCTGCAGAGGGAAAAGACCCTAACAGGGCTCGAAGACTTTCAGCTAAGCTGACAGAGTGTGAGGAATGGGCTAAGGTAATAGAAAGTGGTCTTAATGTATTCTTTAAGGTGGCTTTTCTTTTTGTTTTAAGAGCAGATAGTCTTGAGCATTTGAATGATGCGTGTGCAGACCTGTATTCAATAGGTAAGGAAAAAGGAATTGATATTGTTGGATGTTATGGTGCTCATGCTGAAGGGATACTTGCGGCAGCGCCACTTAATAAGATGATGAAGGTTGGTAAAGGACCGTTTAAGGATTTGGTTGTAAAGTATCATATCATGGATAAGACTTCTCTTGGAGATACATTTAATCATACAGAATCATTTTTCTCTCATAAGAATGGTATACTTGGCGGTAGAAATATGTTTACACATCAGCCAGTACTTATTGATCCATATGATAAATCGCATTCCGGATACAATATGTGTATTTCTGGTATAACAGGTGCGGGTAAATCTGCCGGATTAAAGATGTATTCATCACGATGGATGGAAGTGTTTGGCTACAGAATGGCATTCATTGATTACGATTCACCTAATGGAGCAGAGGGGGAATATGTTCCTCTTGTTCGTACAGAGGGTGGTGTAGTATTCCAGCTTAAGCATGGTTCTGATAACATCCTGAATATTTTTGATATCGATGTAGAACTTGAGTATCTTCCGTCAATAAGAAAAGAAGTCCGTAAGCTTAATCTGATGGAAAAATGTGCAGATTGTACCAATATTATTCTTTCAATGATTAAAGATGGAAGAGAGGTCGATTCATTTGATACAGATGTATACCTCACTAAGATTGTATCTGATACAGTTGTAGGCTTATATGCTGCTAAGGGTATAGAAGAGGGACATCCTGACAGTATATATGAAGATGGACAGGTATATGAGGGAGGACGTATTTCGTCCGGAAGAGTAAGGAAGGCAATGCCTACATTACACGAATTCTTTATATCTCTTCTTAATAGAAGAAGATTTAACACGGATGAGCTTCAGGATAAGGCTTTCTCAGTTGCTTTAGCTGGTATTCAGCCATTCATAAAAGAATGTTATTATTCTGAGAAGTCAGTTGGGGAGTACAGTGTAGAAGAATATAATAACCTGCCTGTGGATGAGAATGGTCTTAAATATGCAGTCATTAATGGCGACAGGGAACGAGTATATTCCGTTATAGGTGTTAAGCCTTATTATGATGGTCAGTCAACTCTTAGGGTTTCAGAGGAAACCCAGTGCATGGATATAGACCTTTCACAGCTTCCACCTGCTGATAAAAGAATTGCTCAGCAGATCGCATGTAATTTCGTAAATGAATACTTTGTTAAGAAGAATTCTAATAATCCACATAAACTGCAGAAGTGCGCAGTTGTTATTGATGAGTTTCATAATACATTCGTGTTTTATGAGAGCCGTAAATTCATTGAAAGTATGTACAGACAGGCTCGTAAGCGTTTTGTTTGCATGATTACTATTACACAGGCGTTGGCCGATTACAATGCTTATGAGGAAACAAAGGCTATCGTTAAGAATACTGCCATGAAAATTCTGTACAAGCAGGCAAAGATGGATGCGAACTTTATCAGGGAGGTTACACCTCTTACAGAATCACAATTAGACCAAGTAATGCGTCTTGGTGGCACTGTGGATGCTAATGGTGATATTGATAAATCACGAAAAGGAGAGTGCTGTCTCATTGATAATGAAGATACTGTTGTGTTCATCAAGGTTGATTATCTTCGTTCAGAGGCTAAGATTTGTGAGACTGATCCAGAGAAGATTGCTAAGATGATGTCAAACAGGAGAGCAGGATAGGAGGATTGTTTATGTCTGGGAGAATGAGAAAATTTCATAGCAGAACAGTAAAAAACTTCCTGAAAAAGACAGTCTGCATACTTGCTGTTGCATTCTGTCTGATGAATATAACTTATGGTATAGTTGAGTCCTCCACAATAGTTGCACAGGCTGGCGGCTTTGTGGATAAGAATTCCGGCATATATAAGACAGGAAATGATACACAGAGGACAGAAAATGCAACAGCAAAGGAAGCTAAGTGGCTCGAAAAGCAGTTTATTGGACTGTTGCGAGCACCCGGAGATATACTTCTTGGACTTGAGGAATCGTGGGGTATGTCAATGGATTCTATTGTATATGGAAGAATAGCACACAGTGGAACAAACTATTATGGATTTGAACTTACAAAAGGCAATCCTTATGGAATTGTTGGCGCATATGTCTACAATATGTTCCGTCTAATCTGCTGGGTTATGATATGGTGCATATTCATGGGACAGCTTGTAAAGGGTTTGATTTTCGGAAATTCAGTAAAGAACAGGGAGGAAGCAAAATCTTCATTAGATAAGTTTATTATGATATCCCTCTTTCTTTACCTTATGCCATATGTGGTTGATCTTATGATATATGTAAGGGATATTTTTTTGTATCTTATAAATTCTATGGCTTCTACTGTTTCAATGACGGGAAGTGATGGAGCAGCAGTGGGCCTTGAAAAAGGAATTGCAGATATATTCAGTGGCATGGCTGATAACTCATGGATATGGGCAGTTGTATTCTCGGCTTCAACAGTTCTTGCATTATACTTCTCTTATGTATATGTGGGTGTTGCTCTTGGAATGACAATTTATTTCTGTCTGTTTCCAATGGTATGCGTTATGAGTTATACAGACAAAAATCTGCTTAATAACTGGTTTAAGAATGTATTGTCAGCCTTGCTTGTGCCGGTAATTGATTCCATTTTATTGTTGCTTCCGGTAACTGTCTATAATGTAGTGTACGGGCAGGGCGTACATATCCTTGCTGGTTTATTAACTCTTATGATATGTATGATGCTTATACCTACAAGAAGAACAGTGGGACAGATATTAGGTCTTAACATGGGCGGTATTGGCGCTATGGCCGGAGCTGCTATGGGTGCCTTGGCATTGGCAAGAAGTGCAGGTGCAATGGGTAAGGCTATAAAAGAAGGAAGAGAACACAGAGCAAATGCAAAGGCAGCCAATGAAGAAGCAGACATGCTCGAAAAGATGGGTGCTGCTGATGAAGCTGCACAGAATGGATTTGGAAGAGTAAATGGTTCACAGGGGCTTGAAGCACTCGAAAATGGTGCAGAGGGCGGTTTTGAACCTAGCGAAGATGCTGAAGGTTTTTCTGGCGGTTCCGGGATGCCCGCACTTGATAATGTTGAAAACGGTCAGTCTGCAGGTAATGATGGAGCTATGGCTGGCGCTGGAATGGGCGATATGGAAGATTTACAGGGAACAGCTGGCGCTGGAATGGGCGATATGGAAGATTTGCCGGGAACAGCTGGTGACGTATCGGCAGGACTGGCAGCTATGCAGAATACTAATTCAAAAATGGGTCCGGATTTCAGAGGTCAGGCTTCCATGATGAATATGCCAATAAGTGCAAAACAGAATCAGGATAGAGCTGTCATGGAGCAGGAAATGGCAGCCGTTAATGCGGCAAGGCAAAGACTTAACTCAGGAGAAGTGCTTGACGATGAAACAAGGAGTCAGCTTGAAAATACAGTATCAAGTGGTGAAGCTAATATTGCAGCGGCAAGAAGCAGAATAAGCCAGGGAACTGCAGCTATGGATTCAAACAATATGAGAGGTGCGGTAAGCCAGGCACAGCTTGCACAGGCAAGACAGCGTATCATCGACAGTTCTGCAAATGTAAATAACCTTAACAGTGCAGCGTTTAGCGGCATGTCAAATCAGAGAAGGGCACAGTTGTTAAGACAGTATGCCAAGAGGGAAAATACAAAAGCATTTACGTCAACAGCAGGAGCAGTATTTGGTGCTGCATATGGTGCTTCAGCGGGATTATTCTTTGGTCCTACTGCCATGACAGCTATGGCAGCCGGAGGTTCGCTTATGGGTTCCCATGTTGGTACAGCGGCAGGCGGAGTGATAGATTCTGCTGCAAACACACAGGTTGGACAGGCTACGGGAAGACTTGCCTCTGCAGGATTTAATGCTACTAAGGCTACAGTAAAGGAAGCTGTTTCAATGTCGAGCTATGGTCCGGCAGCACAGACTATGGTTCAGACTGGCAGAAATGCTGTTAATGGTGCAAAGAGTTCATATAGCAGAATGAACGCAGGTATGAATGGGAAGGCAGAACAGCTTAATGATTATACGACACGCACCAATGAGCGTATGAGGGATAATGGGTTTGTATGGTAGAGATATAGTGAAAGAGGTGAGAAAAGTTGCTAGATAAGCTGGCGGGTGCGCTAAAAAATGCTGTAAAAGAGAAAACAAAGTCGTTAGTGAAAAAGATTTTTACAGGCTCAGTTCCTACATTAGTAGTGCTGATAGGGGGCGCTTGTACTGTAACTGCTTTGGTTGGAGCTATCGTTGGTATTGTAAGCGCTGTATTCTCCCCTTTCACTAATAAATATCAGAAAGATGCAGCCTATACACAGATTTCATCATATGGAGGAGCATATAAGGCTCTTGATGATGGTCTGCTTGAGTTGGAGAAAAGCGGCGTAAACTATAAAACAATATTTCAAGCATTCAGCTATGAAGCAAGCTCATATGATTCCGCTGCAAGTACTATAACGATACCGGATATAAGTACAGGCGATTATGAATCATATGCCGGAGGCGCAAATGACAGCAATAAGGATGTTAGTGGGGAACAGAATACAGTGGAGGTAAACTGGGACCAGTCATCTTTTACATATCAGTATAGAATGCATTGGCAGTATCTTCTTACGCTTGCGTGTATATCTAAATTTGGTGATGATGCTGCAATGGAGAAGCAGATTGAAGCTGTTGCAGAAAATATGAATGATGATGGTGTTGTTGAGAATCCGGATAAGTTAGGACTGAGCCTTGTAAGTGCAGATGATATAACCAATATGGTAAAACAGCTTAATGAGCATGGGCTTAATACTAATGTAGAGTTCTTTACGCAATATGTATCAGACGATGTGCAGAAGTGGATAGAAAACGATGGGTTGGGAAGTACTGTAAATTTTACAACTGATTCAGATGGTGGACAGATTGGTGATCCTACTTACAGTTACGCTCTATCTGTTCGTGATAATTATAGTAATAAGACTAATGCAAGAGGTGAAAAGATTTTTAACAATACAGATTACCTTGCTAAAAGCGGCTTTCCATATTCGGCTTACTGTTATCCGGCATGGAACAATGGTTCAACTATTTATAATGGGGTAGACAGAGGCAGGACGGACAGATATCTCTCAGGTACGAATGTTTCTACCAACATGACATATTCAAGTGATTATACATATTTAAAAAATAATAAATATGACAGAGGTACTTCTAAGGGTGATTACTCATATGTGTACTATGATGGCAAGGTTTACCCTGTGTGTCTTGTAAGAGAGGCAAGCAACTGGCTTTGTAAGTGGTCGGATTTTGAGTATGTAAAAGTTAAGGATGATGATAAGAATACTCATTATGAACTGGTAAGCTTTAAAAAGACTTACAGAATAGGAGACCTTATCAAATGTTGGGAAGATATGGGAATTGATTCATCACTGTATCAGTTTATGTTTGATATCATGTCACAGATAGAAGATGTAGTTGGTGGTACGGTTGGTGCAGAATTTCAGAAGGCTTATGATGCTTATGATCCACAGACAGGAGAAGAGCTTACATATCAGTATAAAAACCCTTCTTATTATTCTGGAACTATCAGTGAGGAAGATAAGGAGTTTACGAACAGCTCAGCTTATGCAAAGGTCCTTAACAATGCAACAACATCTGTTAATCTTGAGGGAGAATTACAGGCTATATATGACCAGCAGACAACAAAGTACGTTCCTAGTGCTAGAATAGGTCTGCAGGTTGCTACAGTTATGTATGATGGTAAGATGTGCTATCAGAGACCTCATTATTATGATGGTGAAAATAAGCTTAGAAAATATGGTTATTACGCAGGACTATGGAGCTCTTCAACAAAAGGTGCAGATTATTACAGACCTAAAGTGCCTACATCAAATATTACAAAGGAAGGTTTTGGAACTATGCTTCGAGACGGAAATAGCTCTAGGAGCAACGGATTTGATGATGGGGAGCGCATAGGTTTATGTGCAGCAGGTTTTGTAAATTTTATTTTGAAAGATTCCATTTTTCAGGAAACAAGAAATGCAAATAATGATTCGCATTATTCAACAGCAGAAGGCATAAGAATGCTTGATATATACAAGGAAGCGGATTACAGATTTCAGAATCCTGATGAACTTGTTGTTGGCGATATAGCACTTTTATCAATTGTTGAGGGTAGTGATGCAATAGAAGATGAAAAGAATAATGTAATAGCATACTACGCAGGTATTGAGGGCGGAAATCATATATTCTATGCCTGCTTAAATCCGGAAAATCCATATAGTGATTATTATGGAGAAAAAACATCATATGTGCAGAAGATTTCTCTTGAAGACAGCGCAAAATACACAAAGGTGGATTTAAAGTACTTCTGCAGATATTATTATGGATTTACAAAGGAAGACGGAAAAGCAGATGCTTATGGGTATGTAAAGGTAGTTAAAGAGTTTTCTACTAATGGTTCTACTCTTACTAAGCAGATGTTTAACATTTATTCATCCGTAAGCAAAATGACATCAGAATACCTTGATTCAAGTCATAAGGTAAATACTGGTACAGGAGATTATGTATTATGTAACGTAAACAGAAAAGATGAACTGCTTGAATATATGAATAAAGCATCACCTCAGCTGTATGGTGACAGAACATCCGAGGTGTACGAACATATATTGAATGGTATTCTTGAGAACGGAACGGGTGATGATGGTTATTGTGGCATTGATTTTGAGGATACAAAATATATGACAGCTTATAAGAAGCTCTCAACTGGAGTTATGCAGCTTCCGATTCATTCTTCAGATGGATTTACAGGATATATTACATCATGGTATGGATGGAGGTCTAACCCTACATCAGATGCACATGAAAGAGCCTTCCATAACGGAATGGATTTGTGGACTACGACGGGTGAGTCCACTAAGGTATATGGTATCAGTGAAGGTGAGGTAGTAGATACTGGATATAATAATTCATGTGGAAACTATATCATTATTGATTATGGCGACAATATTAAATCATCATATTTCCATCTGAGCAGAGTTTTGGTTAATACAGGAGATAAGGTAAACAGTGATACCGTGTGTGGTTATATGGGAACGACAGGAGATTCTACCGGAGTACATCTTCATCTTGAATTAAGAGATGGAGAAATCCATGAGGGTACAGATCTGTATGCTCATCCTGACTGGGGAGCAAGACCGGATATTCAGTCTCGAAAAGAGACGATAGACCCATACCTGTATTTCCCAGAACTGGATAACTGGAATCTTTCAGGTGACCTTGAAGGAACCAGACCGGATATTACAAGAGGAGAATAAGATATGGGTAAATCTGAGGAAATAAGAAAGAAGCAGACTAAAATCATAAAGAGAATCCTTATTTGCACAATTACCATACTTGTGATAGTGGCTATTTGTCTTATAGCCACTATCGTATCAAGTAATAAAGAAAAAGAAGATAATCTTGAGGCAGACGCTTCAAAGATTCTTGAGCAGGATACCAGGACAGAAGCCAAGTTAAGATATGGTGCAGATATGGATACATTTGAGGAGTTGAATAAGGTTGTAAGTACATACCTTAATTACTTTGAAGATGGTGACTATGATTTAATGTGGCTTAAATGGGATGAAAGCCTATTAAAATATTATGGGTACTCATATGACGAAGAGAGCTTTTCAAAAGAATACCGCAAATTCAGAGACCAGCTTCATGCCGGGAAAGACGATCCTCAGCATATAAGCACAGGTTATAGTGCCGCTACTTACTTTGATTATGGGCAGTACTATCTCTTTGTTTTTAGATGGATTCATTCATACTACGATGATACAGGGAAGGTTGTCAATGTGACAGATGAGTACACATATACAATAACAAAAAATGTATATGGGGATAACACCTACTACAGCATACTTGACTTTAACATTCAGGATATCGGTACTCAGGAGGGAAGATTTGTTAATCTGAAAGCAAAAGATAACAATTCCGGAGTTGAGGTTTCGCCAGGTATATATGTGCCTGATGCGGCACAATCATCTACAAAAAGTGATTCTCATTAAAAGGAGGTTAAGATGTACGAAAGTTTGAATAAATATTCCGTAGTTGATGTTGCAAGGACACTGATAAATGAGATTAATGAATACAATCCAACTAATGCGCAGCTGGTAGATATATTTGTAAAATATATAGTTATTCCGTTCTTTATCTTCCTTGTGCTTGAATTATTTTTGTTATACATTTTTAAAAAGATTAATCTTAAAAGTATCATTGTGGCTGTAATTGCATCAATATGGTTTGTACCGTCGTTAATATGGTTGATTATAACAAGTCTTATGGGTGTATCATTTATAGTTGGTTTTACACCAATAATGCCAATGGTAATATGTCTGGTTGTCAGTTTACTGATGAGATATTTTAAATGTAAGAAAATGGCATAAAAACGGTAAATGTATGTACTCGGCCTTGGTAAATATTCATAGAAAAAATTCTTGCAATTATTGGGCAGATGTTGTATATGTGTGTTGTACAATAAACACTAACATAAGATGTATTGAAACATGTTTTCTGAAGTGTTCAATTGATAAACAATAACACAAGGTGTATAGCTGTTCATGTAATGGCAGATGTTAGTGTTAATATAATTTCCACTATGGTAGATTAAAGTGATTTGTTAAAAGTACAAAATAAAGAGTGCAGTTCATTCATTGAACTGCACTCTTTATTTTTGTTTTTCAATTGAAAAATATACACACATATGCATATCCTGTTGAACTGTTGGTAGCAATGCCTACGGACATGGAACTGGCATTAAGTACGCCTGGTCTGCTTGATAACATGGAACTGACACTTGAACATATTGACTTCTCTGAAGTTCTTGAGGACATGCAAGAAGCAATAGTTGCACTATTGTTTGTATTTTCGGATATGAATTTGCTGTATGCTGCTTCATTGGCGGCATATATGTCCGCATCTGTGGTATAAGCGGGAGACTGGGATAATGGGGTTAGACCATATCCAGCTCTTACGGAGTTTATTGTATCAAATACAGCACTGAGATAGTCAGATGTGATTACTGTATAATTCCCATCAGGATACGATAGAGCATTAGCTGTATTAGCTTTTGGGGCTGCCACAATTTCTGCAGGTTTGTTTTCTGGCGCAACGGGCTGTTGTGGTTCCGTGCTGTCATCAGAACTTATGTTGTGTGAAATTGATGGTTCATCTGTTTTATCGGAGTTATCGCCTGAAAGACTTACATTTGAAGTTACTGTTTCGGCATGGGTTTCTGTGTATGTGTAAGTTTCATAGCTGTCTATGTTAGAAACGAAATCATACTGTACACAGCCAGTCGTTGTAAGTACTGATAGAAGGGCTGTAGCTATACAGCCGTATCTTAATTTATTCCTCATATTGATTATTATCCTCCCCGCGTTCTTCCTCTGATTCTTCCTCATATTCTTCGATTATGTCAGGAGCCTGCTTGTGTATGCTGCTTATGAAGTCAGCACGCTTCTCTAAATTTTCCTGTTCTATTATAGCTGCTTTTCTGTCATATTCTGCTTTGGCTTTAAGCGCTGTAGCAGATTCCGCTCTTTTATCAAGTACGATTATGAGTAGTATAAGATATATAAATACGATTACAACAGTTCCCTCGGTAAGAGGTTCAAATACAGTAAGATTTTCATATACTAAATCATCTTTTGAGGATTTAGCGAGTTCTTCTTCAATTTGTGAGGTTGAAACTACTCCTACATATGAAGCACCGCCTTTTTTGCTGCCTACGGCAAATCTGTATCCATTGTTGTGTATTATTACCATACAGATAATGCCTGATATTGCAATAATAGTTAGGAGAATTGAGACCACAGAGTATATAAGCTTTCTCTTTTTATGAAAATGTTCGTTTATAAGTCTGTCCTGACTTATGTCTGTACCAAATAGGGCATCCATATTCAGTCTGTATTTTTCTTTTCGGCTTCGTGTCATGTCTATCTCCTTTAGCATTAATCTTATGCGATTTATTATCATTCAGGTATGTATTTAAGTCAATAGAGCAGTTAGTTTTCATCCGCAAAATTCCTGTAACAATCAGTGAGAGCTTTAAGGCGGGATATCTTATGTTGCATTGTGTGGTTAGCTGGGGATAATATATTTATTATGGTAAAAACCGATTCTTTAAAGAAATTACGGAAATGGCATATTGCATCGTCGTCGTACTCCTCAAAATCGTATCCTATAAGTTCAGCCGGATAGTCATCATCAATACTCATAATAAAAAGTTTTTTAAGCTGGTTATACAGGGTGGATGGGCTGTTATTGTACCAGGTATAGAGCATTACATATTCATATGCCAGCAGCATCTCCTCGTTAGAGCAGAAATGGCTCAGATATGAGTTTATAATGCTGTTAGATTGTTCGCTATAAGCAGGATATAGAAAGCCATTTTTTAATGCAAACGATTCAAACACTGTATTTAAGCTGCTAAGACAATCATCCAGAGATTCAGATAACTCATCATGTCTGATTGTCCATTGCGGCAGATGAAGCAAAAGCGCATCGATGATGCTTGTAACGTATGGGTTCTGTGCTTTGCTTAAAAAGAGCGCTTCATTATTATCCACTATAGATAATACAAGTGAACCATTATCAAGGCTATTATTGTAAAATATGCCTGTATTGATACAGGTATTGCCATTGTGAGCCAGCATAATATCAACAGAATCTTTGTAACAGTCAGATATGCATAGTAGCTGGATTCCATTTTCAACGAGATATCGGAATATGTCAGTTTTGCTATTCTCAGTGAAGCTTTCAATAAGATGCAGGGCATTATCCTTGTAATCGCGGATATTTTTATGAATCTGCATACATTTAGCAGTTAAGCTTGCATCATCATTTATTGGATAAGAAAGGTCATTATTAAAATCATTTGCTACGTCCTTGTAGTTATCACAAAAGTTTTTTACTTCATGTTCGCCAGAAAAGTAAGTGTACGGTGAATTTTCATCAAGATAATGCCTATCCATTTTTGAATAGCCTGTTTCCGCTAACTCAGCAATATTTAAAAGAGAAGTCCAGTCTACAAGCATTATATTAGTAAAGGGTGTTAGTATATATGAATCTGTGCCTATTATATAGTTCCGCCCTAAGTCTCCAGCTAAATTATACTTATTATCTTCTGCTTTGTTGTAGCTTCTTAAAACAGATATTCCCTTGTTAAAGTAGTCACGGAACATTTTTATATGTTCGTCTCCATAATCACGTTTAATAAAATCCTCCATTGGTGCATTCAGGTTAAATTCCCTGGCATTTATGCAATCAAGCAGCTCAGAGGCATATTTATAAGTCATATACGCTGATATGTAGGCAATGGTATCCTTAAAAAGAAGTAGTGCCTTAAAGCTTTCTTTGTTTGGACTGTGCAGCAATTTTTCAATAGCAAGACAGTAAGCATCTACATGTCTCATTACATCTGATTTACTCTGTATATAATGAAAGTGAGACATAATGTATTCCTCTGATGATTTTATTGTTTCTGGCAGCAGGGGTTTTATAAGAATGCATGTATTTGAAATCATGTACGGTGTGATGGTATCTTTTTTTCTATTAACAATGTCATAATGGATAAGTCCCTCTGCTCTGGATATTGTAGGCATAATATTAGGGATGAATGGGGTGGAGTAGAGTGCATCCGAGAATTCATTTGGTGCAGCACTAAGAAACATTATAAGGGAGTGCAGAATATCGCTCCAGTCGCCATACAAAGAAGCAGCAGTTTTTGCTGGTGAAAATGTGCATACGCAGTTTTGCAGTATTTCGTGTGTATGAGAAAGGAATATCTCAGTTAATGGTGATGTTATCTTTTTATTATAGTTCTCAACATTATTATCGAGCATGGCATTATCCTCCATATATTTTATAATAGTGGTGTGGCTGTAGTATAGCATATGGTGTAGGGTATTTCTATTAATAGAATGAACAAAAAAGATTACAGAAATATTACAGGGAAGAGAACTGTTCAGGAACAGGTAACCGGGAACCGCACTAAACTCGTAAACAAAAAATATAAAAAATCAAAATAAGATAAAATGTATTGACTTAAAGGGCGACCTGTTTAATCATATTTGTATGTGTTTAGTTATTGTAATGAAGTAAGAGGGCTCTGATTGACATAAGTTGGTTGTGAGCAGTTCATTTGGAGGTTGATATGGAAAAAATATTATTTGGTCTTAATTTGAATAATGACATGATAGATGGAGTAAAGGGCGAGATTGCGAATTTTGGTGTCGAGTTTGCACCAGGGAGAGCAGAAGATGATTATAAGCGTACAAAGGATGCGGTCATTAGGGCTCTTACAGACAAAGAGTGTGACTACACAGTGTGTATATTGTCAGAGTCATTACAACGAAGTGCGCCATTTACAACTGATGATTTTGATTATATACGGACAGAGAATGAGAAAACTCTTATCATTCCTATAGTAAGAAATAATTATAAGGGTACTGATTACATGAAAAGCCTTGAAGCTGTAGGAATAACTGGAGCTTTGTTTGATGCAGATGCTACGATGGCTAATATTGCTGCAGTTATCAAAGACAGGGGTAGGTCAAGAAAGGTATGCAAAATCTATTACAATATAGATACGAGCAACATAAAAGAAGCGAAAGAGGCTGTATCTTCTTTTGATCCTGTTGAATCAGTTGCTATTCTTAATGATATTTCCGGGAAGCTGTCTGCAACAGAGCGTGCAGAAAAGCTTATGTCCAGTTTAACGGCCGAACAATTTGCCATGTGTCTTTCAAAGACTCTTCCTGAGGTTAGGGATGAGCTTATAAGTTCAGGGAAATTCGACATGTATTTTCCTGAGGAGATAATTAAGCGTAAAGTGGAAGAAGCAACTGCCAGTAACAAAGAAAAGCAGACAAAAGAGCCAAAGGTTGTTGTCAAGGAAGTAGAGAAGGTAGTTGAAAAGGAAGTTATAAAAGAGGTAATTAAGCATGATGTGCAGTTTGTTGATGTGTCAGAGACGATAGGTATAATAGGACTTACTGCAGAATCAGGAAGCACATTTGTAGCATTGAACCTTGCAAGGGAGCTTGCTACTAAGGGCCTGCATCCTTCTCTTGTGCAGCTTCCTAATACAGAATCAGATTTGTACGAAAGGCTTGACTTTGCTGAGGTGTTTGGTACAGATTATGTGTCACATATTTCAGAGGTTGCATCTGGAAATCAGTGTCCGGATAAGACAAATACATTTTTTGATATTAATTTCTGTGTTCCTAATTCATACACGGATTTATGGACGGGTGACAGCTGGGGGAATGAGGAGACATATAGATTATTATTAGCGCTGTCGTCTCCTAAGATTATAGATTTTGGTTCTTATTATGCTGCTGACGGATGCCTGGAACTTATACCTTATCTTAAACATCTGATTGTAGTAGTTGACAGCACTATCGCAATGAATGAGGATGATTTCCTGTATGTAAGGGATCTTAAGAGAAATTATCCCGGAGTGGATATATCTTATGTAGTAAACAGGTGTACAGATGGAGTTCCAGAGGACTTGAAAAGATATATAGGTGGGGATTATAAGGTTGTGGCTCTGCCGGTACTTGAGAATGCAGTGTTTGAAAAGGCTGGGAGTGACATGATATATCCTTACTATCAGGGAGAGTTGTGCAGACTTACGGAGTTATGCGGGTTTGGTGTCATGGAGCAGGCTGGTGAACCTGTTGTAGCAGAAGAACAGGTTAAGAGTAAAGCTGAAAGAAAAGAAGAGAAAAAGCAGGAAAAGAAACTCAGGAAGAGCAGAGAAGCTTCATCTGCTAAAGTACACGATAGAGTAAACATGGTAACTGTAGAGATTGGCGTTGGCGGCGTATGCGGAGGTGTGGGAACTACACATACTGCTCTTATGCTTGCGTACTCTCTTTCATCGAGTTATAAGGTTGCTATTGTTGAGCAGAATCACCCGTATGACAATGCAAGAGGGGGACATGTTCATACATTTGCTAATATATATAGGAATTTATACCCTGATACATATATTAACAGTAATGTTATTCCAAGATTTTCGTATAAGGGAATGGACTTTTATCCTTATTGCAATTATGCTCAGTTTGCCGCAAGGTTCAGAGATGATTATGACTTTGTAATAGTGGACTATGGAAATGAGATGGCAGATGAGAATTTCTTCAGGATGAGCAAGAGAATTGTCGTCGCATCAGCGTCAGAGTGGAAGATTGTTGAACTTAAGCGATATGTTAAAGAGGTGGCTTTGAAGAACAGTCTGGAAAGTTCTATTAATTATCTTATTACATTCATGTCAAGAAATAAAATGAGTGAGATAAGAAAGATATGCAGTGTGGGTGGTGCAAGAGCGAATGTATATGAAGTGCCTATATGCCCGGATTGGGATATGCCGTCAAAGGAAATAGAAATCATATTTAATGATATTATGACAAATAACCAGCGAAAGAAAAAGAAGATGCTTTTTGGATTGCGAGGTTAGAAGAAAGGCAGCAGGAGTAAATTTATGTTTGAGGTTGTTAATGGAACTGCGACAAAGTATGTAGTGTTGTATGGCTATGATTTATTGGATATAACCATGTATATTGCTATTACTCTGAGTGATTGTGATAAAAAGGTCATAGTGTGTGATGTAACAGATGAAAAGATAGTATATTCATGTGTCAAAAGCAGTGAGGGCGAGATGAAGCCTGTTACTATTGGCAAGGTAAAGTATTGCGCAGGATACACAGATGAGTGTGCAGATATTAAGATTGTGTGTGTGGGTTTTTCTGGTCTTTTTGAATTTAAAGATAGTCTTAATATGATGGTTCTTGGTTACACTGGAGGTAAAATGATGGAGGCAAAGCGGTTTGCATGTAATCTGCCCGCGTTTGATCTTATAGTTAAAGGAGAAAAACCTGCTTCCGGCCCGGATGTAAATGTTATATCATTCATCGATAATGTTAATGGAATACATGTTAATAATGTATTTGAGGTTGGAATTAACAATGACGCATCAATAAGAGTTGAATTTTTTGGTATTACAGACCATCATCTGATAACAAAAGGATTTAAAGAAATGTTAAACTATATGGCTAAGGAATGTGGAATAGATGCTTTTACTATACATAGAGTCATCAGAGGGAGGTAGTTTATGGTATTTGAATTTGATAGAGGGATGTGGATAAAGCATAACCTTTTTAAAGGTAAGAGTGCTGTAAAATTGATTATAGCTGTGGTTGCATCAGTATTGATGACAGAGGGTGCTGGTATTGCCGTGGTTTATAGTTTTAAGACGGAAATTAATATGGCAGCAGCGATGGTTTTAGTTGCCGTGATTGTTATAGTTTTTGATATTTGCATTTATATGAGAATAATGAATGAGAAGATTATTGCAAAACAGAAAGTAAAGAAAAAATCATTAACATCAGGAAAGCTTGATAAGTATGTGGCTAACAACCTTAGGAAGAATTATTCGTATGTAAGTGTTTCATCTGAGACAAGGGAACTTATGTATAGGGATGTTGTAACTGACAGCTTCGGACAGGGAAAAATCTCTACATTCGGAATGGGTTACTATCATAAGGAAGTAGATTACAAAGTTACTGAGATAACAGGTGTAAAGAGAGAGAAAAATGGATTGGTTATAACAGGGAATGTGCTGGCTAAGTATACCGTGTTGAGAAAGGGTGTTCTTACAGATAGACCATATACAGCAGAGCTTAATACACACATGAACACGATGAGTGTACTTAGGATTCCGTTTGAATTTAAAAAGGTCAGAGAACTTGAGTCTGTTATAGCAGGATGGAAAGAAAACTCTATCTGACTTTATCTCAAATAAAAAACCGCTGCACCGTAATGCAGCGGAAACAACAACCATTACTAAATTAGAAGAATTTAATATTGGCATAATAATTATATGTCAGGTGTGTTATATAAGGCAAGAAATTTTGCAAGAAAATATGATGATATTGTTTGGCATGGAAAATTGACAGTTATCGTACCTGCTGAAATTCTTTTGTAACATTTTTTGTGAACTTTGTTGCTTGCACAGACTATTATAGTTGTGTATTCTATATTTGCGTAAATAAAAATTAATTACAAAGCGGCTAAGGAAGGTAAAATTTATGAGTGAATATGGAAATAGAAAGGTTATGTGTGTGCCATCTGCACTGCAAATTGAAGATGTAAGGAAGCTTATTACGGAATCTAAAGAAAAATCAACTACAAACTGGCGAAACACTGAGTATGTAAAAATAAAGATGGGGAAATATTTAATAAATATAATGTTTTTTGGGGTATATTTAATTATATGCAGCTTGGCACTTTATCATGTAACATTCCCTATTTCATATGATTTTATGATGTCTGACAGGTATGGTGTTTTGTGGCTTATGTGGTATGTATATGCCTGGTTCGTAGTGATGATGCTTATAAGGAGACCTTTTATTAATAAAAATCGCAGAATCTATGAAAAATGTGTCAGGAATGGTAGTATAGTTGAAAATGCATTTAAGGATTCAGAAAAACAGATATTAGATGTGTATGATAATGTTATGAAATTCATTGATTCTTATGGGCATATAGCTGATGATACAGGGTACACATATAGTTTAAATGAAACAAATGATACATTGGTTGTTGAGCATCCTATTCCAATAGGCAAGAAACAAGAGAAATATTATTTTGGACCTTATTTGGCACAAATAGTTGATGAAGAGAGCGGAGTTATCGATTTTTCAAAGTTAGATGCGTTATATGGGTTGATGTAACTATGAGAGATTGATGAAGAAAGTGATTATGAAATGGAGTGTGTGAAAATGTTGTATAGTGAGGTTTTTAAAAATTATTATCCTGTAAAAGATGCTTCAGTTTTGTGGTATATGTCACAGGTCGAAAGAGAGAAGCTTTGCGGATGGATGAGTAATATTTCGAAAGAAGTGGCACTTCGTAATGCTTTATTGGCGAAAGGGCGGTTAATAAAAGGTTATAGAACAGTTTGCGTGTGTACAATAACATATGATAGAGAAATTCCGTTATTAGTAGAAAAGATACGTCAGATAAGTAGCAGTGTCTCAAATATAGACGATTATGACATTGATTTCATAAATGATGTGATATATAATCATAAGTATAGTATAGGGTTGTTGCGTGATATGGCATTTCCCATAAGAAAAAAGAGAAGTTAACATATATTAAAGAGGAAGTAAACCAACAGGAGAAGATACAAAACATTTGCAAAGGCTATAGTTCAGCATTCGCCAATTGATATGCCTGTGGTAGAGCTTTTATTTTTATATAATTTGAAGCATACATTATTTGTCAATTTTTGTGTTGATTTTATAAGAATAGTATGCTAATATAATCAAGACAAAGGAAATTTGTCAATTTAATATTATTTTTCATTAAACTTGCTGAGTGCAGGTAATTAAATATTGCTATTGGATTTATGGTTACCAGTCTGCACTTTATGTTTAATGAGAATAAATGAGCGTGAAAGTTATTTCTGGTATTGGAGAATCAGGAATAGCTTTATTTTTTTATCAAAAAAAGAGTTTCAGACCTCAAGCGTCAGCGGGAGATAATTAGCTTTGGAGGATATGGGATTATGAAAGAAGTTAGGAGCAGAAGAAAAAGAAATTATGAGGAGCCGGATGCCTGCCATCTTGATAAGTTAACATATGAACAGGTTAAGAGGGTACCAGTTAAAGGAGATGTCTTTATTTTGAATTTGAGATGTGAAGGCGGTCCAACTGGACTATATCGTGAGGTAACAGAGATAAGGGGTTGCTACAGAGTGGTGGATGATAGCCACCCTAGATTTATTATATGCGATGAGTTCCGCAATGAAAGACTGACAGGAAGAAGAATGCTGCTGAGAAGCGATTTTTATGCGGGTATTGCGAAAGTGAAGTTGGTTGATCGTATTTATTATAAGTCTGGTAAGGATGGTCTTACATGGGAACAGTTAGCAGTTGAAAATTTTTGAAAATAATATTGTTGTTATAAGAATGCCAGTAAACAAGCGGTTTGCTGGCATTCTTTTTGCTTATTTATGGTTGTTATGTCCTTGCTTCCAATTTATTCTGCAGATAGAATCTAAATATAGTAATAAAAGATAGGGGTGATTAAAAATGGACATAACGATGTTTGGGAAGGGAGTCTGCTCGTATTGTGCAAAGCCAGTGGATATAGATAAGGCAATATTAATTGATGATAAGAAGTATTGCTGTGAGGATTGCTATAGAAAAATTTCAGGAGAAGATGAAGCATCTGGAATTGAGGTGGAACTGTCGCCAAAGGATATATATGATGCATTGTGCAGGAATGTGTACGGGCAGGAGAGAGCAAAGAAGATATTGAGTAATGCTGGGTATCTCCACCTTAAAAGAGTTAGAGGGGAACTTGAGGGAGTAGATAAATCTAATGTTCTCCTCATAGGAAATAGCGGAACAGGTAAAACGTATCTTATTAAAACTCTTGCCAGTATATTGAATGTACCATATACTTGTGTATCAGCAACGGCGCTTACAGAAAACGGTTATGTAGGAGCTGATGTGGAGTCAGTGATTAGAAAGCTGGAGGTCGCTGCTGGAGGAAACAGAAAATTAGCGGAAAAAGGAATTGTGTTTATTGATGAGATTGATAAGCTTTCCGGTACATCGAGCAAAACAGCAAGCGGTTCAACTGTTATTGGCCGGGAAGGAGTGCAGCAGGCTCTTTTGAAAATAATAGAAGGAGATATGGTTGATCTTTCTGAAAGCGGCAACGGAAAGAATATGATAGATACAACGCAGATTCTTTTTATATGTGCCGGGGCATTTGACGGTCTTAGTGATATTATAAACAGAAGGGTAAATAAATCATATTCGATAGGTTTTGGTGGAAGCCTTAATGAGCGTGAAGATAGCAGGTGTCTTTCAGATGTAACTACTCAGGATTTATATGATTATGGCATGATGCGTGAATTTGTTGGAAGATTTCCTAAAATCGCTATAATGGAAGATGTTACTACAGAATTCCTTGAAAATGTACTTGAGATGGATAATAGCGTTTTAAGGCAGTATGAGAGGATATTTGAGAATGAGGGTGTTTCCATGCAGATGAATGATGAGGACATACGCTACATAGCAGAAAAGGCATATATAAAGGATACCGGCTGTAGAGCATTGCGTAGCGTTTGTGACGAGTTGATGGAGGATGCTCTTTTTAGGATAAAGGAGCTTAAGGGTAAGAGAATAAATGCAAGAGGAGAGGTGCTAAGCGATGTTTGTGAGGAATACCAGGAGTAGAAGATATATTGAGAAATATGATGAACTCGAGGTTGATGAGAAAATGACATATGAGTATACATACCCTGAATTCCTTATGTTATATTTTAATGCTTATCCAGCATGGAAAAAGCTTACAGATAAGGAAAAGTCGGAATTTAAAGATTTTAGACATTTCCAGCGGCATTTGAGAGTGTATGGTATTATTGAACTTGCTACAGCTGTATTATTTTTTATGATATTTTTTGGGGTAAAATACATGCTTGGATTGTAATTATTGGAAAAATGTGTTGACTTATAGAGATACCTGTTTCAAACTATATTTATGCAATTCAAATAAAGAGGTATAGGTTTCATGAGACAGTTTAATAAATATATCTTATATATTATATTGTCAATTTTGATTACTTTCACATGGGTTGCTCTTCCAGTATGTATAATAGCAGCGCAGGAGCAGGAAAGTAGTCAAAGCTATGAAGAGGAATTGGAACAGAGGGCCAATAGCCAAGCTGATAATGCAGCAGGGGATGTGGGAAATTTCTCTCAAAATTCAATAGATAAAATAAGAAGTGGAACGGCCAGCATAAACAGCGGAACGGGGAGAAGAGTTGCGACTAGTATGCTGAGGAGTGTGTATCAAATTTATATAATGCTCAAGGCGACAGCTAAGTATATCATAACGGTATCTATTTTTATTGGCGTGCTGCTTATGGTAATATGTCGTAAGAACAAGAGAAGAAGAAGAACTGGACTGTATTTCTTTATAACAGCGGTTCCTGTGTTTATATTCGTTCTTGTTTATGGCATTGGAATATTGAATGGAATATACCTTGATATAGCAGGAGAAACATATGCTACGACACCAATGTATGATGCAATGGTAAGCAGGTATGCAGGATATTCTCCAGCGGGTGGTTCGTGGTTTGTTACTGCACTTAATGCATTTCACATTGCATATGGAGGAATACTTGCAATGACACCAGTTATTATTTTGATTTTTGTTTCACTTGGGCTATTAAGGGTATTTTTCTGTAAATATGACAACAGGAAAAGAGATGTAGGTCTTTATGGTTACTGTATAGGTGCTCCGGCAGCACTTGTATTAGTATCTGTAGGTGCTGAGGTTATCGGCAGAGTATTTATTTAAAATTGCAGTAATGCAGAAGGAGGTAGGAACAAAGGTTCCTGAAAAGTGTTATGGTAGATTATGAGGGAATATTCGGACATATTGAGTCCGCGGAGGGTGAAGAAGAAATAAGTACCGGAAGTATAAATGATCCGGGAGAACTGAATGAGGCTACGCTTGCAACCCTTGAGAAATACAAGGGAGCGCAGGATAGGAAAGAAAAGGTAAACATAAAGTTTACGGCAATATCAAAGAAAAATAATGCATTTGCCATGGAAGATGGCGTGAAGATTGTATTGAGATATCCTCTGATGTCAAATGAGTTAAAACAGAGGGTTGCGAATGGTCCTGTGGATGCCCTTAAGATGCTTGTAAAGGGTGTTGATGTTATGATTACTGGAAGCAGTCTTCATGGAACAGTGCCAGTTGTATATGCAAGCTGCACTAAAATAAAGGACATGAAAAAAGAAGCTGGAAAGGCTGCTTTGGCTGATATGCTGTCAAGACATGACCTGACTCCACTCAGGGCGGTTGTCATTCGTGTGGATAAGGGAAGCAGGACAGTTCTTCTTGATATTGGAGGTCTTGGAATTAAGGGTGTATGCCGTATGATTGACTGGTCTGATTCCCCAATGACAGAGGTTATGATGGATACAATTAAGCCAGGATTAGAAGTAATGGTTAAGGTAACTGGAAGAACCAGCAGAATTATAAAGAAAGACGGACAGCTGGATAAAGTAAATACGGGAGCATACAAGTGTGTAAGACGTTCTTATAGTGACCCATACGAAGGTTTGTCTGCTAATTTCCCTGTAGGCACATCCGTAATTGCCAAGCTTGTCAAAATGGAAGGAAACATGTGCTTTATGCAGATAGATGGATTTGACAGGTTACATATTCTGTGCTTCAAGCCTTGGTTAAGAGATGAGGGGCATGAGAATACGAGCGGGGTTAATAAAGTCATTGTAGGGCATGTTTATACAGTTGAAGTAACAGTATGCGATGAAAAAAAGAGAAAATTCAGAGGCCGTATTGTAAGGGAGCATCCAACAAGAACAGATAAAGGACTTGAGAGCTTTATGGAGTATAAGGAAAAGGTTACAGGGGGTGCTATAATGGCATCTGCATCATCAAAAGAGGAGGGCAGATAATTATGGGATTACCAGATAAAGCATCAGACGTAATAAGTACATTAAGCCCACTTGAAAAGATTGTCTTGCACAACCAGTACTTGCTGCATGAACACAGTTCTTATACCTTTAAAGAGGGTGACAGATATATGTTATCTTCATCAAGTGACCTGACAAACTCATATGGTGTAATAGAGTCGAGACTTCTGCAGGGAGATATTGTACCAAGTGATTTTTTTATTGCATATGCAATTGCAATGGTAGGTACTACGGATCTGGAAGTGCTTACGGCATATATGAAGTGGATGCATAATGCATACCCGGATAAAATAATACCTTATAATATATCTACAACATCACTGAGAACAAGACTAGAGAAGCTTGCAAGAGCAGGTGTAATAAGATGCTTTAGCATTGTGCGCGAAGGGGAAGGGAAAAAAGGATATTTTTATGGTATATCCGAGCTTGGAGCAAAGGCAGTAAGGAGAAGACTAGACATAGCTTTTCTCTCATATGATACATGGCCACTTGTGGATTGTGAGCAGAGGGTATGGAGAAGACTGGCTGCGAACAGACTTGGCGCTGCACTGCTTACATTGAATAAGAAAGAGCCACCTAAGTTTTATACTGAGCTTTACGATAAAGACTATAAGGCAAAAGTCCCTGTATATGTAAGGCATCAGTGTGAGTATACAGATTCAGAAGGAAAACTTTGTAAGGCATTTCTTATAGTAGAGCCTGTTTCATTTGTAACAAACAAGCTTCTAAAGACAGATGAAGAAGTGTTGAGTGATGTAAAGAAGCGAATTAAAACACTTATGTCTCGCATTGATATTGCGAGAGGTAATGGAGCAGAAACAAGGAATTCAGCCGATGTGTGCGATACTGCGATACTTCTTTTTGTTGCAGATGATGTTGATGCAATCAAAAGAACTGCGGCAATAGTGTATGAATATTCTGCAACTGCTCTTGATAATTGTCTTTTTACTACGGAAAGAATAATTGCCGGGAATAAAGGAAAACTCTGCAGATGTTTCTTTAGTGCTAAGGCTACACAGAAAGAAGATGGAAGTATTGTGGTAAAGCCAGCATATGATGTAAGTCATAGCGATCTTTTTGGAAAAGATGATTATACAGAGTCAGGACTTAAAGGAGAACATCTTGTTAAGCTGGGACTTGCTGTATCAGCTGAATAAAATATTGATTAAAAATAGCTGTCAATGGTGCAAACTGCGCCATTGACAGCTATTTTATAATTAAGAATGCAAATAGAAAAAGTATTAAAAACTCTGATATGTATGTAAGCATGCTTGTGAACCTGTGCAAGTTGTTTTTGCTTACAAGTTTGTGCAGCAGGGCAGTAATTATAAAAAGTATTGAAATGCTGCCAAGGTATATACTGTCATTCTTAAGCAGAAGAAAGAATGGGGCGAGTACGGTCATAAGAAATAAAAAAATATTTTCAATTAAAACATGTACTGCAGGGATATATGAATATGAGATACATTTGTAAGTTTTTTCAATATTATCATCAGATATCTCTATGCAGTAGGCGGTGAAAGATATATTGTAAGCTGGCCGGAATAACCGGAACAGAATTTTTGAATCTGTGGAATCATCGTACATAACCAGTTCAATTTTTTTTGTGTCAGTTGGTGTAAAATCAGGAAAATCGAATTCCTGAATCAAAGCATTATCAAATGTAAGGATGTGTGATTTAAAAATCAGGGTAATAAGCAGTACTGTAAGCAGGACTGACATAATAACAATCAGTATCAGATTCCTGGAGAATATGCTTCTGGTATTGATGCATAGGTTAATGATGAAAGCGGTTAAGCTGGCTATAAGCAGAAGCAGTGAATAAAGTCTCTTATTGAGAATAATGCACTCTATAGGGAAATTAAAGGCAAACACATATATAGCCAGTATCAGGCATTCTATTGAGAACAGATTGAGGAATGTTGTAGGCATGATGCAGCTCCTTTAACTGTATGATACAGGTAGTATAACATCATGCGTGAAATAATCAAGGAGGTTGTAACTTCTGAATTTTCAATGCTTCTGAATTTATAATATTCAAGTGTTGACAAAATAAATAAGCTGGCTGATAATATAAGTATATTATTTTTATCTTTTTTTATCCGTTTGGATTTGTTTGACAACACTTTGATTGTTGTTCTGGAAGGTATATTGCTTGTAATAAGCTTTTATGGCTTGTTAGCATAAGATTTTATTACAGGCAATATGCTGTGCTGCAAGACGCAGTAACCAGTTAAGAGCGTGATGCTCGAATTTTAAAGATAAGGGGTAAATCCTCTATAATATTTACGGTGGGAAAACAGCTGATACAGGAGCGCGCGGCCTGTTGAGGCTGTTTTTTCGTGTGTTTATATAAAAAATCTGTAAGGTGGGATAGGCGCATGCTGACAGGAAAATTTTTGTGCCGAAAATCCTCCGGGAAATACTAATATATTATTATAGAGTGATATTTGAAAATGATGTCCAGAGTACGGATTATATTTAGGTATAGAATTATTTATAATTAAAATTTTTATGTGAAAAAATATCGAGGTAAAACTGTCATATATATAGTATAAAGCAGAAATGCTTTTTATCAACAACGAAAGGAGATACGCACTATGGATAAAATGCGGAACAATTGTATTTTAAAGGAGGAAAAATTAATAATGAATGAATTGTTAGAAATGATTAAGAGATGTGATGCTGCAGAGGTTAATAAGTCAGCTAAGGAACCTGAGGTTGTATATGATGATCTTGAGAGGGTTATAGCAGAGAGCATGGATGCGTTTACTGCATCAGAGTCAACGGAATTGTTACATGTGTATCTTTTATATGAACCAGTGACAGGCAAGACATATGGACTTCTTGATTACGGCAGATATCCGATAGATACGGCTGCTGTAATATTTGGCAAGGGTGTTGTAATAATAGATGTAATGAGCCAGTATTTCAGTCCGGTTGATACAGCGAAGATAATACTGGAAAAGGCTGTAGCCAGTATCAAAGAAGATGTCAGTGCAGCGATGGAGAGTTGCGAGCATCCTATTTTAATGACGGGTATAAGCGGATGTGGCATACATGTTGGTTATGATCTTGTAGAGCAGTGTCAGGTTACTATAACTGGATATAAGACCTATAAAGATACTGCAAGAATCACCAGAGTAAGAAATGGTGTGGTATCTGAAACGGAGTTAATCAGCCTGAATGATGGAGAATATTCTGTTATATTCCCATCGGATGAAGTAGCAGACATGTGTGGGCTTTATTTGCCAACGGACTGCCATATAAGAACAGCGTATGATGAGTGGGTAAAACGACCTGTTAAGGCAGCTGAGCCAGAGGTGCTTGCTTATTGTGAGAACAGGGGTAATGAAAAGGAAGCATATACAAGGGCGCTGAGAATAGTCAATATGGACCGCAATGACTTCATAGAGCATATTAGCGATGGAATGTATATCGGGCTTCTTGAGACATGCCTTGAGAGATACGAAAAGGGAGTGCTGCTTGGAGTACCGGAAGAGACGCATAAGTATCAGTTAAATGACTTGGAAAAACTGCTTGAAGAAACAACTCTTTAAAACGGGAGGCGCGGGTTTATCTGAAAGGGTAGCCCGTGCTTTTTAGCATTTGGAATTGACGGAATATTTACTATATTCCCGTCATTTCTGCTTAAAGGGTTCTCTTCCGGACTCCACACATCTTCCTGAACTTCCTCCCTGCCTGCTGCCACTTTTTTCATCCTCTGCTTATCTGCTGCCAGGCAGCTTCAAAAAATTCCTCCGTGGCTCCTTCAGGATCATACGCAACCATACCTTTTCTTTCCCAGAGATTTCCTCATTTAATTTAACCAGACGTAAATCCTTACCCAATACTTTCATGCTGCCTCTCTTCCCGCTTCCTTTCTTGTCTTGCTTTGAGATGAAGGTTGTAGTTTGAGTGGCAACCCTTTAATATGAGTGGCGTAATATTCTTTAAGAGAAGTCGCCTGCCCTACCTCCTTCTTTTCTCCTTTTCCCTCCTCCTTCCTTGGAAGCTGAGTGCTGTATGGGGATCGAGTGGATAAGGATTTACAATTCTAAGCCGGAAGTGAAAAATAGCTCTGGGAAAGAAAGAATTTATAGTTTATGAAAGAATCCGGAAGAGTGATGCTTGCGGAGGTGCAGCAGAGTGGTGGCAGCAGGCGAAGCCTTTGAAAAAGGAAGAGAGCGTGAAAGCGAGCGACAGCGTCGCTTGAAGGAGATATTGTGGAATGTCCGTGGTGTCGTGTGGGTGGAAGAATATGGAAAACGGATGGAAGAACCTCTGGAAGAGCGGCAGCAGATGGGGTGAACTGTACGTCCGGGAGGAATGGAAGAAATAAAATTAATGCAGTTGAATGGGTGATGCTGTTCTTTTGGTATACTGTCGGGAATATAATAAATATTCCGTCAATTCCTTGCTATTAATATCTTACTATGTTATACTTAATTTATCGAATATCTGTTCGTTTATTATTATTAGGGAGGTATTTATTGCTATGAATAATGAAAGCTTGGATTTTATATCTTTTTCGTTTGAAAAAACTTTTACTAAACTTCACAAGGTTTTCTCTCAAAAGGGCAATGCGGCTTTGGCGAAATACTACGATAAGCCTGCTAAACTGTTTTCAGACCTGTATTCTACCGTTCTTGGTCGTCCTCTTTCCTTTTATGGGAAGTTTCCATCCTCTGAATATGACAGGTTTTTACGGATTCTTACGGACGCATTTTCGCCCCAGATTCCTTTTTTGACTTCATATGCTTTTGAAAACGCTGTTAAATATTATATGTTCTGTCTTAAGCTGGCATCTTCGGATAAGGCTTCTGACGCTGCATACAAGGTGTATAAAAGAAACAAGGAATATTATGATCTCTGCTACAAAGAATTTCTCTCTTACAAGCCTTTTAGTGATTTTGAGAAGCAAGCTGGGATTGTTGCTTTTAATTTTAATTACAATTCTGAGCGCTTTGGCGGCTTTATATTTAAAATTCTTATTCCTCATGTTTTTGATATGCCCAGCCGCATTCATGGAGACCTCCTTGCCGTTGTAAACTCGATTAATCCTTTTATCGGACGCTTCGTTAAGAATACTCGCGGTATTGACATATATAAGTTCATTGACAAGTATTCCCTCGATTATGACCCGTCCCCTTTTAATCACGATTTCATCCAGCTGTGCATTGCATTTCGTTTTTGTGCAGTCGCATATCATCTTGTATTTGATACGTCTGACAATTTTAATGCCATTCCTGAAAATACATGCGTCAGTGATTCTTTAACCAGCTTCATTACCGACATGACAGGGTACAGTTTTGCTTTTAACCGGAAATATATCCCTGAATTTAAAAATGCTCCTGATATTGCCTTTAGCTACTCGGGGCTTGATTACACGGATAATTGTGACATTCTTTATGGGCTTTTTGATGCAAGTCTGCCTATAGCTGATATGCCTGCATGGTTTAAAATTTTATTGTCACGCACATCATCAGAATTGATAGACATGGTTACATCCGAAAAGTGGGATTTAAGCTCTTTTATTGATATGGCAGCAGAATGCTTTTTCGATGTAGCAGCAGAACTTCCACCTTTTGTGCATTCACCTCTCACTGATGAATCACAGGATAAGATACTCGATGTCATTGCTGGTTATTGCGAATCATGGTTAATATGTCCGGGGCTTGATTTTATTCCATCACAGTATGCAGGCAAACAGGCTATTACAATATACGAATCAAGTATAATTGAAACATTCTGTCTTGCTGTCAATAACTGCACTTACGACTTTGACATGGTAGATAAGCTTAATTCTGTTGAGCTTTGGAACTTTTTCTCTGATTTTGTCAAAGATTTCATGTGCGCTCTTTTAAGCAGGATAGCTTTTAAGGAATACTTCGACTTAAGAGCTTCCGTACGTTTTCAGGATAAGGAGTGGGATGCCTTATATGAGGAAGATAAGCAGGACGAATCATCTGAACCTGTCGAGCCTGTACCTGTAGACACTGAGAACACTGACAGCAATAAGGATTATCTCGATATAATTGAAAAACTCAAATCCGAACTTGCCCGAAAGGACAAAATGCTATCTTATCAGGCACATGAAATAGCATCCCTTGAAAAAACAAATGAAAAACTAAGGTCCGCTATTGACAAGATAGCATCTGCCCCAGCCAGTGATCCGGAAGATGATAAACCAGAAGCGTTCAAGGAGCCGTCCCTGAATGCCGACCAGATGGCAGAGTATATAAATTCCCTTGGTGTTAAACTTCTTATTGTGGGCGGACACGATGCCACTAACAGAAAGTTATCAGAAATGCTTGTTAATCTGACATGTACATCATCAGACAAATTTGATGAAAAACTTATATGGAACAATGATTTTATTTTCATTAATTCTTCTTTTGTCAATCACCACATTTTTTACAAGGTTGACAGATTATGTGAGAAGGCTGGAAAATCATTTAACTATCTTAAAGGCTCAAATGTATTTATGACTATGGAAAAAATATATCAGTGTGTAAAGGAGGTACAAAATGACTAATCTTTTTGAAAAAACAATCTGGCCGGCTTTCAGCCAAAAACTTAAGTCAGATAAATCCTGCAGAAACTACCGTGGCATAGTAAATGAATTCTACCGTGTTACTGGCAAATCATTTGAAAATTGTACAAAAGATGATGCCCTTATGTATGACAAGTACCTTTCAGAACTTGAATATTCTGATTCTCCATCACACATTAAGCATTCTACACATGTTTCCCGTATAAGCTGCTTAAGAAGCCTTTCGGATTTTATTGTTAAGTGCAATTTTATTGATGGGTACGAGAATCCATTCCTGTACATTGTGATTAAAGCTGAGGACTCTGAACTTGATGAGTACGATATTCCTACCTTAGAGGATATGGAACATCTTTTTGATGCAGCCGCTTCTTCTCCCAGGGATTTTCTTATATTCCTTCTTGCAGGAAAATGCGCTCTTTCAACTTCACAGATTTGCAGCCTTAAAATGTCCGACCTTGCTTATGACGATGACGGAGAGCTGTCCGGACTTACTCTTAGAAACGGCAGTTACTCACACACAATACTACTTACTGATGATGTTATGCCGGCACTACGAAACTATCTTGCCACAAAGACACCTTCTGATGCTTTATTTTTCAATAAGGCACATAAGCCTATAAAGCCAAGAGACCTGCAACGCTTAGTTAAATCATATACTACAAAGCTCAACGGCTTTCTTTGTAAAAAAGATTTTACCATTGCAGAGCTTCGTCATGCCGCAATCAAATATATGCTGATGGGCGGCGCTACAGATGAAGAGATTGCTTTCTGCACCGGAGCTGCAACGCCTGGCATGTACTCACGATACAACAAGGTATCACGGGATGATATGGCCAAGGCTGTGTCATATTCTATTCTGTCTGTCAATGGTGTTTCGCAGTAAAAATCGTTATATAACCGATTACCTATTGACATTAAGCATATTTATAGTAATAATATACATGTATTTATTTTTATTTTTTATTTCTCTTTAGAGAGAATGTTTTCAGCTTACGCTGATGGTCCAGACTGTACCAAGTTAAACGGTTAATTATTATCATATCTGCTTTAAGCAGATAATTGGAGGTGCCTATGGCAAAGAATCTTAAGAACCATCGTAGAATGGTTAAAAAAATCGTGTTTCGTATTGAAACAATGTTATGTTATTGTATTTGTATCCTCGTTTCTTTTACGTTGATACAGAGCTGGGTAGATATTACTTATAGAAATTATCTGCTTCCTAACACTGGGTACTCAATGATAAACATACTGCTCATGTGCTTACATGCAATTGTGCTTGTCATTAACATTTCTTCAGGTTTCTTATTTGGTTATTTGGCCAAGGTCGGATTTGAAGATTTTAACTCTTATGTTGGATTAACGGGAAGGAAGGTACATCATCATGAGTAATATGGTATTTTTTACCGAAGATGGAGCAGTATACGAGGTTAAGGATCACTGCATTAGCGGCGGTGATATAACAACTCCGTTACATTATGTTAGTGGAACAGGAAAGGTTTTCTTTGGTGAACCCGCACAGTTTAAACTAACAGATGGCTCATATTTTACAACAAAGTTTGCCGTAACAAGGGTTATGGCACATTAATTTACAAAGACGCTCAAAGCGTCATGGGAGGTGCCTATGGATGCACATAATAATTCTGCCGGCTATCTGCTGGAGAATAGAGATTTACCAGATAACAGCGATATGCTGTTTTGGACTGCTTTTAAACTGGCAGTCCAAAATCTGATAAATCTGTAACTTTTAACTTCAGGTCTGCTACATGCAGGCCTGATATATTTTAAGAAGCTGCTTAAAGCAGTGTGGAGGTAAGGATAGTGTATACAAATGAGTTGCCACTAGATGCTAACGGTATCCCCTTTTCAAAACCAGCATTTTGGTTGAATTCTATAGAATATAGCAAAATATATTCAGAAATAAATCAAATATATGATGTTCAATACAGAGGCAAAAATATTGCTGCTCATCCCTCGTTTGGTATTGATGGGGTAGCATATATTTACTGGTTTGAAAATCACGGATTTGACAACTATAATATTTTTTTAAGAATAGTTGATAATCATTAGGGAGGTTTGAGCAATGGAAGAATTCGCAATAAAATTAAACAATGTTACAGATTCATATTATGGATTTATAATTGCTGTTTTGACCTATGTAAAGAAGAAAGATTCTAGATTAAAAGCAGTGGATAGCTTTATGAATAATAATCCATCTGCATTATCTTCTGATATTCTTGAATTTATTTCAAAACAGGATGATTTTTACGAAGATGCAGCTTTTGTAGATGCAAATGCAATTTAAAATTGACATACTTAGATACAGTCAGCTAATATGGCTGGCTGTATTTTATTATGCGTCGAGTATTGGGATATCCATATTCTCTTGCTTTAATGTTAACCCTATGATACTATATTGGTGTGTTATTTTTTATTTTTCTTCTGTCGTATGACAGTGTTGCTATCCCATAATTTTATTTCAGGGGATGAGCTGGGTGCTATTAGCAGACATATATCAGTAATTATGAGCTTATGACTTGTCATAGGCTCTTTTTTTATGCTTTGTGTGTCTGTTCTATAGATATTATTAACGGGTTATATACCCAGAAGGAGGTGCCATTTATGGCAGAAAATGAAAGGATTGATGTTACAACATCAGATGTCGTTGCATTACGGGAATGCAGGGCAAAATATGAGCTGAGTTCTCTTAACCTAAAGAACAGTAAAAGTAAGAAAGAAGAGCTGAGTTCTAATGCGTTTGCAGCGCTTAAGACTGCAATAATTAATGGTGAGGATATCTCTTCATCAATGAAAAAATTTACCGATACATGCATGGAAAAGGAGTGGTACGATTACGAATTTTCTTATGAAAGCGCAAAGGAGCGTGTACATGCTTTATATACGCGACTTGGAGAGTATCTGGTAGACAGCATTGGAAAAGACATTGTTTCATATGATATTCAGTTATCATATCCTTTCGGAATCAATTATTACAAGGTTCCAATACGAAACATAAAAACTAATGCTGACATGATAATCAAAAGGGATGGCTACATTGAAGCTATTATATTATCCAGTGGAATTTCCACGGTAAGCAAGGCTGCCAGAAAGCCGGAAAATCTTCCGGAAAATGACCTGGCAATATCTGTCATGTATGCAGCCATGAGACAGCTTTATCCTGACGATATCATTAAAGTATCTGTGTATTATCTTTCCTCAAAGGACGACAAGGGAACTAATTATGTTCTTTATGAGTACAGAGAGGGAAAGAATATTGCGAGTGCTACTTTTGACACAAGCGTGGATGCGCTGCAGCATCTTAAGCATGTAATGTGTATCCGCAAAGAAAAACAGTGTCAGTTCTGCCATCAGCTTGACTGCTGCCAGATTTCTCCGTTTGTTAATGAGATACAGGAAAAGACTGAATCAACCAGTAACGGTAAGAAATTTAATTTAACGCCTGCACAGGAAGAAATCGTTAATCATATTGATGGACCAATGCTTGTAGAAGCGGCTCCCGGAACTGGTAAAACCGCATCCTTGGTTAATAGGCTTCTTAATATGATTAACAAAGGTATTGACCCTAAGAGTATTCTTATGATTACCTTTACAAAAAAAGCAAGAGCGGAGATTGAAAACCGAGTATCAAATCTTTTAGGGAATGAGACTGTTATGCCTGAAATCCAGACATTTAACGGTTGCGGCTATAATATCCTCAGAGATAATCCTAATATACTTGGTGAATTGAGGCTTGCAGAAGATTTTGATAAAAAATCTCTCATTGAACGGGCATTATCTGACTGTGTAAAGGAGGGCATTGTTATTAAAGGTGTAAACTATTCCGATATGAGAAGTCAGTTCGGTCTTGTTAATACCATGTATGATTATTTCGATAAACTGGAATCTTTCGGCCTTGAACGATTTACAGAAATCTATTCATCGAAGAAGGATGTGGCAGGTATATATTCTGTTTATTCTAAATATAAGCAGCTTTTTGAGGAACTTAACTATATCAGTTATGATGAGCAGATATCTCTTGTCAACCAGCTCTTTCAAAATCCTGATGTGCTGTCAGCATATCAGCAAAAATGGAGATATATCATGGTTGATGAGTTCCAGGATGTCAGCCTTGACCAGTTTAATATGATCTATTCTCTTTCAGAACAACACAGAAACCTTGTTTGTGTTGGCGACTGTGACCAGGCTATATACTCTTTCAGAGGCGGTTCTAACCGCTTTGCCCTTGAGTTTAAGGAGTATTTCCCAGATGCACAGATTGTGTACATGGTGGACAATTTCCGATGCTCAAAGCCTATTGTTGAAGCGGCAAATACTCTTATTAAGAATAATGTTGAGAGATTTGATAAAACTATCATATCTCATAAAGATGGTGTTCCTGTCCTTTTGTATAGAGATTGCTTTGATGGTGAAAACGGCATCTACTCGTCACTTATTTCAGAAGGTTATGCTCCAGGGGACATAGCAGTTATAGCAACTACAAACAAATCCCTAACATATTTCGGAGAAAGAATTGCTCCTGATGGTTCACTTAAGCCAAAAGATTATGTTATTAAGGATTCTGTTTTTCTTGCTCTTCTTGATATCCTTGACCTTCACGAGAATGGTCTTGACAATGACAGGACTCTGTACAGAGTCCTAATCTTAGCTGGTGCAACAAGAAGAGACTTCTTGGATATGAAAAGAGATACCAGTATACCATTATGTAACTGCAGTGAAATACCGGACCTTACTCTTAAACCTATCGAAAACCATAAGGATACTCCGCTATGGAGAGCTGGTTTAAAGGTTAAGTCTGCAATGCGTGAATTTGCCTATGCAGGCAAGATTGAGGATATCCTTACAAACATATGTAAAGATATGTTTGGCATTACAGAACATCCGGTAATTAACTATCTTGTAGAGAAATGCGATGAAAGATGTATCAGTACAACATCGCAGCTCTTGTCGCTTATGCTGGCCATGGTAACTTATAACGATAGTGCCAGGGTAGGCTACAAAGAGAACTGTGAAAGAGTAAACCTTGTTACCGCACATGACAGCAAGGGAAAGGAGTTTCCTTGTGTTATTGTATATGGCGTTGAGAACTTCAAAAATGATGAAGAAGGAAGGCGGCTGTTATATGTTGCTCTTACCAGAGCAAAGGAAAAACTCGTTATTATAGAGTCTTTCCGTAAGCAGGACAGTATGGTAAATGAATTTAATTATATGTGCAGGGAAGTACTGCAGGGAAGGAGGAGTCATGGTTAAAGCCTTTGTTGGTGATATGTATCTTTGCAATCACGCATTATTAACTGAAATTCCAGAAAATGTACGCAATAATTCGCTTACATATATGGAATCTGACTGTTTTGGTACTGAAGAACTTGCATTTATAGGTTCTCTCGGTTTTTTTGGTACAAATACACTTGTTTATAAGACACAGCGACTTGAGGCTAATGATGATTTATTGGCTCTTCTCGAAAGTGGTACTGACAATAATCTGTATATAATTACTGAACAGCTTGTTAAAGGCAGAAAACTTTACAATAAGCTGTCTGCCATGAAGTGCATAGCGGAATTTGATGTTGACTTTAAGACATTTCAGGCGCTTCTTAGAGGTAGGACGCAGGACAAACTTAGTCTTTCGGATATTGAGTATATTGCTAAGCGATGTGGGTTCCATGACAAGGATGTAACTATATCGGCCAGAGACATAATATCCTGGGGAGAACGGTTAATGACAGTGGGTGTATGCAGGGAGCATATAGATGAAATTGTACCCAAATACACTCCTGACAATGTATTTCTCTTGAAGGATTGTCTTATGAAAAGACAATCTGGGACAGTAATGGAAATTGCTGATTCTATATTAAAAGCCAAAGGCTCTGCTATAGGTGCTCTTTCTGCAGTTCTTATTGATGTCAGAATCCTTCTCAAACTCTCTTATTTCAAAGGAGATAAGGTTTTAACTGATAGAGCAGTAAAAGCCATGGGAATAGGTTCAAGGCGTGTTAATAACTATAATTATTCAACAGAACAGTTAAGTAAATGTTATGACCGATTATGTAGAGCTATCATTAATCTAAAAAGCGGCTATATGACAGATGTCGAATTTAAAAATGCATTATCAGACTGTCTGTTGTACTTATCTTAATGTGTATATCTGCTTTAAGCAGGAAGGAGGTTAATATGGGAAAATCTTTCTCTACTGAAAGAGGAATTGTATATATTGATGGTTATGCTGACAGTTCTGCAGAAGCCATTTCAAAAGGATATTGCTTCTCTTTCAGAACTTATAAAAACGAAACTGGTGGCGTTGCAGATATGTATGGTAAATGCTCGGATGAGCTGCATCATTCATTTGTAGTTGTCAGGCAGTGATTAATAATACTCCGAATATGTTTTGCAAAAATGTAGACAAATTCGGAGTAAATTTATTTAAAGATGCTTAAAGCATCGAAGGAGGTTCTAATGAATGTAAAATACTGTGTAGGTCAACATGTTATACTTAATACATGTGATGATACTTATGACGGCACAATTTATATTGTGCGACCAGGATATATTATTATTAAACAATCCTGTGGCTGCCTTATATCAATAGATACGGCTGATATTCTTCATTGTGAGGTATCCTTATGATGATAGATGAGCTTTTGGAAAACCCTTATATGGATGCTCCAAGGGCTCTTCCTAAAGTCAGATATATAAAAGATACTGACTGCACAAGGGATACTCCTGTTAAGTTTGGTTTTAAACCAGACAGGATATACGGCAAACATATGCAAATATATCCAAGGGTAAAAGGCAGAACGGATACAAAGCATTTTTGTGATATTTACCTTGAAAATCTTCATCCACTTGAGGACTACGACAAAATTATAGTCCTTTTCAGTGGTGGAAAGGATAGCCTTGCCTGCTATCTGTATCTAAAAGAGCTTGGTGTTGACTTGTCTAAAATAGAATTGTGGCATCATAATATCGATGGCGGTATTGAGGATAATCCTTATGGTCGTAAGATGGACTGGCCCGTTACTCAAAAATACTGCAAGGCATTTGCAGAATACGAAGGGGTGCCATTGAGAGTAAGCTATCGTGAGGGTGGTTTTTTTGGAGAACTATACCGCATAGGTGCGTCTGGTCTTCCTGTATGGATTGATCCTGATACGGAAGAAGTTATTAAATGCAAGCCATCTAAGACTTATCTACAGTGTGAGGAAATACGCAGGCGGAGTCTTCCGGATATGGAAACACAGCTTGCCCAGTATGGCAAACGGGGAAAGTTTCCCGCCAAAACAGGTTCCCTTAATACAAGATGGTGTTCCGCATACTTAAAAATAATGGTTGCAGACAGTGTTATATCGAATCTTGATGCTATTGATGAACTTATTGCTGTCGGAGGAAAGCGGGGTAAATTCCCGGCTAAAGGCAGCACTCATCAAGGGAGATGGTGTTCCGGGGCTTTAAAAGCTTCTGTTGCGGACAGTGTTGTTTCCAATCTTGAATCAACCAATACAAATAAGAAAATTCTTATTGTGTCCGGAGAAAGAAGGGGAGAAAGTGCTGGAAGAAGTCATTATAATGAGATTGAACTTCATCGTACTAATGCCGTTGCAAAGCGGCACAGGGAAGTGCATCAATGGAGACCTGTTATAGACTGGTCTGAAAGAGATGTGTGGGAGATTATAAGTCGTAACCATATTAATCCGCATCCATGCTATCGCATTGGCTGGAATAGGTGCAGCTGTATGTGCTGTATTTTCTCCACACCAAAGTTTTTTGCCGGAATCAGAGAGTTGTTTCCAGATGTGTATGATGCTTTAAGGCATGACGAAGAAGTGCTCGGGTTTACTCTTGACAACAGGTGTGACCTTGACACCTTTGTGGGAAATGCTTCAAGCTGTGTAAACAAGGCTGATAAAGAAGCTCTTCGACAGACTCTTGAGGGAACATTCAATGCAAATGAAATATATGTAAAAGACTGGCTGCTACCTTGTGGCGCTTATCATGGTGCAGATGGCGGCCCTTGCTAATATAAATGCTAAAGGCATTATGGAGGTGTTTATGAAAACAGATTATAATGAAATTGGTGTACCTGCTCATGTCAGTTATACACCGAAAGATATTACATGTATTTCCACATATCCTTGTCCATTCTGCAAAAACAGCAGAGTAGGAGTGGAAATTGATTTCGTAGAATATACATATGAAAATATTCTTACTACTGTGCGATGCAAGTGCTATTTTTGTGGCACTATTGGTCCTATGCGGACAATCGATTCGTCCGGAATGACCAATGATGCACTTTGCAAAGTTGCTGTTTCCCGCTGGAATCAGCGCTGATTTTTTCGGACACATGGCATATGCTATGTGTCCGTTTTTTTTTTGTCCATTTTTAATTTATACTTGTTTATTACATGTATCTATGATACTATAATAAAGTATTTTATTTATTTTTTATAATTCCTATATGGGATTTGTTGCACACATTTTGTGTCGCAGGGTGCTATTTACAATCATGTGTCTGTATTTAATGAGCTTGTAACTTTGTTACGGGCTCTTTTTTTATGTGCTTAATGGATACATGATTGTTTTATAGAAAATAAAAATATGAGCTTATTGCTCGAAAGGAGGTGCCTCATGGCAAAAACCATTCAGGGAAAACCTGAAAATGAGATCCAGAAGGAATTAATGACCATTCTAAAAACTGAAGATTATTCCATTATGGACGTAACTAACAAACCTTACTTCAAAGCTGAAACTTTGACAAGTAAGGTAAGGAACCTGTTAGGTTTTAATTGGGAGACTGATCCGAACATTTTAAATTCTGATGGTGACATGTACAGAATTAAAGAAGAATTCGGACAGATTATTGTCTCAGTTAAGGTTTCTTCCATTATCAAATATGATGATGGAAGCATATGCAACAAAACATCCGCCTTTGGTATTTATCAGCTGGAAAAGCTGAAAACCGGAGATGGATACCAATCCATTGTTGATGCAGTCAAATCAGCTCAGACAGTGGCAAAGAAAATGGCTCTTATGGAGTTTATTAATACTCCAGAGAAACCAAAAAAAGAAGCTGTTAAAACATCTAACAGCGGCGATTCCCTAAAGAAAGCGACTGTGCAGATTACTCAGGCTGGCGTTTATCTTCGCAACAAGATGATAAAAGTCCCTTGTATACACAACGGGCAGCCTAAGGTAATAACATTTTACAGTGAAACTGTCCAGAAAATGTCGAAAAAAACGGGGATTTCTCCTGAAGCTATTGCTGTTACATTTAAACCTGGCACAACTGTTGAAATCACATATTCTTCTGAAAAGACATATGGAAATGAGCAGCAGTTGATTGCAAATTACACAGATGGACTTATTCCCACTGAAAAGGATACAAAATCCGCATTTTATAATGGCAGCGTGATAGTAAGCAGTGCTGCTATTTTGCTGGCGAATGGAACTATTAAAGTACCTTGCACCTGCGGAAAGGACAGCCTTGTTGTAATTCTTAATAAGGATGAGGTTAATAAGTTATCTAAGGGTGGAGACCCAGCTAAATTTAGTGAATGGTTCTCTACAATGATTGGTAAAAAATGGCCAGTAGCGGGATTATGCAGGAAGGTTGGCGAAGAGAATCAGTTATTGTATGGAAGAAAGGAGTAAGACTATGATATTTGATGAGCTGTTTGAACAAATTGAATTATCCAATAATCAAAGTATTACACCTGGCAATCCTATAGGGACAGAGCCTGCCGGTTCTGTTTTTCCTGAAAGCTTCACAAAAGCCTGCAATCAATACTTTAATGATTATCTCGTTGCAGAGGGATTAGCTGAACGCATCAGTTATGGTGAAGCTCTTTTGGATGATCCTGTTGTTGTAAGTGTATTTCGTTCTCTTCCGATATCTTACGGGATATACATAAGTGAACGAGAGAAAATTGCAACTGGATTGCCTATAGCACTTAATAATATAGGCATCATTCCAAAAAACGAAAAAATGGTTGCAGAGGGCAACAGATTAAAAGGAATAGGCATGAAAAATCATGATATTTCTTCTTACGAAACTGGCATGTGGTATATCTGCTGCCAGCAATAATTTCATACATGTAAAAATAGGAGGATAAGGTATGAACAAGGTTATTTTAATGGGAAGATTAACAAGAGACCCAGATGTAAGGTACTCACAGAGTACAGACAGTTCTATGGCAATTGCCAGATATACACTGGCAGTAGACAGAAGACGTGGAAAAAACAGTGACAATGAGCAGTCTGCTGATTTCATTGGTTGTGTAGCATTCGGAAGATCTGGAGAATTTGCTGAGAAATATCTTCATCAGGGAATGAAGATTGTTGTATCAGGAAGAATCCAGACCGGAAGCTATACTAATAAAGATGGTCAGAAGGTCTATACAACAGATGTTGTTGTTGAGGAGCAGGAATTTGCTGAAAGCAAATGGGCTTCAAATAACGACAATTCAAGACCGGAGACCAGTATGGCATCTGGTGACGGGTTTATGAGTATTCCTGATGGAGTAGATGATGAAGGCCTGCCTTTTAACTAATATTTCCCAATAGAAAGGGGGTATTTGTATGCGAAGTTATATGTTTACCATTTTGTTTGACGATGGCGAAGTAGACTACTTCTCGTACAATGCATACTCCGAAGAACAAGCTATTTTCCTGCTTGAACTTGACGGCATAAGCCGGACTTGTATCATAGACAGTGAAGTGGCATAGTACGCGCTTAAAGCGTGATGGAGGTGCTAACGGCATGTGTGTGCCATCGTCCTCCTGATGAAAAACACACAACAATTACAATTTAATCAAATGCAGGCAGTTTTAACTGTCTGCATATTATCAAATGTGCTTAAAGCATTACAGAGGTATAATTTATGAATATTTATAAATTAAAAAACAAATTAGCAGAGAACAATTTTTCCATAGTATATGAGCTTATTTCTGATGAGTTAAGGGAGAATGTGACAGGTATCGCATTTTCTCATGTTAAGAAATTAAATGATGAATATGATGCATTAAAGATCAAGCTTAAAAATACATGCATTTGCCCTCAAGTTAAGATTGATGCATTTGAGGGTGGAATTTTTGATGTCAAGAAAATGCTTGAACATTCCATCAGGGAGGCTCTTGGTATGTCATTTGATCCTGAGACACGTCTGGTATTAGATGTTGTTTCTCTTAATGAACTCAAACATCGGTGTACAAGGGGTACAAACAAGATAAAATAGAAATGAGGGGCGAT
>OGDN01000633.1_pt1 | contig 69533 bp, 62 predicted proteins | sample 1570271 | NCBI WGS metagenome assembly OGDN01 (sample SAMEA4384481, study PRJEB24528) | human gut metagenome | reverse complement strand
GGCATCTTTCAAAGTTATAGGTGTAGATATACCTTCCGATGGCTTCTCTTGCTTCCTTGAGATTAGCATACTCCGTGAGATATGCTTCCTCATACTTGAAACTGCGAAACCAGCGTTCAATCATGATATTATCTGCCCATCGGCTTTTGCCATCCATGCTTTGCCGAATTCCATTATCTCGAATAAATTCGATGTATTTGTCACTGGTAAACTGGCTGCCCTGATCCGAGTTGATGATTAACGGCTTAGCTACTTTAAATGCTTTTTTACAGGCGTTGATGACCATAGTGGTATCCAGAGTATCATCAACATCCCAGCCAACGATACAACGGCTGTACCAGTCGATAATGGCTGTCAGGTAAAGAAATCCATGCTTCATTGGAATGTATGTAATGTCAATCGACCATGCCTGATTGGGACGGTCTATGACTGCGTTACGAAGCAGATACGGACAGACTTTTGCCTGCTTCATGCGCTTAGACAGATTCCTCTTTGGATAAATCGGTGTAATGTCCATTTCACGCATATATCTACCTGCTTTACTCATGCTTTGTGTCACATGAACCGATTCGCAAAATTCTACGAATGCTTTGGAAGTAAATTGTGACCCTTGGTCTGAGTGCAGAATTAATTCCCCTTTCAGAACCGGCTACGATTCCAATGCTTTTTTCAGAGTACGAATTGCAAGATCACTTGTGATATATTGATCTGTTATACTGGCGACAACACTTCGATTATGCAGATCTATGATTGTACAGTTGTAGCGTACTTAATGGTTCTCCAAAAACAAATAGGTAAAATCGGTACACCATTTTTGATTGATTTTATCTGCTGTAAAGTCCTGCTGTATCTTATTTTCAAATACTTTATGTGGTTTTCCATGCTCATATTCCGGCTTTTTCGGGCGAACGATAGATTTCAATCTGAGTATGGAATTCATGTACTTGTGGACAGTTGCCGTACTGTATGAAAAACCTTCACACTCTAAGTATACCTGCATGCTGCGATACCCGGTTACGCCATGGTGTTTGTGATAAATGTCTGTAATTTTTGACAATACTTTCTCCCTCCGGGCGTAATGATCCGCCTTCCGGTGTTTTCGGTAGTTGTAGTAAGCATTTGGACAGATATTAAAGCGGCGTAGGAGCCAGCGCAGACCAAATTCATTATGATATTGTTCAATAAATCGATAAGCCTCTAATTGATTTCCTTCGCAAAGAATGCCGCCGCTTTTTTTAGAAAGAGATTTTCCTTTTTTGCCTCTTCCAGTTCTTTTCGTAACCGGAGATTTTCTTTCATAAGCTCCATTTCGTTTGGAGTATCCGGATTTTCGAGGGCTTTTGTTTGGCATTCTATGCTAAATTCACGGCACCACTTGGAAATGCTGGCTTTGGATACGCCGTATTCCGCAGTGATGCTTTTGTAGGTTCGTCCTTCCTCTACGTGGAGGCGGACAATCTTCTTTTTAAATTCTGGTGCGTAACTCTGTGGCATAATAAGTACCTCTTTTCTTTCTTTATTATATCTTATTAGCCATCCCTGTTACAACTATATTATAGCACCTCATTTGTACTTTTTGTGGAGGTTCCCGACACCATCCTTTTCTTTCTCCGTGGTAATCTCTTCTTCTATCTTGTCCTGCTTTCGCTCCTGATCCAAAGTTCTTTTCAGATATAGGGCCAGAATCGAAGCAATGACTGCTAAAAACAAAAAAAGGGAAGAAAAGTATTCTTCTTTTAAATACTTTTCTTCCCTTTGGGGTTGAACTGTAATTTAGTTGTTTCATCATACACTATTCCCTATAACACAATTTCTACAAAAGCATACTAAGATTCCCTTCTTGCTTTTGAATTTTCCATTGCCTCCGTTAATGTATCGCACGTTAATAACAAATCAAGATCAGCATATATCCTTGTAGAACGTACAACCTTGGGGCCACATTTTACAATCTTATTTGGAATAATTGGTTCTCCTAACGAAAACACAAAAAACTCCTCATCCTCTTCATAATCTGGCATATAAGAAAGAACATCATGCAAATTTCTGGTTATTACATACTTATCTACATGACATATTTCCTGAAGCCTTGCATCATAACGGAAACCAAAATAATTTGGTATATTTGCATCATTCTTGAACCACTTTCTAGGGCAAAAATAATGTCTTGTTTTCTTTACTACATCAACACATGTATATCCTTTACAAGTTTCCGAGTAACTTAATGATACTACATAAACATTATTTGAATTTACATTTCTCATAGTCATTATTCCTTCCAAATATATTAAAAATTCATCAATCACATACTTCTCCTTGTTCGATGAAATATTTCTCGCAGACATACATATTTCTCGGAATTTCTTCCAACTAATGTGACCAATCTCGATACCATTTTTCGTTTTATGTAATGGCAAATATCTATCTGCATAATCATCTGTACACTCAGAAATCGAAAATATCTTTTTAAATGTGTTTGTCGATTGGAAAAAACTTTGCTTTTTTGAATATATCTCCAATTGTGAAGTTTTTGGTAAATTCCAGCCTCTTTTCGCTTCCAAAATAATATGGAAATTACTATCATCGTAAATCTCTATATCTGTATAAGTATGTGTATCATGAACCATTTCAAATTTCTGATATTCAATTGTAATCTTGTTGCAATCAACTTTCATTCCACATAATTCTTTTATTAAGCTTTCTAATACACCCGGGCATGTTTTTAATACCCAAACAATTGCCTTCGTAATATCATTTTCCTGTGTACCTAAAAGTTGAAATACAGAATTAATTTCTTTTTCGTTATTAAAAATAAGGATTGACATATAAAACCTCGCTTTTCATTTCCCTTGCGTAGTATTAAACAACTCACCTATAAACTGAAAGCTTCAAGTGTATTCATTCTAGATGTTTTGAACCAGACCTAGTTTACTGAAATATTCATATAATTCATCTGTATGCTCATCAACTAATTCCTCAGCCCTTAATTTCCAAAATTCATGTATACGATTTAGCTCACTAATACAACCATCTTTGTCAGCAGAATAATACATAATCAGTGGATTCGATTTCAGAACATAACTTGACATACAATGAGCTTTCAAAAATTTCTTCCAAGATTTAAATTTTCCGAAATATCCTTCCTCATCATTAATAAATTCACCCTGTACTCTAGCCAAATAATAGTCTAATGAATCATATTTACTTAACTTGGCACTATTTCTGCCATGACGCATTGGAATAACCCAAAAATTAACTAAACAATGGTATTTTGAATAGTACTCAACCAACTTTGGTGGCCACTTTTTAATCGGACTTCTAGAATCCTTTGATTTATCTTCAAGTATGATGTTAGCTAACGAATTAAAAGAATGCATAGTGTCTCCCATAAATTCTTTGTTTATAGGATATCCTTTTTCATTAAGTATTTCTCCATTGCTATCAGATAACATATCTTTATACACAATTTTATAAAACCCTATGCTAAAATCCGACATATCTTCATCCGACCGACTATAATAATGTTGTGGACTTCTTATTATTCCATCTTGAATTAATGTTTTAGAAATCCTTTTGTCGCACATAATCGGTGTTAATAAAATATCATAAACCTTTTTTTCTTTTTCATCCATTGCTGTTTCTCCTTTTCAAAATTTAATTTATCTGTATATCAAACTTATCTGAAGATGTTCTTCAAAAATTCAAAGTTTCTGTTGCTTTCATTCTCTCCATAAGACTGAAATTTTCGCTCGCATCCAATCCCCCATATGTCTAGAGATTCATGCATTCATCAGATGCACATGGTCATGGTTTTCTAAAGAAATATGCTTATGAGTATGCTGCTTCTCATCTTTATCATGTGTATGAATATGCGTATGTTTATTGCTGTGTTCGTGAGTATGCACCAAATCACCATGACTATGCTCATGTGTGTGCTGTAACTCAATTGTGTCTTTTACCATAATCGCTGTACTTACAATCATTATAGAAAGAGCTATATAAAACTGCCAAGTAGGTTGTTCTCCAATAAACAACACACTAAATATTATAATGGCTCAGTTGTCAAGACAAAAATTTAATATTTTTATAATGAACTGATATGTTGACGAGTTACATGGAAAATGTGTGAAGCATCTCCCGGGTTTTTATCCTATCGTTCAGAAGGATGAGGTGATTATGCCGGAGACAAAAAGTTTTTTGGGGCGTATCTATGATGGTAGTATTGGAGCGATGATGAGCACACTTGTGAAGCAGGGGGATTTGAGCGAGAAAGATATGGATGAATTAGAAGAAATATTAAAAAATGCACGTGAGAATGCAGAAAAGAAGGGGTGATCGTATGCGGGAAATAATGATTTCATCGACGGTTATGATTTTGCTGGTTATGCTGTTTCGTGTTATTTTTCGAGGGAAAGTCAGACATTGCTTGATATATGCCATGTGGCTTTTTGTGGCATTGCGTCTGCTTGTACCGGTAAATATTGGAACCTTTTCCTTTGGTGTGTCGGGAATGATGAATCAGGTTCAAAATCATACAGAAAATACAAAGGAAATAGAAACTGACAAAATGCAGGAAGGCTCGTTAAATACGCTTGTTCTGCATAAAAATACAACTACAAATAGCAAGATGACAGTACTGGAAGAAAAGGAAACTCCGGCGCAGATTTCTGCGCAGGAAAAAATGCAGGAAGCGTGGAAGGCGTATAAAGATAAAATTTGGCTTGCTGGTACAGGTAGTATTCTTTTAGTGGTTTTGGTAGCAAATATTTTTTATGTACATAAACTGAAAAAGAATAGAAAATCTTTTGATAAATTTCGAGAGGGAAAACTGCCGGTATATGTAACGGAAAGTGTGCAGGTGCCATGCTTGTACGGGGTGTTTAAAACAGCAATTTACCTTCCGGCGCAGAGACTGGATCAGCTTACGGAAGAACAGGTGAAATGGATCATTTGCCATGAAGAGTGTCATTACCGGCAGGGAGATCATATCTGGTCATTGCTGCGAATCCTGTTGACGGCGGTGTATTGGTTCCATCCGCTCGTGTGGGCGGCGGCTTATTTGTCAAAAAAAGATGCGGAAATTTCCTGTGACGAAAAAGTGTTAGCAAACTCGAATCTGACGCAGAAAATAGCTTATGGGAAGACGTTGATCTGCGTCGCATCCCGAGACCGGAAGTTGTCTGTTTTTTATCCGACGACTGCGGTGGTGGGGACAAAAAAGGAATTGAAAAATAGAATGCGAAAAATTGTGGAAGAAAATAAATACAAAAGAAAAGCAAAAGTGGTATTGGCTGTTATTATGGCGACGAGTGTAGTATTTACCTTTAGTGGATGTGGAAATGTGACACAAAAAGATGCACAAAATTCATCGGCCACATCGGATAAAATAGAAAAATTGCAAACAACAAAAAACGACAATTCGAAAGCGGCGGAGCAGGAAAAAGATACGATAAAAGATGATACAAAATGGAATGAAAAATTTACAGATTTTTTGAAAGAAAATGAAAAGAAATACAAATTATTTTCTGTAGTGACGGTCGGTGAAAAGAGAGAGCCGGTGCTCCTTGTGTCGAAAAAACAATACGCAAGCGATGTGTTAGACGGACTTTCCGGCAAGATACGAACGGACGTTACCGAAACCAGTGAACCGATGAAGATTAAGACGGGAGCGGATGTATATGTTTTGCAGGGCGATGAAGTGAAGAAAATAGATTCTATTTCGTGTTCGAGCAGCGGCGAGTGGATTCATGTGAATGAGGGAAAAGTGTATGTGGATACACATCATAGCTTGACTGGGTTCGAATGGAATGATGGAAAGTGGACTTCGAACGAGATCGCACAAAAAATGGACAAGGACTACGAGAATTATGATACCGAATTTGCGAAGCAGTTCTTCTGGAATTTTGAGGTTGCGGACAGTGTAATATTTTGGAATAATACGAGCAAAAATAGAAAGAAAATAGAAACTGATTCGTATGGATCCGATTCGGTATTTCGTGTGCGGCTGGTAGATGGCGGTGTTAATTTTGAAAATCAGGCTGGCAGAGGTATTGTCCGTGACCTGAAAAAGACGGAGCAAACGGTCTTTGTATGTGATACCAGTGCGATTTATAAAAAAGAAAATAAACCGGTTATTTGGTTCAATTGTGTCAATGATAAGAAGGAACAAAGGATTTGGAGTGCGTCGCCAAGTGTATGGGATCAGACCAAATGGGAGCAGTATTATATAGTCGAGGGAAAAAAGAAAGAATCGACGATGCTGCGTCTGCGTCCGGCGACATTTTCCGGAAAAGGCAAAGCCGGGTATGAATGGCAGCAATTTTATCTGACAAAAGATGGAAAAGAACATGTGACGGACGAAGACAGCATAATCTATGATCCGGATGCGGTCACGCAGGAAGACGTGGATAACATGGGGGCGTTCATTGATCATTTGTGGAAGAATCGTCTGGAGAAAGCGGAGTGCCTGATCAGTACGTATGAATATTTGGATATGTATAGTGGTTACGGCGATATTATGCATGAGAAATTATTGGCGGAAAAAGAAAAAATGGAGTAACTATTCAGGCCCCCTCTCTCTCATTCGCATTTCGAACACTTCGTGTTCTTTCCCGCCTTTGACAAGGCTAAAAATGCTCATATGTGGAGAGGGGAGCCCTATTAGGATCCTAATGTATGAAAATCAAAGTCTCTTACGTGCAAGCACGACGATTCGTTGATTTTCATACATTAGATCCTGAATAGTTACAAAAAAATAAATTTTTTTCTTGCCAACGAAAAAAAAGTGTGCTAGAATGGCAGACAAAGGCAAAGAAGGAAACGATTGCTTATGCAGTGACCTTACGACAGGAAGAGGCGTCACCGACTGAGAGCGCACTCACGGAAGCGGTAAGCAGGAGAACATTCCGGAGCAGGTAGGCTGAACTAGAGTAGGTTTACACGGGTCGCACCGTTATCTGTCAGAAAAGAGGAAAATTCCATGAATTTTCAACGCGGGTGGTACCGCGGGTAAGAAATGTGAACATTGATACCCGTCCCGGCGAAGCTTCAGGCTTTGCTGAGGCGGGTTTTTAGTATAGAAAAATATACTTCTAAAAACAAGTTTCAGAGCCGGAGCAGAACAAAAATTTGTTTCGTAGAGCCACCAAAAAAGATACCGCATGCAGGCGAGCTGTCTTTTGAATTTGGAACATTGGCATCTACAGAAGGAGGTACTCATGAAATTTGTAACAGGAAGCACAGAAAAACAAGTAATGGAGATCTCGGATGTCCTGGCGCAGTTAGACAGTCTGGCAGGAAAAGAGATTCGGATGAACGGAGCAATTCACACCATACGTGATATGGGAGATGTTGCTTTCGTCGTGTTGAGAAAACGGGAAGGGCTGGTGCAGACCGTCTTTGAGACCGGTGCGGTCAAGGAGAAGGAGTTGAAAGACCTGAAAGAGGCAGCGACCGTCGAAGTCAGCGGAGTCGTTGCATTGGAGGATCGTGCACCGAACGGATTTGAGATTCGGTTGACAGAAGTTACCATTTTGTCCGAACCGAAAGAGCCGATGCCGATTCCGATCAGCAAATGGAAATTAAACACATCACTCGAGACAAAATTAAATCTTCGTCCGATTTCACTTCGAAATGTCAGAGAGCGGGCAAAATTCAAGATTCAGGAAGGAATCGTTAGAGGATTCCGAGATTACTTATTTTCACAAGGATTTACAGAAATTCATACCCCGAAGATTGGTGCAAAAGGTGCCGAGGGCGGAGCTAATATTTTCAAATTGGAATATTTCCACAGACCTGCCGTACTTGAGCAGAGTCCACAGTTTTATAAACAGATGATGGTCGGTGTGTTTGACCGTGTATTTGAGGCGGCGCCGGTATTTCGTGCAGAAAAACACAATACCAAACGGCATTTGAACGAATACACATCGCTCGATTTTGAGATGGGTTATATCGACAGTTTCCAGGATATCATGGAGATGGAAACCGGATTTTTACAATATACAATGAAACTTTTGGAAAAAGAATACGCAAAAGAGCTGAAAATGCTCGGCGTCACACTTCCAAAGACAGACGAGATCCCACAGGTTCATTTTGATGAAGCAAAGCGTCTCGTGTCGGACAAATACGATCGCAAGATTCGCAATCCTTACGATCTGGAGCCGGAAGAAGAGATGTTAATAGGAAAATATTTCAAAGAAGAATATGGGGCAGACTTCGTATTTGTCACCCATTATCCTTCGAAGAAACGTCCATTTTATGCGATGGATGATCCGGAAGATCCGAAATTTACATTGAGCTTTGACCTGCTCTTTGACGGATTGGAAGTGACGACCGGCGGACAGCGTATTCATGATCTGGATATGCTCGAAGAAAAGATTGCGGCGAGAGGAATGACCGAAGAGGGAATGGAACATTATCTTCAGGTATTCCGCCACGGTATGCCGCCACACGGAGGTCTGGGAATCGGACTGGAGCGTATCACGATGAAACTTTTGGGCGAGGACAACGTGCGCGAGACAACATTGTTCCCACGTGATCTGAACCGACTGGAACCGTAAGGAAGAATGGAGGAAAATTATGGCAAATATTATTTCAGATGAAACAATCGAGTATGTAGGTATCCTTGCCAAATTGGAACTTTCGGAGGAAGAGAAAGAACAGGCAAAAAAAGATATGGGTAGTATGCTCGACTATATTGATAAGTTGAATGAACTGGACACGACGGGTGTGGAGCCAATGTCCCACGTATTTCCGGTGGACAATGTGTTCCGAGAAGATGTAGTGACCAACGGTGATGACCGGGATGAAATGCTTGCGAATGCGCCGCAGAAAAAAGACGGTACTTACATGGTGCCTAAGACATTCGCATAAGGAGGGCAATTATGGATTTGATGAAATATACTGCCGTCGCTCTTGGAAAGAAGATCAAAGCCGGAGAAGTGACGGTAAAAGAAGCAGCGCAGGCTGCCTTAGACCAGATAAAGAAATCAGAGGAAACATTAAACAGTTATGTGACGGTATTGGAAGAAAATGACATTTTTGCCCGCGCGGAAGAAGTGCAGAAGCAGATCGATGCCGGCGAATTGACAGGACCGCTTGCCGGAGTTCCGGTTGCCATCAAAGACAACATGTGTACCAAAGGCGTACTGACAACCTGCAGTTCGAAAATTCTTGCCAATTTCAAGCCGACTTATACTGCAGAGGCGGTAGCAAACCTCGAAAAGGCGGGGGCTGTTATCATCGGAAAGACCAATATGGATGAATTTGCGATGGGAAGTACGACGGAGACATCCGCATACGGAATTACGAGAAACCCACACAATACAAACCACGTACCGGGCGGTTCTTCGGGCGGTTCCTGTGTAGCGGTAGCCGCAGGAGAATGTTCGTATGCACTTGGTTCCGATACTGGTGGATCGATCCGCCAGCCAAGTTCTTTTTGCGGCGTGACCGGCTTGAAACCGACGTACGGAACGGTTTCCCGTTATGGTTTGATCGCGTATGGATCTTCCCTTGACCAGATCGGACCGGTAGCAAAAGATGTGACGGACTGTGCAGCCATTTTGGAAGCTATTTCCTCCTATGATAAGAAAGACAGCACCTCGATCCGACGCGACGACCTTGATTTTACATCGGCACTTGTCGATGATGTCAAAGGCATGAAGATCGGTATTCCGAGAGACTATTTTGGCGAAGGACTTGATCCCCAGGTCAAAGCAGCCGTATTGAAGACTGCGGATGTGCTGAAAGAAAAAGGGGCGGTCGTGGAAGAATTTGATCTGAGCCTTGTAGAATATGCGATTCCGGCGTATTATGTCATTGCGTCAGCGGAAGCAAGTTCGAACTTGTCACGTTTTGACGGTGTCAAATACGGATATCGTACGAAAGAGTACGAAGGACTTCATAATATGTATAAAAAGACGCGTTCTGAAGGATTTGGTCCGGAAGTAAAACGTCGAATTATGCTTGGTTCCTTTGTTCTCAGCAGTGGATATTACGATGCGTATTATTTGAAAGCGCTGCGTACGAAAGCATTGATCAAAAAGGCATTTGATGATGCCTTTGCCAAATACGATGTGATCCTTGCACCGGCAGCTCCGACGACAGCACCGGAGATTGGAAAGAGCCTCAGCGATCCGATTAAAATGTATCTTGGCGACATATATACAATTTCTGTCAATCTTGCCGGTCTTCCCGGAATCTGCCTTCCTTGCGGAAAGGACGACAAAGGGCTTCCGATCGGCGTACAGATGATCGGAGATTGTTTCAAAGAAAAGACAATTATCCGCGCGGCTTACAGTTACGAGCAGGCGCGTGGTGGCATAGAAGCACAAGGAGGAATGTAAGATGGCAAAACAATACGAAACCGTCATTGGTCTTGAAGTCCATGTGGAACTTGCGACAAAGACGAAGATTTTTTGCGGATGCAGCACCGCATTTGGTGGCGCTCCGAATACACATACCTGCCCGGTTTGTACCGGTATGCCGGGTTCTCTCCCAGTGCTGAACAAACAAGTGGTGGAATATGCGATGGCGGTCGGACTTGCGACAAATTGTTCGATCACGCAGTATTGCAAATTTGACCGTAAAAACTATTTTTATCCGGATAACCCGCAGAACTACCAGATTTCACAGCTTTATCTGCCAATCTGCCGTAATGGACACGTCGATATCGAGACGCCGGCAGGGAAAAAACAGGTGCGTATCCATGAGATTCATATGGAAGAGGATGCCGGAAAATTGGTGCATGATGACTGGGAAGACTGCTCTCTCGTGGACTACAACCGTTCCGGTGTGCCGTTGATCGAGATCGTATCGGAGCCGGATATGCGGAGCGCGGAAGAAGTTATCGCGTATCTTGAAAAACTGCGCATGACGATCCAATATCTCGGCGCTTCAGATTGTAAATTAAATGAAGGTTCGATGCGTGCCGATGTCAACCTTTCGGTTCGCGAAGTCGGCGCCGGTGAATTTGGTACACGTACTGAGATGAAAAACCTGAACTCGTTTAAAGCGATTTCCCGTGCAATTGAGGGCGAACGTGCACGTCAGATCGAACTTATCGAGGAGGGCAAAAAAGTCATCCAGGAGACACGCCGTTGGGATGATAACAAGGAGTATTCGTATGCAATGCGTTCCAAAGAGGATGCACAGGATTACCGATATTTTCCGGACCCTGACCTTGTGCCGATCCGTATCAGCGACGAGTGGATCGAAGCGGTGAAAGAACGCCAGCCGGAACTTCAGGACGCGAAAGCAGAGCGTTACAAAAAAGAATTTGATATTCCGGAGTACGACATCGGTATTATTACCGGTTCCAAAAAACTCGCAGATATCTTTGAAGAGACGACCGCAATCTGCCACAACCCGAAAAAGGTATCCAACTGGCTTATGGTGGAGACCATGCGTCTCTTAAAAGAAAAGGAAATGGAGCCGGAAGACATTACATTTACGCCGGAAAATCTGGCAGCGTTGATCCGGCTGACAGACGAAAATGCGATTAACTCGACCGTCGCAAAAGAAGTCTTTGAAAAAATGTTCTCCGAGGACATTGATGTCAATCAATATGTCGAAGAAAACGGCTTAAAGACTGTCAACGACGAGGGTGCTCTCCGTTCTGTAGTCGAGCAGGTGATCGCGGACAATCCGCAGTCGGTAGCCGATTATCAGGCAGGAAAGACAAAAGCCATCGGATTCTTAGTCGGACAGACGATGAAGGCGATGAAAGGAAAAGCAGATCCGGGAATGGTAAATAAACTGTTGAAGGAATTGCTGTAGATAGAAGTTCGAAAATAATTTTAGCCGCAGCGCGGACTGGTTTGGAATGAGATCGGTTCGAACTGCGGCTTTTTGCAAAACATGTTATTTCATTTCTAATTGTTTAGATCTGTGGACGTATTCTGCATATTATTTTGATTGTTTTCTTGGTGGAAATCCATAAAAGCACTTCGTCCATGATCAGATTCTATTATGTGAGAAGAAGCCTGAATATCAAAAGGAATTCTTCTTTCTCGGACGACGGCACGGGCAAAAACATTAAAAGCAGTAGTAGCATTCATGCCAAAATCAGCACAAAGTAAATCGAATTCATGTTTAAGGTTTTCGTCCATGCGAATACTAAAAGTTGCCTGAGCCATAGCAGTACCTTCTTTCTGAGTTTCTTACCTGTAGTATACTATTTTATTAAAGAAAAGTCAATAAAATAGTATATTGTGTTAGAAAATAAATAAAAATAAATAAATTCACACATTTATGTGGCGGAAAATAAGAAAAAGTGGTATGATGAAGTTGTTACCACCCCGATACTGGAAACGGGAAGGGGGTGAATCATTTGGGAATACTTTTATCCTTTATATTCTCCGTCGTGGCGAGTGTAGTTGCTTATTATATTTGCAAATGGTTAGACGGTGAAGAATAGTTGGTAACTAGCCTCAGTTTGGTCAGCTGTAAATGACAAGAAACCCCAGAGAGTATGCAGCTCTCTGGGGTTTTGTAGTGTGACCATTTGGGCACTTTTATCCTTTTGCTTACATACACTATAGCATATGTAAGACTTGATTTCAAGTATATTCAGAAAAAAATTTTTTATTCGTAACGATACTTTTGGCCACAAATGGATTGACAAATATAGTCACAGATGGGACAATGGGGTTAATAAATTCATCAAACGTTTAGAGGAATACCGGGAATGGTGTAGAGGAGACGAATAAATGGACAATGAATTGTATGTAAAAGCGTTGGCATTTGCCAATGAGAAGCACGCCGGCCAGACACGTAAAGATGGAGACACGCCTTATATCGTGCATCCGATCGCGGTGGCAGAGCTGGTCCGCAAAGCCGGCTATGGAAAAAAACACCAGATTATTGCACTGTTGCATGATACTTTGGAAGATACGGATGCGACAGAAGAAGACCTTCGTATATTTGGTGAAGATGTAGTGCATGCGGTCAAGCTTCTCACTCGTGCAAAAGGGGCAGATGAGGAAGAATATGTAAAAAATGTTCTGTCGGATCCGATGGCAGCTGTTGTGAAAAATGCGGACAAGATCAGTAACTTATATGATTCTGCCTTTTCCGGAACTGTGGGACAAGTACGAAGTGAAAAGGCGAAAAAATTTGCAAAAAAATATGTTGAAAAAGCGAGAAAATATTATGCACATAAGTTTTCTCCGGCACTTGATGACGCCATTGAAAAGGTGGATGCGCTGTTAGAGGATGAATATGTCAGAGACTGGCAGACGCCGAATTATACAAGGGAAGAGATGAGAATATAGGATATGAAAAAGGACTGTGGCAGTCCTTTTATTCAATCTCTTCAATCGTTATACCATCAAAAGTTGACATTCTTTCTTTGAATTCACGGCGTGCATTATACAAAAATAAATTCCAGGATATAACAGCGATTAACACTGCGGATATTAGCAATGCACAGGCTGCTTTCACATATTTCTTGAAAGAAAGTTTTCTGGAAAGATAGTCAGTGTCGATACTCATAAGATATTGACTAACAATTTCTTCCGGTGAATTAAATTCATGCTCTAGATCCGAATAGGTATAATCCGGATGAACATTGCAGAATTCTGTAACGTTTGACCGGATATCTTTATAAAAACGTTTTTCATAACTTCCCCAAACAGGAAGAAGTGTACGGATTTTTCGTAAATAGCGCTTGGAATCCTTCATTGAAATCCCCTCCATTTGTATGATAATTAAGTTTCTATTATGTGAGTTTTTTATTCTATTATGGTAATAGTAGTGTCCTCGTTAGCTGGTAAAGCGTTGATAAACTCTTGACGCGCGTTGTACAAAACAATATTCCAAATTAAAAAAGCAATTAAAATTACGGATATCAAAACGGTACAAGTTACTTTCACATACTTGGAAATAGAAAGTTTCTTGGAAAGATAGTTAGGGTCAATATTTGTAAGATATTGTATTACAATTTCTTCCGGAGAACCAAATTCGTCTTCGAAATCAGAATAAGTATAATCCGGATGTGCCATACAAAATTCGGTGACATTTGACCGGATATCCTTATAAAACCGTTTCTCATAACTTCCCCAAACAGGAAGAAGTGCACGCACCTTTCGTAAATATCGCTTGGAATCTTTCATTGAAATTCCCCTCCGTTTGTATGATAATTAAGTTTCTATTATGTGAGTTTTTATTCTATTATGGTAATGGTAGTTTCTTCGCTGGCTGGCATAGTTTCTTCAAATTCGCGTTGTGCATTGTATAAATATATATTCCATGAAATGAAACTGATTAAAACTGCAGAAATTATAAGTACACAGCCGGCTTTCACGTACTTGGCAAAAGAAAGTTTGCGGGAAAGATAGTCAGGATCAATACTGGTAAGATAATGACTGACGATTTCTTCCGGTGAAGTGAACTCATGCTCGAGATCAGAATAAGTATAATCCGGATGTGCCATACAAAATTCCGTGACATTTGACCGGATATCCTTATAAAACCGTTTTTCATAACTTCCCCACACGGGAAGGATTGCACGGATTTTTTTTAAGTAGCGTTTTGAATCATTCATTGGAATCTCCTTCCTGTTTATTATAGTTGAGTATACGCTCGATTGCCATATTAACAGTGTAAAAACTATCCAATAACTCTTTTAGATAATCTTTTCCTGCTGGTTCCAAGTGATAGTAAACGCGCGTAAGACGTTTTCCGATTTTGCGCTTTTCGCCGGAAATATACCCTTTGTCTTCTAAACGGTATAGTGTGGGATACATAGATCCTTCTGGAATGGTTAAGATGTTTCCCGAACGTTCTTTAACAAGCTGCGAAATCTGATATCCATACAGATTACTTTCCTGCAGCAAGGCAAGAACGAGTAACTCCACAGACCCTTTTTTAAAAGTATCCTGATTGCTCAATTTATAGCAGGCCGCCTTTCTAATAATGAAAAAAGTAACTGGGAATATAATAAAACATTAGTTTTATAAAGTCAATACCTTATTTGTCTAAATAGTGATTGACAAAGATGAATAAAGGAAGTATAATGAATTTGTAAATAAAAGGTAACTAAATGTGAAATATTAGGATGGAATGTTTGAATGATATATTTTTTGATAAAAGACATCAAAAGAAATTGGTTTTCTCTTTTATGGAATACCATACAACTTACAGTGGTCGCTTTGATTGCAGTGTATCTGCTGCAGGCTTTCTTAGATTACCGGCAGATAGAGCAAAGGATAAGTCAGATGACGGAGCAGACAGAGATTTATATGTTTCGGGATCAGACGGAGGATACAGCACTGGATGAATTGATAAATGACGAAAAGAAATGTAAACAAATGGCAGATTGCTACGACGCATTTCAGAAAAAACTGCAGGAAAATACATCCAATATTAAAACATTTACAGCAGATGATTCTTTGGGATTTCCAATGCATCGGGAACAGAGAGGACAGATTCGCAGAGCATTGGGGCTGCCCAAAGAGCAAGAAGAACTCGCAAGAATACAAGTGTCAGAAAACTTTTTTGACATTTATGGCATTCAATGGGAAGGTGACAAAAAGGCATTTGTTAGTGGAAAAACAGAAACGATACCGATTGTGGCAGGGGCTGATTTAAAGAAATTATACCACTTGCATGACGTTCTTTATGATCAGGGAACGCAAAAATATGAAATTATTGGTTTTATGGACAAAGATTCTTTTTATGTGGCACCGGGAAAGACACGTGAAAAGATTCATCTGGATCAGGCAATTATTCAATTAAACAGAGTAGACAAAGAAGACATATTTTCTTTGTGGGGGTATTATGATTCGACCTATTTTCTGGCAGATGATCTGCAATTTATGGAAGATGAAATAGAACAATTGCAAAAGCAGGAACTGCTCAAATTGAGTGTGAATAATTATACAAAACAAATGGACGCGATCCGTGTGGATATGCAGGATCAGATGGTATTGATGGGAAGTATTGTACTTATCATACTGGTTTTTTGCTTTGTGGCATTGACAGCAAATATTTTTCGTTTTATCAAGGAGCATAAAAGGGAATTTGCAATTCATCAGATGTGTGGGGCAAGACGGAAGTCGATATGTGTGAGAATTCTAATTCCTGTGTGGAGTATGTATTTTATTATGTGTGCGATTGTTTTACCGGCAGGTGGAAATACAAAGGCAGTATGGATCAGTATTTTGGGTCTGGCATGTTATATTGTGGGAATCAGTTTCATTCCATACATTTACTTGCGAAAAGATACCATCCGTGGAATGCTTCAAAATACATTAGGTTAAGGGGGCTGTGATGAGACAATTTTTTTATCGTTCCGGTTTCGTGATTGCGATTGAGATTATGGTTTCTGTGCTTTTTATATTGTGTGCGAATGCCATGATAAATGAAAAAAAGACATATCTGCCGATAGCAGAATTAGATGAAAATTATATGCTGTTTTTTCCGTCATTGGAAGAAAAAAATACGGTGGAAAAGATAGGATTAAAACTTCCGGATAATGTGCGTTGCGCTGGACTGCGGTTTCAAAAAGGGGCGGCGGTAGTTCTTGGCAATGGTGTACCATTAGAAGAGGGAAGAACATTTACAAAAGAAGACCGGAAGACGAGAGCAAATGTACTGCTGCTTCGCAGAGATAATCTTCCACTTTGTAAAAAAATGGGAGGAAAGAAATATTATTCATTACAGGGGACAATGTATGAAGTGATTGGGGTTTATTCCGATGGAGAGCGGAATGACAGCCGCTCCAATGAATATCTTGTCAATTTGTATGCTGCCGGGATAAGTGGGGAAGATGACTGGGAATATGGATTTTTGGATGCGTCAGAAAAGGAGCAGAGAATGTTTGCTGACTCTCTGAAAAAAGAAGGTTTCACTTTTGCGGCAGGAGACCGGAAAAAGGAATATTTTAATCGAAATGTGCAGACAAGTACAAAGGCGGCACTTGCTATTTATAGTGCAGTTGCGGTAATTGTTTTTGTTAATATTTTTTCGGCGATTGCTGTGTGGATCCGCGGAAGAAAAAAAGAAATTGTGATCCGTAAGATGGTCGGCGCAGAAAAAATACAGATTTTTGGCTGGCTGGTAAAAGATTTTATGATATTAGATGCAATTAGTTTTGGTGTTGGGACAGTCATTTCCGGTGGACTGTTAGCGATGCTGGCAAAGTACGAGTTTTCGCCGTCGTGGATTGTAGTGTTTGGCAAAAGACTGGAATGGGGAGCGATAGGAATTGCTGTAATTCCGGCTTTGATTATTGGATTGGTTGTAATAAGTATCCAAGTGTGGTGGTATCTGCGACATGAAATTATACAGATTATTCGAAGCGAATAGGAGGAAGAATTGTTGATAAGACTGGAAAATGTAGGAAAGACATATCGGGAAGGAAGTATCGCTTTTGAGGCATTAAGCAATGTAGATCTTGTGATTAAAGAAGGAGAGAGTGTTGCGATTATGGGGGCTTCCGGATCGGGAAAATCCACTTTGTTAAATATCCTTGGTGCGATGGACAAGGCGAGTGAAGGAAAATATTATTTGCAGGGAGAAGAGATAAGTTCGTATTCTGAGAAGCAGATGGCGCACATCCGAAATGAAATATTTGGATTTGTAATGCAGGATTTTGCCTTAATTGAACGTGAAACGGTAGAAAAAAATGTTATCCTCCCTCTTTTATATTCAAAACGGTTCCATCATCAGAAAAAAGTGCGTGTGGAACAGATATTAAAGGAAGTAGGATTATTTGAAAAACGACATCAGCCGGTGACAAAACTTTCCGGTGGGCAAAGACAGCGAGTGGCGATCGCAAGAGCGATGGTAAATGATGCTTCTGTACTTTTATGTGATGAACCGACAGGAGCGCTGGACCGGGCAACCGGCGACGAGATTATTCGTTTGTTTATGAAACTTCATGAACAAGGGAAAACATTGATCATAGTCACACATGATGAGACAGTCGCGAAGCATTGTGAACGAGTGATTCGAATTACAGATGGGAGGATTGAACAATGACTACATACAAAAACACGATGCGATTATTTATACGAACAATGAGTGTCAGCATTCCGTATCTTCTTTTATTGGCTGCAGAGAATGTGTTTCTATTTCGACTGCTTCATGCCTTTGCAGGAGCGGCCACAGAGGAAGTACAGGCAATCTATTTTTTGATGGATATGAATTATCTTTATGTGTTGGGCTTTTTGTTCTTTTTATTTATCTCCTGTGAATTTATGCGAAAAAGCAGGGAGGTAAATTTGGTGGAATCCATGCGGGAGAGAGCGTGGATCGTGGAAGGAAATCAGTTTGCGGTGCTTGGAACATTAATTCTGATCTATGCACTTGTATTTTTGATTTATGTACTGGCGGGTGTTTCTATTTTGCATATGCCGCAGATGTGTTTCTTACAGATGTTAAAGATACTTTGGGTTAATATTTTCTTACTCTCGTGTGCGGCAGTGGGGATGGGATATTTGATTTCACGTATTCCAAACCGATACGCAGGATATCTGGTGATTCTTGTCGTGCTGATGCTTATATTGCCGGCAAATGCAAAATATTTTTCGATGTTATCGTGGGGCAGAGGAATTTCGATTTACTGGCTTCGCGACTGGCTGTATCTTTTGCCGCCGGATATTCAGGCACTGGGAGATCCATTATATGGAGTTCCGGTAGAGTTTTACCGCATTGCCGTGATGCTTCTTTGGATCGGGATCGGTGGCTGGCTTTTTGCACGTAGTGTATGCAGATATACAAAAGCAAAAAGAAGAGTGGCAGATGGTCTATTTATCGTCTGGACTGCCCTTTGTGTGCTGGGTGCAGTGAATGAAGGAAGTATATTACGCATGACAGATCATCCAAAGAGTGCGGTATCCGAAGACCAAAATTATTATGAAACACAGCCGGAAATAGAAGAAACACAGAGTGATTTTCAAGTGCAGGCGTACGATATGGAGTTGACGTTTGGTCACGAACTTTCGGCAAAAGTGACAGCATCCATTATGTCGGAAAATACACCGAAGCAATGTTATTTTACACTCTATCATGGATACAAGATTTCCAAGATAGAATCGACAGAGGGAGAAACACTTTCGTTTACGCAGGAGGGAGACGAGGTGGTGGTAGAGACACCGCAGCAAACTTCGCAACTCACATTTTATTATAAAGGAAGCAGTCCGGTTTTTTATGCAAATCGAAATGCTTGTTTCCTGCCTGGATTTTTTGCTTACTATCCGGTGGCGGGAGCGGAAAACCTGTATGAGAACGGCATGTGGAAGGTAAACAAAAATGAGACAGCAGCTTTTACAATTCACACAAAAGGACTAAAAGTGGAAAGTAATCTTCCGGAAAATGGAGATGTCCGTAAAGGAGAAACTTCTTATGTAACATTGGTGGGAGGTAATTGTAAGAAACTGGAGAAAAATGGAAACGCACAGATCGTTTATCCACTTGATACGAATTCGCTGGTGGCAGCAAAACAATTTACCACATCAGAATTTTCGGAAGAATGGAAACAGCTTATGACATTTCTTGATCTGAATGAGACATCGCCGGCGCAGGAAAAAACGGTAATCGTGATACCGGGAAGTTTTGCTTTTAATACGCTTTTAAATGAATATTATGATCTTGGCGATCATGTGTTGACGCAGAATACGGTTTCGCCTCTGCAGGTGCTGGCGTCAAGCATAAAAGCGACGGGAAAGACGGCCCTGAAAGACATCTTTTTCTCGTATGACTGGCAGACAGAAGATCCGGCGGAAATTGAACTTTTAAAAGATTTGTCGGAAGAGGCAGAATTGACAGAAGAGGAAAAATTACAGGATGATTTTATCCTAAAAATGCGTGAGTGTGGTACAAAATACGTGGCACAGCTGACCATAAAATATTTAATGGATGAAGATGATAGCAGAACACCAAACGAATTTGTGCAGGCATTGCAAAATGCAGAGGGAGGCAGACATGATAAAGATTGAAAATGTAAGTAAAAATTTTCGCAGACACAAAGCAATCAAAGGATTTACTTGTGAACTTGACAAAGGATGCTATGGACTTCTTGGACCGAATGGGGCAGGAAAAACAACACTTCTTCGCTGTATACTTGGACTATATCCGGTTTCAGAGGGCGTGGTTTCGTTACAAAAAGGAGAGCAGATCGGGTATCTTCCCCAACGTTTTGGAATGTTTCATGAACTGAAAGTAAAAGAAATGATGTATTATTTTGCTGCGGCGAAAAAGGTGCCGAAGGACAAAAGAGAGGCTGAGATTGAGCGTGTGCTTGCCGATGTGAATTTGTCTGAAAAAGCGGAAGAAAGAGTAGGACATTTGTCTGGCGGAATGCAGCGGCGACTTGGCATCGCACAGGCAATTTTGGGAGATCCGGATATTTTGTTTTTGGATGAACCGACGACAGGACTGGATCCGGAAGAACGCAGTCATTTTAAAGAAATTATCCGGAAATTGGCGAAAAATGACAAGATTATCGTGATTTCCACTCACATTGTGGAAGAAGTGGAAGCGGTGTGTGACCGTGTCTTAATTATGAAAGACGGGACACTTTTGGAAAATGTGACGGTAGAGGAAGCATGTCATTTTGCCGGAGACGATAATGCCACACTTGAGCAGGGCTATTTACAAAGATTGAAAGAGGCGTAAGGATGAGTAAATTATATTTTGTTCAAATGACAAAAAATAAGCTGCGGTTTGCGGTGCCGTTGATTGCTTTATTTGTGCTGATTCCGGCACTGGCGGCACTGATTTTGACCGGACCGGAGTCAGATATTAAGATGGCTGACTGCATCCGGCAGCTTCATGTATGGGTTCCGCTTTTTTCAACTTGGTGGATTCTCCTGTATGCGGGAGATTTCTTTTCCCATGATGGCAATGAGTTGATGTATCTGATCTGGAAACCACATCAAATCATTGCCTGCGAAGTGGCTGGCGTGTTTGGGTATATGATAGCGGCGGTACTTTCGTTTGGCGTGCTTCAGATAATTCAGCCATTTGATATCTTACTGCTATGGCAGATATTGTCGGAAATATGGATGATGGCGGGCATGGCATTTTTCTGCTGCTTCCTCTTTCAAAGTACGGGAGCAGCGCTGATGACAGCGGTTTTATATGGGATTTACCTGAACTTATTTGATGGACTGCATATGTTTTCGGCAATTTCCATTTTCCCGCAGCAGACATTGACGATTGAGGCGGATCCGCTGCGCATGACTGCGGCAATTATAGCAGGCAGTGTATTTTTTGCTGCGGGCGCTGCATGTGTGAAATATAGGAAAGTATACTGGTAGAAACTGTTATCCTAAATGATCGGAGGAATTACCAATGAAACAATACATACACCTGCTTCCTGTTTTGTTCATGACATTGTTGCTGGCGACAGCATGTCAGAGCACCCGGGAAAGCACAAAAAATGATATACAGAACGCGGCGCAGAAAGAGAGCATTGATACGATATGGAATACATGGGATGAGGTGCTCAAAGAATCCTATAATAACATCTATTTTGAAAAAGATTTACAATGTGAAAAACCGCAGGAAGTGGCGGTGTATCAGATGGAACAGTTTGGTAATGTCGATGAAAAAGCAGAGCAGATACGTAAAGAATATGTGCCGGACAAGGAGTTCCATAAAAAATATTATAAGGAAAATCCAAATACGGTTCCGCCCGGACCGGAGTACGTGGATGAAAAGACCGGGTTGACGTGGATTATTGGCGATAATGGTTTTATTAATTACAGTAGATCTTCGGATGATACAAATTATCTTGATGGCGAAGAGGATATTGAAAAGACAATTTTTGTGAATTGCCCTTATCAAGATGAGGAGGTTGCGTTGAAAGACGGAAAGATTATGCTGTCTGAGGCAATTTCCATGGCGCAGAAAGAAGAAGAAAAATGGAAAAAACTGTCTGGCGACGAATGCGGTGCGCGGGCGAAAAAGGTCGAAGTTCTTCCAGCGGCAGACGGTGGAGAAGAAAAGGCACTAAAGATCAGCTTTGAAAAGACATACAAAGGTGTCGGTATATTGACGAATCAAAAAACGTTATGGATTTCGCAGGATAAGCCATTGTCTGTTGAGTATCTGTCCTTCCTTGATGATACATTGACAATTACGTCGACAAAAGGGGTAGAGCGGTTTATCAGTAATGCGGGAGCGGTGCACCAGAAAACGACGGAGCGGAAATTAGACCGGATCGTGTCGTTGAAAAGTGCGATACAGATTATGGAAAAAGAACTGGCTTCTTATCATGATTTTAAGATCAGTCATATCGATTTGTGTTATCGTTACGTGAATAAAAATATAAAAAGAAATGATGCGGGAAGCGTCTATACGACGAGTCCATGCTGGGTATTTTACATCAATGAAGAGCAGTCCAAAGAAGAATTTATTCTTGTTGACTGCGAGAATGGAAAGCTGGATTACATAAAGAACTATTAAGAAAAGGGGCGGAGGTATGCTGCGCAATCTTATGCAGAATTTAAAAAATATCATGTGTACACCACTGTTTTGGGGCTGTGTCATCGTATGTACGATACTTCGGTTTACGACAATCTGTTATGTGAATGAGGTGGGAAAAGAGTATACGATCTTTGAACTGCTTATTCATAAGCAGGAACTTTGGGATGCGGTCAGTGCGGAAATTTCACTTGCGGATATCCTGGAAAGCCCGCTGGGAACGTATGGCGTCATGTTTATGCCGGTCGTTGTACTATTTCCGTTTTTAAATTATTTTTGGGCAGAGCGAACGACCGGTTTCAGCCGTTTTGTCGTGGCAAGAATTGGAAAAGTGCGCTATGCGGTTATCCGTGCAGTGAGCGGGGTGCTTAGTGCGGGAATTACGGCGATGCTTGGATGTGTTTTGGCGGATATAATATTGATCCTGCTTTTGCCATCGGAAGGACTGCAAATGGGAAAAATCTGGATTATGAAACTGCTGTGTTTTATGATTTACGGAATGATCGTCAGCACGCCGGGGCTGGTGGCGGCAGCAGTTTTTTATAACAAATATGTGGTGGCATGCGTACCATTTTTGGCATTGTATTTGATGGATCTAACCTTTCAGAAACACGATCTAGCAAGATGGCAGACATCGTATTTTACTTATATGTACAAAGAAAATGCGCTGGGATTTAATGTAGTGTTTTACACTGCTTTAGCGATTGTTCTTATGGTGGTATTTGGTACATTTTTAATGAAGAGGAGGGATGGCTGTGCATAATATTTCGATTCGAAAAATAGTCCGGGTCTGCCAGGGAGAATGGCATCATTTTTGGAGTTCCGGAAGAATTGTGCTGATGATTGCCGTGTGGGTATTTGCCTACCAGTTTATAACGGTTCCGCTGCTTCAAAATGCAGAAAAAATGCACACTTCTCTGCTTGCCATAGAACCTTATATTGCGCTGCTTAATTCCAATTTTATGATCCTTATTATGCCGGTATTATTTCTCGTTTTGCTTTCGGATTTCCCGCGTGTGGATGCAAATGCGTATTTTTATCTGGTGCGCACCGGCAAGACAAACTGGGTGATCGGACAGCTGCTGTATGCATTTATCATTACGATTGGGTATCTTTTGATGCAGTTTGCCGGGATGCTGGTTCCGGTATTGGCAAAGGGAGAATGGGGCAGCAGATGGAGCCCGGTTATCACAGATTTTGCGAAAGAATTTCCGGAATACGCACAAAGTGCCGGGGCAGTCAGTATCCAGCCACAACTGTATTATCATGTGTCTCCGTGGGAGGCGGTGCTTGTAGGAAGTGCATTTTTGGCAGCCTATCTGTATCTTCTTCTGATCATTAAACTTTTGTGTTTTCTTCTTCGGGCAAAGACGATGGGGCTTTTGTTCTGCTTTTTTATCATCGCACTGGGAACCGGGTTGTGCTCGACATTTTCACAGATGCGGTTTTTGATGCCGATGGGAAATAGTATTCTGGGAATTCATTTCAGCCAGTATTATATGGAAATGGTATATCCTCTGGAGTATAGTACAGTATATTTTGGCGTACTGATCGGGGCATTACTGGCAGGGATTTTAGGATTGCGAAGGAGATTAGGAGGGCAGGAACATGATTGAGGTTAAAAATGTCAATGTTACGATCGGAAAAAACGAAATTTTGCAGGATATTTCAGCTGTTTTCGAAACGGGAAAGATTCATGGACTGATCGGACGCAATGGCTCGGGAAAAACAGTTTTGATGAAATGTATCTGCGGATTTATGAAACCGACAAGCGGTGAGGTTTTTGTATGTGGAAAACAGATTGGGAAAGAGGTGGATTTTGCACCGGATACCGGTGTGATCATAGAGACTCCCGGATTTGTTCCATTTTACAGCGGATACCGGAATTTGAAGATTTTGGCAGGACTGAATCACAAGATTGGAAAAGAGGAAATTGAGGAGGCGATGCGGACGGTGGGATTGGATCCTAAGTTAAAACGACATGTGAAAAAGTACAGTCTTGGGATGCGGCAGCGTCTGGGAATAGCGCAGGCAATTATGGAAAAGCCCAAGCTGCTTATCCTCGATGAACCCTTTAATGGACTTGATAAAGAAGGAGTTGAACAGATGCGAACCTATTTTCTGGAGTTAAAGAAGCAAGGCGTAACAATTCTTTTATCCTCGCATACAAGTGAAGATATTAAACTGCTTTGTGATACAGTAACAGAGATGGAAAAAGGAAAAATTGTTATCCTAAATGATCGGAGGAATTACCAATGAAACAATACATACATCTGCTTTCTGTTTTACTCATGACACTGTTGCTGGCGACAGCATGTCAGAGTGACCGGGAATCCGTGCCGCAGGCAAATACAGATCAAACAGAGAACGAAAGTGTTCCGGTAGAAACTCCCCAGAGCGAAACTGCCGATACTACCCCAAAACTTCAGATTGTCATGCAGGGAGAAATGTCACAGGAACGTGCGGATTATATAAATGAAGTTCTCAAGAAAAAAGGTTTTGGGTATGCCGTTGAATGGATATGCAAATCGGATTTGGCACCGTCCGATTATATGGAAACATTAAAAGACCTTAAGAAAGAAAAAAGGGGAGATATTTTATTTACCGGAGCAGGAAGAACGGATGAGGAACCATCGTATGATCTTGCGATAAAAGACAAGCTGCTGGACAATATGAAGTCGTATCTGAAATCAAAAGAAGGCAAAAAATTAAAGGTGGCATTTCCGGAAAAAATCTGGCAAATGACAGAGGAGAAAGGAAGTTATTATGGAATAACATTGGAAAGTGAACCGTATGTAAATTATATGTATGTGGATACGGAGGCAGTAGATGAGTCTACTCTTCCGAAAAAAGTGACAAGCGGTAATTTGTTGTCTGTTTTGAAACAAATAAAGGTAAAGGATACGGATAAAAAACAGAGGATATCATCCGTGATAATGGGAGCGGTAGGACTTCTGCCGGCGGACAGTATTGCTTTTTGTGCAGAAAAAAACGGAGAAAAGTACCACGTTTCGTATCTGATGGACCATCCACAGATAGTGAAAATATTAAAATTAATTGCGAAAAATCCGGAAAATTATAAAGCCTATGAAGATGTAGAATCGTTAGATGACATAGCGGTACATTTTACTTCGGATATTAGTGTAGATGGTTCGGAGGGAATATGTCAGAATTTTATGTCGGAGAAGACAGATCTTTATAAAAGAAAGACATATAGGATCGGAAAACCCTATCTTGTAACTATGAGGAACATGTGCTGGGGAGTGGCTTCCTGGTCAAAAAAGAAAAAAGCCGCTTACCGGTTTTTGACAATGGTGTGTACCGATAAAGAGGTGGCAAATGCAATTTGCTATGGGAAAGAAGGAGACGATTATCAGCTTAAGGAAGGGCGTGTGATGAGTAAAAACACCGAAGGAATCCGAGGAAGCCTTCCGTATAATATGTGGATTACATATCCGATGTATGCAGAGCCAAAAGACAAAGAAAAGACTTTTCGTAAAATGACGGAAAAGGCAGATGTGGTGCCGGCAGAAGTTGTTAATGAAAAATTGGATGCGCGTACAGAAATAAAGATGCAAGAAATATTGCAAAAATATAGCGGTTTGTGGTGTGGCAAATATAAAAATGTCGATAAGACATTAAAGCAAATGCGGGAAGAAATGGAAAAAGCGGGGCTGGATAAGGCCTTGCAGGAAGCAAACAAAGCATTAAAATAGGTGTAGATTGGAGGATACTATGCAGCTGGAATTGGAACACATTTCGAAAAGATACAAAGACAAACTGGCACTGGAAGATGTCTGTGTGACGATGAACCCCGGGGTCAATGGATTGCTGGGACCAAATGGAGCCGGGAAATCAACGCTCATGGGAATTTTGACAAAAAATCTTATGGCGACATCCGGAATCGTTCGTGCAGATGGAAAAGATATTTTTCGTCTGGGAAAAGAGTACATGAGTAAACTTGGATTTGCGCCGCAGCAGCAGAATATGTATCCGTCTTTTACCGGGATTCGTTTTATGTATTATATGGCTGCGTTAAAAGGAATTCCCAAAAAGGAAGCAAAACCTCAGATTGAAACATTGTTAAAAAAAGTAAATCTTTGGGAGGATGCCGGGCGGAAAATCGGAAGGTATTCCGGTGGTATGAAGCAGAGGCTTTTAGTGGCGCAGGCGATGCTTGGAAATCCACAGTTGATCTTACTTGATGAGCCTTCTGCGGGACTGGATCCGAAAGAACGTGTGCATTTGCGAAATTTGATCGAAGAGATCGCAGAGGGGCGGATTGTCGTCGTTGCTACGCATATTATCTCCGATATTGAAAGCATTGCGGATGATATATTTTTCCTAAAAGAAGGAAAACTTAAGGAAGTGTCGTGGAAAAAGGGAAATACACTCGAAAGTCTATATCTGGAGGAATTTGGAAATGCATAGAAGCTATTGGAATCGACTGCTGCATTCCAAAAAGATGATTTTTGTAATTTTTGCGGCATTTTCACTTCATTTATTAATACTTCTGCGTACGGAACCGGATGCGTATTTGTATCAGCAGATGTGGAAACAATTACCGCAGGAACAGATGACCACCATGCAGCAGGAAGAGTGCTTACGCTACGTAAAAAGAGAACAGAAGCGGCAAAAAAATTATGCTGCCCATATCCAAAATATATGTGAAAATGCGAAGAGTATGCAGTTATTTTCTTTCTTTGCCAAGGAAGGATCGTTTGATCAAAAAAACTTGCAAAGTACACTGGAACAGTATGAAGGCAAAGAAAAAATACAGATATCCGGAGAACCGGGAGCGGGTGTCGTAGTCGCTTCGGATGGCCTTTTGATGTCCGGCATTCTGCTTTTGCTGGTATTGACAGCGGCACAGATTTTGTTTGTCGACGACAAAGTATATGGAAGAAAAAAATTGTTTTTGGCAACGCGTCACGGACGGGGGAAAGATTATCTGATCCGGGTATTGACGCTGGTTGAGATGACCGTTATCGGTTATGTGATTCTTGTGGGAACAAGAGTATTATATGCTGAGATTTGCTATGGAATCGGAGATAGGAATCGTTCGATACAAAGCGTATGGAAATATATAGACTGCATAAAGGAAATTTCTGTAAAACAGTTTTTGGAGCAGTATTATATACAACAGTTTTTGGTGATTTTGGCTGCCGTAATGGCGATAATCTGCTTTAGTCAATTTGTCACAAGAAGTTTGTGGCTGTATCTGGGTGGAAGCATATTTGCAGGGGCTGAACTGGCAGCATATCAGTTTGTGTCGGAAAATTCATGGCTGGCATTGCTGCGGAAGATTAATCTTTTTTCCTATCTGCAGATGGAGGATCGTCTCGGGACTTTTGAAAACTTAAATATTGCCGGAAATCCCGTGAATGAGGAAATCGTGAGATGGTTTGTTGTGGGACTTGTGATGGCTGTTTCTTTTCTGCTTGGCTGGTGGTATTATGGAAGGACGCTTCGTCAGGGAAGAGGGTTGGCAGTGTTCCGGCATAAAAAACATGTATGGGGATGTCATGGTTCCTTATGGGGACATGAAGCCTATAAGGTTTTTGTGACAGAAAGAGTGATTTATCTTCTTGCTTTTCTTTTCGTGATAATGTCTGTTATAACACCGGTGTATCACGATGAATATCAGGATGAAGACAGTTTTTATTATTACTATTATATTCATAAATTTGAAGGAAAATTTACAGCAGAAAAAGAACTTCAAATAGAAAAGGAAAAAGACAATTTTGCCACATGGAAAGCACAGTTTACGGCGACAAACAGTGAATATGAAAGAAATAAAATAGAAAAAAATCTGCGTCGTGAAGAAGGGTTTCAACGTTTTCTGAAAAAATGTGATTATGTAAAAGCACATCCGGGAGCTGAGTTGGTGGATGATCGTGCATTTGAGATTTTGGAAGGAAAGACAAATCCCTGGGATAAAGCAGTACACTGGGGAATAGGAATTCTTGCTATCGTATTCTGTCTTATAGGATTGTGGAATGCAGACACACGCTATGGGTGTGATATCTTTGTCATGCCGACGGTTTCCGGGTGTGGAAGATTGCAGAGAATACGAACTTGTTATGCGGTACTCATCACGGTTTTGATTGCGGTTATCCTATATGCGATTCAGTTTTTCCGTGTGATTACTTCCTATACGGAATTACACTGGACGGCACTTGCCGTAAGCTTGGAACCATTGTATGCCTTTGGCAGCGGAGTAAGCATACAAGGCTATTTTGCCTTATTGTATGCGCTGAGGTTTATAGGCTTGCTGGTCTGTGGAATAGGAATCTGTTTGTATAGCGGAAGGAGATATTATCGCTTGTTAGAAAGGTAAAAAATATTATGATGTATGCACTTATTGGAATTTTATTTTTGGGACTCGCAATTTTATTTTATGACAAACATTTTGACCGGTTAAAAGTGCTATGTTATTATATAGCTATAGTATTTCTTGTCCTTGCGGCAATAGAGGTGATGGAAAGAAAGAACGCTCATGAAATATTTCACGGATATAAGGGTACAAGTTAAATGTTTTGATAATTGAAAGGAATGATATAATGAGAAATCATTTCCTCTATAAAACACACAATAGGGAGGTACTTATGTTTCGATTTCAATGGAAACGGCTGTATAAGAATAAAGCAATCGTAATAGCGTTTATCTTGTATATGATTTATATTGGCTATTTGGTGGGAGTGAATTATAATTCTTCCGATCCGACTATGTTAATAAATACGATTATGATGCAGGTATCGCTTACGTTTTTATTGTTTGAATGTACAACATTTACTTTTTTTTCAAAGACTACGTCGGAAGTGAGGGAAATTGATCGAGGAAGTGGTAAAGGGATACAAAAGGATTACTTGTCTGGAATTGTTATTTGGGCAATGATTGATTTTGCTATAACGTTTTTGTTTGGACTATTATGGTATAACTGTATTCATAGTGGGAATATGCCAGTAAATGATGCGTTTTTTGTTATGCTTATAAAGATGCTTTTGATATATCATTTTTTAACTTATTTTTTTGCTATATTATTAGGAAGCGTTATTTCGTTTATACCGCAAAAAGGGAAAGCCTATCTAGCGTTGTTGGGAAGTTATTTTTTGTTTTCGGATGTCTTCTTACAGATGATTGGACCGATTGTAGAAACACATCCTAATTTGGGAAGAATGCCAATGTTTCTTTCATTGATGAATCGTAGTTGGAATGATGTTTTAGATGGATATTACCAATATTCGGTAGAGCCGGTAAATATAGAGCGGATTCTCTTTTGGAATCTGATGTTTATTACAATTTTAGCGGTATTTATTAGTCGCAAATATAAAAAAATACTTTTCGGAATTGGTGGAATAGGACTTTTGGTAGTAACATTTTTATTTGTTCAACCGGCAGGATATCATTACGAGGATAGCTGTGTTTCAGCAGCAACGGAAGATGAAATGTATTATCATGTGTTGGAAGAAAAAAATACCGGAAAAGACAACCATGTTTCGATGGCAGATTTTAAAATAAAAAAATATGCCGGAAATTTGAAAGTAAAACGTCAATTACAGGCAGAAATACAAATTGAACCTGATGAGAAGAAACATGATAAATATGAGTTTACGCTATATCATGGATTTAAAGTAAAGCAAATTGCAGATGGCAATAGAACATTGAGATTTGAACAAAAGGGTGACCATATTACGATTTATGTGCCTGGAGGTTTAGAACAAGAGAGTATTACATTTATATATCAGGGATATTCAAGCTTTTATTATTCGACATCACAAGCGACATTTTTGCCGGCTTATTTTTGTTATCTTCCATTTCCGGGACATCGTCTTGTTTGGTTTGAACCTTCTTTGATGGATAATGGGATGAAAGATGCATCCAAAGAAGACGATTTATCAGGAATTGGTTATGAGGTAGAGTATGATCTTTTATTGGATTTGTCACAGAAAGTTTATAGTAATCTTTCTGTAGATCAAAAGGGACATTGCCGGGGGAAAAGCGATGGTTTGACGCTTATGGCAAGCCCATATATTACGGAATACACAGAAAACGGAATTACTTTTTTGTACTCGATTTTTCGTCAAAATGAAATTTCATTAAAAGATCAATTCAAAGAAACTGCAACACAGTTAGTAATGGATGGGAGAACAGGGACTACAGTGTTTGTTCCGCCATATCTAAATCGAATGATCTTTTTTGTGGGGAAAGATCAAGTGATACTGGAACCGGATCAACTTGACAATTACTATAAAAAATATATGGAAATAGGAGAAATTCCCTATCCAGAAGCGGAGGAGGAAGATTATGATTTCGATTAATCATTTGATGAAAAAAATGGATAACAATGTGATATTAGATGATATTACGTTGAATTTGGATTGTGGAAAGTATGGACTTTTAGGCCCGAATGGGGCAGGAAAAACGACATTTATGAGATGCTTGCTGAATATATACAAGTCTCCGAAAGGAAGCATCTTGTTTGGAAAAGAATCATTAAAAATTGGCTATCTTCCACAAAATTTTGAAGCGTTTTCACAAATGAGCGTTTTAGATAATATGAAATATTTTTGTTCAGTTAAAGGAATAAAAAAGAGGCATTGGAAAGATGAGATTAACCAAAGTTTAAAAATGGTTGGTATGGAAGAGAATGTGAGTAAATTATGTCGAAAATTATCCGGAGGAATGCGCCGACGTGTTGGAATCGCGCAGGCATTACTAGGTCATCCGGATGTTATTATACTTGATGAGCCAACCGCGGGGCTGGATCCAGAGGAAAGAAATCGTTTTGTATCCATGATTCGTAGTCTGCCAGATGAAATGGTTGTGCTATTTTCAACACATATTATTGAGGATGTGGAGTTGTGTTGTGATAAGGTGATTGTTATGAATAATGGTAAGATTTGTTATGATGGTTCTTGCAAAAAATTAATTGATGCAGCACAGAACTGCATAGAGAAAGAAAAATATAAAGGGAACTATCAGAGAGCCGTACTGGCAGACGGTTATATGTGTGTCATGAAAGGACTGGTAAAGAATGAAGCATAGAATGTTGTTTTGGCTTAAAAATGTCCGATGGATTTTGGTTGGTATGGTAGCGTTTTTCCTCATTTTACTTCCCTGGCTCAGCAAACTCACCTCAGAGAATCAACTATGGGATTATAATACGTTTAATAATTATGTTACATATTTGTATGGAACCTTACCTTTTGCTTGTGTAATCGCAAATCTTTTGATTCAAAAAGAATATGTGGATGGTGGTGCCAGAGAAATTCTTATAAAAGATCATGCGGATATAGGAATGACATTAACAAATACTATTTTGCAGATGGTAATGTTTTTGGCGTTGTATTTTTATTTTGATGACAGTTACGGAGAGGTTACGAACTTGTTGACAGAAATAGTTGTAATTACTTTCTTTATGAATGGTATTGCAATGGCGGTTACATATGTGACTAGAGAACCGGCAATTACTATTTTGCTTACGCTGGGTTATACGGTAATCTGCAATGGAAAAATATTTGAACTGGTAAGTGAAGTGGTAATTCCATGGAGAATTACTACGATAAGAGGAGAAGGCCTAGATAGCCCTTATTATGTGAATTTTTTGGTTATTGGAATTGTAGCATGGGTAATAGGAATCACACAGGCAATGAGAGGTAAAATAGTATGAGATTTGCACTTATTGGAATTCTATTTTTAGGACTCGCAATTTTATTTTATGATAAACATTTTGACCGGTTAAAAGTGATATGTTATTATATAGCTATAGTGTTTCTTGTCCTTGCGGCAATAGAGGTGATGGTAGGAGATCTTCGCTTGGTATTTGGACATTAAAAAACGTTCTTTTCTTAATTCATCGTTTGAGGCGATGGAAAGAAAGAACGCTCATGAAAATATTTGATGTATGAGTATACAACATTATGTTGGAAAAGTCAAGAGAAATTTAATGACTATTTTAGATAGTTGCAGAAAGGAAGAAATGTAAAATGAAGAAAAACTTTTACAAAAAATTAGCAGTAGCAGCGATGGGGACATTACTCGTGTTTGCCTGTGCAGGGTGTTCGAAAAAAGAGGCAGACAAGGAAAACGAAGCGGTTGCTGTCGTCAATAACATGCAGCATGCGTCGGCGTCGACAGACGGTGCCCTTTTATTTAAGGATGGGGTGGTTTATTATTCGGATGTCAAAAAGGGCGTGAGTACACCGCTTTGTACAAAAGCAAATTGTCCTCATACATCCGCTCAGGAATGTACGGCAAATTATGGAAAGGGCTCGGGAGACGGAATGTGCGCATTCTTTTATGAGAAAAAATTGTATGTTCTTGTGAATGACGAATTGACAAATTCCAAATTGTATGTCGCGGATCAAAATGGACAAAATCGGAAAGAAATCGGCAAACTTGACTATTCGGTGAGCGCAAATGCACGGTTTATCGTGAAAGATGGTATGGCAGCGGCCGTGCTTGAAAAGAATCAAAGTGATGAAAATACCGGCGAAGTTACGTCAATGCCGGTGCTGGTAACGATTGATTTAAAGAGCGGTACGGCGACAGAATTGGTTGAGCCATTGAATCAATACCGCGCACAGATTTCGCTGCATAGTGTGAATGACAATACGGTGTACTATAGTTATTCGTATTGGGATGAGAAAAAAGAAGTTGTGGATAAGTGCGGGGATCCTGCGACGACGGTGGAAGAAATGAAAGAATTGATGAAAACCAATGCGCATACATTTGCCGGCTTCCTCTCGACGGATGGAAATCAGGGAAAAGAAAATGAACTGGAGGCGGCCGATGCCCCGAATGTCGTTTATATGGACGAAGACAATGTGTATCTTACGAAGGGAACGGAAAATTCGTTGTATAAAATGACGTTCGAAACTATGGAAGCGGAAAAAGAGGCTTCCTGGGAGAGTGACATGAATTTTATCGATGGCATGATGGTTTATGGAGACCGTGCTTCAGAGAAAACCAAATTCCATGCTGTCAATTTTAAGGATGATGGGAAAACCAGTGAGTTTGAGGCGCCTTCCGACAGCTTGTTTACTGCGGTGATCGGCGAGGATCTGTATTATACCTATATGCCGGAAGTAAACGAAGAGGGCGAAGGTACGACGGAGTTAGGGGTGGCACATTTGAAATGATTACTGTGCCTGCATCGAAGACATCTGCAATCGCCATAATGCGGGCACACAGTGGGATGTCCTGGTCGGCGAGCCCCTGCGTGAGAATTTCACGATAATAATTATGGCGTTTCATTCCTTTTAAAATAATGCTGACATATGCGGTGGTACGTTTTACATGGTTTCCGGTACTGTCGTCACGGCTTTCGATAATCAAAACTGTTAAAGCGGTGCTTTTCGTGCAGTTTGCCGGTCCCGTGAATATACATAATGATAATGTAAAAAACCGGAAATTAAACTTGCTGCTTCAAACGGTTACCGTACACAGATATAAACCCAGTACACGATATATAAGGCAACCATAAAGATTCCCTCACCCCGTCGGATTTCTTTGCGGGAGCAGGAGAAGATCCAACACAGGATGCTGATAAAAATAAGAAATACGAGGTCAATCGCATTTTCCGTGATAAAGGCAATCGGACTGATCGCAGAACCGACGCCGAGCACGAGCAGAATATTGAAAATGTTCGATCCGATGACATTTCCCACTGCCATATCGACTTCATTTTTCCGGGCAGCTACGATCGAGGTGACAAGTTCCGGCAGACTGGTTCCAATCGCGCAGATCGTAAGTCCGATCAGTGTCTGGCTCATACCAAATGCCGCAGCGATGTCAGATGCAGAATCTACGACAAAGTCGCCGCCATATTTGATCGCTACACCACCAAGTATAATGAATAATAGACTTTTCCACACCGGGAGAATTTTCGCATCTTCGCCTTCCACCTCAACTTCGATGCCGGCAGCTCTTGCTTTCAGGGCAGAACGGATCATGACAACGAGGAAGATGGCAAAGCAAACTATAAATACGATACCTTCCACGCGGCTGATCGACATTTCCAGCCAGCCGGCCGCCAAAAGCAGGATGGCACATACGATAGAAACCGGAAAATCACGCTTTCGTGTATCTTCATGAACGGCGAGCGGTGTAATGATGGCACACACTCCGCATACCACGAGCAGATTGAATATATTCGAACCTACGACGTTACTTATTGCCAATGAGTTATTGCCGGCGAGCGATGCGGTCACGCTGACGGAACATTCCGGAAGGCTTGTCCCCATGGCAACTACCGTCATTCCGACGATCAGGGAAGGCACGCGCAGCTGTTTGGCGATACTGGCGCTTCCGTCTACAAAAAAATCGGCTCCTTTGATCAGAAAAACGAAGCCAATAATAAGCAGGATAAATGATTGAAATAATTGCATAGTGTACTCCTTTTAAATTTAGTGAAACGATTTGGAAAATTTCCCCTTCCACGCATTCGCGTTTTGGTAAATACTAGTGTATCACGATTTAAAAAAAACAACAAGAGGGAAGTGACAAAAGAATAAAAGTGTGCTATAATGCGTACAATAAATACAGAATGAACGGAGCGTGATAAAATGTATCCTTATTATACGTATTGGGATCCGACGTACATTCTTGTGGTAATCGGAGCGGTTATCAGCATGATTGCGTCGGCAAATGTAAAGCGAAGTTTTCAGAAAAACAGCCGGGTTTATAACCAGCGCGGGCTGCGTGCAGAGCAGGTGGCAGAGATGATTCTGCGAAGTGCCGGTATCACGGATGTCAGCATCCGCCGTGTGAGTGGCGATCTGACAGACCATTATGATCCGAGCAAAAAAGTAGTCAATCTGTCAGATTCGGTGTATGGCTCGACTTCTGTTTCTGCGGTTGGGGTAGCTGCACACGAATGCGGCCACGTTATCCAACATGCGAGAGGATACGTGCCAATCACAATCCGTACGGCACTCGTACCAATCGTCAATTTCGCTTCCCGGCTTTCGATGCCGCTCATTTTGATCGGTTTGATCCTCGGTTATGTCGGACTGGCAAAAATTGGTGTTGTTCTTTTCTGCGGCGTCTTGATCTTCCAGCTCGTGACGCTCCCGGTTGAATTTGATGCGTCCGCGCGTGCCATGCGGGTGCTTGACAGCCTCGGGATCCTTTACGGCGAAGAAATCAAAGGGGCAAGAAAAGTATTGACGGCAGCCGCACTTACGTATGTGGCAGCCGTTGTGAGTACGGCACTTCAGGTATTCCGACTGGTCCTTCTCATAAATAATCGAAGAGATTAAATTTTCTCTTGATATATTGAGCAAATTTAGGTATACTATAGTTACAGATTTACTTTCCTGGAATGTTCGACACTCTTGAATTTTTGAACCTACAATACTTTAAACGGGATTCCTATATCTGTGTTTGGATGCCGGGCCATCCCTGCTGACTTGTCAGTACAATGGAAACATTGCAAATGGAAGGCAGAAGAGCACATGCGGTCGCCCACCTAGCATATGCTAGGAGTCAAAAATCAGGAACCGGCATTTTGGGAAGTAAAAGAGTACTGCAAGGCGGCGAGAAATCGTCGCCTTTAGTTGTTTTGTGTGATTTATGGTTAGTTTATGGAGTTTATGGTTTGGGTGGTGAGAAATGGAAATGTGGTCCAGGGAGAGAAATTATGGTCTTGGGTCAAGCGCTGGCGGCGGGAAGTGTGGTCCAGGGAGAGAAACCGCGGGTTTGGGTCAAGCCCGGCCCCGCCCGAGTGTGGTCCAGGGAGCAAAACTGCGGCCCGGGTCAAGCACTGCCCCGCCCGAGTGTGGTCCAGGGAGAGAAATTATGGTCCTGGGTCAAGCACTGGCGGCGGGAAGTGTGGTCCAGGGAGAGAAACCGCGGTTCAGGGTCAAGTGCTGGTGGCGGGAAGTGTGGTCCAGGGAGCCAAACTGCGGGTTTGGGTCAAGCGCTGCCCCGCCCGAGTGTGGTCCGAGGAGAGAAATTATGGTCTTGGGTCAAATGCTGATGGCGGGAAGTGTGGTCCAGGGAGAGAAATTATGGTCTTGGGTCAAATGCTGATGGCGGGAAGTGTGGTCTAGGGAGCAAAACGGTGCCCCTGGGTCAAGCCAGACCCCGCCGAAGTGTGGTCCAGGGAGCAAAACTGCGGCCCGGGTCAAGCCAGACCCCGCCAAAGTATGGTCTAGGGAGCAAAACCGTGCCCCCGGGTCACCCCCGCCCCCGCCGAAGTGTGGTCCAGGGAGCAAAACCGTGCCCCTGGGTCAAGCCAGACCCCGCTCGAGTGTGGTCCTCGCACCTGAAATACAAAAAGGAGTCAAAAACAAACATATGAAAGATGGATTTATCAAAGTCGCAGTGACTGCCCCGGACAGTAAAGTGGCAGACTGTGCATATAATATAGAAAAAATGATTGAAAAGGCAGAGGAGCTTGCCGGTAAGGGCGTGCGTATCGCAGTATTTCCGGAGCTTGGGATCAGTGCGTATACATGCAGCGATCTATTTTTACAGGAGCCTCTGTTAACAGGAGCCGAAAAAGCACTGGAGAAATTTGTAAAAGAGACAGAAAAACTTGACTTGTTGTCCGTTGTATCGCTGCCACTTCGTCATCAGGCGCGCTTGTACAATGTCGCAGCGGTAGTGAAAGGCGGTAAGGTTCTGGGGCTTGTGCCAAAGAGCCATATACCGATGTATTCCGAGTTTTATGAGGGAAGACATTTTGCCTCGGGAGACGTCGCGCAGGCGCAGGGAAAATGCACGGAAGAGAAAATGGGTACACACCGCTTGGCCTTCCAAAAAGAAGAAATTGTGTTTGGCATTCGGCAGTTATTCTGCTGTGAGCAGATGCCGGAACTTTGTCTCGCGGTTGAAATCTGCGAGGATCTGTGGATGCCGGTTCCGCCGAGCAGTTATCATGCGATGGCGGGAGCGACGATCATCGCCAATGCGTCGGCGAGTGACGAATTGACCGGGAAGGCAGCATACCGCAGAGATCTTGTGAAAAACCAGAGCGCGAGAACCGTGAGCGCCTATCTGTACGCGGACGCTGCGATGGGGGAATCGACGACAGATCTTGTGTATGGGGGACATCATCTGATCGCGGAAAACGGAACCCTTTTGGCGGAAAATAAAGCTTTTGCGGGAGAAGATGCGATCACCGAGATTGATTGTAAAAAACTGGCGGCTGAGAGGCGGCGCATGGGAACGTTTCCATTGTATCCGGTGCCGGAAAATGAGGGATATGTGAGACATTTCTTTGCCTTTGAAACGATGGAAGAGACGAAACTGACACGGAAATTTGAAAAAACACCGTTTGTGCCGGTTGACCGTGGAGACCGCGAAGAGCGGTGCAACGAAATCTTAAATATTCAGGCGGCTGGACTTGCCAAACGTCTGCGCCACACGGGATGCAAGAGCGCTGTGATCGGGCTTTCCGGAGGACTGGACTCGACCCTTGCTTTGCTTGTCACGATCCGTGCATTCGATCAGCTGAACCTTGACCGTAAAGGAATCGTGAGTGTGACGATGCCATGTTTTGGTACGACAAACCGAACCTATGATAATGCTGTCAAATTGGCACAGGAACTCGGAACGACATTGAAAGAAATTTCTATTGAAAAGGCTGTATTGCAGCATTTTAAGGATATTGGACACGATCCGGAAGTACAGGACGTGACCTATGAAAATGGGCAGGCGAGAGAGCGGACCCAGATATTGATGAACATTGCGAACCAGGCCGGAGGACTTGTCATTGGAACCGGCGATATGTCGGAACTTGCGCTCGGATGGGCGACGTACAATGGCGATCATATGTCCATGTATGGGGTAAATTGTTCGGTGCCAAAGACGCTAGTCCGTTTTTTGGTACAGTATTTTGCGGATAATAGTGGAGAGGGCACATTAAAAGACGTATTGTATGACATTTTAGATACACCGGTAAGTCCGGAACTTTTGCCGCCGAAAGAGGGCGAGATCGCACAGAAGACCGAAGACATCGTGGGACCGTATGAATTGCATGATTTCTTTTTGTATCATATGCTGCGGTTTGGCTATATGCCGTCGAAAATTTACCGGATTGCCAAAATTACCTTTGAAGGAGAATACGAGGCACAGACCATTTACCGCTGGTTGTCCACCTTTGTTCATCGGTTCTTCCGCCAGCAGTTTAAGCGTTCGTGTCTGCCGGATGGTCCAAAAGTGGGAAGCGTCGCTGTGTCACCGCGAGGAGACCTGCGTATGCCAAGCGATGCCTCCGATGCCCTTTGGAAGGAAGATCTGGCAGCAATCCGTAAAAAGGAAGGATGGGACTGATCTCATTCTTCCGGAACGGCTTTGTCAAGTGCTGCTTTGATGCCATCGATCAACATGGACTGGGTAAATTTGCTCTTTTCCTGAACCGGAATTTCGTCAATTGGGGTACCGGCGATCAATTCCTTTTCGATGCCTTCCAGAGACGGTTTTACGAGCGGATACATCGTTGTAACCGAGTCATCGAGGTTGACAAAAGAAACCGATTTGATCTGGTCTTCGTCGACAACCACCTCGAGATTTAAGGTGTTTTCGCCAAGTTTTAACTCTGAATTGTAGATACCGGGAACATACGATGCCGCTTCGGCTGTAACATCGGCGGTGGCATCGGATGACTTCTCTTTCTTTGGGTAAAACATGACAAAAAGCAGGACGATAAGCAGGATGCCAAGCCCTACGAAGATGCCGGTATATACTAATTCTTTCATTTGAAGTACGATAATTTTAGTTTTTGACATGTGGATAATACCTCCTTCGACTGGAGTGGGATTCCATCTTACTAAATCATATGCAGTAAGAGGAAAAATTATGAATCATGGAAGGGAGAAATAAAATGGGACTCGAATTTATATGTGGAAGTGCGGGAAGTGGGAAAAGTACCTATCTTTACCGTCAGATCTGCGACGAGGCAGCGGCGCACCGGGAGAGAAATTATTATATTCTGGTGCCGGATCAGTTTACGCTGGAGACGCAGAAAACACTTGTGGAAATGAGTGGAGAAAAGGGAATCTTAAACATCGATGTTCTGAGTTTTCATCGTCTGGCATTTCGCGCATTTGAGCAATTTCCGGCAGAACAGAAAACGATATTGGAAGATATGGGAAAGACCATGCTTCTGCGGAAAATCTTTTCCGAGCAGAAAGACAATCTTGTCTATTTTAAAAAGGGCATTGACCGCCCCGGTTTTTTAGACGAATGTAAATCGTTTTTGTGCGAATTGGAGCAATATGGCATCCGGGAAACCGAGCAATTTGAAAAAATGGAGACACTGGGGAGAAAATTTGAGGACATCCGCTTGATCCACGACTGTTTTAAGGAAAAAATGGGCGACACTTATCAGATGGCAGAGGAGCTGGTCACCCAGCTGACGGGGATGATCGAGCAGATGGACGGCATTCGGGATTCCGTGGTCTGCTTTGACGGATTTACCGGATTTACGCCGACGCAGTATGATCTTTTGGAAAAAATGATGCGCCTTTGTTCCCGCGTGATCGTGACGGTAACAACCGATGAGACGGGAAAACGTGGCTCTGTATTTGAGATTGCTGACACGACAATGCGGACATTAATGCAAAAAGCGAATCAAATTCCGATAGAAACGAATTTAATTCTTGTTCCGCGAGAAGGAAGAAAAGCACCTTATCGTTTTGCTGAGGGAGGCGAGATGGCATTTTTGGAGCGCCATCTCTTTGCCTATCCGTATCAGAAGTGGAACCAGAAAACAGAAAATATGTGGCTTTATATCGGAGATAAACCCGCGTCAGAAGCGGCTTATGTGGCAAAAACAATCTGGTGGATGTTAGCAAAGGGAGAGTATGCGGAAGAAGAGATCGCGGTAGTAACCGGCTCTATTTCATCGTATGAACAGTCGATATCCCGGGAGTTTGACCGTGCGGGCATCCGCTATTTCCTTGACAATAAAAAGAACATCGGTGCTAACTGGATCGCTGAATACATCCAGTCGGTATTGGAAATGTATCGTTATAATATGGACGCGGCGACGACATTCCGTTTCCTGCGCTGCGGACTTTCTCCTTTGACGCGGAGCGAGACCGACCTTCTTGAAAATTATGTGCTGGCGACCGGAAAACGCGGCATTGCGTCCTATATGAAACCGTGGAGAGCACGGGCAAATGATTATCCGCTCGAGGAAATCAATGAGATCCGCGAAAAAGTGACGAACTGTATCCATGACTTTTTCCTGGAACTTCGCGGCGGGAAAAAGCCGGTCGAGAAATTTGTGCGTGCATTATACGATTTTCTGGTGCAGCAGAATGTGTATGACAGAATGCTGGAGCAGAGCCGGATTTTTGAAGAAGAGGGAGAAACACTTCTTGCCAAAGAGTATAAAAATGTATACAAAGTAGTGATGAATCTTTTGGATGAGATGATGGAACTTCTCGGAAAGGAAGTCGTGTCACTTGAAGAATTTGAGCAGATTCTGTCGGCAGGAATTGCGGAAGGGCTGGTCGGATTTGTGCCGCCGAAAAAGCATCAGATCATGGTCGGCGACATCGAGAGAACCCGTTTGAAAGACATCAAAGTGCTATTCTTTATGGGATTCAGCGATGACTTTGTGCCCGCTGCGATGCAGCCGCCGGGAATCGTCAATCACCGGGAGCGGCATCAGATGGAAAAAATGGGCATTGCACTGGCACCGACGGGCAATCAGAAGGTGGCAAATGACCTGTATTATCTGTACATCAACTTTACGAAGCCGTCGGAAAAACTGATTTTTACATACAGTCGCTCGGCTGCAGACGGTACCAAACGACAGGCATCCTATATCCTAGGCAAGATCCGTAGAATTTTCCCGGCTTTGACTGTGATCGAGGGCGGTCAGGAAAACGATGTAAAAACCAGTCTTGGCACAGACCGCGGTTTTGAATTTTTGATCGAGGGCATTCAGAAACAATGGTACGCCGAAGGCGAAGAAAAGGAGCGCTGGTGGGAGGTCTGGCGGTATTACGCCAAGCGTGACGAGGGAAAATGGCTGCGTGAAGCTCTTCGCGTGCACATGGAATCAAAGCGCACTCCGAAACTGTCCAAAGAGGCATTGGAGGCGCTTTATGGAGACGAACTGCGGGAGAGCATCACGCGGCTGGAAACGTATGCCCGCTGTCCATTTTCGTATTTTCTCATGTACGGACTGCGGCTGCATGACCGCGAAGAATATACGGTGGCTGCACCGGACTTTGGAAATGTCGTGCATCAGATTTTACAAAATATGGATGAAATTATAAAGGCGCGTCACACAACATGGCAGAAACTGGAACGCAGCGAGAGCGATGAACTTGTCGAATACTGTGTCGAACGCGTGATGGAAGGGTATCGTGATGTCATTTTCTCTCAGTCGAATCGAATTGCCTTTATGCGCCGGCGAATCGTGCATATGATGAAACAGACCGCATGGGCTGTCGCAGAACAGCTGCGGCACGGAGCATTTTTACAAAAATATGGAGAAAAGCCGTATGCGTACGAAGAACAACTGGATGAAATTGCCAAAAAGATGCGGTTTCGCGGTATCATCGACCGGATTGACTTGTATGAAGATGCCGAAAATGTGTACGTGAAGGTCGTGGATTATAAGACCGGAAATGTCAAATTGTCGCTGGAAGAAGTGTACTTTGGTCTGCAGCTGCAATTGATCTTGTATCTCGATTCGGCTTTGCAGTCGGAGCAGAAAAAACACCCGGGCAAGGATGTGCAGCCGGCGGGAATGCTGTATTTCTATGTGCAGGATCCGCAGCTGGAAGTCACGGGCACAGAGGACGAGATCGAGTACGAACAAAAGCTGCTTGCCGAGTATGCGTGCGACGGCTATGTCAATGAAAGCCCGGAGATCCTCGAAAAACTGGATTCGATCCTTGGCGCGAATGGGGAACTCAATACGCAGAGCGCTTCGCGGTGCTATCCGGTCAAAATCAAGAAAGACGGGGATTTTGCGGCGACGACTAAGGTGCTTTCGAGTACACAGTGGAAGAAACTGATGGAGCACGTAAAAACCGTGATCCACGAAAACGGAACGAGCATTCTTGCCGGAAATATTGACATTGCGCCGTACCGGTTGAAGGAAAAACGGGGCTGCGATTATTGTGGCATGAAAGACATCTGTGGACTGGAAAGAACCGATGTGAAAAAAGTAGAACGAAATTTGGAAGAAATTGACATAAAGAAGATTTTGCTGAAAATGAGGGAGGAGGAATCGGACAATGAAATGGACGAATGAGCAGAAGACGGTCATTGACCTGCGGGGATGTAACATTCTCGTGTCAGCGGCGGCAGGTTCCGGAAAGACGGCGGTGTTGATCGAACGCATCGTGTCCCAGGTAACAGATCCGGTCAATCCGGTGAACATCGATGAATTTGTCATTGTGACATTTACGAGGCTTGCGGCAGCGCAGATGAAAGAAAAACTGCAGGCGGCACTCGAAAAGAAATTGGAGGAAGACCCGGAAAATGTGCATTTGCAGCGTCAGGTCATGCTTCTTCCTGTCACACAGATTTCTACAATACATAGTTTTTGCGGCTACATCATACAGAATTATTTCCACCAGACAGGGGTGGATCCAAGCTATCGTGTGGCAAATGACAATGAGTTAAACATGATGAAATCCGACGTGCTCGCGGAACTTTTGGAAGAAGAATATACGAACTTAGATGAATCTTTTGTCGATATGGCGAAGATGGCGCGGTTTATCAAAAGCGATACGGAGATGGAAAAAATCATTCTCAAATTGTACAACGATGCGATGAGCGAACCGTTTCCACAGGATTTCTTTGAACGCATGCGCCGATTTCTGGCGTGCCAAAGCGAAGAAGAATTGGAGCAGACGGCATTTATTCAGAAAAATCTGCAGTACGCCAAAAATATGATGATAGGAATTTATGATCAGTACGAACTGTGGATCCGGCTTTGTTATACGCAGGAAGGACCGGAAGAATACGCAGCTTTTTTGGAAAAAGAGCGCGTCGAATTCGAAAACTTTGAGGGGATTTCTTCCTATGAAACGATGCGGAGGCGGCTGGGGGCGGTTACGTTTGGCAGACTGCCTTCCAAACGCAATTCCGAAGCCGATCCGGACAAAAAAGAGATCATTAAAAAGGGAAGAACGGATATTAAAAATCTGTTGAAAAAAATGCAGGCTGATCTTTTCGGGGAAAGTCTGCCGGAATTACTGGTGACAATGGAGCAGATGCGGGGGAAACTGCTGACATTTTTGTCATTGGCAGAGAAATTCCGGGAACGCTACCAGCTGGCGAAGCGGGAGAAAAATATTGCGGATTTTAATGACCTTGAGCAGATGGCGTTGGAAATCCTTGTAAAAAAAGACGGGGATAACTTTGTGCGCACACAGGCGGCAGAAGAACTTTCCGAGCAGTTTCACGAGATCATGATAGACGAATATCAGGATTCCAATCTGGTGCAGGAACTTCTACTTGGCAGTGTAGCGAAAGAAAATAACCGTTTTATGGTAGGCGATATCAAGCAGAGCATTTATCGCTTTCGCAATGCAAGGCCGGATTTGTTTTTGGAGAAAATGAATACGTTTGAGACGACGGACGGAGCGAAAAACCGCCTTGTCTTTTTGACGAAGAATTTCCGAAGCCGGGATGTCGTGCTGGAGGCGACAAATGACGTATTTACGGATATTATGCAGGAAGATTTTGGCGGAATTGCCTATGATAAAGAGGCGATGCTGTATCTCGGAGCGGATTTTCCGGAGACGGCAAAGCGGCACGCCGACAATGTCACGATATTCGGAATTTCCGATAAATCGGACAAGGAAACCGAAGCGCAGGTGATCGCGAAAACGATATGCGAGTACGTGGATCCGGAAGATCCGATGTATGTGCTTGGCGAGGACGGAGAGTACCGGCCGGCGCAGTATGGCGATATGGCGGTATTGATGCGTTCGACGAAAAATGAGGGACAGCAGCTTTTGGAAATATTGAATGCGCATGGGATACCGGCGCATTTGGAAGCAAAGAGTGGATTTTTTGATACGAGAGAGATCCGCATGATCGTAAGCCTTTTGACAATTCTTGACAATCCAAGGCAGGATATTGCCCTGGCGGCGGTTCTGCGTGGACCGATTGGAAAAATGAGCGACGATGATCTTGCAAAAATTCGTGGAAACAGCGAAGAACTCCAATTTTACGATGCGCTTTGCAACTACAGCGGCGAGGAAGAATTGGAACAAAAAGCGGAAGATTTTCTGGAAAAATTGGAGCGATGGAGGGAAAAGACGACGTATACGCCGGTGCTTGGCATTTTAGAGGAGATTCTGGAAGAGACCAAATTGATGTATTTTCTGGAGACAATGGGAAATGGTTTGCAGCGAAAGGCAAATGTCGAACTGCTTTTGGAGATGGCAAGAGAATTTGACCAGGGATCGTATCAGGGACTCTACCAGTTTGTGCGCTATATCCGCGGAATGAAGGAGCGCGAAGAAGATTTTGGAGAAGTCAATCTGAGCGGAGACAAGGAAAATGTCGTGCAGATCATGACGATTCACAAAAGTAAAGGTCTCGAATTTCCGATTTGTTTTGTTGCCGGTATGCATAAAAAACTGGGAAAAGCGGAACGCGATTTTGTCGTTGTCAATGGTGATGCCGGCATCGCGTCGGATGTGATCGACAGCGAAAAGGGAACGAAGAAAAGAAGCATATTTTACAAGGCACTCAGCCATATCAATGCCAATGAAGATCTTGCGGAGGAACTGAGGATTCTCTACGTGGCAATGACAAGAGCCAAAGAAAAACTGATCTTTACCGGTAGAGTGAACGATACCATGTGGCTGGGAAACAGCGGATTTTACAGCAGAGTGACGGCGGGCAGTTATTTTGACTGGGTGCTTCCGGTGGCTGCCAGATCGCCGATTTTTGAGTACGTCGAAGTAAATGACGAAGAGTTGCAAAATTTGGAAATGGCGCGCCAGATCGATCAGATGCTGGATGAGAAAATGCTAAATAATTTTGACACATCTGTTGTATATGATAAAGAAACAGAAGAAACGCTGCACTTTATGGATGAGTACCATCGCCAGGTTGAAGAGGAAATTCCGACAAAGGTTTCCGTTTCCGACCTGAAAAAGAAATCCATGGAAGAAGGCGAGGAAGAGAATTTTACGGTTTTGTACAGCGATGCGCTCGAAAACCAGTCGCCGGTACCGGCTTTTGCAAAGACCGAAACCGACGAAAATGGTGCACTTGCCGGCGCAGGTTATGGTACGGCATGGCATCAGGTGATGGCTTCTCTTTGTTTTGCCAAAGCTGTGGACGAAAAAGAGGTGGAAAACCAGCTGGAAGATATGGTACAATCAGGTAGGATCCATGCACAGGAGAAAGAATTTATCCGTCCATGGAAGATTGTAAAATTTATACATTCCAATCTGGGACGGGCGATGACGGAGGCAGAAAAGAACGGAACACTTTACCGTGAGCAGCCGTTTGTCACCAGTGTGCCGGCGCAGGAAGTACAGGAGACTTCGAGCGACGAGCGGGTTCTTGTGCAGGGAATCATTGATGGATTTTATGAGACGGAGACCGGAATCGTGTTGATGGATTATAAGACCGATCATTTGGAAAAAGGACAGGAAGAGGTATTGGTGAAGCGGTATCATGCCCAGATGGAGGCGTACGCGGAGGCACTGGGAAAAATTACCGGGAAGCCGGTGGAAAAGAAGGTGCTGTATTCCTTTTCCCTCAACAAAGAAATCGAAGCATAAGGAGTGTTTCAGATGTATGAACAATTTGCCACGGTTTACGATGAAATGATGGAAGAAATTCCTTACGACGAGTGGTTTATAAAATTTCAGGAAATCCTGAAAGAACACGGCATAACGAGCGGACATGTGTGCGAGCTTGGATGCGGAACCGGTGAGATGGTAAGCCGGTTTGCGAAAGCCGGTTATGAGGTTACGGGGATTGACATTTCGCCCGATATGCTTGCCAAAGCGTGTGAAAAGACGGAAGGAATGGAAAAAATTTCATATTTTGAAGAAGATATGACAGATTTTTCGTTGCATAAACCGGCAGATGTGGTACTATGTATATGTGACTCTATGAATTATCTGCTTTCCACGGAGGAAATTTTTGCAATGTTTCGTTGTATCAAAGAAGCATTGGCAGAGGATGGAGTTGCGATCCTTGACATGAAGACCGCATATTGTTTTCAAAAAGTCATGGGAAATCAGACACGAGTTGATGAAACGGAAGAGGCATTGATGATCTGGGACAATACCTACGATGAGGAAACCTGCATCAATGAATATCTTCTTACTATATTTACGGAAGATAAGGCGACGGGAATGTATGCCCGCTACGATGAATGCCACGAGCAGCGGGCGTATACGGAGGACGAGATAAAATCGTGCTTAAAAGAAACTTCGCTGCGGCTTGTAAAAAGCTGGACGGAAGATGAAGTGAGAACTTATTTTGTAATCCAAAGGTAACGTGAGAAAAGAAAGGAAGGAAAAAGATATGAAGTTACGAATGTCATTGTGGCTGTGTCTCTGTCTTGTGATGAGTTTGTTTACACCGCAGGGTGTAGCGGATCAGACCACAGTCAGTTATGCGAGTGAGGCCGCTTATGTAAAGACCGGAGGGGCAGATCTCAATATGCGGAGTGAACCGAAGATGGCAGGAAGTGTATTGGTAAAGATCCCCAATGGTTCCACGATCACTTACGTGGAGGATGCCGGCACGGCAGATGGCCATAACTGGGTAAAGATCACTTATAATGGGAAAGAAGGGTATGCGGCAGCAGAATATGTTATCAAAGGAACGGCTCCGACGGCAGCACCGACCACAGCGCCGACGACGACACCTGCGGCAGAGCAGACGACAGCACCGACGGCAGTTCCACAACCGACGACGGTTACCGTGTATCGTACGCAGGTCAGCTATAAGGCAGTTTCCGTAAAGGCGGTGACCGCAAAGAAAAATACAATTATTTACAAAAATACAGCAAGAAAAAAACGCACGGTCATGAAAAAAGGGAAAACCGTAACGATCCTCGGAGAAAAGACCAAGGGAAAGACAAAATGGTTCCGCGTGAAGTACAAAATAAAGAAGAAAAAAGTCAAAGGGTACATAAAAGAAAGCGATGTAAAAATGAATCTCAAATCTTCGGCAGCAGGACTTGTGACCGGCGTAAAAACCGCTCTCCGCGTCCGCAAAAAACCGGGGACGAAAGGGGCTTATTATAAGATTCGCGGAAAAGAACTGGTTCTTGCGAAAAAGCAGTATGTGACGATCACCAAAGTAAGAACCGTGAAAAAACAAAAATGGTATCAGATCGCTTTTGATTATTATGGAACCCCATACAAAGGCTATGTACAATCCAAATACATCAAATTGACAAAGAAAAAAGTGCAGAAAAAAGTGGCTGTAAAGGTTCTCAGCCAGCGTGATTTTGAAGCGGAACTGACGGCACAGGGAATTCCGGATTCTTACAAAGATGCGCTCCGCAAACTGCATGCGGCATATCCGTATTGGCAGTTTACCGCATACAAGACCGGTTTAGACTGGAACACGGTTGTCGACCAGGAATGCAAGCTTGGCAGAAGCCTGATTTCCAATTCCAAATCGGAGGCTTGGAAATCAAAAGAAGCCGGAGCGTACGATGCGGTTACCGGAAAATGGAAAGTATTTGACGGTTCCAGCTGGGTACAGGCTTCCCGGGAAGCGGTAATGTATTATATGGATCCGCGAAACTTCCTCACGATTCAGGGAGTATTTCAGTTTGAACAGCTGGAATACCAGTCGCAGTATCAGACAACGGCAGGATTGAAAAACATCCTTTCCAATACACCATTTGCCACGTCCACCTTCCAATACACGGATGATCAGAGTGGAACGCAGAAAGAAATTTCGTATGTAAATGCCTTCCTCGATGCGGCAAAGGATTCGGGAGTCAGTCCTTATCATCTGGCATCCCGCGTGAAACAGGAAGTAGTGACCGGCGCAACGACGACCAGTATCGCAGTAACCGGTACCACGACGGAATATCCGGGAATTTACAATTTCTATAACATTGGAGCGACAAGCGGTGCGACACCTGCTCTCAATGGTTTGAAATGGGCGAGTACAGGAGATACGTATCTTCGGCCATGGACGAATCCATATCGTTCCATCGTCGGCGGAGCCATGTATATCGGCAGCAATTATATCAACCGCGGCCAGAATACCGGCTACCTGCAGAAGTTTAATGTAACACCAACCGGTACATACAATCATCAATATATGACAAATGTAGAAGCAGCAAACTCCGAGGCATTGAAAACGAAAAATGCGTACAATGGTATGCTTGACAGCACGCCGCTCGTATTTTCGATTCCGGTTTACAACAATATGCCGGCAGTGAATTGTGCTGCACCAAAATAGAAGGGATTCCTTCGGAAATGGAGTGTCAGAGTGAAAAAAATAATAACAGCAATGAGCTTTCTTTTGCTCTGTCTTGGCTTTCTGGCAGTTCCCGGCAAAAGTCTGGCGGCAAGTGCCGTAGTCGAATTTTCGACAGATAAGACAGAGGTGAAAAAAGATGAGACGGTTACTGTCGTATGCCGGGTTACTTCGAAAGACGGATTTAATGATGTCAAAATGAAAGTTTCCTATGACAGTGATGTTTTACAATTTATCGAAGGCGGTAAAAAAGTGAGCGGCGGCAATGGACAATTGAGCATTCAGTCCGTCGGAAATACAGATGCCGTGACTACACGTACGTATTCGCTGCAATTTCAGGCAGTCGGCGAAGGTGCGACAGCGATTCAGACAGACGGCAACCCGAAGATCCTTGACAGCGAGGGGAATAAACTGTCAATTTCTTCTAACCGCGTTGTGCTGAGTGTAACAGCAGAAGAAGCGGCAGCACAGGGAACAGTTAATCCGGCAGATCCGGCAGCAGTGGCTTCTGCGGCACCGACTCCGACGCCGGTTCCGTTAAATACCAATACGAAGCTGAAAGGCCTGTCATTTCACGCCATTTCCATGGCACCTCAGTTTAGCACAGAGGTTCTGGAATATACGATCAAGGTGGACTGCAATACGGACAAGCTGTATTACAATGCGATTCCGGCAAACGGAAAACAGCGCATCCGCCTCAAAGGAAACGAAGAACTGATGCCGGGTGAAAATGAGATGAAACTTGTCGTGACGGCAGAATCCGGGGACAAACGGACCTTTAAGTTAAAAGTAGTAAAAGAGACGGAATCCGAGACGAAAGTGCGCGAACAGCAGGAAAAAGGCACATCCAACATCACATTTTCCGTCTACGAAAAAGATGGCTCGATTTACATTCAGAACCAGTACCAGTTTCAGGTTATGGATGTCAAAGACGATGAAGTGATCCCATCCGGTTACGTAAAAACGACGGTTGACATCGATGGGAAAAGTGTACCGGCATACACCATGCAGAACGACCTTGACAATAATTACCTTTTGATGTATCTGAAAGGGGCATCGGACGAGCCGACGCTGTACCAGTATGACCGACAGGAAAAAACATTACAGCGCTATACCGGAACGATGACTCAGAAAGTCAACCAGGGCGGCAATGTGGCAAGTGAACCTGAAGTAAAGCCGGAGACATGGATGTACGGCCTCATTATAGGGCTTTCGATCCTTGTCCTTGCCTTGCTCATCATTATATTGAACATGATACTCCGCAGACGGTTAAACCGCGGGAAAAAAGAATTGAATGAAATGGACTTTTAACCCCAGGGGAACGATTCCGGAGTGCCGGGAAAAACAAGGTATTTTGTCGTGCTTGCACGTAAGAAATATCGCGTTTTTCCCGGGAGCCTGAGAATCAGGCTCCCCGCCAACAAATGAGCATTTTTAGCCCTGCAAGGGCGGGAAAGAACACGAAGTGTTCGGAAATGCGAATTTCGGCGGGGCCGGAATCGTGGTTACGAGCGGGGGCGGAAATGCGAATTTCGGCGGGGCCGGAATCGTGAATGTGGTTGCGGTCTGAGAATCCGGAATTTAGAACGAAGATTATCACCATAGAAAGGAATCGATAGAGTGGAAAATTTGACAAAAAAAGCCAGTAAGGTTTTGGAGATGGCGGCCAATATCGCCTGGACAGAAAAAGACCGGGAAGTTCAGACCGGACACCTTCTGTGTGCATTGGCGGTAGTCGATGGAACAGCCAAAGAAATCTTGAAAAATAACAATATCCGCGAAGAGGATATGCGGCAGATCTACGAGCGCTGTTTTGAAGAAATGAAAAAAAACAAGAAAAATCATGCCTCAGAAATGCCATTTACACCGGTTTTACAGAAGATTCTGCAGGACGCGGAAACACTTGCAAGATACCAGAAACAGGAAGTGGGTACGGAGCATCTTTTGATGGCACTTGCCAAACAGCGCGAGACGACAGCGGGAGAGATAATCGCCGGAATGCAGGGGAATCCGAAAAAGATTTATATGGATGCGGCAGAAATGGCGCAGATGGATTCCGAATTTGCAAAGACTGATTTTATGTCTGCCAAAGAAAAAGAAGAGCGGGGACGTTCGCTCACGCCATGTTTGGACAAATTTTCGCGGGATCTTGTGCAGGAAGCGCTGGATGGAAAATTAGATCCGGTATTTAACCGTGAAAATGAGATTGACAGCGTAATGGAAATTCTTGGAAGACGCACAAAAAACAATCCGTGCATTCTCGGTGAACCGGGTGTCGGAAAGACGGCGATCGTCGAAGGACTGGCAGGAAGAATCGCAAACAATGCGGTGCCGGCCTCCCTGAAAAATATCAGGGTGTTGTCCCTCGATGTATCCGGAATGGTAGCCGGGACGAAATACCGTGGACAATTTGAAGAGCGCATCAAACGCTGCCTGCGTGAGACCATAGATGCCGGCAATATCATTTTGTTTATCGATGAACTTCATATGATCATTGGAGCCGGTGGTGCCGAGGGTGCCATGGACGCTGCCAATATTTTGAAACCGGCATTGTCACGTGGTGAAATTCAGATCATTGGGGCGACGACGCGTGAGGAGTACCGTAAACGAGTGGAAAAAGATTCGGCTCTTGACCGCCGTTTCCAGCAGGTAATTGTGGAAGAACCATCGATCGTACAGGCCGTTTCTATTTTGAAAGGTTTGCGCAGCCACTATGAATCGTATCATCATATCGAGATCAGTGACGAAGCCTTGGAAGCGGCAGTAAAACTTTCGGACCGTTATATCAATGACCGTTTTCTGCCGGACAAAGCTATTGATTTGATCGACGAAGCCGCTTCCCGCCTCAATATGAGCAGCATGCGCGAGTATGAGGAAGCCCTTCGGGACAAAAAAGAGGCGCTGGAAAATGTGCAGGAAGAGAAAGAAAATGCAGTAGCGGCGGGCGATATGGATTATGCAGTCGAGCTGCACAAAGAAGAAGAAAAACTGAGCCTGGAACTTAGACAGGCGCAGGCAAAATGGGAAAAGAAGCAAAAGAAACAAAGGAAAATCATGGAAGAATCTCATGTCGCGGAAGTCGTGTCGCGGCAGACAAAAATTCCGGTCAGCCGCTTGGAAAAAGATGAGACAAGACGTTTGCAGAAATTGGAAAAAATCTTGCATGAGAGAGTGGTTGGACAGGATGAAGCGGTGGAGGCAGTATCCCGCGCCGTTCGCAGAGGTCGTGTCGGTTTGAAAGATCCGAACCGCCCAATCGGCTCCTTTTTATTCCTTGGCCCTACGGGTGTCGGAAAGACAGAACTTTCGAAAACCCTTGCGGAAGCCGTATTTGGTTCAGAAAAAAATATGATTCGTGTCGATATGTCAGAATATATGGAAAAACAGAGTGTCTCAAAAATGATCGGTTCTCCTCCGGGATATGTCGGTTTTGAGGAGGGCGGCCAGCTCAGCGAAAAAGTGCGCCGCAATCCGTATTCCGTTCTTTTGTTTGATGAGATTGAAAAAGCGCATCCGGATGTATTTAACATGCTTTTACAGATTCTGGAGGACGGAAGGCTGACGGATTCACAGGGACGACAGGTCGATTTCAAAAATACGATCATTATCATGACGTCCAATGCGGGGGCAAATCGAATTGTGTCGCCAAAAACACTCGGCTTTTTGCAGCAGGAAGATGCCGCAGCGGATTACAAACGCATGCGCGAAGGCGTTATGGAAGAAGTAAAACACATCTTCAAACCGGAATTTATCAACCGTATTGACGAGATTCTGGTATTCCACATGTTGAGCAAAGAAGACATTCATAAGATTGCCGCCAATATGCTCACAGGCTTTAAAAAGCGCGTGAAAAAGCAGATGGATATCCGCCTGCAATATGGTAAAGCAGTTGTCGATCATGTAGCTGACAAAGGCTTTGACAAAGATTACGGTGCCAGACCGCTCCGCCGCACGATACAGAAAGAGATCGAAGATCAGCTCGCTGAAAAGATTGTCAGTGGAGAAGTGCATATTGGCGACGACGTTCGGGTGTCAATCAAAAAGGATGCGGTTTGTGTCCAAAAAATCATAAAAAAAGGATAGTATTCTTTGTCGAATTTTGCTATAATAAGAATTAGATAGAAATGAATCAGGTGGGAGATATAAGAGACCAAGGAGGATAAGAAAAAATGAGCGTTGTAGAGGAATTGATCCGGAAGGAAGACAATGGAACGTTGAGTTTTGGAAATTACCTTTTGGATGCAAAGACCAAGAAAGCGGATTTTGAGTTTCAGGGGGATTTGTACAAGGTAAAAACGTTCAAAGAAATTACGAAACTTGAGAAAAACGGTTTGTTTGTATACGAATCGGTTCCGGGAAGCACAGTAACGGATTTTAAAAACGACGGAGAAGTGATCTCTTTTACGGTAGAAGCTGCCGGAGATCTTGGATTTACTCTTGAATTGGAGCCGTCTCAGGAATATAAAGTGCTGCTGGAAGATGTCGAACTTGGTAAAATGAAGACGAATCTTGGTGGAAAGCTCAATGTCAGCATTGAGCTGGATGAAGGAAAGAAAGCGTCCGTAAAAGTAATTAAGTGCTAATAGTTACAGAATGAGAGATTAAGAAATCGGTGCCGGACCGAAGCAGGGGTTGGCACCGTTATCTTTTTATGAGGGAGATTGAATGGCAAAGAAAAAATCGCTTGTTTATTATTGTACTGAATGTGGGACGGAGTCTGCTAAATGGCAGGGACAATGCCCCGGCTGTGGTGCCTGGAATACGATGGAAGAAGCGCCGGTTACGAAGACTTCGACAGGAAAAGAAAAAGTTATCATGCCGTCGGAATTGGCAAAACCTACCAAAATGCGCGAGATTGAGACGGAAAATACACCACGTCTCCAAACCGGCATTCAGGAACTTGACCGTGTCCTTGGCGGAGGAATTGTTGCCGGCTCTCTCGTATTGGTTGGTGGAGATCCGGGAATCGGAAAATCGACGCTTTTGCTGCAAATGTGCAAGCATCTGTCGGACAAACAGGAAAAAGTTCTCTATGTATCCGGCGAGGAATCGCTGCAGCAGATCAAACTTCGCGGCGACCGTATCGGCGAATTTTCGGATTCTATTTTTCTTTTGGCAGAGACCAATATTACGACGATCGAAGGGGCGATTGATCAGTTGCAGCCGAAAGTGGCGATCATTGACTCGATTCAGACCATGTACGACGATGCGGTTGATGCGGCACCGGGAAGCATGAGCCAGGTGCGCGAGATAACAGGGGTTCTGCTGCGAATTGCGAAGAAAAAAGGAATCACAATATTTATCGTCGGCCATGTAACAAAAGAAGGAAATGTCGCTGGTCCGCGTATGCTGGAACATATGGTAGATACGGTGTTGTATTTTGAAGGTGACGCGGCGGCGTCTTACCGTATTTTACGAGGTGTCAAAAACCGCTTTGGCTCGACCAATGAAATCGGTGTATTTGAAATGCGCGGCCAGGGCCTGGTAGAAGTTCCTAATCCATCCGAATATATGCTGCAGGGAAAACCGGTGGGCGAATCGGGCTCCGTGGTTGCCTGCGCGATTGAAGGCACACGCTCTTTTATGGTTGAAGTGCAGGCACTGGTATGTCACACCTATTTTAATATGCCTCGACGAACCGCTGCAGGAACCGACTATAACCGTGTCAATCTTTTGATCGCAGTTGTGGAAAAACGCCTTGGCATGCAGTTGTCCGACTGCGATGCATATGTCAATGTCGCCGGTGGTATGCGGATTACGGAACCTGCGCTTGACCTTGCCATCATTGCGGCACTCATCTCCAGTCAAAGCGGAAGAGCCATCGACGAACATACCGTAATCTTTGGCGAAGTCGGGCTTGTCGGCGAAGTGCGTGCAGTGCCACAGGCAGAGAAGCGCGTGGCGGAAGCCATCAAAACCGGCTATAAAACCTGTATTCTTCCGCTGGCAAACAAAATTTCCATCGAAAAGGGCGGAAACCTCGACGTATCAGGCGTTGAGCTTGTGGGAATACGAAACATAAGAGAATTAATGAGCAGAAAGGAATGGTCTGGAAATGTATAATAAAATACTGGAACACCTGACGACAGGCTGTCGTGCCCTTATCGCGGCTGTGCTGCTTATCGCAGGGATCATCTGGCAGGCAGCAGCCGGAAAATTGCTGGATCAGACGGCATTTTACCTTATGGCGGCGGCAATGCTCTGCTTCGCTACGGTAATCTTCGCAAAATGTAAGCCGGACATGATTCAATATGTTATCGGAAACATGATCGTATTGATCATGGGTTTCCTCCTCGGAGAATCCGACACCATCGACGGGACGGTATTGTATACCCTTTGGATTGTGTGTCTCCTCGCCGACTGGGGGTTAAATATTTATCTTTTAAAATTGGAAAATGTTGGGAAAAGAATAGGGCTCGGTGCCCTCGCCATGATCGTCAATGTACTGCTGATCGCGGTCGTTTACCTTGTACCGATTTTGGTGTTCTAGAAGAAAATTCAGAGAAAAATGTTATGGGGCTGTCGCACTAACCATTTAGTGCGACAGCCCCTTGATTTTGGCGATGCGGGAAAGCAACGTAACCGGTGGAAAACAGGGAAATCCAGCGAAATAGGTTGCCTTTACCGCCGATAATAATATCCGTCCTGTGCATTGCTGTCTGTAAGGCCGTTAAATTTACATTTCAGTCGGCGTTTTGACAGATCTACCGTAAGGGTTGCTGTGTAACGGCCGTTTACCTTTTCCCATCCGCTTCCCGGAAAGTCGCAGTATAAAGAAGTAAATGTGGCTTTTATTTTTTTGCCTTTGATGATTTTGTAAGTGCCTGTATCTTTGTTTCGCCATCCTCTCAATTGGACTTTTCCATTCGACTTGAATTTGAAAGTATACTGGCTTGAAAATTCCATGGTTGGATCAGAAACTTTGTTTTTCCAGGTAGTTCCGCTCAATGCTTTCTTTGTGACCTTCTTTGCGGCTGCATTTGCCGGAGTGTAAAATGATACACTGATCAAACAAATGGCAAGAAGGAGACTGGTGACTGATTTTTTCAACATAAATAAATTCCTCGCTTTCAATATGATATTTACAATAAAAAATATCTGTAAGGAATCCCTATCATATACCGGATATTCGATTCCAAACAGATATTTTTGTGTTTATGTCTATCCGATCACTCGTCTTGCACAATACGGTGTACGGTAACCGATATTACTTGTCGTGATGCCGACACTAGGGTTACTTGCGTGTACAACACGACCACCGCCGATGCAAAGCGCTACGTGATTTACATGACCGTTTCTTGCATAGAAGATCAAGTCGCCGGCTCTCGCTTCAGATACGCTGATCTTTCTTCCGACACCGGACTGGGAACCGGAAGTACGAGGTAAGCTGATACCAAATTTGCGGAATACCGACATGGTAAATCCGGAGCAGTCGGTACCGTTTGTCAGGCTGGTTCCTCCATATACATATGGATTGCCGACAAACTGTAATGCGTAGGAAGCAATCGCAGAACCATCTCCGCTTCCGATTACATCTCCGCTGCCGTTGGAACTGTTTCCACCGCCGGAAGATTTATTGGAAGAACTTGAACTGCTTGATTTGTTTGAACTTCCGCTACTGCTGCTCTTATGCGAACTTGAGGAGCTTCCGCTGCTGCTCTTGTGGGAAGAAGAACCGGAGCTGCTTGAGCTGCTCGAACTTCCTGAAGAACTTGAACTACTTGAACTACTGGAAGAACCGGAATTGCTGGAAGCCTGCTGCTGTTGACGCTGCTGTGCTTCCTGTTCTGCACGTGCGGCGGCAGCTTCGGCAGCTGCTTTCTTACGGGCAGCCTCACGTTCTTCTTCAATAGAAACTGCTTTCTTAAATTTTACGGTGATATCGACATATTCTTTGGAAACAAATCCTTTGGTATCACCATCGACCATAATCTTAACCCAGTCTTTGTCCTCTCGGATCACTTCGAAACTTTCCTCGCCGGAAACCAGAGTAAGTACGGCACAATCCGTATTTTTGGCTTCACGAACCTTCAAAGTTTCCGTATTGATTGTGGCGATTTTAGTTCCGAATTTATCAACCATTTTTTCGGCACTGTAACCGATGGCAAGATAATCGGACATAATATAACCTTCTACCTGACCGGATTTGATCTTAACCCAGTCACCGACTTTTTTTACAATCTTAGCAGCGCTGCCGCGGTACAATTTTCCGACGACTTTGCTGTCTGTATTTGGTTTCTTTCTGACATTTACATAATCTGCGGCAACCGAAATACCGACATTTTCATATTCGGATTTAGGTTTTGGCGTCGCAGTTGGTTCAGCGGCAGGTTCCGGTGTCGGAGCTGCCGGATCGATCGCTGCGCCGGAAGCGGCATTGGGATCGGTCTGAGGTGCGGCGGCATCTGTGGCAGCCGGTTCATCTGCAAAAGCGACAATTGCCTCAGGATTCGAGGCAGCGCCAGCGGACTGGCTGTTTACATATTGATCCAAAGTATATGCCATGCCGGCAAGCTCCGTCTCACTACACATCGTAGTGGACATCGCAGGAAGATAATTCCCGCCGATGCTTGCGACTGCTAAAGCACCTGTACATAAGAATACCGTCCATATTCTTTTGTTATGCATGCGAATCCTCCATTCTTATTTATCATTTACATAAATAGTTACAAATATATTACAAAATTATTACGACCAAAAACAGTATAACAAGATTCCCCCCTGTTGTCAAGCACTAGCAGAAGAGAAATATTTCCAATTTTTAAATAGGTTAGGATATGTAAACTCATATAACTAATTACTTATATAGCCTATAAGTAAATAGTTATTAGAATTTTAAAAAAACATATGTTATACTTATTATGTAGTTAATTCCGTTTTAAACGAATTCAACGCATGGAGTGTGGTATAAAGTGGTTTATTTTTCAACGATGGCTTCGATCTCGATCAGCACATCTTTAGGAAGACGGGCTACTTCTACACAGGAACGTGCAGGAAAATCCGTCGTAAAATATTTGGCATAGATTTCATTTACTTTTGTGAAATCGTCCATATTTTTAATGAAAACGGTTGTTTTAATTGTATTTTCAATCTTTGCTCCCGCAGCTTCGATCAGAGCAGCAAGATTTCCAATTGCCTGTTCAGCCTGAGCTTCGATGTCTCCTTCTACCAATTCACCGGTGGATGGAACAATCGGAATCACACCGGAAGTAAATAACAGGCCATTTACTTCAATGGCTTGTGAATAAGGGCCGATAGCAGCAGGTGCTTTCGGGGTTGAAATGATTTTTTTCATAGGGGTTCACCATTATCCTTTCTTAAATATAATAGATAGCGTTTTGCATCGCAATCCTACTTATTATTATAAACCATTTTGTCAAGATGGCAAGAGTGTCTTTTTTTACAAAAGAACTGGAAATTTTCCGAAAAATTTTGTATAATATAGACAAGAGAACGCATTATGCGAAGATGAGAAAGGCAGGTTGAGTATTATGAAAACGATTATTACAATAAGCAGACAATACGGAAGCGGCGGACGTGAGATCGGAAGAAAGCTGGCAGAACAGTTAGGAGTTCCGTTTTACGACAATGAGATTATTTCCCGGGCAGCCAAAGAAACCGGATTTTCGGAGGCAGCATTTGAGACGGTAGAGGATAAGGCGACAAACAGTCTGCTCTATTCGATCGCGATGGGAATGAATGTCTTTACGAATCAAGATGCAGGATTTGCAGGATTGTCTCTGGACGACCGCATTTTCCTGGCACAGTCCAATGTGATCCGTAAAGTGGCAGAAGAAGGTGGATGCGTCATCGTGGGACGCTGCGCCGACTACATATTGAAAGATTATGAAAATGTCGTAAATATCTTTATCCGCGCAAATCTGGATTTTCGTATCAAACGTTCGATCCAGGTAGATCAGCTCGATGAGAGCAAGGCCGGTGAGATTGTATCGAAAAAAGATAAAAGTCGTGGAAATTATTATCGATACCATGCCGGAGAGCGCTGGGACAACTTGATGAATTATGATCTCGTTCTGCGAAGTGATCTTGTCGGAATTGACAAAGCAGTAGAATGTATCAAGAATTATGTCGAGGCGATGTAAATAAGATGTTACAGCGGCCTCGCAAAAAGAAGGAGAATGAAAATGACACACAAGTCAATGCGAAAAGTGATGGCGGCTATTCTTAGTGCAGCGATGCTTTTTCAGATGGGGACAGCTCCCACGACACAGGCTGCCGTAAAAGTCAAATTAGCAAAAAAATCAATCGTTTTGACCGAAAAGAAGTCAAAAACGGTGAAAGTTACAGGCGTAAAAAAAGCCAAAATAAAGAAAGTAAAATGGTCCACAAGCCGTAAGAAAATTGCGACGGTGAAAGCAAAGGGAAAGACTGCTGTAAAAGTGACCGCGAAAAAAGCCGGAAATGCGAAAGTGACCGGTAAATTTACATTGAAAGGTGTAAAGAAAGTTCAGAAGGTGACATTGAAAGTTCGAGTGAAGAAGGCATCCAAGGCAAATAATGCGACGGAGACCCCTGGAACGGCTTCCCGGCAGCCGGCGGCGACAGCGGCAGTAAGGCCTTCCGCTTCACCGGCGACGACAACAACACCATCCACCAATCCGGCGACGACAACCCCGACGAAAAATCCGGATGGCTTTGAACCGGTTTTGTTCAAAAATGCAACTTTCGAAAACGGAACAGACGATTTTGTTTCCCGTGGTTCTTCCAAAGTGTCTCAGGCAGATAATGGATACGAAGGTAAATGTTTGTATGTATCCGGCCGTACGGACACATGGAACGGTGCAGCAATCGACGTAACAAGTACGATCGTACCGGGTGCCAAATATCATGTGACCGCTTACATGAAGCAGATGTCCGGTGCGGCAGCAGAGATTAAATGTTCCGCTCAGACCGGAAGTGATTACCCGGCGATTGCAACCGTTACAGATGCACCATCCGGCGAATGGGTAAAATTGGAAGGCGAGATCGAAGTGGCTTCTTCTTTCTCGGATTACCTCATTTATTTTGAAATTCCGGGAAGTGCGAAGGCAGACTTTTATCTGGATTCGGTTGTTATCACGCAGGTTTCCAAAGGAAAAGATGTCATTGATCCGAATACGTTAGCGAGTATCAAAGACACCTATAAGAATATTTTCCAATATATGGGAACTTGTGCAAACTATTACGGTTACGGAGCAAAGAAAGACCAGCTTCGCAAAGACGATACTATTAATTTCATCAAAAAGCAATTTAATAGTATTACATTGGAAAATGAGATGAAGCCGGATACCGTCCTTGGCGGATCTTATAATAAGAAACTGATCAGTGTGGACGAAGCAAAAGAGAAGCCTGACTACATTATTCCGGATAATTATAAGGAAGACAAAGTTCCGCAGCTTGATTTTGGCGCAGTAGATGCAACGTTGGAATTTTGTGCAGAAAATAATGTCAAAATGCGAGCTCACACATTGATGTGGCACCAGCAGACACCAAGCTGGTTCTTTACCGAGGACTACAACGGAAAAAATGTTGCTACAACGGAAGTGATGGATGCGCGTCTTGAATTCTTTGTCCGCACAATGTTGAATCATGTGATGGATAAAGAAAAGGAACTTACCGGAAAAGAAGGAAGTCTCGTATACGCATGGGATGTGACAAATGAGTACGTTCACCGTGCCAATGAACCGACCAGTCCAAGCTGGATGGATGTGTACGGGGATATGGATCTGGAACCTGTTTATGTGAAGAAAGCATTCACATTTGCTTATGAAGAACTTGAAAACCGTGGACTTCAGGATCAGGTAACCTTGTTCTACAACGATTATGATGAGTACAACTGTGCAGATAAGATTGTAGAACTTGTAAACTATATCAATAGTGACAAGAAAGTCTGCGGCGGAATCGGTATGCAGAGTCATTTGACCGGGCCGGAAAATCCGACGATTGATCTCTATGCAGAAACATTGGATAAATTCCTGGCAACAGGACTGGAAGTTCAGGTAACAGAACTGGATGCCGAGGTTGAAAGCAATGATCTGGAAGATCAGGCAGCATACATGAAATCCATTATGGAAACGATTGTGACAAAGCAGCTGAATCGTGACAAGACAGTGAATCCGAAAGGAATCACCGGTGTGACGATCTGGGGTCTGTATGACACCTGTTCTTGGAGAAAAAACATTCCACTTTTGTTTGCTTCCGGCATCAATGATCCAAAACCATCGTTCTATGCTTTCTTAGAGGCAGCAAAAGCCAAATAAATAGTGAAGTAAAGAATACTGCCCGCCCCAGAGACGTTGCTCTCTGGGGTGGTTTTTTGATGGTGCGAGAGCACTTGTGGGGGCTTTGTGATGAGATGTGCGAGAACGCTTGTGTGGGGGCGATGAGATGTGTGAGAGTGCTTGTGTGGGGGGGTGCGATGGGATGTGTGAGAGTGCTTGTGGGGGTTTACGACAGGATGTGTGGGTTTTGGGTCTAGAGAAAAGAAGTTGCGATTTAAACCATAAGAATTTACGGATGGATTTGGTTCAAAAAAAGAAATTTCGTTCCGAACCATAAAATTTTGAGAGGAGTTTGGTTTAAGGGGATAATATGGCGATTTGGGGCAAAAACTATATGAAGTTTGTATGGTTTGGACAGAGAAAATGAATTCTGGGTCAAGCACAAAGGCAAAATCGTGTGGTTCGGATACAAAAAACATGAAAAAGTCAAAACCGCGCACCAAACCGCCCCAAAACCACGTAACAATTTACCTCAAAAACACGTAACAAAACGCCTCAAAAACAAGTAATAACAGTTGACAAACAACGAAAATAGGGTGATTTTAACATAGAAAATGATTTGAGAAAAGAGAGTAAACCCACTATGCAGTCCCAGAACTACCAGAGAACCATGAATGCTTGTTTTATCGCCTATATGGTGCAGGCGGTTGTCAATAACTTCGTACCATTATTATTTGTAACATTTCAGCAGACCTACGATATCCCGATGTCAAAAATTACGCTGCTGATCACGCTGAATTTCCTGATCCAACTGGTGATTGATCTTTTGTCGGCCGGGTTCGTGGATAAGATTGGATACCGTGCATCGGTCATCCTGGCGCATATCTTTGCGGCAGCCGACATATATAATAGGAAAATATTTACAATTCTATGGGTGGCGCTTCCACTTGCAAATTTAGTGCTGTTTGCAGGCACGCCGATTTATTCGCTTCACGAAGAAAGCGAGGTAGGAATACCGGTGAAGGAATTGTTCCGGCAAAAAATATTTTGGATCCTTATGATAATGATGCTCTGCGCGGGGGTGTCCAAGCAGACGGTCAGCCAGTGGGCATCACTTTTTGCGGAAAAAGGACTGGGCGTGACAAAGACGATCGGCGATCTCGCCGGCCCGATGTCCTTTGCCATGTTAATGGGAACGTCGCGCTTGTTATACGGAAAATACGGAGAAAAATGGGAATCTTGGCGGCAATCGTATTTCCAATCTTATTATTGGTTGGATTGGCTGCCTTACAAAAAGGAGAAAAACAATATGAGTGAAATTCAGGTAAGAGCTTATACACAAGCAGATCTTCCGGACATGATCCGGATTTGGAATGAAGTCGTGGAGGACGGGATTGCCTTTCCACAGGAAGAAAATTTATTGGAAGAAACAGGAAAAGAATTTTTTGGAAACCAGACATACAGTGCTGTGGCAGAAGATACGGCGACAGGCGAAATCCTTGGGTTGTACATACTGCATCCAAACAACGTAGGACGCTGTGGACACATCTGCAATGCCAGTTACGCGGTCACAAAAGCAAGCCGCGGACTTCACATCGGGGAAAAACTGGTACAGGACTGTCTGAAGCAGGCACCGCATTTTGGCTATAAAGTATTGCAGTTCAATGTGGTCGTGGCTTCGAATGTACACGCAAGGCATCTGTACGAGCGTCTTGGATTTGTGCAACTGGGGGTTATCCCGGGCGGCTTCCGGATGAAAGACGGAACGTATGAGGACATTTGTCCGTATTACCACGAGTTATAGTTTTCGGAAAAAACCTGTTGACATTCCAAAAGCAAATGACTATAATAATCAATAACACATAGAAGAGACGAGTAAAATGTGATAACATGCCAGAGAGTGGTACCGGAGGGTAGTGTGCAAACAGGCATCTGCCCCGGGCTGGAAGTACCATGATGGGAAGCATTTGAAAACTAACTCTGAGTGGCCCCAATCCGGTCCGGTGACTCCGTTATCGTCAAATGAAGCCGGGTATATCCGACTGCCGGAAGTGCAGTCTTATGTACCAAAAAGGGTGGAACCGCGGATGAATATTTCAGCCCGTCCCTTTAAACCTAAGTGTTTAGAGGGGCGGGCTTAATTGCGTATAAACAACGAGACACGCAGAATCCGAAAAGTTGCAGCATTGTGCTTGCACAAAATGCTGGCAACTTTTCGGATTCTATGTGACGACTGTCACGACGATGAGCTCCGGAAGGAGTGAAGAGTGCGTGTCGAGGGAGAACGAGACACGACTGTCATAGAAAGGAGATCGTAGAGAATGAAAATCACATTGAAAGATGGTTCCTGTAAAGAGTATGCAGAACCAATGGAAATTATTGACATTGCAAAAGACATTAGCGAAGGACTTGCTCGCGTAGCCTGCGTGGCAGAACTTGATGGAGAAGTAGTAGATCTGAGAACAGTAGTAGATGGAGAACATGAATTAAACATTTTGACCTTTGACAGTGATGCCGGAAAGGCAGCTTACCGCCACACCGCATCTCATGTGTTGGCACAGGCAGTCAAACGTCTGTATCCACATGCGAAATGTGCGATCGGACCGGCGATCGAGGACGGTTTCTATTATGATTTTGATATGGAATCCCTTGACCGCGAGGCACTTGATAAGATCGAAAAAGAGATGAAAAAGATCGTAAAAGAGGGAGCAGAGCTGAAACGATTTACTCTTCCCCGCAATGAAGCAATTGAATTTATGAAAAAACGCGAAGAGCCTTACAAAGTGGAATTGATCGAGGATCTTCCGGAAGACGCCGAGATTTCGTTCTATGAGCAGGGCGAATATGTCGACCTTTGTGCCGGTCCTCATTTGATGAGTACCAAGCCGCTCAAAGCGATGAAATTGATCTCCTCCTCCGGTGCTTACTGGAGAGGAAATGAGAAAAATAAAATGCTGACCCGTATTTACGGAACTGCATTTACGAAAAAAGCAGATTTGGATGCGCATTTGGAACATTTGGCTGACATCAAAAAGCGCGACCACAATAAACTCGGACGTGAGATGGAATTATTTACCACGGTAGATGTCATTGGACAGGGGCTTCCGCTCATTATGCCAAACGGTGTGAAAATGATTCAGAGAATGCAGCGCTGGATCGAGGACGAGGAGACCAAACGCGGCTATATGAGAACGAAGACACCGCTTATGGCAAAATCCGATCTGTACAAGATTTCCGGACATTGGGATCATTACAAAGAAGGAATGTTCGTCCTTGGGGACGAGGACAAAGACAAAGAGGTATTTGCGCTTCGTCCGATGACTTGTCCGTTCCAGTATTATGTGTATAAAGCAAGCCAGAAATCTTACCGCGATCTTCCTTGCCGCTATGGTGAGACTTCGACCTTGTTCCGTAACGAGGATTCGGGTGAAATGCATGGCTTGACACGTGTACGCCAGTTTACGATTTCCGAGGGACATTTGATCGTCCGCCCGGATCAGATGGTAAAAGAATTTAAAGATTGTATCGCATTGGCGCAGTATTGTCTGCAGACACTCGGTCTGGAAGAAGATGTAACCTATCATTTGTCCAAATGGGATCCGGAAAATCCGGAAAAATATATCGGCGAGCCGGAAGTTTGGAATGAGACAGAGGAAGATATCCGAAATATTCTGAACGAATTGAACATTCCATTTACCGAAGATGTTGGAGAGGCTGCGTTCTATGGACCCAAAGTAGACATTAACGCCAAAAATGTATATGGAAAAGAAGATACCATGATCACAATTCAGTGGGATGCTCTTCTTGCTGATCAGTTTGACATGTATTATATTGATGAGAAAGGCGACAAAGTTCGTCCTTACATCATTCACAGAACTTCGATCGGATGCTACGAGAGAACATTGGCATGGCTGATCGAAAAATACGCCGGTATGTTCCCGACATGGCTTTGCCCGGAGCAGGTTCGTGTGCTTCCTATTTCTGAGAAATATGCGGATTATGCGGAAAATGTCTGCCAAAAATTGACAGCCAATGGCGTAGATGCTACAGTGGATAATCGATCCGAGAAAATCGGATTTAAAATCCGAGAAGCGCGTCTGCAGCGTATTCCATACATGCTCATCGTAGGCCAGAAAGAGCAGGAGGAGAACAAAGTGTCGCTTCGAAGCCGCTATAAAGGTGACGAAGGACAGGTGGCACTGGATGACTTTATCGCGGATATCACGGAAGAGATCCGTACCAAAGAGATCCGCAAGATCGAAGTAAGCGAAGAAAAATAATCGGAAAGGGAGGAATCTATGGAGACAAAAAAGATAAATGGAAAAGCGGTCGTATCGCTGATCCTTTCCTGTCTTTCTGTGTTGTGCTGTTTTGCCTGGTACCTTGCCATCATTGTTGGAATGATTGGCGTGGTACTGGGAATTATCGCATATCGTGAGTCGGAAGGCGGCCAGCGGGATCTGGCAATCGCAGGAATTATTGTAGGGGCAGTCGGAATGTCACTTGGAATCGTTTCGGCGGTGCTTTATATCATGCTCACAAGCGGCCCGGCAGACAGCCTTCAGACGACACCGGTATCCCCATCTGCGATCGGGGTGCCATCAGCAAGCCCGGAACCATCAGCATTTCCGGAGGACGGCAGTGGTTCAATGATGTTTGCATTGCGCAGACTGTGGATGTGGTTTTAAAATAGAAGGAGGAAAATTATGGAAGAAAATGAACAGAGCACCGTTGTACAGAGCCAGAAGAAAGGCTTTGGAATCGCAGGACTTGTCCTTGGAATCCTTTCCATTCTCTGCTGTATGTGCATGGGCGCAGGACTGATCTTTTGTATCATTGGTGGAATCTTCTCTATCATTAGCGTGGTAAAGGGAAGTGGAACCGGAAGAACGCTCGGGATTATTGGCCTTGTGGTGAATATTTTAGGGCTTCTTCTGAACGCATTTATGATCGTTTCTTTTGCGATGATGATTGATTGGTCTCACGTTACAATGGAAAATCTGCAATCCATCAATAACATTGATCCAAACAATGAAAGCGAAGTAATGCAGTGGATGCAGCAGTTTTTCCGCGTCGACATTTCATCGTATACAACCTATTGATAACAAAAATGGCGGCTCTCATAGGAGGGCCGCTATTATTTTGACGATCCATTGCACCAAAATGAGGATTACCGCCAAATAAACATATTCTAACCGGAAAGAAAGAGCGTGAAACCGCAAATTTGTTTTCCTGCGGAGAATCCGTTCCATCGTCTGCGTCACCATAAAAATGACATAGAGAAGAAAGCAGAATGGGACGACCGGATGATACAAGAACGAATGAATCAGATCGCCTTTTAAAAGGGAGACAAAGGCACGCGTCCCGCCGCATCCCGGACAGGGAAGGCCGGTGACAAAATGAAACAGGCAGGGAGGCAGCCAGTGGGTCAGATGGATCCACCCTATATTGTAAAAAAATGCCAATGCAAAAAACGGCAGCAGAAGAAGCCAGCCGAGCAGAAAAAGGATATCATTGGCAGTAAATTTTTTTGTGGTCAGTTGTTTGTATAATGCGGGCATGATTTCATCTCCGGATCGTTTTTTTTTATTATCATAGCGATAATGTTTGGAATTGTCAAGAAATGGCGGTTGTGGTATAATGAAATAAATACATGAGTGAACCGCCCGGGTAAACGGTGTGAAGACCCGAGGCGCAGGCTTACGAAAAAAGTGAAGGAAATGGAGGAATCAATATGATTAAAACAGGACTACGTAAACTGGGATTTGGAATATTGTTATTTGGCATGGCGGTGTGCTGCTATACGGCTTCGCCTGTAAAGGCGGCGGAAACGGATGTGCCGATCGATAATACGACATTTCCGGATGCCACATTTTTGAAATATGTTGGTAGATTTGATAAAAGCGGTGATGGAAAATTGTCGGAAAGTGAGAGAAACGCAGTAAAGGAAATCGTTGTAAATGTTGATCCTTTCAGCAGTCAAACCAAAATCACCTCTCTTGCAGGGATTGAGTATTTTCCAAATTTAACGGTATTAGAATGTGAAAGGAACAGTCTGACCAACTTAAATGTGACGAAAAATACAAAACTGCAGGAATTAAATTGTGATAGGAATCAATTGCAAAGTTTAGATGTAAGTCAGAATAAGGAATTAATCAAGTTACAGTGCAGGTATAATCAATTGCCGGGTCTGGATGTGACAGAGAATACAAACCTGAAGAAATTATGGATTTATGAAAATCAAATCTCAAGTATTGATTTGAGTAAGAATACAGAATTGGTGGATCTGGCATGTGGAAACAATCCGCTGACGAGTTTAGATGTAAGTCAGAATACGAAATTAGAAGGTTTGCATGTGTATAATACACAAGTGACAGCTTTGGATCTCAGCAATATGACAAAACTGACTACGCTGGACTGCTATGATAATAATAAGCTGACGAGCTTAAATATAAGCGGAGATACCGCATTAAAAAAACTGAGTTGTGATAGGAATAACTTGCAAAGTCTGAATACGAGTGACAGTCCGGCATTAACCGAATTAGAATGTAGAGAAAATGGGATTACAGAGCTGGATCTGAGTCAAAATACGCAGCTGCAGAACTTGTATTGCGCAAAGAATAGTTTAACGACTCTGGATGTCAGCAAAAATCCGGATATAACGAGTTTAGATTGTGGAAATAACAAGTTGACAACACTGGAGATAAAAGCGAATACAAAACTTGAATGTTTGCGTTGTGTATATAATAAATTGACAAGTCTGGATGTCAGTGCCAATACTGCCTTGCAGTCTTTATATAGTTCGCACAATTCAAATCTCAAGAGCCTTGATGTGAGTAAGAATCCGGAATTGGTTAATTTGGTCTGCGAAAATAATGGATTGACAAGTCTGGATGTCAGTGCCAATACAAAGCTGTATCTGCTGCAATGTTCGGGTAATCAATTGAAAAGTCTTGATGTGAGTAAAAATCAGAGTCTTAGCAAGTTGAAATGTAATGATAATGAGATTGATGGTCTGGATATCAGACAAAATACAAGCTTGTCTTCCATGGATTTTTCCATTAATCCGATCAAGGTATTAAAAGTAACAGAGAAATATTTGGATAGAAATTTGGAAGCCAGTATTATGATGTACGATACCGTTGAGATCGATATGGGAAAGATTTCCGGCTGGGACGTAAATAGTATATCAAATATAACCGGCGCAACATTGGCAGACAATGTTTTGGTATTTGATCCGATGGCAGAAGAAGTTACTTATACTTATGACTGCGGATACAATTGTATCATGACTGTACATTTGTATATTAGCTTGAAACAGTATCAGATAACCTATGAGTTAGATGGTGGAACCAATGCGGCAGCAAACCCGGCATCCTATTATCCGCTTCCGACAGCGACGGCATTGCAGGATCCGGTAAAAGCGGGCTGTACCTTTGATGGCTGGTATACGGATGCGGCATTTACATCAAGGATAACCGAGATACCGAAGGGACATGTTGGAAATATGACACTCTATGCAAAATGGACAAAGGTGGCGAAACCGAGTCCAAGCCCGACGCCGACAACTCCGGCAGCGCCAAGCCCGACGCCGACAACCCCGGCAGCGCCAAGTCCGACACCGACAACCCCGGCAGCGCCAAGCCCGACGCCGACAACCCCGGCAGCGCCAAGTCCGACGCCGACAACTCCGGCAGTGCCAAGTCCGACGCCGACAACCCCGGCAGTGCCAAGTCCGACGCCGACAACCCCGGCAGCGCCAAGCCCGACACCGACGACCTCGGCAGTGCCAAGTCCGACGCCGACAACTCCGACACAGAGTGCAACGCCTGCTCCAACACAGCAGCCGACCGCACAACCGACACAGAAACCGACGGAAGCACTGGCAGAGGAAGGGAACGAAGAAGGAACATTTATTAAAGACAGTCAGGGATCGACGTTCAAAATAACGAATGCCGATTCGGAAAATCCGGAAGTGCAGTATGAGGCACCTGCAAAAAATGCCAAAGGAAAAGTAAAAGTTCCGGCATTTGTAAAAGTGAATGGGGTGACCTACCAAGTGACATCTGTTTCCGGAAAAGCTTTTAAGGGAAATAGTAAAGTTACTAAGATCATAATCGGAAAGAATGTTACAAAAATTGGGAAAAAGGCGTTTTCCAAATGTAAGAAGCTGAAATTGCTTGTCATTAAGTCCCGGAAGCTGAAGGCAAAGAATATTGCGAAGAACGCATTTAAGGGTATCACAAAGAAAACGACCGTGAAAGTGCCGAAATCGAAGATTAAGGCATACCGCAAACTGTTGCGGAAAAAAGGACTCAGCAGTAAAGTGAGAGCCATAAAACGAGTTTATAGTTCGCAGGAAGTATAATAATCGAGAAAATCGTTGTCAAGTGATGGAAACTTATGGGCTGCCAATGATAGAACAGTCTTATTGCATAAAACTCGATATTTATAAATCACACTGCTTCGCAG
>OGDN01000628.1_pt1 | contig 69994 bp, 57 predicted proteins | sample 1570271 | NCBI WGS metagenome assembly OGDN01 (sample SAMEA4384481, study PRJEB24528) | human gut metagenome | reverse complement strand
GAACGTCATTCACTGTATCCCGCACAGCGGGCGTTCATTCCGTTCCTGCACCTCCAGATTGCTTCGCAATCTGTTTGATGGATCTCTTCAAATCGTCGCGAAGCGAAACAGAAGGTCAAGGGAACCGAGTTCCCTTGTGGGGTTTGGGGCAAAGCCCCATCGTTCCTTTATTATAACACGCCGCTCTGCGTTTGAACAGGGCGGCGTGCGGGCAGTCAATTTTTCAGGGTCTTGTCAAAATCGCAGGCCAGGGGATTGCTGCGGAGCGCCTCGATGGTATCCAGCGCGCGCGCGGCAACGTGCGCATAGCGCTCCTGCTTGTTGCGGATGCGCTTTTCACAGGGATCGATCAGGCCGAAATTCGCGTTCATCGGCTGAAAGTCTCCCGTCGCGCCGGAAACATGGTGCGCCAGCGCGCCGATGGCCGTGCGCGTCGTGAAATCGACGGGCGGCAGGCCAAGCATATGCCGCGCGAGCGAAACGCCCGCGACAAGGCCGCTGGACGCGCTCTCCACATAGCCCTCCACGCCCGTCATCTGCCCGGCAAAGTACAGGCCGGGGCGGGCGACCATGCCATACTGCGCGTTCAGGAAGCCCGGCGAATGCAGAAACGTGTTGCGGTGCATCACACCGTAACGCAGAAATTCCGCGTTTTCAAGGCCGGGGATCATGGAAAACACGCGCTTCTGCTCGCCCCACTTAAGCCGCGTCTGGAAGCCGACGAGGTTATACATCGTCCCCGCTTCGTTTTCCGCGCGCAGCTGCACAGCGGCGTAGGGTTCGCGCCCGGTTCGGGGATCGACGAGCCCGACGGGCTTCATCGGGCCGAAGGCCATCACCATTTCCCCGCGCGCGGCCATGACCTCGATGGGCATGCAGCCTTCAAAGACCTGCGTGCCGTCGAACCCGTGCACCTCGGCCTTTTCGGCGGTCAGCAGCGCGTGATAAAACGCCTCGTATTCCTCACGGTTCATCGGGCAGTTGAGGTAATCGTCGCCGCGGCCGTAGCGTCCCTGGCGGAAGACTTTCGCCATATCCAGCGATTCGCCGGAGACGATCGGCGCGGCCGCGTCGTAGAAATTCAGCGTTTCCAGCCCAGGCAGGGCGGCAATTTTTTCCGCCAGACGGTCGCTGGTCAGCGGGCCGGTGGCGATGACGGCGTTGGTCTGCGGCAGTTCACAAAGCTCGCGTTCCTCGACCTCGATAAGCGGATGGCTGCGCACGGCCTGCGTCACATAATCCGAAAATTTTTCGCGGTCCACCGCCAGCGCGCCGCCCGCGGGCACGCGCGTTGCGTCCGCCGCCTTGAGGATGAAGCTGCCGAGCTGGCGCATTTCCTCTTTCAGCAGGCCGACGGCGTTGGTCAGCTGGTCGCTGCGAAGCGAGTTGGAGCAGACCAACTCGGCAAAGCCCGCGCTGTGGTGGGCGGGCGTAAAGGCGTGGGGCTTCATTTCGACCAGCGTCACGGGCACGCCGCGGCCGGCCAGCTGCCATGCCGCTTCGCATCCTGCCAGCCCCGCGCCGACAACGATTGCTCTTTCCATGTTCTTCCTCTGGGGAAACGTTGAGGGCGCCGCCCTCAAACTCCCGGTCAGGAACTGAGTTCCCGACACCTTCCCCTACCGCTTCGCGGCATGCCGCGAAGCGGAATGTGGGAAATCCAAGAACATCAGGTTCTTGGTGGGGTTTGGGGCAAAGCCCCAACGTCGCCCTCTACGTTTTTTATTCGTTTTCTTCGCTCTGCGGCGCGGGAATGCGTTCGCGGCAGGTCTCGTTCGCACAGACGTAGAAGTCACCCTTCTTCGTGCGCGAAAGCGTCATGTAGCTGCCGCACTTCGGGCACTTCTCCTTCACAGGCATCTCCCACGAAACGAAATCGCACTCCGGATAGCGCTCGCAGCCGTAGAACTTGCGTCCCTTGCGCGAGGTCTTCTGCAAAAGCTTGCCGCCGCATTTCGGGCACGGCGCGTCAATCTCAATCTGAATCGCTTTCGTGTTGCGGCATTCCGGGAAGTTCGGACAGGCCAGAAAGCGCCCGTAACGCCCCAGTTTGTAGACCATCATCGCGCCGCACTTGTCGCACGGCACATCCGAAACCTCGTCCTTGATTTCGACCTTCTCAATCTTGGATTCCGCGTTTTCCAGCGTCTTTTCAAACGGGCCGTAGAAGTCGGAGAGCACCTTGTGCCAATCCAGCTTGCCCTCTTCCACTTCGTCCAGCTGCTCTTCCATGCCTGCGGTGAAGGCGATATCCACGATATCCGCGAAATACTCCTCCATCATATTGGTGATCATGATGCCCAGCTCGGTCGGGAAGAGCTGCTTCTTTTCGCGCATGACATAGCCGCGCGCCAGAATGGTGGAAATCGTCGGCGCATAGGTGGACGGACGGCCGATGCCCTTTTCCTCCAGCGCGCGCACCAGCGAAGCTTCGGTGTAACGCGGCGGGGCCTGCGTGAAATGCTGCGTCGCTTCATCGTCCAGCAATTCCGCCTTGTCGCCCTCGTTCACGTCCGCCATCAGGCTGGACTGTTCTTCATCCTGAGCGGGCACATCGTCCGTGCTCTCTTCATACACAGCCGTGAAACCCGCGAATTTCAGCCGCTCGGCGCTCGAACGCAGCACCGCGCCGCTCTCCGACGCGATTTCAATCTGCTGGGTCTCATAGACCGCGTCCGCCATCTGGCAGGCCACAAAGCGCAGATAGACCAGCTTATACAGGTTGAACTGGTCGCGTGTCAGCGAAGCCTTGATCTCATCCGGGCGCAGATCGATGTTCGCCGGGCGGATGGCCTCGTGCGCGTCCTGCGCGCTCTGGCGGCCCTTGTAGACGTTCGGCTTTTCCGGCACATATTCCGCGCCGTAACGCGCCTCGATCGCCTCGCGCGCGGCGGCGACCGCCTCGTCGCTCAGGCGCACGCTGTCGGTACGAATGTAGGAAATGAGGCCCAGCGTGCCGCGCCCTTCGATGTCCACGCCTTCGTAGAGCTGCTGGGCGATCTGCATCGTCTTGGCCGTCGTGAAGCCGAGCTTGCGGCTGGCCTCCTGCTGCAAATTGGAGGTCGTGAACGGCGGGGCGGGGTGCTTGCGCTTCTCGCCGCGCTTGACGCTGCGGATGACAAAGCCGCCCTGCTCCACGCGCGCCTTGGCCGCCGCAGCCTGCTCCGCATTGGACAGGCTCACGCGCTGACCATCCAGCGAAAGCAGGCGCGCATGCAGCTGCTTGCCGCCCGCGCGCAGGTTGGCGTCCACATACCAGTATTCTTCCGGCTCAAACTGCTCGATTTCCTGCTCTCTGTCCACCACCATGCGCGTGGCGACGGACTGCACGCGGCCCGCGGACAGGCCTTTCTTGATCTTCACCCAGAGCAGCGGGCTGATCTTGTAGCCCACCAGCCGGTCGAGCATGCGGCGCGCCTGCTGGGCGTTAACCAGCTGCATATTGACCGCGCGCGGCTGCTTAATCGCGCTCTTGACCGTCTTTTCGGTAATCTCGTTAAATTCCACGCGGCAGGCGCTCTCCGGGTCGATGCCCAGAATCGTCGCCAGATGCCACGAAATCGCTTCTCCCTCGCGGTCAGGGTCCGTCGCGAGAATGACGGACTTCGCGCCCTTCGCTTCCTTGCGGATGCGCTCAAGCACTTCGCCGCGGCCGCGGATGGTGATGTACTTCGGCTCAAAATTATGCTCAACGTCCACGCCGAGCTGGGATTTGGGCAAATCCCGCACGTGACCCTGAGACGCTTCGACCTTGTAGCTTCTGCCTAAAAACTTTGAAATGGTGCGCGCCTTTGCGGGCGACTCCACGATAACCAACTTATACGCGGGCTTACGACTGTTCAAATCCAATTCCTCCAACGCGGTGGAAAAACTCCGCCGTATTCTTTACACTTCAAAACGCTCCTGCGGCCTTACGCCGCCCAAACGTCAAACAGAATACCAGCCCTTCTTGAATCTGTCAAGGCCGCAATTTGAATTTCGCGGGAAGTTTCTTCATTATTAGTCGATTTTATGCGCGTTTTCAGTCTCTCATCTGCGGCCCCGGCGCATAGCGCGTCCCGGCCAAAGGCGTGACCAGCCCATCCATTTCCATCTCGATGAGCAGCGCGCCCAGCTCGTCGCTTTCCATACCGCCCGCCGCACAGAGCGCGTCAAAATCCGCCTCGCCCACCAGCAGCGCCGCGCAGACCGCCCGCCGGGTTTCATCCAGTCCGCCGGGGATATGCGCCCGTCCGGTTTCCGGCTCCGCCTGCCCGGCGGCGTTCCGAACGGGCTGCGTCATTTCCGGCTGAACGGCAGAGGCTTGCGGAATCCGGGGCGCGCCCTTCGGCTCGATGACCAGCGCGGCAAGGATGTCGTCTGCACAGGTGACCAGCCTTGCTCCGTCGCCGATGAGCATATTTGGCAGTTGAGAGCCTGGGCTGTCCACGCTTCCGGGTAGGGCGAACACCTCGCGCCCGTTTTCAATCGTGCGCATGGCGGTGTTGAGCGCGCCGCTGCGCTTCGGCCCTTCCGTCACCAGCGTACCGAGGCTCATGCCCGCGATTATGCGGTTGCGCTGCAAAAAGCTGTATTTCGTCGGCACTGTACCCGGCGGATATTCGCTGACGACGCTCCCGCCGCTTTCCAGAATACGGCGCATCAGCGGCCTGTTTTCCGCCGGATAAGGCTGGTCAAGCGCGCTGCCCAGAATGGAGACGGTTCGCCCCTTTGCGTCCAGCGCGCCCGTGTGCGCCGCCGCGTCAATGCCAAGCGCCAGCCCGGAGACGACGCAGACCCCGACGTTCGCCATTTCGGCGGCCATCTGCCGGGTATGGTTCAATCCGTAAGCGCTGGCGCGCCGCGTGCCAACCACCGCGACGGGAAATTGATCCGTCAAATCCGTCTGCCCATAGACATAAAGCAGGTGCGGCGGGTGCGCAATGTGGCGAAGCAGCGGCGGATAATACTCGTCCCCGCGCGGAACAAGCGCCATCCCCTTGCGTTCCAGCTCGTCGAGCATGCGCGCCCGATCCGTCCACGCACGGCGGACGAGCGCTACGCCCCGCGCCTGAAGCTGCGCGGCATACGCCTCCGGTTCTTCCAGAATGGCCAGCGCGCCGCCTGCCGCGCGCAGAGCGGCTTCACGACGGCCATAGCTCACGCCCGCGCCGACCAGAATCGCCATCGCTTCGGATTCCAGCATGGTTTCCATCCCTTACTTCCAGTAGTTTCCTTCCAGATTTCGATAGCGCAGCGCTTCCAGCAGGTGCGCCCTGCCGATTTCCTCCGCGCCCGCAAGATCGGCAATCGTCCGCGCGACCTTGCGCACGCGGCTGACCGCGCGCATGGAAAGGTGATAGGTGTCGCAGGCTTTGCCGAGCAGCTCGCGGCATGCGTCGTCCAGCGGGCAAAACGTTTCCAGCTGGCGCGCGGAAAGTTCCGCGTTGCAGGAGATGCCTTCGCCCGCGTATCGCTTCTGCTGGCGCTCCCGCGCGGCCTGCACGCGCTTATGAATGTCGGCCGACGGCTCTTCCGGCGCGCTCTCGGTGATCTGGCGCACGGGCACAGTGGTGACCTCCAGCTGCATATCGATTCTGTCAAGCAGCGGGCCGGAGATGCGCCCCAGATAGCGCGCGATTTCCTTTTGTGTGCAGCGGCAGGGCTGTGTCGCGCTGCCATAGTTGCCGCAGGGGCACGGGTTCATCGCCGCGACGAGCATCGCCCGCGCAGGGTATTTCGCCTGCGCGCTGACGCGGACGACGCTGACAAAGCCGTCTTCGAGCGGCTGTCTAAGCGCCTCCAGCGCACCGCGATCGTATTCCGGCAGTTCGTCCAGAAAGAGCACGCCATCGTGCGCCAGGCTGATCTCGCCGGGGCGCGCCTTTGTGCCGCCGCCGACCAGCGCCACCGCGCTGACCGTGTGATGGGGCGCGCGGAAGGGCCGTTCGGCCATCAGCCCCGCATCCGCCGCCAGCGTGCCCGCCGCGCTATGAATGCGCGTCACTTCCAGCGCTTCTTCCAGCGTCATATCCGGCAGAATCCCCGGCAGACAGCGCGCCATCATCGTCTTGCCGCTGCCCGGCGGGCCGATCATCAGCACGTTGTGGCCGCCCGCCGCCGCGATTTCCAGCGCGCGCTTGGCGCCCTTCTGCCCGCGCACATCCGCAAAGTCGCAGACCATCCGCCGCTCGCCCAGCAGCTCGGCATAGGTCCTGGCGCGCAGCGGCTCGATCTTCTTTCTGCCGCTGAGGTGGGCAATCGCGTCGCTCAGATGCGCGACCGGCAGGATGTCCAGCCCCTCGATGCAGGCGGCTTCCGCCGCGTTGGAAGCGGGCAGCATGATCGCGCGAAGCCCGTTCTCCTTCGCCGCAATGGCCATCGACAGCGCGCCGCGCACGCCCATCACGCTGCCGGAGAGGGACAGCTCCCCCACCGCCGCCATGCCTTCCATCGCCTCGCCGGGAAGCCGCCCCATGGCGGAAAGAATGGCCAGCGCAATCGGCAGATCATACGCCGGGCCTTCCTTGCGCACGTCCGCCGGGGCGAGGTTGAGCGTCAGCCGCGCGACGGGGAACTGCATGCGGCAGGCGGACATCGCCGCGCGCACGCGCTCTCGGCTTTCCTTGACCGCCGCATCCGGCAGGCCGACGATTTCAAACATCGGCATGCCGTCCACGCAGTAGGCCTCCACCGTCACCGGATACCCCTGTATGCCCGTCAATCCCATACTCTGCACGCTCGCAAGCACGGCAAACACTTCCATTTCGTCATGATATAGGCTGAGTATAACATACTCTTCCCCGTGCCACAACGTCCCGTCAGGCCATTTCATGCGCAATTTCTTTTCTTTTTCGCTTTTTTGTGCTACAATTGGAGCAACAATTTGACAACCAGGGAGGTTTTGGCATGACCTATATTCCCTCTCCCACCCGATACGACACGATGGCCTATCGCCGCTGCGGCAAAAGCGGGCTTCTGCTTCCGGCGCTGTCGCTGGGCCTGTGGCACAATTTCGGCAGCATCACGCCGTTTGAAACCCAGCAGTCCATTCTGCGCACGGCATTTGACAACGGCATCACGCATTTCGATCTGGCGAACAACTATGGCCCGCCCTACGGCGAGGCGGAGCGCAACTTCGGCGTACACATGCTGCGCGACTGGAAGCCCCACCGCGACGAGCTGGTGATCTCCACCAAAGCGGGTTACGACATGTGGCCCGGCCCTTACGGCAACTGGGGCAGCCGGAAATACCTGATGGCCAGCCTCGATCAGAGCCTCAAGCGGATGAATCTGGATTATGTGGATATCTTCTACCACCACCGTCCCGATCCGGAAACGCCGATTGAAGAGACGATGGGCGCGCTGGATCAGATTGTGCGCAGCGGCAAGGCGCTCTACGTCGGCATTTCGCGCTACACGCCGGAGCAGACGGAGACCGCTATCCGTACCCTGCGCGAATTGGGCACGCCGATGCTGATTCATCAGGAAAATTATTCGATGCTCAACCGCAAAATCGAGCACGGGCTGACGGACGTGCTGACGCGCGAGGGCGTCGGGCTGATCGCATTCGGTCCGCTGGCAGGCGGGCGGCTGACGGGCAAGTATCAATCGGGCATTCCGGCGGACAGCCGCATCGGCCACGACCCGCGCTACCTGAAAGCGGACATGCTCACGCCGGGGCTGCACGCGGCGATTGACGCGCTCAGCAAGATTGCCGCCGCGCGCGGGGAGACGCTTTCCCAGCTGGCGCTGCAATGGACGCTACGCGACAAAGCCGTGACCTCGGCGCTGATCGGCGCGAGCCGCGCAGAGCAGATCACCGAAAACGTCGCCGCGCTGTCCCTGCCGCCGCTCACCGACGAAGAGCTGGCGCAGATTGACGCGGCGCTGGCGCTGAACGAGGAATAACTTTGGGGAACGTTGGGGCGCTGCCCCAAACCCCGCCAGAAACCTGAGGTTTCTGAATTTCCCATTATGATGTATCGCTTCGCGATACATCTGGAATAAATGCTTAAAACCGCTGCAAAGCGAAGAAGGGGTTTGTGAGGATTGACATCACACGCCCACAGTGTGGGATTCAGTGTGATGTCAATCGCCCCCAAACGGGTCTGGGCGGTAGCCCAGCGTACCCCACGATAAGGAGATGATCCCATTGATCAACGAAGCCTACAAAGCCATGCTCACCGGCAAATCGGTCATCCGGGAGCTGAACGAATACGCCAACGACACCAAACAGCATCCGCATCTGAAGATGGAGGACATCTTTGATTACAGCCTGGGCAACCCGTCCGTGCCCGTGCCGGAAGCTTTTAACGCGCGTATCCATGAGCTGCTAAGCAGCGGCAACCCGATGCTCGTGCATGGATACAGCCCCAGTCTGGGCATTCCCTCCGTGCGCGACAAGATCGCCGCGTCGCTGAACCGCCGCTTTGGCATGCGCTACACGATGGACGACATCTTCATGACCAGCGGCGCGGCGGGCGCGCTGGCACACGCATTCCGGCTGGTGACAAAGCCCGGCGACGAAATTCTGACCTTCGCGCCGTTCTTTCCGGAATATCGGCCCTACACGGCGGGCGCGGAGCTGACGCTGCGCGTCGTGCCGGCAAATACGGAGAACTTCCAGATCAACTTCGACGCGTTCGAGCAGATGTTGACCCCTGCCGTTCAGGCCGTGCTCATCAACTCGCCGAACAACCCCTCCGGCGCAGTCTATTCCGCCGAAACCCTCCGGCAGATGGCCGACATGCTTCTCCAAAAGGAAAAGGAATTTGGCCATGAGATTTGGCTGATTTCCGACGAGCCGTATCGCGAAATCGCCTTCGACGGCAAACAGGTGCCCTATGCGTCGCTGTTCTATCCGCGCACGATTTCCTGCTATTCCTTCTCCAAGAGCCTATCCGTGCCGGGCGAACGCATCGGCTATGTCGCCGTGAACCCGGAGAGCGGCGTTTCCGCGATGCTGGTCAACATGTGCGGCCAGATTTCGCGCGGAATCGGCCACAACTGCCCGTCTTCCGTCATTCAGCTTGCGGCGGCGGACTGCTGCGATTTGACCAGCGATCTTTCCGTGTACGAAACGAACATGAACATCCTCTACGACGCGCTGACGGACTTGGGCTTTGACATCGTGCGTCCGGGCGGCACGTTCTACCTGTTCCCCAAAGCGCTGGAGGACGACGCGGCGGCGTTCAGCAAAAAGGCGCTCCCCTACGGGCTGATTCTCGTACCGAGCGATTCGTTCGGCGTGCCGGGCTATTTCCGCATCGCTTTCTGCACGGATACCGAAAAGGTCGTCCGCTCCATCGACGCGTTCAAGAAATTCGTAAAAGCGGAATACCGTTAATCCATACAGTTCATCCCGAACCCGTTTCTCAGTCGAGGACGGGTTTTTTGTGCGTATACACAAACATAGACAAAAAACTCACTTGTATTTACTCCAGTTATGCTGTATAATGAATCCACTTGAGGTTGGGACGCGCGTCTTGGCGTCCCTTCTTCCTGTCCAGCAATCAACAAGGAGGTGTCCGTTTCGTGTCACTTCATGCGGACGAAAGCAAACATATCAGCTTTTCTTTGGGGCAGATTGAGCGCCTGTGTCAGGTCGCCAAGGCCCTTTCTTCCCCACAGCGGGTCAAAATGATCGGGCTGCTCGCTTCGCGTTCCATGAACGTCAACGAGCTGGCCGACGCGCTGGGCATGCCGGTTTCCACCGCGGCGCTGAACGTGCGCCAGCTGGAGGAAGCCGGTCTGATTTCTTCCGAAATTCAGCCCGGCATTCGCGGAGCGATGAAGCTCTGCTCCCGGCGCATCGATTCTGTCAGCATGCACCTTGTTCCGGAAACGCAGGAGGGCGTGAGCGCGCTGACACTCAAGCTCCCGCTGGGCAGCTATGCCAGCGCGCGGGATATCCGCCCGGAATGCGGCCTTGTCTCCGAACACGCGTGGATCGGCGAAAGCAATGCCCCGCGCGCGTTTTATCATCCGGACAGGCTGTCGGCCCAGCTGCTCTGGTTTGAATCCGGCGAGGTGGAATACCGCTTCTCGCTGGGCGAAATCGATCCCGTGCAGGTGGAATGGCTGGAAATCTCGATGGAGCTTTCCTCCAACGCGCCGATGTATCGCGAGAATTTCAAGAGCGATATTTACGTCGGCCTCGGCGAAACGGAGCTGGGCGTGTGGACAAGCCCCGGCGACTACGGCGCGCGGCGCGGGCGCTTCAATCCGTCGTGGTGGAGCGACACGTCGTCGCAATACGGCCTGCTGAAAACGTGGCGAGTGGATAATCAGGGCTGCACGCTGGACGGCGAGCCGCTGTCAAGTGTGACCCTTGCCGACCTGAACCTCGGCGGGCAGGATTATCTGGCGCTGCGCATCGGCGTGCACGCGGACGCGGCGCACGTCGGCGGCATCAACCTGTTCGGCGAACAATTCGGCGATTTTGCGCAGGGCATCGTCGTGCGTGTGGGCTATGCCAAGCCTTGAGTCTTCCAAAACCATCCAGACATCAAAAACCTCCCGGTTTGTCCGGCTTCGTCTCGAAGCGCAAAACAAATCGGGAGGTTTTTTGAATCTTTATTCCGCTTCGCTCGTGCTCAGACAGCCCACCGAACTGTCATCCAGCAGCACGTAATAATAATCGCCCTTGGTGCCGATGACGCGCACGTCGTCGCCGACTTCCAGCATCGACACCGCGTCATACGAATTGCTGGGCGTATCGCGCACGACGACGCTCTGCGTGCCGTAGGGCGAAACGACCTGCATGTCCTTCGTCGCATCCTGCACAGACGCCGTATCCGTGGAGAGATATTGGCTCATCATGTAGCCGCTCAGGCTGTTTGCGCCGCCGCCGATGGTCACCTGCGACCAGCCGCCGCCCGCATCCGAAACGATTTCGACGGGTGTGCCCGTGTAAAACTGGCCGACGGAACCCGCGTCTTTGCTGGGCTGATCGCGCATGTTCAGCCGACTGCTCGGATCGGAACCGTTATCAACCACTGCACTCTGTGCCATCGCCTGTCCGCCCCAGAGCATCAGCAGCGCCATTCCCCAGCAAGCAAGCCTTTTTTTCATCGCAACCACCCCTTCCCGCGGTCTGTCTCCGCGGGATTTCTTTTTCTGCCATAAAGACGAATCAGCGCCGCACATTCTTCCTGTTTTTTGAAAAAAAGCGCGATTCCTTCCTCAAATTCCGCTTTACGTCTATTTTACCACGATTTACCTGCGAAAAAAAGGAGAACGTGCGCGGAAAATGCACAAAAAACAGCGTGCGCCTCACATTCTTTTTGACAAAAGCAAATTCCCGCCTTGTTTGCGGGTTTACGCTTTTTCCTTTTTGTACTATACTATTCTCTAAACATTGCGTATTTTCGGGGAGGAAGCGGCGGCATGAAACTTTATCTGACAGGCGAGCCTTGTACCCAGCAGCGCCACTGTTATTTTGTGGAAGGCGAAAGCGCGTCGTTCATCATGGACTGCGGCTATCAGCGCTGCTATCGCGGGGACGAACTGCCCCATCTGCTGCCCGACCAGATCCGTGCCGCGCGCTATCTGTTTCTCTCCCACTCCCACGAAAACCAGTCCGGCGCGCTGCCCTATCTGCTTTCCAACGGTTTCACCGGGCGCGTGGTGCTGACCACGGAAACGGCGCGCCAGCTTCCGCTGGGCATCGACGATCCGATTGTTTTGGAGGGGCTGAGCGTGCCCTATGCCGAAGCGCCGCTGCCCGGCGGCATTTCGCTGACGTGGGGACGCAGCGGCCATTGTTCCGGAAGCGTGTGGTTTCGGATGGCAGAAAACGGGCGCTCGCTGTTCTTCTCCGGCGATTATTACGACTGCGCGCGCGTGCATGCCCGCGATCCGATTGAAGGGATCAGCGCGAATCTCGCCGTGCTGGACTGCGACTACGGCATGCAGCCGGGCGCGGCCTCGCGCGACGCCCAGGTAGAAGCGCTGATCGAGGCGATTTCGGCGGCGCTGGCGGATGGGCGGCCCGTGATTCTGCCCGTGCCGCGTTACGGGCGCGGACTGGGCATTTTGACCTATATCTGCGAGCGTCTGCCGGAGACGGATATCTTCGCCGACCGCCACTTCATGACCGAGCTGGGCCACATGGACGCGACGGCGTTGTGGGTGCGCCCGCAGGTGCAGGACATGCTGGCGGGCAAATTCATCCGCGCCATTCCGGAGGATTTTGTCGCGCTGGGCGTGTATTTCGTCTGCGATCCGCAGCTGGACGACATCTGGACGCGCAAATTGATCCGCCGCCTGCTCATCTGCGGCGGCCGCGTGATTTTCACCGGCACGGTCGAGCCGAACACGCACGCCTCCCTGCTGCTGCACGCGGGCAAGGCAAAACTGCTTCGTTACAGCGTGCATTGCACGCAGGCGGACATGCTGCGCATCGCGTCGCAGAATCATTTCGACCGGATCATTGCATATCATTCGGACTTCGCGCCGACGCAGAAGGTCTACGAAGTATAAAGCAGGCTGAGCCCGCCCGCATTTCCGCCGCAGTCTGGAAAGCTTTATCCGCGCGGACAGTCTCATGCGATTTCTTATGCGCTGAAATATGCCGTGGCTTCGTCCTCTCCTTCTGCAAAAACCTTTTTCCATGAAAAAGCAAACTCCTTTACGAGCGTTTTTGCCCACAAAAGAGTTTGCTTTTCTTTCTTTATTCCGCGTTTTAAGGCGTTTACTTCACCGCGTCCAGCACGGCCTGCGCCATTTTGTCCTTTTCGCAGACGGCGGTGTGGCGGATCGGCAGGTCCGGAAGGGCGAGAATCTGCGCCGGTTCCCTGGTGCCCGTCAGTTCGGCGAGCGCGCGGCAGCAGGCGAAATCATCCAGCCCATCGCAGGCTTTCTGCCCCGCGACAGCCCCCAAAACGGACGCGCCGAACTTATACGGGCTGGCCGTAGAGACGATCACGCTTTGGCGCGTATCGCCCGTCTGCGCCTGATATGCGCGCAGAACGGCGCTGGACACAGCGGTGTGGGTGTCCATCAGATAATGGTTTTCCGCCCATGTCCGCCGAATCTCTTCGCGCACGCCGTTTTCATCCACGCAGCCCGCAAAATAGCGTTGCTGCAAAGCCGCTTTCATCGCGTCGTCGATTGCATAGCGCTTTTTGCCCGCCAGATCGCCCATGAACCGCGCGATGCGCGCGCCGTCGCAGCCGCTCAAATCAAACAGCAAGCGCTCAAGGTTGGAGGATACGAGAATATCCATCGACGGGGTGATCGTCTTATAGAACGGACGGTTTTCGATGTCGTATACGCCCGTGTTGATGAAATCGGTCAGCACGTTGTTTTCGTTGCTGGCGCAGATCAGCCTGCCCACCGGCAAGCCCGCTTTGCCCGCGTAATCCGCCGCCAGAATATCGCCGAAATTGCCCGTCGGCACGCAGAAATTCACCTCGTCGCCGAGCTTGATCGCGCCGGATTTCAGCAGATCGGCATAAGCCGAGAAATAATAGACCACCTGCGGCACAAGACGACCGAAGTTGATGGAGTTTGCGGAGGACAGCACGCACCCCTGCGCATCCATCGTTTCGGCAAATGCGCGATCCGAGAAAATGCGCTTCACACCGGTCTGCGCGTCGTCAAAATTGCCGTTCACGGCAATGACGTGGGTGTTCGCGCCGCCGGTCGTGACCATCTGCATCTGCTGAGCCTGGCTCACACCTTCGCGCGGATAGAACACGCAGCAGCGCGTGCCCGGCACGTCGAGAAAACCTTCCAGCGCGGCCTTGCCCGTGTCGCCGCTGGTCGCCACAAGGATGAAGATTTCGCGCTGCTCGCCGTGCTTCTTCGCGCTGAGCGTCAGCAGGTGCGGCAGAAGCTGGAGCGCCATGTCCTTAAACGCGAGCGTCGGCCCGTGCCAGAGTTCCAGCGCATGCGCCCATGTGCCGACCGGGCGGACCGGGGCGATCTGCGCGTCGTCAAAGCCCGTGCCATATGCCCCGGCGATGGCGTTTTTCAGCTCGTCCGCCGTGAAATCGAGCAGAAACTTTTGCAGAATCGTCAGCGCACGCGCCTGATAGTCAAGCGCGGAAAGCGCGGCGATTTCATCCAGCGAAAAATGCGGAAAGGTCTGCGGCACATACAATCCGCCGTCCGGCGCAAGCCCGCGCAGAATGGCCGTCGATTCAGAAACCGCGGCCGCGCCGCGGGTGGAAAGCATCGGCATGTCTATCAGTCTCCTTTTTGGGGAAACGGTTGGGGCGCTGCCCCAAACCCCGCCAAGAACCTGAGGTTCTTGGATTTCCCATATTTTATGAATCAAATTCTCATACGCCATCGCGAAGCGAAGGAGGGGAGTCTGAGGGACTTCGTCCCTCAGGCAGGCGCGGGCGGCAGCTCGCCGTAATCCCTGAAAACAAAGAAACCGCTCCCCGGTAAACGGCAGGAAGCGGCATCAGAAAAACGGGATCAGATCTGGTACTTGCGGATGCTCTCCGGCACATTCTCCGCGTCCTCGCTGAAGCTGATCACCAAATCGCACTGGGCGTTGGCCACCAGATGCTCAAGCTGAGCGAAGAAATCCACCAGCTCGGCCGCTTCGGCCTGTGCCAGCTTGAGGAACGCATCGACATAGATCACGCTGATATCATAGTTGCCCGCAAGAATGCCGGCCAGGAAGCCGTAGAACGGCGCCTTGCCCTTCACGGCGTACTCGCTCGCGTCGATGAAGCGAATCTGCGGCTTGAGGCTGAGCGTGTAGCTCTTGTCGTCATCGATGAACAGAACGTTGCCCTTCGCTTCCTTCACGGAAGCGTTCGCCATATCCAAAATGCGCTTGGTCTTGCCGGAACCCTTCTTGCCAAAGATAACCTGGATCACGGTCAATCCCTCCCTTTCTTGTTTTCTGATTACCCACATTATAGCTTAAAACGCCATTTCTGCATAGCCCCTAAATTGTTTTTTTCTCCAAAAAAGGTGCAGGGTCAACAGAGAAATTTGTCTTTTTTGTTGGATTGTCTTGCTTTTTTCACGCGGGCATGCTATAAATATTTCATACACTTTGCCAAAAAGAATATGCCGTCTGACGGGCAACAATCCCAAATCCGGCCGCATATGAATGGAGCGGAGTGCTTGGCGAAAGGAGCGACTTTTCCGTATGAAGCGTCTTGTTTCCGTTTGTCTGCTGATGATGCTGTGCCTGTTTGCCCTTCCCGCGCTGAGCGAAGCGGGCCAGCCCTGCTACTGGCAGCTCACCGACGTCTCCGTCGCCCAGGTCTGCGACGATAAGCTGGGGGACGCCGAGGTTTTGACCAGCGCCGTCCCGCTCCCCGATTTGAGGCCGATCGACATGATCAGCGCGCTCTCTCAGGGGCATACCTTCTCGCTGGATGTGACGCGCGCCGCGACAGGCTCAAGTGCGCATGCGGATTACGTTCTTTCCGGCGTGCCCGCGCTGATTCCCGGCGCAGGCAGCGCGCGCCTTTCGCTGACCGGCGCGACGGCCAATTCGACCAGTTCGCTTTATCTCTATGCCTCCGTCTACGCCAATAAAGCGCGGGCGCTTCGCGTGCGCAGCACGGGCGCATGGGTGTTCCGCATCGCTTTCCCGCGCACAGCCGTCGCCGGAACCACGCGCACCCTGCGGTTTGACGCAAAGGAATTGCAGGGCTATGCGTCGGTTTCGGTCGTCTATACCTATACCGCCATGCCGGGCAAAATGCTGGTGGACGGCAACGGCGACACGGTGCTCTACGACGCGCTGGGCAACGAAATCGACCGCATTCCGCGCGCGCTGGCGGACGTGCTGCCCGTTTTCGCCGCCTCTTCCGGCGCGGATGGGGACATGCTCTTCTCCGCCGAGGTGCAGCGCGACGGCGGCCTGCTGGTGCGCTTTCTGCCCGGCGGCGGGCTGACGCTTGAAGAAATGCTGACGCTGATCCGCAACGCCCTTTCCGCCGCGCAAAACGACGCGGCCAGCGGCGCTTCTATCGTCTCTTCGCTCGCCTCCGATCCAAACAGCGCGACGCTCTACCTCGCGCCCGACGCCAATCTCTCCGACGACGCGCTTTCCCTGCTCATCGAGGCGGCCTCCGGCAGCGCGGTCAGCGTGCCTTCCCTTCAGGCGGCCGTAGACGCGGGTGAAATCGCGCTGGACGCTCAGCCCACGCCCGCGCCGCAGGCGATGACATATGGCCAGCTGCGCCAGCTGCTCGCCGACGGCGTTACGCCAAACCCGACGGCCACGCCCGCTTATCTCTCTGCCGCCGCGAAAGAGGCGCAGAACGCGCAGGCCCTCGCGCTGTACGGCGAAAACGGCGTGGAAGCGATTGCGCTTGCGCCGAATGCTGCGGCAACCGGCGAATCCCTTTCGGCGATCGCCGACGCGCTCGCGCAGGCCGGACAGGACAGCGACGGCTATGAAGCGTTGTTTGGCGAAAGCGTCGAAACTTTCGGCCTGACCGACACGGACAGCGCGTTGCATTTCAAACCGGATGACGACGGCGCGGCGGCTGTTTCCATCGCCAAGGTCGATGACAGCACGTTGATGATCGTGCAGCCGGGCAGCGTTGCACAGCTGCAAAAGCAGCTCGATCAACTGTTGACGACGCTTCACGCAACGCCTACGCCGACTCCGACGCCTACTCCCACTCCGACACCTACGCCGACTCCCACTCCGACACCTACCCCGACTCCGACACCTACCCCGACTCCGACGCCTACCCCGACTCCAACACCTACCCCGACTCCGACACCTACGCCGACCCCCCCTCCCTCGCCTACGCCCACTTCCACGCCTACCCCCACTCCCACGCCTACCCCCACTCCCACGCCTACCCCGACTCCGACGCCTACCCCGACTCCAACGCCTACCTCGACTCCGACACCTATCCCCACTCCGACACCTACCCCGACTCCGACACCTACCCCGACTCCGACACCTACCCCGACTCCGACGCCTACCCCCACTCCAATTCCTACCCCGACTCCAACGCCTACCTCGACTCCAACGCCTACCCCGACTCCGACACCTACGCCAACTCCGACACCCACGCCAACTCCGACGCCTACCCCCACTCCGACGCCTACGCCAACTCCGACGCCTACCCCCACTCCGACACCCAGCCCGTCTCCCACGCCTTTGATGGCGACGACGCTGAACGGCGTGCCGCTGAGCATTGTGATTCTGCTCGCGGTTCTGATCATCATTGTGCTGACCATGCTGATCATCGTGGCGCACAAGAAGAAAGACTGATCTCCTTTACGTCTCCCGCTGATGTGCGGGAGGCGTATTTTTTCGTCCTTCCGGCATAAGGTGTAGGGAAATCTGCCAAATCGGAGGGATGCTTTTGACTACCGCCAGAACCCTTTTCCCCGGCGCGATAGGGCCGGAAGGCTTTATCTCCTGCTTTGACCACCTGATGGATGACTCGCTGCTGCGGCGCAAACTGATTCTCAAAGGCGGGCCGGGCGTGGGCAAATCCACATTCATGCGGCGGGTGCATGCGGCGCTCTGCGCCAACGGCGAACCCTCAACCCTGTACTTCTGTTCCGGCGATCCGGACAGTCTGGACGGTGTGGCCGTTCCGCATGCCGGGCTGCTCATTTTGGACGGCACCGCGCCGCACATCGTCGATCCCGAAATTCCCGGCGCGCGGGACAGCATCATTAACCTCGGCGAATGCCTGAACGAACCGGCCATGCGCCTGCGCCTGTCTCCTATCCGCGCCTGCATGGCCGACAACGCCGCCTGTTCCCGCCGTGCGCGCGCCTGTCTGGCCGCAGCCGCCGCGCTTGCGCGGGAAAATGCCGCCATCCTGCAAAGCGCTGCGGACACAGAGCGCCTCTTCCGCATGACACAAGCGCTCACACAGGCCGTTCTCGTCCCCAGCGCCCCCACAGAATCCGCGCCGGGCATGCGACCGGTCATCACAGAAGCGATGACCCCGAAGGGCGAAATCAGCCTGATTGCCGAAAACGCGCAGCCCCGCGTCATCCGTCTGCTCTTCCATTGGGGCATGGACGGCACGCCCGTCCTTCGGCAGCTCAGCGCCGCCGCGCGCGCGGCCGGATACAGCACGGAAGAACACCTCTGCCCCACCGTACCCGGCCGCCTGCTCCACGTCGGCATTCCGGCGTTGTCTACCCTTGTCACCACGAGCGAACAGCTCACCGCCGAACAGACCTTCGACTTTGCCGCCTGTATCCCACGGGGCGCGTTGCTGCGCCACGAGTGCGCGCTGGAACAGGGCCGCGCCGGGATTCAGCTCCATCTGCATCGCGCAGGCGCCGCGCTCGCGCAGGCCAAGGAATTGCACGACGAGCTGGAATCCTTCTATGTGCCCAATATGGATTTTGCCAAATGGCAGACGATTCTGGATCGAACGCTGGAAAGTCTGAAATAAAAAGCAAGGCGAAAGGGACACACGCCCTTTCGCCTTGCTTTTCACTCCCACGCCTGATCGATGCTCACGCCGTTAAAATAATGCGTCACGATCTCCTCGGCGGTTCGGCCTTCCTTCGCCATCGCATACGCGCCCCACTGGCTCATGCCCACGCCATGGCCGTAACCCTTGCCGCTCATCTGAACCTGTCCATCCTCCACGCGCAGGCTTTCCAAAAGACATGAGCGCATCTTTGTCGAGCCGATGGCGATTCTGAACGCAGGCGCGGAAACGGACTTTCCGGAAATCAGCAGCGTTTTCGCGCGGCCGGATTCGCCGCGCTGACCGATGGCGATGCTCTCCACCTTGTCCACGGTCACGCCGGAAGCTTTCGCCGCGGCCATCACTTCATCCATGGAGAAGCTGGCCTGCCAGTGGGTGGCCTCCGCCGGGGCTTCGTCATTTTCCATCCCCTTGACGCACTGCGTATAACCCGGCTCGGCTTTTTCATAATCCAGCCCCTCTTTGGCGCGCGCCGTCAGCCCGCCGGAATGCGCATGGAACCACGCATACGGCAGTTCGCCGCCCGCGTTGAGCACCTCGCCTCGCGTCTCCTTCACGGCCTCGCGAATGCGCGCGTTCACGCCCGCCGCGTCATACGCCTGCGCTTCTTTGATATCGGTGGAGATATCCGCGCCGTCGTACATGGATTCCTTTTGGGAGACGAATTGCAGCACGAATGTGCGCGCCAAAATCGCCTGTGCCTTGAGCGCCTCCAGCGGCCAGTCGCCCGCCATCTCTCCGGCCAGCACGGCGGGCAGATAATCTTCGACGGACAGGGTTTCCAGCTTCTCGTTTTTCACGTCGTAAACCTTGAGCATCGGCACGCCGGACTCGTTTTTTTCAAGCCGCTCCGGCACAAGCTGCGCCGCGCTTTTGCCCGGCGCCCTGCCCGCCGTCTGTTCCGGCTGTGGCAGGGCGGGCTTGTCCCCGCCGCCGCTCCCCGCCGCGCACCCGCTCAGGCACAGGCAGGCGGCGCACGAAAAAATCAGCCATCCTCGCTTCATGTTATCCCTCCGGGGAATACTATGCGCGAAAACAGCTGAAATATACTCAATAGTTCACATTCCACGTCGAGACGTAGGCCACGCCGCCGTCCACCAGAATCATGCAGACGTTGTCGCCATAGCTGAGCATCGTCGCCTGCTTGCCGCCGGTGTACGTCGCTTTAAGCGAGGTCATCGCCTGGTCATAGTAAACGTTGATCGTGTTGCTCGAACTGCCGTAGGCCACCGCCAGGGTGATGATCGAGCCGGACGTGGGCGCGGCAGGTTCAGCCGGCTTCGGCGTGATGTATTCCACCAGCGGCGTCGGGGTCGGCGTGATATAAATCACCTGTGGGGTCGGCGTAGGCGTCACGTAGACGTACCTCGGCGTGGGCGTGACATACGTGCCGTTAAAGCTCAGGAAGCGCGTCATCATGTAGCCGTGGCGCGTGCCGACATAGACCTCGCACCACGTCGCGCCGTAGGAAACGACCTTCACCTGCGTGCCGTTGGCGTACTGGCCGAGCGCCTTCGCGCTCTGCGACGGCGATTCGCGCAGATACAGTACCTGCGTACTCTTCGGGTTGTTCACGTAAGCCGTCCGCGTGCTGACCGTGCCGGAATTGCTGTTCGAGCCGCTGTTGGTCGTGCCCATGTTGCTCAGGTATCTCGTCGCCATGAAGCCCGTCAGGCCGCCGCCCGTGATCTGACACCAGCCGTTCCCCTTGAGCAGCACGGTCACGCGCGTGCCGGATTTAAGCGAACCGATGCTTCCATAGGACGACGACGGGCCGCGCCGCACATTGACCTTGCCGCCGTTTCGCGTGGAAACGGTCGCGGTCGTCGTGCTCTTGTTGATCAGCGAATCGTGCATGTAGCCGGTATAGGTTGCGCCGCCCACGTTCACGCTAACATAATTCCACTCATAAGAGGCATCCAGAATGTTGACGGTCATGCCGCTGGTCACGCGCGTCACCACCGCGTAATCCAGAGACGGCCCCTGCCGCAGATTGACATAGCCGCCGTTTGCATAGGCCACCGTGCCGATGCTTCCGTTCTGCGCGAAGGTCAGGTAGTTGCCCGCCATATAGCCGGTTTTGCCATCCATTGTGCGCACGGGATACCAGCCGGAAGTGCTCTGCCCCTGCACCGTCACCCACGACCCGCTGTCGTATTTGCCAAGACTGCGGCTCGTTTTGCTGGCGTACTGGCGCAGATTCAGCCTGCCGCCGCGCACCACCGCGAAATCCGCGGCCAGCGCCATCGCCGGCACAAGAGCGAGCAGCAGCAGCAGCGCGATCAGTTTGATTGTTTTCCTCACTTGATTTCACCAACCCTTTTATCCTGTGCATACAAGACGAACGAGCATGCCGGATTCTTCCTGTTTTTTTCATTTTTTGGGGAAAAACGTTGGGACTCCGTCCCAAACCCTGCCAGAAACCTGAGGTTTCTGGACTTCCCGTTTTCATTTATCGCTTCGCGATAAATGAGTCAATTCTGTTCTGTCCATTCGTAAAAACCAAATTTAGTATACCATACTCCGCCGTTTTTGACCAGTATCCGACGGCAGTTGCGGGTTTTTTCTGTTAGTTTTCTAAAACGCATCAATTCCGCTCTTTCCATCGCTTCAAAAGCGTGGTACAATAAGCAACGAAAAGCAACACAATCAAAAGGGGGCTTACCCATGCATAAGCTGGATCGCAACATGCCCTGCTGGTGCGGCAGCGGCAAAAAATACAAGCATTGCCATTATGATTTTGACGAGAAGCTCGACGACATGCACCGCCGCGGCGCGATCATTCCGACCCACGACATGATTAAAAACGAGGCGCAGATCGCGGGCATTCGCGAGAGCGCGAAGATCAACGTCGCGGTGCTCGATTACGTCGCCGCGCACATCCGCGCGGGCATTTCCACGGCGGAAATCGACCGCTGGGTGTATGAACAGACGACCGCGATGGGCGGCATTCCCGCGCCGCTGAATTACGAAGGATTCCCCAAGAGCGTCTGCACATCCATCGACGATCAGGTGTGCCACGGCATCCCGTCCGAAGACGACATTCTCTGCAACGGCGATATCATCAACGTCGATTGCTCGACGATCTACAAGGGCTATTATTCCGATTCATCCCGCATGTTCATCATCGGCGAAACCACGCCGGAGAAAAAGAAGCTCGTGGAGGTCACGCGCGAATGCGTGATGGCAGGTCTGGAGCAGGTCAAGCCGTGGGGCTTTTTGGGCGACATGGGGCAGGCCGTGCATGATTTGGCCAAAAAGAACGGTTACAGCGTCGTGCGCGACGTCGGCGGCCACGGCGTGGGCATTCAGTTCCACGAAGAGCCGTGGGTCAGCTATGTGACCCGGCGCGGACAGGAAATGGTGATGGCGCCGGGCATGATGTTCACCATCGAGCCGATGATCAATATGGGCACGGACGACATCTACGTCGATGCGGACAACGACTGGACGATCTACACGGAGGACGGCATGCCCTCCGCTCAGTGGGAAATTCAAGTGCTGGTGACGGAGACGGGCCACGAAGTCATCTCGTGGTAAGGAGGCCTCTTTCGTCTCCGCCGCAAGCCTGTTTGAACCCAAAGCCTGCCGCACGCGGCCAAACTTCGCCTTTCGCCGCGAAGCGAAGAAGGGAATCTGAGGGGGTAAGTTTGGACGACAGCCCAAAATATTTCGCAAAAAGCAAAGTTTCAGAGCAGGCTGCAAAGCAGCCTACGATTGAAACGTCATGAAAGCGCATTCTTTCCTCTTCTCGCAGAAAAAAGTTCTTTCTATAAATCTGCCTTTCAAAACTGCATTCCTTTTCCAAAAAAAGGCTTGACAAACTTCTCACACAGGATTACAGTATAGGCGAAGTTCAAAACTGAATGGTCTTTGGGGCAGGGTGCAAATCCCTACCGATGGTATAGTCCATGAACCCTTGAGCAATCTTGGGCCGATCTGGTGCAATTCCAGAACCGACGGTGACAGTCCGGATGGGAAAAGACAAAAGTGTTATCCAAATTTTGCGGCATGGCTGTTCGCCGTTCCGAAAGAAGTGGATTTCCCGAGGCCAATCTCTTGTTTGGCTTCGGGAATTTTTTACTTTCGGGAGGAAATCACCATGAAACGCACACAAACCCGCCGCCTGACCCTCGCCGCCATGATGGGCGCAGTCTCTTTCGTGCTGATGTATTTCAGCTTCTCCGTGCCGGTGCTCTCGCCGTTCGCGGATTTCGACCTTTCCGCCCTGCCGGATCTGATCGGCGGCTTCGTGCTCGGCCCGGTCGGCGCGGTGGAAATCATCGCGGTGAAGGTGCTGCTCAAGCTGGTGTTCAAGGGCACGTCGTCCATGTTCACCGGCGAAGTGCAGAAGTTTCTGCTCTGCACAGCCTATGCCCTGCCTGCCGTGCTGTATTATCAAAAGCACAGAACCAAGCGCGGCGCGGCCATCGGTCTGGTGCTTGGCACGATTTGCGGCGTGATCGTCGCGGTGCTGACCAACGTGTTCCTGATTTTCCCGGCCTACATGGCGCTCTACGGCATGGACTGGGCGGCGATTGTGCAGATGTGCACCGCCGTCAACCCGTGGATCACGAACGTGCCGACGATGGTTGCGTTTTCTATCGTGCCCTTTAATGTGATTTCGTTCAGCGTGACCTCGATTCTGGCGATGCTGCTGTATAAAAAGATCAGCGTGCCGCTCAAGAAATTCGCTTTGGTCGGATAAGCGCCGCAAAGCGAAGCAGGGAGTTTGAGGGATTTAATCCCTCAATGGGGTATGGGGCAAAGCCCCATCGCAATCCCCAAATACGTCATAAAAAAGCGGGCTGAGCCCGCCTTCACCTCCGCCGAAGTCCGTCACGCGCCAAAGTCTTGCTCACGCGGGCAATTTTACGCAATTTCCTATACATTAAAAACGCAGTTTCAGTCGCAGAACGCGAAACATTCTGCGACTGAAACGGATTGATTTCGATAAAGCAGAGATATGAGAGGAGATCAACACCATGCAATTCAGCAAAGAACAAAATCTGACCTTCGATCAGGCCGTCGCGCGGATGTTTGAAAAGCTCGGCGACAGCAAAATCATGGCGCTGGCCAGCGCGGTGGGCACGCACGTGATGGTGCGCAACGTAAGCTGCCTGTTTTACAACAACAAAATCTATTTCAAGACGGACAAGAATTTCCGCAAAACCCAGCAGCTTTTTGAAAACCCGAACGTCGCGCTCTGCTGGAGCGGCGTACAGGTCGAGGGCGTGGCGGAAAACAAGGGTCTTGTCGTCGATGAGCCGGGCCGCACGTTCGAAACGCTCTACAAAAAATACCTGTGGGGCAGCTACAACAAGTATTCCCATGAGGATACGGAAATCCTGATCGAGGTCACGCCGAAGTTCGTGGAAATCTGGGATACCAGCCTGGATAACTACGCCTATCAGCTGTTTATCGATTTCGAGAAGCAGGAAGTCGTGTTTAAACCGTATGACAAGCAGTAACTCCTTCCGTCGCTCCTTCGTCGCGCCAACCTTCGGCGTTTGAAATCGCCTGAATCCGCTGCAAGCGGCGACGATTTTCAAACGTCCCTCTAACTAAGAGGAAGGCTTGGATATAAACAACGAAATAAAACGCAAAAACCTCTCGGAGAGCGAAACGCTTACACGAGAGGTTTTAAATTGCTTGGAATTTCGTAGAACATTAGCCTCCCGCTATGAGGGAGGCGGCTGCCAAAGGCAAACGGAAGGAGTGTTATTCCACGTTTTCAAAGAAGTCCCCGCCGACGGCATCCGGCCCGACTTCGGTATATACGAGCGAAAATTTGGCGTTGCCCGTCTTCCCTTCGTCGGTAACGACATAGCTCGTCTTCTGCTGGGTGACATGCAGCAAAAACGCTTCCTGCGCGAGCTGCTGGCTCGTCTTACCGCCCATGCTGTCCAGCGGCACGTTCCAATCCATGTAGATGACGTTTTCATCGCCCATGTGCAGATAGAGCTTTTTGACCGTCCACGTGCCGTATGCTTCGGCCAGCGCGGGCAGAACGGAGGCGTCCGCCGCATTCTCCACGCAGTAAACGCTCGCGTCGGATGTAACCTTGTGCGCGCCGTGGCCATATTCGCCGCCCTTGTCGTGGGTGACCATGACGTCCGGCTTATATTGACGGATCAGCCCCATGACGTATCTGCGCACCTTTTCTTTGCCCCAGCGGGCATACATGTCGTCCATATGGGTGGAATAGGAATCGCCAAACGTGCCGATGACCGGGTAATTGCGCACGCCCATGTGCCATAATCCGTTGAGCAGTTCGCTCCGCCGCGCCGCGGTGGCATAGCTCATATAGGCCACGACGACGTTCTTCTTCTGCTCGACCGCGTAGGTTGGAATCGTGCCGCCGAAAAAAATCAACTCGTCGTCCGGATGGGTTGCCAGCACAAGCAGATCCGCCTTTTCGACCGTCGGCTCCCAGCGCTGCACCCAGTCCGGCAGATCGCCCGCGCCGAAGACAAAAACCTCATTGAGCTTGAGCCGCGTGGTGATGCCTGAATTTTCCACAATGCGGAAGCGATTCTGCCCGTTCAGCTCGACCAGCGCGTGGATATAATCCGTGCTGCCGTCGGCAACGACCTGCCACTTGCCGTCGATTTTTACCTCGACCGCCCAAGACTGGGGCATGTCGGCGAAGCAGACGTACAGCCAGCCCGCCGTTTCGCCCTCCGGCAGTTGAAATTCCAGATACGGCCGCCTGACCCGCTCGCTGCGCCACGCCGTCGTATAGTCGTTGTCGTGCGCGGATGTCGTGCGGACATGGCCGGAGGTGATGACGCAGTCCGCGGTCAGCTCTCTGGCTTCCTGCGCAGCCGCGCAGACGGGAATCAGCAGCATCATCAGTGCCAACAGCGCTTTGATTGTCTTCATCGCTTCTCCCCTGCTCACAGCTTCAGCGCCGCAATGGCCTCTTCGCCATCCATTGCGCCTGTTTCCATGAATCCAAAGCCGTTATACAGTTTTCTGGCCTTCTGGTTATCCGGATCATAGGAGAGCCAGAAAACCTCCGCCGGGCCGCACGGGAACGTGCGCACATATTCGATCAGCTTTTCGATGGCCTGTCTGCCATAGCCGCGCCCCTGCCAACGTTCGTCGATCATCAGCCGCCACAGGCAATAGTTGCCCGCGGAAATCGCCGGGTTTTCCTCGCCCGGCAGATCGCCGTAACCGATCATCGCAAAGCCTACAAGCGCCGCGCCGTCGTACAGCGCAAACGGTTCGGCAACGCCGCCTTCCTCGCGGGTCGCAAACGCCTCTAAAATGCTCTCGATGTTGGAAGCCACGTAATCTACCTGCGTGCGCTTGACCTTGAGCCGCGCAACCTGCCAAACATTTTGGCGATTGATTTTTTTCAGTTCCAGCATAATGTCTCCTTTTTGGGCTGCCGCCCAAACCTGCCTGAGGGACAAGTCCCTCAGACTCCCTCCTTCGCTTCGCGGCGGTTAAAACACTTTTATCCTATCATTGATTGCGCAGCAATCAATGAAGTGGGAAGGTGAAGGGAACTCAGTTCCCTTCCGGGGCTTGGGATTGAAGCCACGTGCCCGCTGTGCGGGATTCAGCGTGGCGAAAATCGGAAATCACAAGGAGCCGAAGGCGACTATGTGAGTTTCCCGGAGCAGCGCCCCAACGTCCTCCTCAACATCCCCCACGCGCACGCTCTTCACGCCGAAATACTGCGCCATCGATTCGTTCGTCCAAACCGTCGCGTCTTCGTAGGCCGTCGGCTTGCCCGTCACGGTCTGCACCGTCCACGCGGGCAGAATCACATCGTCCTCCGGCCCCGCCGCTTCGCACAGCGCATATTCACGCTCAAACTGCGCGATGTACGCGTCCTGCGTGCCGTCGAGCTGATCGCTCACCAGCTTTTCATAGTTGCTCAGCTGGCCGCCCAGCAGACAGACCGCCAAAGCCAGCGCCGACAACGCATAGCAGGCGATTCTGCCGCGCCCCGTTGTCAGCGCCTCGCGCTTTTCGGCCTTCGCCCGCATCAGCGCCATCGCCAGCACAATCGGCATGAAAAGCAGCACATAGCTGTGGTACATGTTGACGACGCGGCCCGATCCCGCATACCCGGAGGAATACATGTGCGGAATGATCATCGCGCAGAGCATCAGATAGCCGCCCAGCAGCGTAAAACCCATCTTTGGCACGCGTTCCCCCGTCCCGCCGCGCGCATTCATGCGGCGGCACGCCGTCGGCAGCGCCAGCAGCAGCAGCGCCAGCAGCGGCGTTTTGAGCATGAACCGCACAATGTATTTCACCGCGTCGCGCATCGTCCAGCCGATCGAGGCCAGCAGATAGGAAAGCCCGCTCTCGTGCGCGCCGTCCGTCGCCATGCGGACACTGTTGCCCGGCGCGATCACCGAAAGCAGCAGCCCCACGCCGATGGGAATCAGCAGCAGCGCCGTGCGAAACGCCGCCTCCCGCTCGTGCGCCGCCAGCCGCCAAAGCGCCAGCATCAGCAGCACCGCCGCCGTCATCATCGCGGTGATGTAGTTATCCATGCCCAGCGCAAAGAGCAGCGCCCAGCAGAGCGCAAAACCGAGCAGCGTTTTCGCGCCGCGAACGGGGCGCTCGCTCAGGCTGTCTCCCAGCGAAAGCGCCATCAGCGCGACGGCCTGCGCGCCCATGTAAAACCACGCGCCGTTGAACCAGTACACGCCCTCCACGATATCCGGCAGGAACAGCAACTGCACGGCGGAAAGCGCCAAAAACGCCGCGCGCCACGGCAGACCCAGCCGTTTTTTCAGAAAATGCCGCAGAAACACGCCCGTTCCCAGCAGGCAGAGCGCCAGCAGCGCGACGGCATGCGCGCCGTAATGCGCAAGCGAAAACACCGCCGGGTTGAGCGTCATGACGATCACGCCCGTCACGGTTCCCTGCCAGTCGCGCCACGTGCGCAAGGCATAGCTGAGCGCGTCCTTGAGCACGTGCAGCACGCTTCCGGTCTGCACCCACGTCGGATGGGTGTAGACGGCGAAGGTGAAATCATCCGTCGCCGGGTGCGCCGCCTGCGCGCCGAAAAAGAACGGCGCGAGCAGCAGAGCCCAAAACAGAACACCCAGCATCGGAAGCGCTTTTTTGAAGGTTTTCATGTCAGTTTCGTCCGTCCTTCATGTCGATTTCCTTGAAATCGGACATTTCCAGGTTGTCGGCAATGCTGCGGTCGTCGACGCTGAGCATCAGCTGCTTGCGCATGCCCACGCTCTCGCGCACATCGCTGATCTTCGCCGGACCGTTGACGCAGCCGCCCTCGCAGGCCATGCCCTCGATGATCGTCTCATTCAGCTTGCCTACGCGCAGCAGCATCAGCGCTTTCTTGCACTCCGCCGCGCCGGAACACTTGAGACAGCTCACCGGCATGTCGAATTTCTCTTCGGCCAGCACTTCCTGCACCGCCGCGGACACGCCGCCGGAGGTCGCGAAGTTCTTGCCGTATTTGCTGCCCTGCTGCACGCCGCTGGCAGCCATCGCTTCCGGATCGATGTTTTTCGCGACAAACATGGCGTAAAGCTCGTCAAACGTCAGCACGTAGTCCGCGCCGACCTTGCCGGCATCCTTATAGCGCTTGACCTCGCTCTTCTTGGCGATGCACGGGCCGATGAACACGACCGTCGCGCCCGGATGCCGCTTCTTGATATAGCGCGCCGTCGCCACCATCGGGGAGACGGTGTGGCTGACCTTATCGAGCAGCGCCGGATAATGCTTGGCGACCATGTTATAGAAGGCCGGGCAGCAGCTGGTGGTCATGTGGCCGCCCTCGCGCGCAACCTCTTTGGCTTCCTGCGCTTCATAATAGGCCGTCGCGTCCGCACCGAGGGAAACCTCCATCGCGTCGGTAAAGCCCAGATACTGAAGCGCGCGAATCATCTCGCCCACGCTCACGCCGCCGAACTGGCCCTCGATAGACGGGGCAAAGCAGGCGTACACCTCCTGGGTTTTATCGCGGATCGCCTCGATGACGTCCGTGATCATGGAGACGTCGGAGATGGCCGAGAACGGGCAGGCGACGGTGCAGTTGCCGCAGGAAATGCACTTGCTGTAATCGATGAACGCGCGGCGGTTCTTTTTATCGACGGAAATCGCGTCCACTGGGCAGGAGCGCACGCAGGGGCGGCGCGCATCGGCGATGGCGTTATACGGGCACGCCTGGGCGCACATGCCGCACTCACGGCACTTATCCGGGTTGATGATCGCGCCCTGATGGGTCATGGTAATCGCGCCGAAACGGCAGGCTTGCAGACAGCGCTTGGCCATACAGTGCTGGCAGTTGCTGGTGACGGTATAGCGCTGCAAGGGACAGCCCTCGCACGCGCTGTTCATGACGGCAACGGTTTCGTCGGTAAAGGTATAGTGGTTTTCGCCGTCATAGACGGACGCGCGGCCGCAGGCCCAATCCACGCGGTTGCGCAGCACCTCGCGCTCACGGTAGACGCAGCAGCGATACGTGGGCTGGCTTCCGTGCGGCACGATTTCCAGCGGAATAAATTCCTTATGGGCTTCCAGCGTGCCTTCAAAGCAATACTTGGCGACATGCACGAGCACCTCGCGCTTACGGTCAATACGCTCGATCATATGTTTCCTCCCTGATAAGGGTACGGTCGGGGGCTTGCCCCAAACCCCACCAAGAACCTGAGGTTCTTGGATTTCCCACTGCCTTTATCGCTTTGCGATAAAGGGAACGTATAATTTCTTTGATTGCGCTTCTCGACTTTCTCAGTCAACTCCTTCTAAAAGGGAGCCTTTGGGTATAAGCAACCGCAGATAAAGGATAAAGCCTCCCTCCTTGAGGGACGTTTGAAATCGTCGCTGCCTGTGGCGGATTCAGACGATGGAAAACGCCGAAGGTTGGCACGACGAAGTCGTGACGGAAGGAGTTAAATGTTAAGCGCCGAACTCGGTTTTACATCTTGCAAGCATCTGCCGGATCGGCAGCTGATACGGGCAGCGCTTTTCACATGCGCCGCAGCCAACGCAGTCCCCCGCCTTTTGGCCCATCGCGGCATAGCGCTGTCTGGCCCAGTCGCCCAGGCCATAGCGATTCAGATAGCCCTCCAGCACGAAAATGCCGCTGATGGAAATACCCGCCGTGCAGGGCTGGCAATAGTTGCAGCGGCGGCAGAACTGCGTGCCCAGCTCCTTACGGATGGCGTCGAGTTTGGCCTTCTCCGCCTCGGTCAGCGGGGAGACGTCTTCCATCGCTTCCAAATTCTGGTCGATTTCGCGCACGTCGTACATGCCCGGAATCACGACGGAGACGTTTTCATTCTGTCGGATGAACCGCAGCGCCAGCCTTGCATCCTCCAGCGCGCCGCCCGCCATCGGCTTCATACAGATAAAGCCGACGTTCTGTTCGCGGCACCGCTGCATCAGCGCTTCGCCCTGCGTTTCCACGATGTTGTAGGGGAACATGACGGTTTCCACCCAGTCCATCGTCAGCGCCTTTTCAAACACGCTTGCCATGTGCGCGGTCACGCCGATATGGCCGATTCTGCCCGCCGCTTTGGCCTCCAACAGGGCTTCCAGCGCGCCGCCGGGCGCGGTCACCTGTTCCAGCTCCGCGAGGGACGGGTTATGAATCTGATACAGATCGATATAATCCGTGCGCAGATTATGCAGGCTGGTTTCAATATCCTGCGCCATCGCTTCCTTTGTGCGGGACATGGACTTGGTCGCCAGCACAAATTTTTCGCGCAGGCCGCCTTCCAGCGCTTCGCCCAGAAAAGACTCGCTGACAGTGTAGCCGCGCGCGGTATCGATATAATTCACGCCGCGCTCCGCAAGCCGCTCCATCAATTTCCGCGTGACGGACGCGTCCACCTTCTGAATCGGAATGCCGCCGAAGCCCATGCGCGACACGCGCAGGCCGGTTTTGCCCAAAGTCGTATATTCCATTGTGATCTCTCCCTGTTTTTTCGCTTGACGCTCGTGAAAGGAATTGAATCCTGAATTTCCATGATCTATTATAGCGTTTTTGGGCAGATTTGGCAAGGCGGGCTTGCAAACCCCGCCGAAAAGCGGTAAGCTGTTGGTATGCTTGATTGAAGGAGGCTCTTTCATGGCTTCATCCACCCGTGAAAAAATTCTGGCCGTCTCCCTGCGGCTTTTCAACGAACAGGGCTACCGCAACGTCACCATGCGCGCGATTGCCGACGCGCTTTCCATCAGCGTGGGCAACCTCACCTATCATTTCGCCAAAAAGCAGGATATCGTCGCCGCGCTGATGGACGACGTTTTTGCGCAGATGACCGCGACGGCGGATATGCCCGCAGCGTCGCTGGCGCAGATTGACAGCCTGTTTTCCATGATGCTCGATACGCTTGAGCGGTGTGCTTTTTTCTTTCTCGACAACGAATTGAAGCAGGAAAACGGTCCGCTTCATCTGGCACATCATACTCATCTTCGCGCGCGCCTGATCGACGGGCTGACCGCGCTCGCGGAACAGGGCTTTTTTATCGAATCCTTCACGCCGGAGGTCTGCCAGACGCTGATTCAAATCCTGCTGATGAGCCACATGACGTGGCTTAAACAGACCGTGCGCGGCACGGACAAAAACGCCATGAGCAAAACAGAATTTCTGCGCGCGCATTGGCTGGTGCTTGGCCCGTATCTGACCGAAAAAGGGCGGGAAGAATGCCGGGAGCTAATTCGGCGGTAAAGGAAAATCGCATATATTTCCGCCCAATGCACGATTTCCAAAATTGCATTCTTCCTCATATATCCAAAAACGCCGTCTACGTCCGACACCTTCGGAACCGCAGACAGCGTTTCTTGTTTGTTTTTTTCAGAGAATCTTACTTGCCCTGCGCGTTTGCATACGCACGCTGCGCGATGAGCAGATAGTTCTTCGTGCCCGCCAGCGTCGCGCCAGTGACCACGTCGGCGACGTTCCAAACGCCGTCCTCACCCTTGACGATTTGATCTTCGGTGTAATTCACACCATTTTCAGTCAGATAGTTCTCGATGCGTTCGATATTGCCGGGGAATTTGATATCGCTCGGCCAAAATGCCACGCCGTGCTCAATGGAGGCTTTCGTGCCGATTTCAATTTCCGCCGCGGCCTCGCCCTGCGCATTTAGCAGCGTCGCCGGGTTGCTCTCGTAATACCACACGCCGCCCTCATCGGTGCAGATGTAATCCATCAGCTCGACGCTTTCGCCGTTCACTTCGCCGGTATACACAATACCGCTCTCCTCCGCCGCGCCGGTGAAGGTTACGCCGCCCAGCTCAAAAGACGCCGGATATTGCTTTTCGCCCGCATTCAACACGGCATCGCCCAGCTTGGCCGCCGTTTCAGCATCAAGCTCGGCCCATCCTTCTGCGCCGCTGGCGGAATAGGGAATCAGTTTCTCATCAATCTGCACGCCGGTGACCGTCTCGCCGTCGCAATCCAGCGTCACGCGAATCAGGCTGTCCGGCTGCTCATTGTCCAGACTGTACACGCCGTAAGCCACGCCTTGTTCAGCCACGGCCGCGCCGCAGACGCCCAAAGCCAGCGCCAAAGTCAGCGCAAGAACCATCTTTTTCATGATCAATCGCTCCTTTTCTTTTTTAGTACATTCGTACTAGTCAGAATCATAACACTTTTGACAGCATTTGGCAAGCATTTTCCGCGCATTTTTTGATTTTTTTCCGCCATACTAAGCCGCGAGCGATTGGCTCAAAGACAAACATGGAGGGATTGCATCATGGACAACCAGACGATCAACTGTTCCGTTTCTTCCTGCCGTCACCACAACGCGCAGAACCGCTGTGAGCTGCGCAGCATCAACGTCTGCGCGAACTGCAACTGCCATTCCGGCAAGAGTGACGAAAGCATGTGCGGCTCCTACGAGTGCGGCTGCAAGTAATGAGGGAACGTCGGGGTGATTTCCGTCACGCTAAATTCCGCACAGCGGGCGCGTGACAGAAATCCTCCGAACCCCGCCAGAAACCTGAGGTTTCTGGACTTCCCACTTCTGTGTCGCTTCGCGATACAGGCTAAATAAAAAGGCGCGGCTTTTTTCAAAGCTGCGTCTTTTCATGTACAAAAAGCTTTTTTCCGATTGATCGCAAAGCGATCAATCATATGGAAGGTGCCGGGAACTCAGTTCCCGACTGGAATTTGGGGCAACGCCCCAACGTTTCCCTCGTTAAACGTTGAAGCGGAAGAGCGTCACATCGCCGTCCTGCATCACATAGTCCTTGCCTTCGCTGCGGACAAGTCCCTTTTCCTTGCAGGCGGTCATCGAGCCGTTCGCTTTCAAATCGTTGAAAGAAACGATCTCCGCGCGGATGAAGCCGCGCTCAAAATCGCTGTGGATCTTGCCCGCCGCCTGCGGCGCTTTCGTGCCCTTGCGGATCGTCCACGCGCGGCACTCGTCCGCGCCCGCCGTCAGGAAGGAAATCAGGCCCAGCAGGTCATAGCACTCGGCAATCAGGCGATCCAGACCGCTCTTGCCGATGCCCATCTCTTCGAGGAACATGTTCTTCTCTTCGTCGTCCATCTGCGCGATATCTTCTTCGATCTTCGCAGAAATGACCAGCACTTTGGCGTTTTCGCCCGCCGCAATGGCTTTCACGTCCGTCACGCCGGGGATGCTGTCCTCATCCTTGCCGAGGTCGTCTTCCTTGATGTTGCAGGCGTAGATCACCGGCTTGGTGGTCAGCAGGAACCACTCACGCGCAATTTCGCGCTCCTTGTCCGTCATCGGGCAGGTGCGCGCGGGCTGAAGGTTGTCCAGATGCGCCAGCAGCTTTTCACCCAGCGCAGCTTCGTCGGCAAAGCGCTTTTCGCCGCTCTTGAGCATCTTCACGGCGCGCTCGGCACGCTTGGCCACCGTCTCGCGATCAGCCGCAATCAGTTCAAGGTTGATCGTCTCGATGTCGTGCTGCGGGTTCAGGCTGTCCGCGTGACGAATGATGTCCGGATCTTCAAAGCAGCGCACGACATGCACAATCGCTTCGCACTCGCGGATATGGGAGAGGAACTTGTTGCCCAGTCCCTCGCCGTGGCTCGCGCCCTTGACCAGACCCGCAATATCGACGAACTCGATGACCGCCGGGGTCGTCTTTTTCGGATGATACATCTCGGAAAGTTCATTGAGCCGCTCGTCCGGCACGGCCACAACGCCCGTGTTCGGCTCGATGGTGCAGAACGGATAATTCGCCGCTTCCGCGCCCGCCTTTGTAATCGCGTTAAACAAAGTGGATTTGCCGACGTTCGGCAAACCGACAACGCCCAATTTCATATATGTTTACAACTCCTTTATTTACTCACTTTTTCAAGTGTTCTCTATGCTATTCCGCACCAATTTGGCACCAATTCCGGCTTTCTAGTTTCCCAGCGCCTGAAACTGCGCCACGGCATCGACCAACGAATCGTCTGTGACATGAACATACCGATCCATTGTTGTTTTGATGCTGGCATGACCCAACAGTTTTTGCAGCACCTTTGGCTGCATCCCTCTTTCAATCGCTCGCGTCGCGTAGGTATGCCGCAGAGCGTGCATACAGAATCGTTCAATGCCCGCTTCATCGCACAGCTTATACAAATGCGTGTCGTAGGAACTGTTCTTAGCAGGTTCACCCGTGCGCCAGTTGACGAACACCAGATCACGCATGATAAGATTCTTCTGCACTCCACTGCGTCGATCCATATACGGCAGCACCATTTCAAGCAACGGCGCTTCCTTTCGGATTTCTCGCTCGGCATAGCATGCTTCCAGAACGTCATACGCCCGGTCAGTCAGAGGAATCGTCCGATAACTGGCTTTTGTCTTTGGCGGTCCAGCTCGCCAGACACCGTTCTCATGACGATATTCCAGCGTCTTACTGATGGTCAGTCTGCGCCGCTTCCAATCAATCGAATCCCACGTCAGCCCAATCATCTCCGCAGTGCGCAATCCCGTTTCCAGCAGCAAAACATATTGCCGATAGTTGTGGGAACGCTGAGCAACTTCCAGAAACTTCGTCTGCTCGTCAATCGTCAGGAAATGAATATCATCTGGCGCGCGAAGCGGCTTATTCACCTTTACGCCTTCCAACGGATGCTTGATAATCATGTCGTTGATCAATGCGGCCTTAAACATCGTTCCGATTGTGATGTACGTCTGACGGATAGTCGAGCCTGCATAATGTGCTTCCATGCTGTTAAATACAGCCTTACAGTGCATCGGCTTCACATCACATAACATCATATTTCCGAGAACAGGTTTAATGTTATGCACATACCTGTCATGGTAATTTCGGATGGTATTAGGTGCTAAATCTCGAATCAGATTTTCCATCCAGAATTGGAACCATGCGTCCACCGTTATCGTTGAACATGTCGGCAAGCCATTATGACGATCCGCATATTGGGCATCCGCAAGCCAGTTTCTCGCTTCAGGCAGCGTGTCGAAGTGCTTTTCTCGGCGCTTTCCATTCTTCGCGCAAAAACGTGCCGTATACTTTTTGTCTTTTCTTTGGCTGATCCCTTTTCCGCACTTTCTGCCTTTCAGGTCTCTACCCATCGTTCAAGTTCCTTTCTTATACCTATAAGAAAAGAGCCCAACACGGTTACTGATTATAACACAACCCCACCCTTTTCTCAAGGTACGCCCCGATTTTCCTTGCGATTTCTACCTCAAATCGCGAATTTTCCGCGAATATACTGTTCAAATTCCACTCTCTTGACCAGTTTCCGCGTTCCAATGTACAAAACGAACGGGCAATTCGGCATTTTCAGCAAGGAGTCGATTTTGTTGATGCCGATGTTGCTGTATTCTGCCGCTTCGCGAATCGTCAGTGTCATTTTGCACTGAATCGGGACGTTTTGAATCCGATCACTGTCATTTCTAATATTCAGTTCCATTTGATTTAACCTCCATGTATCATTTTGTCGTTCGCCTTTCAAAGGCAACACCTGTTTATGTTTCCGCGCATCTCAAGCCGCCTTGGGCAAGGCGTCATAGCTTTGCAGCTCCCCTCAAATCTTCGAGAGGCCGTGAGGAAGTATCATGATCCCCCATGCCGTCGTCGCGTCCAACTTGCCAAATTGGGTTCAGACTGCATGAATCGCTCCGGCTATGCCATCGTCGCGCTGCTGTCCTACCGCTCTTGCATGGGTTTTGTACTTGAGATTGCGATTATGCACTTATCAAAGATCAAAAGGACTTCTTTTAAGTGTTTTCTTCACCTCTGTGCATCCTCACTCGCAGTCTTGCATCCCCATATAACGCGAAGTCATCGCTTCGCCGAATCACAATTCTTTTCCGTTTCATGGGAAAAGTCTTGTTTCGCGCTCATCATAGCATGTTCATATCTTTTTCGCAAAAAATTGAAATTCATTATATTTATATAATCTTATAAATAAGGGCAGTTCCCAACTTAGAACTGCCCTGTCTTTTTGTTACCCTTGTTTCACTTTGAACGCACCCCAAGCCGCTTTCGGCAAAGCGTCATAGCTCCGCCGCGCCATTTGACGAACGCAGCAGAAACTCCCCTCCAGTCATCGAGGGGCTGTGAAGAAGTATCATTATCCCCCATGCCATCGTCGCGTCCGATTTGCCAAATCGGGTTCAAGCCGCATGAATCGCTCCGGCTATGCCATCGTCGCGCTGCCCACTTTATCGCTCCTGCATGGGTTTCGTACTTGGGTTGCGGTATGCTGTTGTCAAGGTACAAAAGCGCTTCCTAATTAAGCCCTTCACCTATCACGCTTAAAACGGCACTTTTGCACCCTGTTTTTCAAAGAAAAATTTAATTTTCTTTTTAGCCTGTCTGATTGACTTGGAAACATTCTGATGGGCTACACCTTCCTGTTCTGCAATCTGTTCAACTGTCATCCCTCGAATCACATACAGCGTTAATCTCTTAAATTGCCGCTCTGTCAGAATGGCTCTAATCTTCGTCCCGTCCACAAATATATCTTTTTGTTTATCTTCTTCCTGTACGGAAAATTCCTTTCCATCCAACCCATAAATCACATGATCATAATCCCTGCGCATTGCTTTTTCAGTCTGCTTGTAATCTGCATCCGACCATGCTTTCCAGCGACGAAATTCTGCTTCACTTTCAAAATCACTTTGGGTCAAAACAACTTCGCCTGCCGCGCCCGCATAAACAATCGCATCTGCCCGTTTCTTATTTCGAGCAGCGTCATTTTTCTTATCAAACATTGCTTTTTCCTTTCTGTCGTGCGAAAAATTGCAAAACAGAAAGGTGGCGGATCGCGGCAATGTTGATCTCTTTTGAGCATCAAAAAAGCACTGAACGAGATTCATACTCGCTCAGTGCAAATTCTGTTGTTGATAAAAACTCGTACAGCCTGTCTTTGCGCGAGTTTTATTATACCTATACATATATTTTAAGACTGACCCATAAAGTGGAAAAACTGCTTCATTCTCCACTCATCATTTTTCTTTTATACGCCATTATTGCTTATATTTCTGTACTTTCCGGGGGACATGCCATATTCTTCAGTAAAATTGTGATAAAACGCGCTCTCGCTTCGGAATCCAGCTTCATACGCAATATCCAAGATACTATGATCCGAATGTCTAAGCAGATTGGCCGCGTAATTCAGTCTTTTGATTCGAAGGTATGTATTGGGTGTCATCGATAGGTATTTTTGAAAACTTCTGCATAGATGCTCCGGCGTTAAACCGCTGCTTTTTATAAGGAAATCCATCCCCTGCGCCAGATTAGCTGGATCATCCAATTTTGCGATCAACTCTCTGAGCCATTTAGGATATCCGCTCTGCTCATTGGGGCGCATCAAAGGAATAAACCAGTTAATCATACATTCAGCCAACAGCCCTCGTAATGTAGCATTGATACGCCTTGGATAGTCGCTCGGCAAAAGCGCCAGCTGTTTCATTTTCGTTTGAAGCATCATAGACTCACCCGGCGAGAGCTGGACACTGGGCGCGCACTTTTCTTTTTTCAATAATTTCAGTTCATCTTCCTGATCCAAATAACAGAACAATCCTTCCAATACTTCCGATGGAAATGCAAGATTTACATGTTTAGCATTTCCCATATCCTTCTTTGTATGGATATCTCCTGGACGAATCAAAATCAGAGCGCCCACCGATAGCAGACGTGAAGCATCGCCTACCAACAATTCCAATCGTCCTGACATGACAAGCACCAACTCATAAAAATCATGGACTTGCGGATACTGATCCGGTTCAATATGCTCGTGAAAACGATAATGCGCTTCATTCTTTTCTTTGAACACATCTTTTGCGTTAATATGCTGAAGGCCCATATATGCTTCCTTCTTTCCGTTTCTCGTTTCAGTATACCGCAATTCTATTTGAAGATCAATTTGTTCTGTTTTATCACAAAAATGATGTTTTTACTTTTTTAAGCGTAATGTCTTAATCTCGAATCCATGCAGATGCAGTTTTACTTTTCCTTCTTCGCACTCTATGTCGTTAAGCTCCCGCTCCAGCATATCGCAGGCATAAACGTGCTTTACCGGCATATTCAGCGTCAACTCCGCAGTGCAGGACGCACGCTTGCTTTCATAAAGCCGAATGATTGTGTCGCCGCTCCCATCTTCCGCTGCTTTTATGGTTTCAATTACCACATTTGGTTTATCAATGGACAACAGCGAAAAATCTGCACATCCCTTCGTCCTTGTCACCGGCACATTCAACTCATAGCCTGCTCGCACAACATCGCTGTCGGCAAAGGAGCCGTCCCAAACATAATAGCTGTATGCAAAATGATGTTCTCCCTGGTCAGCATGGAAGTCTGGGCTCTTTGCAGCACGCAGAAGTGTGAGCGCAATCGTATCCCCCATTTGGCTGACGCCATATTTACTTTCATTAAGAACTGCCGCTCCGCACCCTTCATCGCAGAGCGCCGTGTAACGATGGTTGCACACTTCAAAACGATCCGCGTCATATCGGCGGCTCTGATGCGTAGGCCGCCGAACATAACCGAATTGAATTTCATTGATCGCTTCGTCCGTCTGAATCCCTGTCTGGAACGCAGCTTTCAGCAAACGATGGGTTTCGTGCCACGAAACCTCTGTATCAAAATCAATCTGCCTTTTTCCTGCTGTCATCGAAATCGTCTGCACCCAATCCGAATGACCAATGTGACGTGTCACGCGAGCCGCGCAATGCCACGGCGTATTTTCAATCGGTTCAATCGTGCTTTCTTCACTAAGTTCCACAGGAGAAAGCGGATACATGCTATCGATGTCCCACGCATCAAACTTGCGCGGTACATCTTTATACATGCAAAGCACATTAGCCCGTTCTCCAATCCTCCTGCATCCCTGTTCATCGCGGCAATCAACCATTTCTCCCCGATTATTCAATCGAATTTCGATCAGTCCATTGCCCATTATGAGTTCTTCGTCTTCCATCCGCATATATACGGGCCGTTCCGGCTCGGTCTTATCTACGGTAGAAGTCGCGCCCATCGGCGGAATGACTGCGAAACCATACCCTTCTTCTGTTTGAACAAGCGCCCTGCGTGTCCAAGACAGGCTGTTAAAATACGACCACCCATCGCCCTGCGTCAGCACCTCCTGCGCATGACGTACAATCTGCCCGGCATGATTCAGAACGTCGCTATACAGCTTATTGGCTTCCTCATACACACGTGCAATGCTGCTTCCCGGCAAAATATCATGGAACTGATTAAACAGTACATCTTTCCAACAACGGTCAAGTTCTTTCATTGGATACGGGAGTTTATCCTGCGCCGCAACGCTCCAGATTTCCGCCTCGCGCAAGGCCAACTCACTCTTTCGGTTGCCGCGTTTAATCGCCGCTTGGGTCGTATATGTTCCCCGATGACATTGGAAATACAGTTCGCCGACATAACGATTCTTCGGCGCTCCGTCTTGTGCGCAATCTTCAAAAAATTTCTGCGGGCTTTCCATCTGCACTTTAGGCACGCCCTCCAAATCCTTTTCGCGTAGGACGTTTTCAATATGATCGCGCGTCGGCCCGCCGCCGCCATCGCCATACCCAAACGGCAGCAGGAATTTCGTGATATCGCGTTTCTGCACACGATCCTTCCATCGTTTAACCACCGTTGCCGCGTCTGTTCTGGAGGTATAATCCATATGAAGAAAGGAGACAATTTCGCTTCCATCCATCCCCTGCCAGGTAAAGTAATGATATGGGAACGGCTCCGAACCATTGTATGTCCAGAATATCTTCTGCGTAGTCAGGTATTTCACGCCGCATCCCTTGAGAATCTGCGGCAGAACCGCGCTGTATCCGAAGGTATCCGGCAGCCAAAGGAGCTGACAGTCAACGTCAAACTCTTCCTTATAGAACCGCTTGCCATGCACAATCTGGCGAATCAACGCTTCGCCGGAAGCCATATTGGTATCCGGTTCCACCCACATACTGCCATCTGCAATCCACTGACCAGCTTTTACCTTCTCTTTAATCTTGGCGTAGAGCTTCGGATAAAGCTGTTTGCAAATCAAATAGCTTTGCGGCTGACTCTGAATAAACTTATATTCGGGGTACAGGTCCATCAGTCGAACCTGCTGAGCAAATGTCCTCGCTACCTTGCGCTGTGTTTCCCGATAAGGCCACAGCCAGCAGATATCCAAATGGGCATTGCCGACTGCATAAAATTCCGGTGCAAAGGTTCCATTATGCGCCTCCAGCACGGGATGAATGCTTTCTCGGGCACATCCATAACTTCGGAGTCTATCCGCTCTCGGCTGTTCAAAATCCACAATCAGTGTAAAGCGCTCCAATGCTTCTTCTATTTTCGCTGCCCAAAGAGACGTTTCGTCCGTCACTTCGAGCAGATCACGCAGCATGCAGACATCCAGCCAAAGTTGATAGGCTTCTTCGTGCCAGATTCCCCATGTGCTTTGACCAATGCGCTGACGCGGAACGTTCTCATCCTGCGCTTCATAGTCGCCTTCTCGAACCGGACCTGTCGCGCATCTTCCAAACGGACTCTCCGGAAAATCATGTCCGCCATAGGCTTCCAATAAAATATGGAATTTTTCACCCGGTATTGCCTTGCGTGTCAAAATCTGATCACAGATATAGTGATGCGGCTCTTTGACCCATTCCGCTCTATGCGTACCGAATTCTTGCCCATTCACAAACAGCGTCGCCTCTCCGCCTGTTCGAATATCCATGACGAGCATTTCACCCGAAACGCTTTCATCCGCCACCATATCCGTTCTGAACCAGCCATATTCCCACATTCGGCCCCACTTTGTTCCTTCCGGCATAGTCATGAACGGCCCTGTTTCCGCTTCCTGTTCCGTAAGCATCTCGTAGGTCGTGTAGCCTTCAAAATTCAGAATACCCTTGGGTTCATAGAATTCCTCAGATAATTTATAAATCCAATGATCTACTCGATCTTTCCACTCAGGAGACAGCATAATGTTCCTCCTTCCACTTTACAAAGCCTTCAGCCCTTGATCCAGCGCATCAAGCAGGCTTTCCTGACTTTCAAGCCCCACAGAAATCCGAATCAACCCCTCCGGAATGCACTCAAACTCTCGAACTGTTGGATTCGCGTAAATGCCGGGGGTATTCACGATGCTTTCAAACCCGCCCCAGCTCGGCCCCTCCTGAAAAATCGGGAGTTTTTTCACAAAACGCATCGCGCGTTCCTCATTGACATCCAAAACAAAGCTCATTGTTCCGGAAAAACCTTTCATCTGTGTCGCCGCAAGCGCATGTCCTTCATCGCTTTCAAGTCCCGGATAAAACAACTTCTTTACCCGATCGCTTTTTTTCAAAAACTCTGCGACCGCCATGGCATTTTCGCTGTGTCGTTTCATCCGAATCTCAAATGTGCGCAAACTCCGAATCAAAAGCCAAGCTGCAAAAGGATCGATCGCTGCGCCAAACAGTCCTCGCTCGCCCTCCATCATAGCTTCCAACGGTTCTTTGCGCCCCATTACAACGCCCGCTGTCAAGTCGCTATGTCCGCCCAAATACTTCGTCGCGGAGTGAACAACGAAATCGACGCCCAAATCAATCGGGTTCTGATACAACGGTGTAGCGCAGGTATTATCCATCACTGTCACCAAACCATGGGTTTGAGCAAATGCCGTAACAGCCCGGATATCCACAATTCGAAAAATATTGGATGCAGGCGTCTCAAAATAAATGACGCGCGTTTCCGGCCGAAGCGCTTCAACAAGTTCCTCTGTCGAGCAATGTTCAACAAACGACACCGTAACGCCATAACGCGCCAGCACTTCCATAAATAAACGGCAAACCGGATTATAACAGCATTTTAAAACAATGGCATGATCTCCGGCCCGCAGCAAAGAAACCAGCGTTGCCGAAATGGCGCCCATACCCGAAGCAAACATACGTGCAGCTTCCGCATGTTCCAATGCTGCAAGTTTTTCTTCCAAAATATCTGTCGTTGGATTTGCGATCCGGCTGTAACGATAGCCATGATCCATTGTTTTTCTTGTAAAAAGCGTATTTTGAAATAGCGGCGGTACGATTGCTCCCATATAACGATCATATTCGTCGCCCAGATGCGCGCAAATGTCTTCCGGCAAACCGATGTTGTTCGTCATCACCATCTCCTCCGTTACTTATTATTTGTTTCATAGACATCATCTGCGTCGCGCATATGATTGAGCATTATTTCCGCCTTACGCAGCAGCTGTTTGGGCAAATATGTCGTCATCATAAAAATGTCTTCGTTTTTCGGATCATCCGTCAGTGCAAAGAGCTCTTGTTCGTATCCAGAAATCAAATCGTATAGTCGATAACAATTATCAATTTCGGCCCGTGCGATTTCCCCCAACTGAATCAATCGCTCGTCTCCTTCAATCGGCCAGCGCGTTTGATAGGCCGGCTGTTCGTCTTCACGGGTGCGATCTAAAATTTCCTGATAGCGGCACGCATGTATCATGGTTTCAACCAAACACTGCATCACCTTCACCCTGCGCGCCAGTCCGTCGAATTTCGGATCATCCATACTACCCATATACGTCAAGGCATTTTCCAGATGTTTTTCAGCCTCCCGCATCGAAAGAACCGCCATTCTCGTGCCCGAAAAACCCCGAATAAAATCCATTCCCTGAATGTTCATCAGGTCCTGTGCCTGTTTTTCATTCGTCGCCTGAAAAAGGAAAGGACGATAATACGCTGTTTCTTCTTCCGTAAGTCGTTCCGGCCTTGGCACAAGCGGGCGATTGATCAGCCTTTGACTGACAAGCGGCATCATCACAAAATTATCGAGCCAAATTTCCCTTAGTTCTTGAAAAGCGTGATCGATTTCGACCCATGCTTCAAGCAGTTGTCCCGCATGTTTTTCTCCGGCAATCTCACCTGCTACTTTCAGCAACAGTATCATCTTTTCCGCGCTGTTTTGGGGTTGCCGCTCTGCATAAGCCGCTATTATGCGATCGTATTCGTCAAATTCACATTCCCGTATATGAATATCCACCGCATAACCAGGCGCCTGCATCGCAGAATCCAGGAGATTCAAAAAATCCAGCGGGACCGGAATCCGCCTCAAAGGACGAAAATGCTCATATAAACCAAAGGAAACATGCTCAATCGGGACTTCACCATGACAATCCCGCCGATTCACAATCTGTCCCGGCTCCAACTGTTTCCAAACGCCGTCCATAGCCGAATCAGCTGCCTTAAATCCAATAATATGGCTCGTAATATCCGTAATCATTTCCCTTCCGTTTTTTCGAGCCGCATCTTGGAAGACCTTCATAAATGTTAACAGGCGTTTTTCAAGCGGAATATGGCGACAAGCCTGCGGGCCATTGGGGCCATTATAAAGTCCGGAAGACCAGCAAACTCCTGCGCCGCTGTCATTTGTAATGAGCTGCAAATACCCAATATCGATTTCTCTGCAAAGTCGATCCATAGCCTCTGCATAGAGGGCCAATACCTCTGGTTCATCAATGCAGGGCGAAAAATACATTTCTTTAGATCTCCGGGGATGATCGCATCTCGGCCCACGCCACGCCGGATGCTCTCGATATACCCTTTCAGGCAGATAAAAAGGTTCGCTGAGTGTCAATGCAGCACGAAGATGATATTTTTTCAAAATCTCCGCTCTCCGCCGAAGCAGCTTAAAATTCTTTTCCGCCCGCTCCGTATTCAGCACATCCTTCAGCTTATCCGGGACGACAATCTTAAACAGGCTTGTCAGCAGCATTCCCCAATTCGGATATGGATCTCCCGGATGTTCATCCCAGTCCTGATGATCCTTTGGAATTTCACCAATGTATACATAGCGAGCACCCAGTTTCGCTGCACGTTCAGCTTCCCGTTCAAACTCCTCCAACGGCTGCGGAGAATAGGTTCTTTCATGAAAGAACTGAATCAGCAATTCCTTTTCCATTCTCGTTTTCCTCAACCGATATGTTCCCAATTCAACGTTTCCATCAACAGCAGCAGAGCCATCGACTGGCCATATGGCTGCGCGTTAATTGGAATATTTCGATAATAATCCAAGCTATCGCGCAGACAGGTTCCTGCCGAAACATCATGTAAAATACCCGCCGCATCGATTCGTTCGCAAATCGCGTGAACGCCCTTCCATGCGCAAGGAAGATATTCTTCCGAAAGGTATCCCTTACGCACAGCTTTAAGAATGCCATACGAGAATCCTGCCGTCGCAGACGCTTCCAGATACGACGTCGGATCGTTGATGAGCGTATGCCACATGCCGCTTTCATCCTGGAACTTCTGCAACGCCTTAATCTGCGTTTCCAGAGAGCCGATCAAAAACATCTTTACGCCGTCAGAAAGCGTTACCATATCCAAATAATCCACCAATCCAGCCGTATACCAGGCATTTCCTCTTCCCCAAAGCGCACCTGCATAATGATGACGGCCCACAAAATTAAATCCATGGAAGAACAAGCCTGTGGATGTATCTGTCAGATATTTCAAATGGACAAGGAATTGACGAACACTTTCCTGAATATAGTCTTCTCTATTGAGAAGCATGCCCATTCTTCCCATATAAAGAGCCAGTACATAAAGCGTATCATCCCAAAGCTGCATGTAATTATCCGAATCAATCGTCACATGCTGAAAACCGCCTTCTTCAGTGCGCGGAAGTTCAACCATTGCGTAGTCTGCCCATTCTTTGCACATTTCCAGATACTGGGCTTTTCCTGTGATTTCATACAGATAAGAAAGCGTCAAGAACGGAGACATGCTGTTCACATTCTTAGGAATGCCGCCTTCGGCTATATGTTTGTCAAACCAGTCCAGCAAATAATTCAGCACGGCCTGTTCGCCGGAATCTCGATAGTATTCATACAAGCCGAACAACGCAACCCCTTGGAACCAATCCCAATTATCCATGTAGTGTCGTTTTCCGCGGCTGGTAAATACGGCTTGATTCTCCCTTGAAGTGATTCCCTGAATAATCAAGTCAATCTTCTTGTGAATTTCTGCATGCGTCAGCATCCTTTTATCTCCTTTTTCTCTTCCTTTACAGTTCAAAGCGAAGCGTAAATGTCTCGTCCATCGGCGTTTGCGATGTCATCGCAACAAAGAACGATGTTTGGTCAACCGGAAGACTGCCCCGCATATGCTCGCCATAGCTGTTTTTCCAGCATCCTCCGCCGATCACCAGCTTTGTGTGATCCAGATAAGCATATGTTGTTTCATCACACTTTTGATACACATAATCGCCTGTATGCGTGTGCATTTGCATATCGCCAGTTGCAAACAATCCGCCAGGTTGGAGCAGAATTTCAAACTTGGTCAATACGTTCTCTACGCCTTCCGTTGTGACATGGAAAGCAGCACCCTGTTCTTCAATCGTCACATCAACATGGAACACAAAATCCTGCATCATTACATCCGGCCGTTTACTGTGATCCATCTTGTGCCAATCCGCTGTGCCCTGTTTTTCCGGAAGCAGCCCCTTATATCCCCAACGTCTCCGATAAGTCATTCTATAACCGTTTTCCGTTCTCTCGATACTCTCGGCGACAAATTGTCCCTGTGCGTAAAAGGTACCTGCCATGCGCAGATATACCGTATGCGTATCATATTGCAGCTTTGCAAAAACGGGCCGATTTTCCAGTAAAGTCAAACTGAAATGGCCTTGCCGAGCACGGACAATCCCACTATTTTCAAAAAACTTGTCATAATCAAAATAGGGCTTCTGCGTTTCCTGCGTTGTCCATGTATTTTTCAATTTTTCATCAAGCAACCAAAATGGCATGAATTCAAAATACGGAAGCGGCGGATAAATTGGACATTGCTCCTCAATGGAAGATTGACTTTCCGATTGTTCCAACATCCGATCTGCGATCCAGCGGAATTCTTTGTCTCCGGTTTGCAAAGCCATATACAAATATGTACTGAAATAGATACGCCAGTCCGGAGCCGTTCCGACATCCTGCCGAGTCGAATTGATTGTATTGATCGTCATATCCGGCTCTATGTACTTATAGATCATCCTCAGATTTCGCTCGACATATTCATACAGCTCAGTCATGCCCCGTGTCTGCGCCAATGTAATGAGCGCACGATCGCAGATGATATTATAGATGCCGGCAGAGCGCTCTGTGTATTCGCCTTCCTCATCACAGTCGATGCCTTCATCCAGAAGTCTGTTCATTCTCGAAAGGCAATCTTCCCGTCCTGTCAGTTCATAGCACAGCGAAAGCGCCGCGCTAAGTACCCAGCGATGATTTGGTGTATGGAAACCACCGATCAAAATACCGTCGGCACAGCGGTCGACAAAATGCGTCAGCAGCTCAAACAGTTCTTTTTCTTGTTCACGTCCTGTCATTCTGCTGCGCATTAACAAACAGGCCGGGCCAATATTCTGCATGATAAACGACGTTTCTGCGCTGTCATGAAAATTGGTTTCCAGCAAATCAAACGTTCCATCTTCATGCTGCTGCCGCAACGCATAATCAATCGCAATACGTGCCCGTTCCAAAAGCAGCTCGTCTCCCGCATACGCGCACTGCGGCGTATAATAACCCTCTATCATTTCCCTTGCCACACAGACTGCGCTGTGCGCGCCGGTATAGCCTTTATCCAGCCACTCAACTGCACCGTAAAACGAAGACTCCGGTTGAACGCACTGACTCCTGAGCGTCATTCGGATGGCCGTATTCATGGCTTTGATCTGGAAATCATAATGATTCAGCATAGTTCCTCCTTTTTGTTGAAAAAGAAAGGGGCTCCTCATTTTAAGGGAGCCCCTCGAATCCGTTTTTCAGCCGTCCGAAGGCTCTCCCGGATTACTCGTTAAAAACCGAAACCTTCTCGTCAATCACCGTCTGACCGCCCATATCCAGGTATTCAGCGGAAAGCTCATCCCAAGTTGCTTCAAACATTTCCGGCGTACACGTTATGGACTTTACGCGAAGTTCACCCAGCTTTTCAGCCAGCGATGCAGAATAATCACTCTCACTGACAATCTGCTTGGAGAAGAGATACGGCTTATAGGTATTCACGCGAGCAGCCTTAAACGCATTTTTATAAAGTTCCTGCCATTTTTCAGGTACGGAAGGCGTAATCAGTTCGCTTTCAACGCACTTGCTATCCGGGTTCTGATTGTAAACCAGCATCAAATCCGGCACAGAAATGCGTTCCGAAGCATCCGGCGCAACCTGCGTTGTGTCATGGCTTCCATCCGCACGGCGGACGTAGTGTTCGCCTTCAAAGCCATAGTTGATGACTTCAAAGTTCTCGTAAATGCTCATCCAATCCAGGTAAAGAATGGCCTCATTCACATGTTTGCTGTATACAGGCACAACAATGAACATGCCATATTCCGGATACTGGTCGATCTTCGCGGGCACACCGTCATCGTTCGTCACGCATACCGCCACAACTTCGGCAGTTGGATCGTTCTGGGCAAGAATTCCCATAAATTCGTTCTGGGTCTTGATTCCCTGCCAATATGCGTGTGCCCAGAAACCAGCCTTACCCGTAGAAATAGCGTTGTTAAATTGCGTTTCATCCGCAAACTGTGCCCAGTCCGGCTGAATCAGCCCCTCATTATAGAGCTTATTCAAATAGGCGTAACCGTCCTTGATTCCCGGCCACATTACATCGGGCAGAGTGGCGCGAACTTCATCCGTGAATCCGCTTTCATCCAGGAAGGCCATATAGATCGGAGACATCGTTTCGGCTTCTGTGCCGTTCTCCGTCGTCATCGCCATCGGATATTCGCAGATGCCCTGCTCCTTCCACGTCTTCATGACCATTTCCAGATCATTATAGGAGATATAGCCTACGCCATCCACCATCTTCAGCTCATAGCCGATCTTGTCCAGCCAATCCTTGCGGATAAAGGAAGACAAATGACCGATATCGCCGCGCTTAGCCGGGATAGCATACTGAACGCCGTCATACTGGCCATACGGCAAAGTGCTCGCCAAGTTGGTTTTCAGGTTTTCACCGTAGAGTTCCACTGCCTCAGTCAAATCGGCCAGGCCGCCTTGCGCCACAAAATCGCTGACGCGGTTGGTATCATAATAGAAAATGATATCCGGTGCATTCTGACCCGCAAGCATCGTAGTCATCGTGGACTCTGCGCCGGAACGTGCAACTGCCACATATTCCACATTGATATGCAGGTCTTCCGCAACCTTCTCTTGAATCCAACGTGTCCATGCGTTATCAATCGCCGTGCCATAATCCGAATTCATGTTGCTGCGATCATACACAGCAACGGTCAGCGTGCCAGGGTTCTCGGCCGTAAACGGACTTTCCGCTGCGGCGGCACCCAACACAAGAATCATCACGAGGGACAGAACGAGCGCCAAGGTTTTCTTCATGTTTGTTTCTTCCTTTCTTTTTTTATAAAACCCATCCGGGTTTTGATTCGATTGAATCATCCTTTGACAGAGCCAATCATAACGCCCTTAACAAAATATTTTTGAAGAAACGGATAGACCAACATCACCGGCAAAATGGAGAAACACAACGATGCGCTGCGAATCTGATCACTTTGAAGCATCATGTTGTTGTTGTTTCCTTCACTAATCATTTCATCCAGCGCAGAAGACGACATGATAATGTTCTTCAGCCGAACTTGAAGGATAAACTTGTTTGGGTCGGTAATATAAATCAATCCATCCTGAACAGCGTTCCAGCGGGATACACCATAGAAAAGCGCAATCGTCGCCAGCATCGATTTAGAAAGCGGTAGGATGATCTTCATTAACACGGTCGCATCGTCTGCGCCATCAATCAACGCAGCTTCCTTTAAAGCTGACGGAATTGAGCTGAAATAAGTACGCATCAGAATCATATTGTAGGTGCTGATTGCGCCCGGAAGGATCAAACTCCACATCGTGTTGAGCATGTTCAAATCATTCAGCAGCAGATACAACGGAATCATGCCACCCGAAAAATACATTGTAAAAAGAACAAACATCCAAATCGGCTTGCGGCCTACCAGTTTGGTTTCCGACAATGGATACGCAATCAAAACTGTCATCGTCACAGAAAGCGCAACCTGAATCAATGTAATCAAAATTGAGTACGCCATGGATTTCAGCAGCGGGCCACTGCTGAAAACTGTTTTATAAGCGTCCAACGAAAACTCTACCGGAAGAAAAACCACTTCATTAGATGTAATTGCTCTGGCAGAAGAAAAAGATGTAGCTGCAATGTTGAGAATCGGCAGTATACAGCACAAGGTCAATAAAACGACCAGCAAAACAACAGCCACTTTTAAGATTCGGTCACCAAGGGGTTCGCGAATTTTATTTTTTTGCGTAGAAGATTCGCTCATTTCGTTCTCCCCCTTTTTACCAGATGCTTTCATCGGAAATCTTGCGGCTGACAGCATTTGCCGACATCACCAAAACAAAGTTGATGACGGATTGAAGCAGGCCAGCAGCCGTACTCAGTGAGTGCTTGGCATTTTGAATACCGTAGCGATAAATAAACGTACTGATGACGTCTCCCACATCATTGACCATGGCATTTTTAAGCATCTGCGGCTGCTCAAAACCTATGCTCATCATGCCACCGATTTTAAGAATCAGCATGATAACAATCGTAGTTTTGATGCTGGGCAATGTGATCAGGTACATCATCTTAAAGCGGCTGCATCCGTCTACACGTGCTGCTTCGTATATTTCCTGATCAATGCTCGACATGGCTGACATATAAATGATCGCGCCATATCCAATCGATTGCCACACACTGACCAGCACATACATCACAATCCACCATTTGTTTTCAGATAACCAGGGGATACGATTCATTCCAAGCGATGCAAGCGCATTGTTAATCAAACCTGTATTCGTGGCAAACAGCGTGGAAACCAGGCCGCCAATGATAACCCATGAAAGGAAATGCGGTAAATACAGTATTGTTTGTGTCACTTTTTTAAAGTTCCGGCTTTTCAATTCATTCAGCATCAGTGCCAACAAAATAGGCGCCGGAAAACTGAATACCAAACACAACACGTTCAGCCGAATCGTATTGACAATCGCGCGTGAAAATTCTTTAATCGCAAACAGCTTTTTAAAGTTTTGAAGTCCACACCACGCACTGTCGGCAATCCCCTTAAAAATGCTGTAATTCTTAAAGGCGATTACAATCCCGTACATGGGTCTATAATGAAATACGATATAATATGCAATCGGAAGCAGCAACATCAGGTAAAGCAGATAGTGACTTTTTACATAATTGAGTTTCCGCTTCAAACCATTCCGGCGAATCGTATTGATCGCATTTTGCCGTGCATTTACATTTGGTTTCACCATGCTCTCTTATGCCCCCCAACCTTTTGCTTTTTCCAAAGTTTACACTTTCTGCTTTTCTTTTGTGATTGCATCATATCATGCAGTGCCTTTTGTTTTCTTCCCATTTTTTGATGCAACCTGTCGTGTATTGATTTTATATCTTGTGCGTTTTCGTCCATAATGCTATGATATACATGCGTTTTTAGTGCTTTATTTTTACTCAATATGTAAATAAGATATTTATTTTTAAGAAAGGAAGTGCTTTTTCCGTGTCCAGTCCAGTGTTACGTCCTCCCGTTCCCCTGATCAGCAATTTCGTTGCTCCATGGGATACATCCGGATGGTATGCCGCCGCACAGCATCTTTCCCCCGGCGTAAAAATCTACTCCAACACGGATACGCAAATTCTCGCTTTACCAGAAGCCTATTTGGATGCAGATTATATTCGCATGTTTGATTCCGAAGCGGAAGGCTTCGATGACAAACAGGAAATTTGTTTCCGTGTTGAACGTGACGCTATTGTTGGCATCGCGCTTGATGAAAATGGGCCTAAGCCGGATGGCCTGGATCTTTTTTCTCTCACGTCACAGACAATTTTAACAGAGCTTGGACGCTGGCCGATTTATGAGCGTCAATATGCCGCTGATTCTCTCGTTCTTATTCCCGGCATGAAAGGTCAAGGGCATCATTTCTTTCCTATGATCCGCTCTGCCGCAATCAATGAGCCTACGCCTTTACCCACTATCGATTGGCCCGCCTTCACTTCTCCAGTCTATCCGCATCGGGTTTATCGCCACTATGTCCAGGAAACTTTCATGGATTCTAACGCGCTTTCCCGGTACGATTGCTCTTCTTGCCGCTTAATCTCTGCTCCGGAAAACGGCTTACAAATTTCAGGTTCACTTTCTTATTCTTTCTGCCCTTCTACGCCGCGCGTTGTTTTGGATGCCATTTTATCTTCCTCAAATTGCGCGTCCGCTTGTGTATCTTTCTTGAATGAACAAGGGAACATTCTCTGTTCTTTGACCGTTGAGCCTTTCACATTATCCGGCAGCTCGCCCACATCTATCCGTCTGATTTGTGACACAGAAACCTCAACGGCAGACATCTGGCTTAACAGCCGCGTTTCGCAAACCTCCGTTCCTCTTCACAATAGCGGCATTCCTGCTCAAATCCGTTTTGACGCTACAAAAAACTCTTTTGTCCTTCGACGTTTTTCCCTTTACGATGATCCAGAAATCTATGCCGTCAATGACGAAATGCGCGAGCTTTCCGATTCCGTTCGCCTCGTAAAAGGAGAGGCATCTATTACGCCTTTTCCATTTGGAGATGATTCCAGCCTTTTGCTGGATGAATCTTCCGCCATTCAGTACCGTTTTCCAGCTATGGATTGTGCGTTTACATGCGAAGTTAAGGTTCGCTGCGAAACAAGCGCCTATTGTGAAGTGCCGGTTCTGCTCGATGAAGCCGGGAAACCGCTTCTTCGCATCGCACTTTATCATAACAATCTTTTTGCAACAGACGGCAACGAATGGAAGCGGATGATTTCCGGCCCTACGGATTGGCTGTATTATCCCTGCGGAAACTGGCTGCTTGTTCGTTTGCTAGTCGATCCTAGGCAAGGAGTCTATTCTCTCTATGTTGACGGCGCGCGCCGAGTTGAAAATTTTTCTCTTTCTCATCCCGTTTCTTCTATTTCGTCTATCGGTTTCCTAGCAGACGCAAAATGCTCTCTGCTTATTAACCGTATTCGCATTTACGATGACATTGATTTTTCACGTGCCGTTCTTCCTCCGGCTCCGATTTTCGATGTAAAATCCTATGGTGCAATCGGTGATGGCGTTTCTTTAGACACACTTGCTATTCAAGAAGCCGTCAACGCGGCAGCCAAAGTCGGCGGAACGGTACTTCTTCAAAACGGCACTTTTTTGACCGGTGAAATCGCTCTGCAATCCAATATTACGTTCTGGATCGACCGCACCGCTGTTCTGTTTGGCAGTCAAGATCATGCGCTCTATCCGCTGCACACTCCAGGGATAAGTCTGTGCGCCTGCCGGCAACTCGGCCGCGGTCTGCTCTATGGTGAAAACATCCATAACGTTCGCGTTACCGGCGGCGGCCTGCTTGACGGTAACGGTCTTTACCGCTTCAAACAAAACGATCCCGTGCGTGATCGTCCCGCGCTCAGTCGTCCCTGTATCATTTACATCACCTATTCTTCCGATATTACCGTTGAAAGCGTTCACATGCGCCGCAGTTGTTATTGGACACTCGTTCCGCTTTCCTGCCGAAATGTTCTTCTTCGGCACTTGGATCTTGATTGCATGTATACGCCTAATCGTGACGGCATCGATCCTGTTGACGTGTGCGATGCCACAATCTACGATTGCGCCGTCATGGCTGGTGATGATGGTTTGTGCTTCAAGAGCTCGGATTTGTTCGGCTGCGAACGCATTGACGTTCATGACATGCTGCTCCAAAGTCTGGCCTCCGGCATTAAATTTGGCACGGATACCTATTACAGCCTAAAAGACGCCGTCTTCCGTGATTGTACAATTAAAAACGTCAATCGATGCGGCATTTCTCTGGAATCCGTGGACGGCGCTCAGATTTCGAATGTTCTTTTTGAGCGAATCAATATGGTTGACGTCGGCGCACCCGTTTATATCGTCACAGGTTGTCGTGGACGGAAACCGCAGGGGAACTCCATTCAGCGCACATCGCACATCGATGGTGTCATTTTCCGCAAATTGCGCTTTGAAAAAGCGTATCCCTTCAGCTTCAGCCGTTGGATTCACGAAATTATGGTCATCGGACAAAGCGACGTTCAAACGATCGATCATGTATCTTTCGAGCATTGTTTCTTCTCTTTGCCGGGCGGCTGCAATGAAAAACCAGGCTGTCCATCTGTAATCAATCAGCATTATCCCGAATACGATCAACATGGTATGAGTGCCGGAAGCGTATTGACAACACGTTTCGTCCGTCACTTCAAAGTCACTGACCTATCGGTTTCTTTTGATCAAACAGACCTGCGCGATCCAATCGTTCACTTTGATGCATTAGATACATCTGAGTCTGATATTTCAATCAACGCCTAAATCCAACAAGAAGGCGGAAAGCACATGTTCATGCTTTCCGCCTTCTTGGTTTTCTGTTTTTAAAGCACGCCGAATTTTGCAAACGCCTCGGTTACCATCATTCCGTCCTCAATCGCTTTTCTCATCGTTTTTTCTGTACTGGCCTTAATCAACGCTTTTTCAATCACTTCCGGCGCAATTTCCTTCGGAATAATCAGCACACCGTCTATATCGCCAAAGACAATGTCTCCATTATGAATCGTTACCTGCCCAATCTCAATCGGGCATCTCCATTTGAATACATACGTGCGCACAGAAGAATCCTGCGCCCATGTGCCCGTACAAAACACCGGGAAATTCTGTTCGATCACTTTCGGCGTATCGCGGGTATATCCATTCAGCACCGCGCCAACTGCACCGCGTGCTTTCGCGCACGCCGTCAGCAGTTCTCCCCAAAGCGCGCTGTTGTGCGCTCCGGTTGCAACATATACTTCATTGGGTTTGAGATCATCCAAGGCTTCAGTCATATACCCGAACGGCTTTTCTTCCGGGTATTCAAACACGTCATTTTCCAGCACGGTACAGGCATATCCAGCCACTTTCAAGCGGTTATCCTGCCGCTCTCCCCGCAGTTTGTACGGTTCGGTCGGAACCTGTGCCGCCAGCGGGCGCACAGGCGCAGGTAAAAACTGATGTTTATATCCCATTTGATCCAGAATATCGCCGACGACAGGCGTATAGAGCTTCTCTTTCATCAGTTCAAACATTTCATTTTCGTTGTTCCATGCAGCCATCTTCTTGTTCCTCCATGTATATTAACAGATTCAGGCAAGCCTCTCCATCCAGTTCAGGCAAAGCCTGAACCAGTCCGCAACATGCGCATCCGCGAAGCGTCCCTTTTCACATTCTTCCACTTCTTTTGTGGCGAGCGACAAACCATGTTTGCCGTTCGGATACAAATGCAATTCCACCGGCACACGCTTCTCTGCCAGACTTTCCGTGAAAAGAATCGAGTTCTGCATGGGAACAGTCTCATCCGTCACCGTATGCCAGATAAACGTGGGCGGGGTATCCTGCGTCACGTGCTTTTCAAGCGACCAATAGTCCATCTCGCTGTCACCTGCCAGATGGCGAATCGAATCGGTGTGCGCATACTTTCCCGCCGTGATAACCGGATAACACAGAATCAGCCCATCCGGTCTAGGCAGCCCTTCCTCTTTCCAATGAACGCCCAGTGCCGCCGCCAGATGGCCGCCCGCCGAAAAGCCGCAGGCCAACGTCGGCATATCTGCAAAACGCTGACGCAGTACGTGCATCGCCTCGCCTGCCTGTTTCAGCGGAAGTTTGCCCAACGGTTTTCCCTGATAGCAGGTATACTCCAGCACAGCTGCCGCCCAACCGCCTGCGTTGAATGCACGGGCAACAGGTTCGCCCTCACGCGGCGCAACCCACTGGTAGCCACCGCCCGGACAAATGAGCACCACGCCCCGAACCGTTTTAGGCGGGACATACAGCGACAAAACGCCGCCCGATTCAAGCCACAAAACCTCATTGGCCTGCATGTTCTTCGCCCCGTTTCTCAAAGTCCGAAATAGGTTCTGGCATTTTCAAAGCAAACGCCACAAACCATTTTTTCCAGCATCGCTTCATCCTCCGGATATTCCCCATTTTCGACGAGTTCACCCAGGAAATTACAGAAGATCCGGCGGAAATATTCGTGCCGCGTATACGACAAAAAGCTCCGGCTGTCTGTCAGCATGCCAATGAAGCGCCCCAGCAGGCCGTGGTCGGCCAGCGTATGCAGTTGTTTTTCCATGCCATCTTTGTGGTCTTGGAACCACCATGCCGTGCCGAATTGCATTTTGCCCGGCACGCCCGCCTCGTGGAATGTGCCCGTCAGCGCGGAAAGCACGGTATTATCCTGCTCATTCAGGTTAAACAGAATTGTCTTGGGCAGTTCTCCGCGCTCCTCCAGCGCATTGAGAAAATGCGAAAGCGGCAACGCAGTCGGCGCATCGCCGACCGTATCATACCCCTTGGCCTCTCCGACTGTCTTCACGCCATGCTGATTGGCGTCGCGCAACGCGCCGACATGCAGTTCCATCGCCCAGCCCCGCCGATGATACTGCGCCGCCAGCCAAAGCATCAGCTCCGTTTTATACCCGTCGCGCTCACGCAGAGAAAGCATCTCCCCGCGCAGAGCCTTGGCAAACACGTCATTCAGCTCGCCGTCATCCAATCGAACATCGGGCATATACTCAAAGCCGTGGTCGCTGGCCACGCATCCACATGCGTCAAACGCGTCCATTCGGATCAGAATCGCCTGCTTGAGCGTCTCTATCGAATGGATTGAAACCCCGGCGCACTCGCCCAGCCGCGCCAGATACGCGCGCCAACCGGCCTTCTCAATCGCTAGCGCCGCGTCAGGTCTCATGGCAGGCAGAACCTTCGTCTTAAAATCTGCCCATTTCGCCAGCTTTTCGTGGTATTCCAGCGTATCCGCCGGATCCTCCGTCGTACAGAGCGCATACACGTTGGATTGTTCGATGAACGTCTGCGGCGTATGCTTTCCATCGGACAGCGCGTTCAAAGTTTCCGACCAAATTGCCTCGGCATTCACTTCATTCAGTGTCTCTCGGATTCCAAAATAGCGCTGAAGCTCCAAATGCGTCCAATGGAAAACCGGATTTCCCGCCGCATAGGGCAGCGTTCTGGCAAATGCCATAAAACGCTCTTTATCGCCGCCTTGACCGGAAACAAACGCTTCCGGTTCGCCGTTTTGCCGCATCAGCCGCCACTTGTAATGGTCGTCGCCCAGCCAAATCTGGGTGATATTCTCCGCGGGGCGGTTCTCCCAAATATCTTTGGCGCTCAGGTGACAATGATAATCGATAATCGGCATATGCTCTGCGTACTGATGATACAGCCGCTTGGCCGTCTCATTTTTCAGCAGAAAATGTTCGTCCATAAATGCTTTCATCGCTTTTTTCCCTCACCGCAATTCACGTTGAATCAGTGCAGCAACCGCTTCCGCCAGCGCCCGGTGTCCATCTTCCTCCATATGCAGTTGATCTTTTGCGCTCGGCCCGGCAATCTTCGCCGCATCCAGAAACAGACAGCCATGTGCCTGCGCCTGCTTTTCAAACCACGGCGCAAGCTGCTTGGAAACAGCATGAGCTTCATGTGAAAAGCCCGTACATGGGCTGTCTTCAATATGTTCTCCCAGCCAAATCGGGGAAATCAGCAGCACTTTCGGAATCGGATAAGCATCGCCATAGGGATAGCTCTGTACAAGCTGAACCAGTTCCCCCGCACCGCGCGCCACATCGCACGGAAGCGCCGAAAACCGATGCTTCATGTCGTTTGTGCCAAGCATGATAATCACCAAATCCAGCGGCTTATGCGTGGCCAATGCGACGGGTAAAGCCCGACGACCGTTTTTATCCAATTCGAGCGTGTCGTCAAACGAAGTCGTCCGTCCGCCGCAGCCTTCTTCAATCACGTAATAATCTTCGCCAAGAAGCTGTTGCAGTCTGCCCGGCCAGCGCTTCGTTCTATCCCAGCGTCCGCCGGATGGATTGCTTCCAAACGTATTGGAATCGCCAAAACACAAAATGTTTTTACAGTTGTCTTGAATCACACATCAAACCTCCCTCTTTTTCATGTCTTCAAGCATTTTCCGCGCTTCGCGAATATCCTGCGTATTTGCCTTCAATGCGGCAATATCCTCCAATTCTCCACGTGCCGCATCCTCAAAACCGCGCTGCACATAGATTTTGGCAAGCAGCAAGTGCATGGAAACGCGATAACTGCGCTTATTGGAAGTTCTGGCCGCCGTCTGAACCTCCAGCTGCATGTGTTCGTCCGCGCGCCCCGATGCCACCGTCCGGCGGATTTCCACCATTCTAAAAGACTGCTCGCTTCGGCGTTTTCGAGCAGGCTTAACCTGCTGCATGCAGCGTTTCCACGTCTCTAACGCCTCCGGCAGTTCTTTCGCGTCCATCCGCTGCAAGCAGGCCGCCCGATTTTCCGCCATCAACAGCTTCACATCCGGCTGATCGCACGCTGCCGTGAACCACTCAAGCGCTTCGGCGTATTCGCCCATCATCATATAGGCATTGCCGATATGCGCGCGCATAGCCGCCTCGAAAGCGCTGCCCGGCTTCGCTTTATCCAGTTTTGTCCGGTAAAGCTGGATAAAGCGCGGCGCGTCCATCTCCTGATAAAGCACATCCAGCATGGCCTGATGTTCGCGCATGGCCTTATAAAGCGACGCAAGCCAAGTGATCCACAGCCCTAAAACGATAATGAAAATCGAAAACGCCGCCTCGCCCATGGCGATAAACAGCGCCGTCATCGCGGCCGTAACGCACAGCCCCAGCGCCGTCGTCGTTCGATACGCTGTGAAAACCTTCAGCATAGCATCTTCCTCCAAATCAAGCGCTCAGTTTAAAAACAAAAGCGAAAGGACGCACGCCTTCCGCCTTTGTCGTTTATCCATAAATCAGATTGGGCAGGAACAGCACAACATTCGGGAAGAACACCAGCACGATCATTTCCAACATAACCGCAAGGAAGAAGGGAAGCGCCTCCTTGGTATATTCCTCAACCGGGCATTCCAGAATGCCGCAGACCGTATACAAGGCCGAGCCGACAGGCGGAGTCATGACGCCCATGGTAACAATCGTCGCCATCAGCACGCCAAAATGCACCGGATCCACGCCAACCTTCTTCATCATCGGCAGGAAAATCGGGGTCAGCAGCAGGAAGTTCACGTTGCTGTCCAGGAACAGACCCATGATAAACAGGAACACCAGAATGATGATGAACAGCAGCTGCGGCTGGGTGGTAATGCCGAAGATAAAGGACGCGAGCGACTGCGGCAGATTGACATACGTAACCGCATAGCTGAACGGGCCGGACATGGCGACCAGCATCATGACCGCCGCGTTATCCATCATGGACATGAGCAGCGCGTCGCAGAAAGACTTGAACGTCATCTCGCGATAGACAAACACGCCGATCAGGATCGCGTAAACCACCGCGAACGCGCCCGCCTCAGACGGCGTACACACGCCGAAGCGAATACCGACAATCAGGATGACCGGGAAAATCAGCGCCCAGACAGATTCCTTGAGACCTGTCAGCAGTTCCTTGCCAGTCAGCTTGGGCGTATCCGGATTCGGCGCGTCGTATTTCTTACGCCGTGCGGTCAGGTTGACCGTGAGCATCAGCGTGAACATCATCAAAATGCCCGGGATGATGCCCGCCGCAAACAGACGACCAATGGAAACCTCGCCGACAAATCCATAAATAATCAGACCCAGAGAGGGCGGAATGGTGGCCGTGATGAGGCCAGTCAGACAGTTGACCGCCGTGATATAGCCCTTGCTGTATCCCCTTTCGAGCATCGAAGGGCCAAGCATGCGCGTTTCCATCGCCGCATCCGCTGTGGCGGAACCGGAAATGCCACCCATCATGGTGCTCATCACAACGGAAACCTGAGCCAGACCGCCATACATCCGTCGGGTCAGCATGGAGGCAAAATCCAGAATCCGCTTGGTGATGCCGGATTCATTCATCAGGTTGCCCGCAAAAATGAAAAACGGAACCGCCAGAAACGTGTACGACTGCGTCTGCGCCACAATGCGCTGCACGGCGATTGAAAACGGAATTTCCGGCGCGCTGGCGAAAAAAGCAACGCCTGCCAAGCCGATGACAAACGCCACCGGCATGCCGATCACCAACAAAACAACAAACGTAATCAGCAATACGACCATGTCTTCTCTTCCTCCCCTCTTATGCCTTGCCCTTTTCCATGGCAATCGCAACGTTCTTTTTGAAATTTTTCACCTTGTCGGTGATTTTCAGGATGTTGGTCAGCGTCATCAGCGTAGACATGACGGGGAGCGCGATGGTGACAAACGAGTAGCTGATCGGAAGCGTCTGGAACGAACGCTTCCAGCTTTTGATGGAAAGCATCACGCCGTAATAGATGAAAATGCAAAATGCCACCTGCATCAGCACAAGCACGACGATCTCCAGCACCTTCTGCACCTTCACCGGCATTTTTCTGGTAAACAGATCCAAACCGATGAATTTATCGTGGCGGAACGCAACGTCCGCGCCGACAAGGCTCGTCCAACACAGCAGCAGCTGCGCCACATCCAGGCTCCAGGCCAGCGGCTTGCCGATTCCACGGGCAATCGCCGAGCTGAACACGAGCGCCACCATCACCGCAAAAAGGAAGGAAAACAGGAACTCCTCCGCTTTGCAGTATGCGTTGTATACTTTTTTCACGCCGATATTCCTCCTCAACAAAGAGAGGGCCGCCTCTCAGCGAAAACGGCCCTCTTTGTCTTATTCGTTGGGTTTACAGGCCCATTTCCGCATAGATCTGCGCGCGGATATCCGCATAGCCCAGTTCATCATAAACCGGCGCGGTCGCGGCCTTGAAAGCGTCCACATCCACATCTTCGTTGATGGTCAGGCCATGCTGCGCAACCATTTCTTCTTCATACTGCTTGCTCAGTTCGGCGCACTTGCTCTGGTATTCGCTGCCAACCGCATAGAAGGTATCGGCAAAGAGCTTCTGATAATCGTCGGAGAGAGAATCGCGGAAGGTCGTGCCGGAAACAACGGAGCCGATCAGATAGAAATGCTCGGTCCTGTTGATCACCTTGGTCACTTCCCACAGGCGGGTCGCGTAGAAGGAAGGCGTCTGCACTTCGGCGCCGTCCAGCGCTTTCTGCTGAATGGAGGTGTAAACCTCGGACCAGCTCATCGGCGTGGCGACAGCGCCCATCGCGTTGACCGACTTGGTGCAGATGTCGTTGCCCATCGTGCGGATGCGCAGGCCGTTCAGATCGGCAGGCTCCTTGACCACCTTGTCGCAGGTGAAGTTGCGCACGCCGGAGAACCAGTTGGAGGTCACCAGCCAGATGCCCTGATCCGCGAACTCCTGCGCCCACTTGGCGTAGGTATCCGTCGCCATGATGGTGTCCAGTCCCTCATAGCTGTCAAACATGTACGGCATGCCCAGAATGCCGTAATCCTTCACGAAGGATTGCAGGCGGCTGGGGTCGGAAACGGTCACGATCGGCGCGCCCTGCATGGCCTGCTCGGTCAAATCATCCGTATCGCCCAAAGACGAGCTGAGGTACACCTGCGCGTCAAAGTTGCCATCCGTCGCCTCGGCCAGACGGCCCGCAACGTCTCGCAGGGAGATGGACTGAATGTCATCCTCGCCGGCCGTATTACCAAAGCGAACGGTAACCTTTTCGGCGGCCAGCGCGGACGCGCCGGTCAGGCTCATTGCGAGCGCAAGAACGAGAGCAAAAGACTTTTTCATGTGTTGGTTCCTCCTTTTTTATCTTTGTAAACCGGATTCATCCTCCCGGTTTCCAAACCGTTTAAAAACCGATGCAGCAGCCGCCGTCTACCGGCAGGCACACGCCCGTCACAAAGCGGGCCGCCGGGGAAGTCAGATACACCGCCGCCCAGCCGATGTCCATCGGATCGCCATAGCAGCCCATCGGCGTATGGCCGATAATCTTCTGCTGGCGCGGAATATCCGATTCAACCGCCTTGCGGAACATCGGCGTATCGATGAATCCCGGCGCAATCGCATTGACGCGGATACCCTTGTCGGCCAGCTCGCCGGAGAGCGTCTTCACCAGGCCCAGCACGGCAGATTTAGCCGCCGAATACGCCGTTACCTGCGTCATGCCCAGATAAGCGGACATCGAGGAAATGAAGAGAATGTTTCCCTTCTTTCGTTCCAGCATGCCCGGCACAACCGCTTTCGTCAATGCAAAAGAACCCATCAAATGCACATCCAGCACGTTCTGCAAATCTTCCTGCGTCACATCCAGCACGGGCTTTTTGCAGTGCCGCCCCGCATTGTTGACCAGAATAGACACCGGGCCGATCTCCTGCGTCAGCATCTCCACAAAGGGAACCGCGTTCGCCGTATCCGTCACATCGAACACGCGATAGTCGGCTTTGGGGCCGAGCTGCTTCACGGCTTCTTTGAGCATATCCTCGCGTCGGCCGGTAATCACAACGTCAGCGCCTGCCTGCACAAAGCACTTCGCCATTGCGAACCCAAGGCCCGTTCCGCCGCCCGTAATCAGCGCGCGTTCGCCTTCCAGACCGAAGGCTCGCTTCAATTCATCCGACATGATTTTCCCTCCCGTCAGTCGATGCCAAGCGCCTGAAACGCCGCGCGCATATAGCCAAGCGCAAAGGCCATACCCGTTTCCCACGGCGCTTTACCGTCAATCAGCGGCGTATGATCCGGAATCAGCACGCCGTCAAATTCAAGCCGCTGAAGCTGGCGCAGCGCGCCCAGCATATCGATATCGCCCTCATCCAGAAACACTTCGTCATAGCACGGGATCTTGCCCCGCACGTTGCGGAAATGGATGTAGCTGATGCGTTTCTGACTGCCGTACTGCTCGATAGCCTCCGTCAGACTGCCCTCGGTCATCTCCTGAACGCTGCCCATGCAGAATTCCAGCTTGTTCGCCGAGCTGAGGTTCAGGTCGATCACCTTTTGATAGAGCGACGGCTGGTATACCAGCCTCGGCTGACCGCGCAGATTCTTCATCGGCGGATCATCGGGATGCAGTGCCAGTTCAACGCCCGCCGCTTCAGCCGCAGGCAGCACATCGTCCAGAAAACGCTTCAATCGATCCCATAACTGCTCCTCCGTCACCGGCGGCAGGAACGAACCGTCCCCCTCAAAGCATTCCATATTCCAGACCAGACCATTGGGGATCGGGCTGTATACATCAATCAGTTTGGAATCAAAGCAGGTGCTGATCGCACCGCCTCTCGCAGCTCGTCTTTTCTGATGGCCCCAGACTCCGGCAAGGCTGAAATTATAGCCCATCGCCTTGATGCCCGCTCGGCCAACATTGCCGATAATTGACCTTACGATGTCAATTTGCTCGTCCCGTTTCGGCCCGTCCAGCAGGATATCATACCAGTCGATCGGATTGAAATTTTCCACGCCGTATATTTCAATGCCTTCGCTTCGCGCCAGCGCCTGCAAATCACGTATGCCCTCGGCCGTCCAAATCGGATCGTCCCTGCTGGGCACACCGTAGTTATGATTTGCATCTGTCGCTGTGACAATATTACAATCCGAGCCCGTGTAATAATTAACAAGATGCACAATCGCATGGGTGCATCCGCACTGTCGCGCAAACCTGAAATGCTCTCGATCAAGCATGTCCCGATACAGTCCCATGCCCAATTTCATCTTTCCTGCCGTGGTGATCGACTCCCTTCGCATCAAAAAGGATGTACGTTTTATTTCTGTCTGCATTATATTCATTTTGCGCTGAAGTGTCTTCTTGATTTTTGTCATTTTTTGCTGTATACTGACCTTATCGTTTTTTTGAAGGAGAAAAATCATGCTGCACACTTTCAACGCCCGCGAACTGATCAACCTTCAATCTGAAACAAACTACGCCTTTCACACCTCCGTAGCCGAGGATGAGTTTCCTCAGGTGCACGATTTCTACGAGCTTTCTCTGATTACCGCCGGGAAAATGCAGTTGATCGTCAATCAGGAGGTTTTTCTGGCCGAACCCGGTTTTCTGGTGCTCATTCAGCCGGGCTTTGTGCACACCAAGCGCGACATGGGCGGCTGCAACTATATGAATATCGCTTTTCCCGTGCGCACCATGGAAGAAGTGCTTCTCTTTCTGGGCTTGGGCGAGGAATGCCGGGAGCAGCTCTTCAATCGCAAAAACACGCTCTTCGTGCAAATCAGTCAATCGGATTCCTGTTCACTGCAAACACAGCTACAGCGCCTTTCCACCTTGCCGGAAAGCGAAATCCTTCGTGTCCGCGCAGGCATCCGCTTTCTCGTGCTCACCTGTCTGTGGCGCTGGTTCATCCCCGCTTCGACAGGCTCGCTGGCCTTCTCCGGCCCCGTCTGGCTGCAAAAGCTTCTTTTGGAGTTGGAAAACAAAGAAAATCTGGCAGCCGGTCTGCCTTTTATGCTGGAATACTCCGGCAAGTCTCAGGAGTACCTCTGCCGATCCTTCCAGAAATATCTTTCTGAGAGTCCCGCCGGTTACCTGACCCGCAAGCGGTTGGATTTTGCCGCCAATCTGCTGATCCACTCGGACATGAGCCTTTTAGATATCGCCTTTGAAACCGGTTATCAGAACAGCAGCACATTTTACCATAACTTCACCAAGTGCTTCGGGCTCTCCCCCGGAAAATACAGAGCGCTGTATAAAGAAAAGAAAAAAGAAGCGTCCGCCAAGGAGAAAGCGTATGATTGAAGCCGTCCATCTCTGCAAGCGTTACGGCGCGCAAACCGCCGTCGAAGATATTCACTTCAGCGTCTCGCCCGGTGAAATCGTCGGCCTGATCGGGCACAACGGTTCCGGCAAGACGACGACCATGCGCATGCTCACCGGCTGTCTGGAGCCCACATCCGGCGACGTTTTGATCGATGGGCAATCCCTGCTTCGCCACGCCGAACTGAAAAAACAAATCGGCTATCTGCCCGAAATTCCGCCGCTCTATCCGGAAATGACCGTGAACGAGCAGATGTGCTTTGCCGCCGGTCTGCGCGGCCTGACAGGAAAAGCGGCGAAGGACGCGATCACCACGGCGCTGCGTCAGCTCCACGTCGAGGAAGTGCGGGGACGGTTGATTCGCAATCTGTCCAAAGGCTACCGCCAGCGCGTCGGCTTTGCGCAGGCAATCATCGGCGCGCCGATGCTGCTCGTGCTGGATGAGCCGACCGTCGGCCTCGACCCCAGCCAAATCATCGAAGTTCGTCAGATTATATCGGAGCTATCCTCGACGCACACCATTCTGCTCAGTTCGCATATCCTCACGGAAATTGCCGTCTGCTGCACCCGTCTGGTCGTTTTAAGCAGCGGCCATCTCGTCGCGGATGATACGCCTGACGGGCTGATTCGACGCGTCTTTCCCTGCGAGCAATGGCTGCTGGAAGCCGATGCTTCCGCCGAAGCGCTGGAAACGCTGCTCAGCGCGCTGCCCAGTTTGACGCGCATTGTGCCGCATGAAAACGGCGTGCTGCTGAACGTGCCGCGCGGGCAGGATCTTCATGTTCCGCTCTTTGAAACCCTGTCCAAAGCCAACTGTCCCATCCGGCGGCTGGAACGACTCAATCCCAATCTGGAAGACATTTTCCTTTCCCTCACGCACGATGACCGATACAAGGAGCACTTATGAGCGCCGTCTTCAAAAAAGAGTTTTCCCAACTGTTCCATTCGATGATCGGCTATGTCTGTCTGGCCGTGTTCGCCGCCATCATCGGCTATTATTTTTTCACGCTGAATCTGCTTGCCGCATCCGGCGATGTGCGCGGATATTTTTCTTCCGTCGCTAACGTCATCATGCTGATTCTGCCAATGCTGACCATGCGCAGTTTTTCAGAGGAAAAGAAAATGCGCACCGATCAACTGCTCATTGCTTCCCCCGTTTCTTCCTTCGCCATCGTCATGGGGAAAGCGCTGGCCACGGCCTGCTTTTTCATCGTCTGCCTGTTGCCCTGCGCAGCGCACATGCTCTGGTTGTTTCGCTTTTGCAACGCGGATTTGCGTTTGATCGTCTGCTGCGCCATCGGTCTGCTGCTGACGGCTTCCGCTTTTCTTTCCATCGGTTTGTATCTGAGCGCCATCACAGAAAACCAGGTGATCGCCTGTGTTGTCACTTATGGCGTTCTGCTGGCTTTCTGGCTCGTCGGCTATGCCAGCACCTATGTTTCCATCGATTGGCTTCGGCAGTTTCTGTATGCCGCTTCGCTGCTCAACCGATACAGCCGCTTCGCCATGGGCATTCTCACCTTTTCGGATGTGATTTACGCCCTGTCTCTTTGCTGTCTGTTCCTGTTTTTGTGTGTCAACGCTTTTGAAAAGCGCAGAAAGTCATGAGGGGTGCAGCCATGAAATCGAGAAAAAAACTTTCCGCGCCGCTTTCCGCTGCCATCGCGTTTCTGCTGTTTCTCAGCGTGATTTTCGCCGCCGAATCGCTCACTTCCGCGCTGACGCTTCGGCTGGATATGACGGAAGACGGCCTGTATACGCTTTCGGATACTACCGTAGACGTTCTATCCCATTTAAGCGCCCCGGTAACCGTCACCGTTTTCAGCAACGAAACGGATTTTGTTCCGCTGGTTCATGAAACACTTCTGCGCTATCAGGCTCTTTCGGATCAGATGGTTTCGATTCGCTACGTCGATCCCTACACCCATCCATCCGAAGTGAAGCGCTGGCAGAATCAGGGCTTTACCATCACAGAGGGCACGCTGGCCGTCGAAGGGCAGTTCACCGCCGAGGTCATCCAACTGGAAGACCTGTTCATCACGGATGGCGAAACCGTCACGGCGCTGCAAATTGAGCAGCCGTTGACCTCCGCCATCGCCCGCGGCGGCCGCAGCGAAACGCTCCGCGCGCAGTTCATCGAGGGGCACGATGAATCTTACAGCGAGGGCTTTCAAACGTTGCTGCGGCAAAATGGCTTTTCCGTCGGTCGGACAACGCTCTCCGTCAGCGATCCGGCCTGCGACCTGATGATCCTCGCCGCACCCAAAACAGATTATCTGCCGGATGAAATTGCCAAGATTCAGGCGTTTATGAATGACGGCGGGCGGCTGATGGTCTTTTTATCCAGCGAAGCGCAGGCCATGCCTCGCCTTGCCGCCTTTCTGGCGGAATGGGGCGTCGGCATGACGGATATCGTTGTGGGCGATCGCTTGCAGTATGTGGACGCGAACCCGTTGAGCATTGTTCCCATCTATGCCGCGCACGACATCAACGCCCGCTTTTCCGGTCTGCGCATTTATCCCGTGCTGACGAGTACGCTTGCCCTGCGTTCGCTCTATACGCAAAACGGAACGACGTCCACCGCCAAAGTGCTTTATTCCACCGATAAGGCCTACGCCGCCGACGGTTCGGATACGCTGGCTGCTCCCTTTGTACTCGCCATGACGGCAGAACGGAAGAATATCGGCGAATCTTCGCGCCTCTTTGTCTGCGGCAGCAGCGGCCTGTACGCTGATAATCTGCTTGACAACGCCGCCTTTGCCAATTCCATGCTGCTCGCACAGGCCATCGGCTGGAGCACCGAACGAAACGATACGCTGGGTATTCCCGCGCGCAGCCTGAGCAGCACGCCCATCGCCATAACTGCCGGTCAGCTCTATCTCTTTGCCGGGTTGTTTATCGTTGGTCTCCCCGTTGTCTATCTGCTCGTCGGCCTGACCGTCTATCTGAGGAGGCGCCATCTGTGAAAGCACGATCCGCATGGTTTTGTCTGACAGCTGCTTTTGCGTTGATCGCCGTCGGTCTGTTTGCTGCTGTCTATATTCCGCGTCAAGCAGCAAACGCAGCCGATGTACCCGCAGAAGCGCCGGTCATAACCAATCTGCCCGTTTCACAAATCAGCGGTGTAACGCTCCGCATGGGCGAAGACGCAGTGGGACTGATTCCGTCCGGCACTTCCTTTGAAGTCATCGGGCGCGAAGATATTGTTTTCGATTCTTCCAAACTCGCCGCGCTGGTTTATACCGCCTGCCACCTCCGCGCCGATCGCCGTTTAAGTAAGCCTGAACCTCTTTCCGCCTATGGGCTGGATGCACCACGCGCAAAAATCACGCTGCTTTTGCCGGAGGGCGATCCTATTCGCCTGTTCTTCGGCGATACCTGCTCCGTTTCCGAGCAGGTCTATATGCGCAAAGAAAATGAGGACGCAGTATATCTGATCTCCGCAGAAAACGCCGAGCTTCTGCTGCACTCTCCCGAAGATCTGCGTCAAATGGAGCTGTTTCCGCCGGATCTGGATTTGTCACAACTGACGCTGACCAATGCGTCCGGTTCGTTCACCCTCGTTCAAAACCAGAATTCTGCAAGCGGTCTGTTTGAAATGATCTTCCCTGTATCCTGCACGCCGGATTGGGCCGCTGTCAACGAGAAAGTGCTTCTTCCGCTGAAAGAGCTGGTACCCGATCACTTTATCGCCGCCGACGCTTCCCTTTCCGATTATGCCGACGAACCGCTCTGCACGCTTTCGCTCTCCGATGGCAGCCAAACATGGGTCTGCCGTTTCGCACAGGGCCGCGACAACGTTATTTATTGCGCGACTGATGAAAGTGGCAATATATACAGCATCGATTCAGAAAAAACGGCCTTTCTGGATGTCGCTTACAACGATCTGCTGGGCAGCAGTCTTTATCGCCGAAGTGTTTCTCAGGTTTCCCGCGTCACATTGACTGTGGAAAACCAGACGTATTCCATCGATTTTTCCGGTTCTGCCGATACGCTGTCTTCCGTCTTTTGCGGGCACTCGTTTGGCGCGACGGATACACAGCATTTTTATAATCTGCTGACCGCCATTCCTATTGCCGGTGAATTGACCGACGATGCTTCGCCGCAGGCTCAACCGATGATTACATTGACGTTTAACTTGCGCGACGGTGAAACGGATATTCTGGAATTTTTACCGATAAACACTTCGTATTGCGCCGTGTCGGTCAACGGCGAAGCACAGTTTGCAACCTATGCCAATGTCCCGACGCTGATTGTTCAGGTCTTTTTAAAACTCGCGGAGATTTTATAATTTTCGCAAATTGCAAGTGCAAGTTGGACACCTGCACGGTAGAACTTAGTTAATCAGAGCGTCGGTCAGGATGGAAGCCGCTGGCTTCCGTCCTGGGCGATACTGCCGCAGCCTTCGGCTGCGTAAACAGAGTCGAGGAACTCGTCAAACAGTTCCTCCGGGGTGCGGTAGCCAAGCTTCTTGCGAGGCCGTCCGTTCAATTCATCAGCTGCAGCCAAGATATACTCAGCAGAGAAAGCCTCAATGGACACGCCCTTCGGAACGAAGGCTCGAAACAGCCCGTTGTGACGTTCGTTTTGGGGACGTTCCCACGAGGTGTAGGGATGCGCAAAGTAGACTGCACAGCCCCAGTTCTCGACCTGACTGAACGCAGAGAACTCCGAGCCGTTGTCCACGGTAATGGTCTTGAAGACCTGTGAGAACTTTTCTCCGAATCCTTCCCTGAGTGACTGCATGGCGTTCAGAACGGAGTCTGCATCCTTGCCGGGAATTCGAATGGCAATATAGTTCTCCGTTTTCTTCTCCAACAGGGAGAGGACAACAGCCTCCTTACTGCCCCTCTTGCCGACCACGGTGTCACCCTCCCAATGACCTTCCTCGATGCGCAGAGCTGCGATCTCAGGCCTCTGAGAAATGTCTGTGCCGAAGTTCTTCTTGTGTTCACGGGGCTTGGAATCCTTGTGCTGCTTGCGTTTCATGGCTTCGGGCAGTTCTGTCACAGACAAGTCAAGGCTGCCTGCCCAGACCTCATTGTAAAGCGTGTGGGTGCAGACCATCTCCTCTGCTGAAAACAGCTTGTGCAGACGAGCATATCCGACGCAGGCATCCAAAGACCACTTGTGTTCTTTGACCTGTTCCATTATCCAGCGAATGAAACGAGTGCAGTGACAGATTCGGTGTGGTTTCCGAGAACGCTTTCTGTTCGCCTTGTAGACCGCTTCTCCACGCCTTGCCGAGTATCCGGGCTTCCTGCCCTTGCTGCTCTTTCGGGGCGGTGTGCCGCGCTTTAGCTCGTTTCCAACGGTGGTTGGTGAACATCCGATTGCTCTGGCAATGGCTCTGTTCGTGTAGCCTGCGTTCTTGAGATGCTGGATCGCGCCTCGTTCCTCTCGCTGTAAGTGCTGTCCCTTCTTGCGTTCTACCGATTCTGTGATATAATCTTGGCAGTCCATAGTGATTGCCCTCCCTTGGAAGAAGTTGTGTGCAAACTTCATTCTACCATGTGGGGAAAATCACTATGGATTTTTTCTTAGGTGTCCAACTTCATTTTACAATCAACCAAAAAAAGAGAAATACCTGTACAGAGACTAATCTCTACGCTTGATAAACAATATTTTATAAATCTGGATGCATTTAATTCCCATACAGGCCCAAACTCCATCCAATATCAAAAGATGTGTCAAATCCTTGACCTAGCGGAGGGTTGCTCAATTGAACAAATCATAGCAGATCCTATCCTGAACGATGAAATAAAGCACGGCCTACTTCACACACTCCAAATTCCCGCGCCTGGCGAACCGCTTCTTCTATATACTCTCTCTGCCGAAGATAATGTTCTGCTTGATGCCCAAGGTCATGCAAAGGCAGCCATTTTGAAAGGACTGAGCGGCCCGATTGAGGGGATGAGTTACACTCGTTCTTATGACAAAAACCATCGTGCCAAACGATATGCCATTCCTGCCTTGTCTGCGTACAGTGCCCTTGCTGTTGATTATACTCCTTACGGGATTGCTGAACCCAGCGGGATCTGCACCTACTTGATCCTTGCCCCCTTTGTCCGCGAAGAAGCACACATGATGCCGGAGCAGCCCAAAGAGCGTTTTATTGAACTGGTCACATCTTCTGAAACCTTTCCATATGTGGTTGAGTATGTTAATCAACACTCCATCAATAAAGCGTCAAAAGAACAAATAATTGCAGATTATCGAAGATTGATTGGAGACTACTACGACGCGCTGCTTAAAACGCCGAGTTCATATGACGAGAATAGCTAATATTTTAATGTTAAAGCGAGGGTTCTATAAGAGCCGGTCTTCACTTTTAACATTCTTGGATTGAGTGTTTTCTACTATGCCTCGATTTTCCGAGGCATTATCTTCCTACCTCAAATCCTTTTACAAAATATATTTGACCAGCCACCAATACTTTTCATATACATTGCCTACAGTGCTAAAACATAGTACAATACAAGCATATGGGAGGTGATCCTCATGTTAAGCGAGCAGCAAATCAAAGACAGC
>OGDN01000627.1_pt1 | contig 70052 bp, 60 predicted proteins | sample 1570271 | NCBI WGS metagenome assembly OGDN01 (sample SAMEA4384481, study PRJEB24528) | human gut metagenome | reverse complement strand
TTTTTTCTTGTACTACTTGTATTGTTTATCAATATTTCAAAGAACTTGGTTGCTTTCGTTTTAAAAGCGGGTGCAAAGGTAAGGGGTTTTATTTTAACTGCCAAACGTTTTCGGAAGTTTTTTTTTTAAATTTTTCTTTTTATATCGTTTCTCAGGCTCTCTTGCGAAAGGGAAAGAAGGTAAAGAAGAAAAACAAACCGCGTTTCTTTGCGAATCGGACTGCAAAGATAAGAACTTTAATCTATAACATCCAAAACTTTCCGGAAGTTTTTTTGTTCTTATTTTAAGCTGTCGTACGCTTTTACACTAAGTCAACTTATCAAGGCTTTCTTCTCTTGGAAAGCGGGTGCAAAAGTAGTCGCTTTCAGGTTATGCTCCAAACTTATCGGACTGTTTTTTTGAATTATTTTTGGATATCCATGCTAAAGGGCTGATTCAGAAGGATGTTGTAGAACATAAATTTATCGGGGATGGCAGAAAGGGGGGAAAGGGACACACCTTATTATATTCACACACGCGGATGCGGGCGCGAAGGGAACAGATTTCAACAGGAAGGAAGGGAAGGATAGCGGTGAATCATTCATGAAGACAGTATGGATGGACTAAAAGATGGGAAGAAACTCCCTTGGAAAATGGTTTTTCTATTGTCACTTGTCACTTTTTAAGTCAAATAGTTATTTATCAGTGGGGTAAGAGTGACAATAAGGTGATAATAGAGGTGATAACAGGGTGATAATAGGAAAAGCATGTGAGGGTATTGTCACTTTTTGGGGGACAGATTACCGCAGACAGACAAGGGACGTTCATGGGAAAGTGGCGACTGAAAGGGAAAGAAGAAACTCCGAAAGAATACTGATAACGATAAAGAAATACGGGGATGCAGGCAAAGGATTAGTTTCATGCGGGGAAAACAAAGGTTTCATATAGGAGAAACTCTAGTTTCAAGCAATGAAACCAAAAGTTTCAAGCGGAGGAAACTATTGTTTCAAGCAGGGGAAACTAAAGTTTCAAACCATCTGGAACTGGAGTTTCAAGCGGCAAGAAACTTTAGGAAACAACCGGAGACGGGAGCAGAGGACCGCATGAGTGGATAAGGAGGAGCGTATGATTGGAGTGAAATGACCACACGAGTGGATAAGGAGGACCGCATGATTGAAGTGAAATGACCGCACGAGTGGATAAGGAGCAACGCATGATTGAAGTGAAATGACCGCACGATTGGAGTGAAAGTACTGCATGATTCAACCAACTCGACCATAACAATGTGCCGATTAACCTGTTCTCTTAAGAAGAACAGGAGTATGGATATAAGCTAAAAAAGCATTTATCACACAATAATAGAAGGAGTATCAGATATTAATGACTGATATATCAATTATTAACAGATGGGACGTCAATTATTAATAGTTGACAGATAAGATGTTAACATACTGAATATAAAACTATAACATCAAGAAAAATGTGTATTAAAGCATAAATATAGAGTGAGAGCAAATGCCTGCTACCACACTTGCTACCACAGCTGCTATCACAGCTGTAACAACGATGAATAAACCGATACAAGCAAAAAGTGAGAGCATGGGAGCAAAACCTATACTTAATTCACTTGGAGAGAAATCCCTAAGTTCAAGTTATAAATGAGACAGTTGATTGAGAATATCGTGTAGAAATATAATTTTAGAGAAAAGTTTATAGAAAAGTTCCTATCTAAGAAATCCAGAAGGAGAATCCGATACTTTACTTCAAGTCCTGCAAAGCGGCTCTCTTTGGGTTCCACTTTGAGTTTCTCTTTGAGTTGAACGATATCAAAATCAGCTTTTCCGAATATCAGTATCTTCATAAAAATACTTTATACACATAATTGCAGATAAACCATGTAAGATTTACGCAATACCGCACTGCTTTGCACATTCTATCATATATTAAAGCTGCTTGGTGTCTTATGAATACAAAGAAACAAGCCACTCAAAACTTAATACAAAAAAAACGATGCTGCATCAGAATATTCCGAAGCAGCATCGAATCTATCTCACGCTTTCAGATAGTATAGAACTATATGAAATAACAATATTATTTTATCTTAAGGGCAAAGCCTCCTCCCGGAGCTAAATGGACTTTCAACTTACCATCCTTCTTAACCGGGAAAGACTCACACTTATAGTCACGACCATTCCGATGGGCATTCACACCATCTTTAAACAAAGTAGCATTATAAGATTTATCGCCTAGGAAAGAGCAGTCAACTTCAATATCACGTGCAGTCCAGTCTGTAATTCCACCTACATACCAGACATCCCCTTTCCGTCGTGCTGTCACAACATACTCTCCCATTTTACCGTCAAGAACGATACTTTCATCCCACACGGTTGGTATTTCAGCAATAAACGCTGTTGATTCCGGTTCACGCATGTAGTTGCTCGGAGTATCACACAACATATTAAAAGGAGATTCAAATATCATATACAGAGCAAGTTGACGGCAACGCGTTCCCTGACTCATCGGCTCCGAATAACAAGGATAATAATTACCTTTGGAAGCATTTCTCATCGCTCCCTGTGTATAATCCATCGGTCCGGAAACCTGACGAATAAAAGGAAGCATCACATCATACTTTACTTGATCTACCGAAGGAGCACTCCATTTCATCTGCTCCAGCCCATTTACTCCTTCGAAATTGAGCACATTCGGATAAGTACGATTCAAACCAGCCGGTTTATGAGTGCCGTGAAGATCGAGAATCAATTTATATTTAGCACACATTTCAGCAGCACGATAATTGAATGCGGTCATTTCCTGATCATCGCGGTCCATAAAGTCTACTTTAAAGCCCTTTACTCCCATTTCAGCATAATGACGGCAAACATTTTCCATATCCCGCTCGAACGCATAATAACCGGCCCAAAGAATAATACCCACATTTTTGGACGCCGCGTAATCCACTAATTCTTTCAAATCGATCTCCTTTACGACCTGCATCAAATCCGCCTGCAAATTCACTGCCCATCCCTCATCAAGTATCACATACTCAATTCCGTTTGCAGAAGCAAAGTCTATATATGCTTTATAAGTCGGATTATTTACTCCGGTAACAAAATCAACGCCATCCAGATTCCAGTCATTCCACCAGTCCCATGCCACCTTTCCCGGTTTAACCCACGAAAGATCACTCAGGCGGGAAGGGGCACCCAGCAGGTAACTAAGATTGGTTGCGGCGAGATCTTTATCGGTTGTCGTAACCACAGCTATACGCCAGGGGAAGTTTCTTGGCTGGTCCACTTTTGCAATGTAGTCTTCATGCTCCTTTACCAACATCTGAAGCTGATTGTGTCCACCCTGCACCGTACGTTTCGGATAAGGAGCGTGTTTACTGCTCAAACAGTTTCCACCTTTCTCGGCAGAAAGATAAAGTCCCGGATAATTCTCCAGATCAGACTCCGTGATACAAATCTTCACCCCTTCGCCTGCATCCACCACCAACGGCAAAAACATCAGGCGTTGTTTATTCAGTTTCGACAGTTTGTCCGTTGTATACGTATTTTCGAAAGAATTAAAAAACTGTGAGTTATAATCACCATCTTTGCCGCTTCTTACATAAGGCACGGAGGCAACCATATCCGACGGGAAACAATAATCGGATACTTCATCTATAACGTGGAAAGGCTTTTTACCTCGATTGACAAACCGGTAGGCAATACCATCATTGTATGCACGAAACTCTACATTCCAGTCTTTTTTGAAACGCAATGTCAGTTCGTTATAATGATCTCTCAATTCGTTGGCACGGTAGAAAGGAGAAGGTATCATCTCGTCCACACTCTTTCTGGAGGTTCCGGATAATTTCGCTTTTTCTCCCCAGACATTCCCGTTATCCAATGTCATGGATATGGGAGAAGGAGCAAGAATCTGCCTGTTGTTGCAAGTTATATCATAAGTCAGCCGGTCACCTATGCTAATCGTCGTTTTCAGATTTCCATCGGGTGAGACCAGGGTAAACTGCTTTTGAGCTTGCAGTGAAAGCGTACACAATACGCATAATAACAATAGAATTGTAAGTTTCTTCATGGTTGTAACTATATATTAGATTTCAAAATAATTATTCCGCACTAAAGCGCTTCGTTTGTACATCACGACTATTCGTACCGATCATCACGTCAAACTCACCCGGTTCGTAAATATATTGCAATCCGGAGTTATAGAATTTCAGATCATCCTCCGTAATCACAAATTTCACTTCGCGGCTCTCTCCATTCTTCAGGAAGATACGTTCGAAACCTTTCAGTTCCTTCACCGGACGCGCGACCTCTGCATAAATGTCACGCAAATAGATTTGTACTGTTTCATAGCCGTCACAATCTCCTCGGTTGGTTACGGTAACGGAAGCTGTCAGAGTCCCGTTTTTGGGCAAGGTTTCCGAACTGAGTTGCAGGTCACCATATACAAAATCGGTATAGCTCAAACCGTAGCCGAAAGGATAAAGAGGTTCGTTACTCTCATCCAGATAATTGCTGGCATATCGGTTGAAAACACGATCGTCCGGGTCCGGGCGTCCCGTATTCAGATGATTGTAAAACAGAGGAAGTTGTCCCACCGAACGAGGGAACGTAGTGGTCAACTTACCACTCGGAACGACTTTACCAAACAAAACATCGGCAACGGCATCTCCTGTCTCACTGCCTCCGAACCATACATTCAGAATAGCAGGAACATGTTCATTCTCCCAGTTCAACACCAAAGGACGACCGGTAAACAGAAGCAGCACCACAGGCTTGCCTGTTTTCACCAGTGCTTTCAACAAGTCCTGCTGAGCATCGGGAATCTCCAGATTAGTGCGGGAAGAGGACTCCCCACTCATTTCGGCACATTCGCCCACAGCAGCCACAATCACATCTGCACGGGCAGCCGTACGCAATGCTTCGGCCAACAATTGCTGATCGTTGCCACGTTCCAACGGACGGATGCCGACAGCTCCTTTTTCCATTTCCTCATCATAATACACATTGCTGCCTTTGGCATAAAGAATTTCTGCCTTGTCTCCTGCAGCCGACCGGATTCCTTCCAGCAATGTGCCATGTCCGGACGGAGTGCAAGTCATGCTCCACATACCACACATATTATTACGTGCATCTGCCATCGGACCTATTAAAGCTATTTTTCCTTTTTCCTCCAGTGGAAGAAGATTCTTTTCATTTTTCAGAAGGACAAACGTCTTTGCAGCAATCTCACGTGCAGCAGCACGATGATCAGCCGTATAAAGTTCTTTTTCTACACGCAGTGTATCGCAATATTTATACGGATCGGCAAATAAGCCCAGCTTATACTTGGCTTCCAACACACGGCGGCAAGCTGTATTAATTTGTGCTTCAGTGACTTTTCCTTCTTTTAGTGATTCTTCCAATGTATTCAGAAAGCCGCAGGAAACCATGTCCATATCCGTTCCCGCCTGCAAAGCGCGGACAGAAGCTTCCTCCAAAGGAGCTACCCCATGAACGGCCATTTCAGCAATGGAATTGTAGTCTGTAACCAAAAGTCCCTGAAATCCCCATTCGTCACGAAGTACATCTGTCAGCAACCATTTATTTGCCGTAGCCGGAATACCATCTACTATATTAAAAGAACTCATCACACTACCAGCACCTGCCTCAACAGCAGCCCGGTAAGGAGCAAAATATTCATTATACATACGCAGATAGCTCATATCGACCGTATTATAATCTTTACCGGCTTCTGAAGCTCCATAAAGGGCGAAATGTTTCACACACGAAAGAATTTCATCTCTTCCCTGCATATTATTCCCTTGATAACCACGCACATAAGCCTTTGCCAACAGTGACCCCAGATAAGGGTCCTCACCGCTTCCTTCGGCAATACGTCCCCAACGAGCATCCCGGCAGATATCTACCATCGGGCTGAATGTCCAGCAAATGCCATCCGCACTGGCTTCAATAGCAGAAATTCGCGCCATCTGCTGAACAGCCAACGTGTCCCAACTGCATGAGAGTGCCAACGGTATCGGAAAAATCGTTTCATAACCATGTATGACGTCCGCTCCGACTATCAAAGGAATCTTCAACCGGGTTTCTTCTACAGCCAGCCGTTGCAGGTCGTAAATCTTTTTAACCCCTTTCACATTGAAGAAGCCACCTATTTCCTCTTTGCGAATCATATCGCCAAGCTCGGTATTCATCACAGAGCCTGTCACCAAATCGCCACCGGAAGGAAGGTTCAACTGTCCCAACTTCTCACGAATAGTCATTTTACCCATCAGATCCGTTATAAAACGATCCATTTCCGCATCTTTTCCTCCACCGGACTCCGAACAGGAAAAGAATGTTATGCCACAAAGGGCACCCAACACCAGACTTCTTATTTTCATAAGCTCTTCAAATTATTTATTTACTTTTCTGACTTAACCTTCTGTATAATAATGACTGTACCTGTCAGCAGCATCTATTTCGCCAAAGTTAACACTTCCTTCTAAATAATGAGACATATATTCACAAAATAGATTATTTATCTCTGCCAACTGATTCTATACTATAGACGGTTCAGAAAGAAAAAGCCACATTAATTCAGAGCTACAAATTTTCCATCTTTAATATAAATTGGTGTTATCACCGGATGTTCCGTTTGTGAATTCGGTGCATGGTAAGAAATCATCAACCTGCCTTTCAGGTCTTTGAACACCATCGCGTGTCCGCCATCATCGCTATTTAATGTTTCGGGTTCCTGTACCCAAGGTCCCAGAATGTCACCGGACGCTGATATCGCCTGTCCGATAGCATATTTTCCATCTTGCTTCCGGAAACTGGACCACAACATAATTAGTTTGCCGTCATCCAGGCGATGAATAAAAGGAGCATCCGTAACATAGCCCGTCACTCCGGAACTTGTAATAGTACCTGCCCAGGGAGCTTCTGAAGCTTTGAACAACAAATGCGGATCACCTTCGGTCGTCTTCAGATCTTTCGCCAGCCGTTGAGCATAAATTTCACCATCTACAGCCTCCAGCCACTCACGGCAGAACAGCAACCAGGGATTTCCTTCTTTATCGATATACAAAGAGCCATCCAGACACATCCAGTCGGAAGGAGTGATCGCTTTATTTACAAGCGGTGTAAATGGCCCCTTCGGGCTATCGGAAACCAAAATAGAAGTACCCCGCTTCACTCCTGTATTGCTGAAAGTGGTAAATAAATAATAGCGTCCTCCATATTCATACACATCTGGTGCCCAGAAATCCTGTTGTCCCCAAAAGTCACTTTTCGCTATAAAAGAATAGCCTTCATCTTTCCACGTTGACAAGTCTTTACTTTTATATACCCTGATTTTCAAGTTATTATTAAAATGAAGGTAATACATCGAAGTTTGCTTGTCGACCAGAATAAACGGGTCTCTCAAACGCAGACTCGATATAGGAATAGTGAAACTTTCTTCCTCCGCTTCACCCGGACCGGCAGAGGAAGTCTCCCCATCATCATTACTACAACTGACAATACATGCTCCCATCAACAGCAAGAGCGAAAGAATAGAATGCTTTAATTTTTTCATATCTCAATGATTAGTTAGTAAAATTCTTATTTACAATCCCATACCGGATAAACCGGGAGCTGAAGCCTGTATGCTTCATCGCTTTGCAGAAAAGCTACCTGCTACAACTCCCTATCTACTTACCTATTGAATACTGATAAATAAATTCATAATCAATAATGAGGATTCTGCTCAATATGAGAATTTTCAATAATGACCGAAGTAGGTATCGGGAACAGGAGATTCTTCTCTGAGAAATTACTGCTGTATTGCTTACCGGTTTCTACGTATTTCCCCATTCGAATCAAGTCTTCCCTCCGTTTTCCTTCATACCAGAATTCCCAGCCTCTCTCTTTCAGGATCCAGTCTCGCAATGACTCCTTATCCGGAAAATCGGACAATTGCTTCATTACATCCTCTCCTCCTTCAGCAGCCTGTTCCATCGCTGTAAACTCTATTTCATCAATCCAAAGATCATAGCCGCTTCCTGAATTTCCCAAGGCAAGGAACAGGGCACAGTTTTTATCTTCCGTAGCCTTGCCTGTCTGCGTTGAGAATTCCTTAACTTCGCCAGCCTTCAAAGATATAGTTTCCATATGGCTCAATGGTCCTTCAATACGAATTTCAAACTGAACGTCTTTCGAGGCTTTCAGCTTCATCTTTATCGAATACTTGCGTCCTTTTGCCACCAAAGGCTCTGTCCGCATTTGCAAAGTCCAGAATTCCGTACCAGAAGATTCCACCTCCACATGCAAGCAATTTCCATTGTTCAACGTGTTGTTTTTATCCACATTATACTTCCAGGCAGATCCACCGGCCTGATCATAATTATTCATTGAGAATATACCTATTACATCATCGGCAAATTCCCCGTCAAAACTCTCTTTGAAAACGGGAGTCGCAGGCAGAGAAGTGCCGAAACCAAATGCACGTTTCCGGATATCATTAATCAAGTTAACGCTCTCCTGATTAGGGCCATTCAGTTCATTCAATGCTTCTGCCTTAAACAACAACACTTCCGCATACCGATCGAGCACTTTGTCATTGCCTGCCCAAGTACCGGTGGCTTCAGGATCAATCCCATATTTCAAAGGCAGAGCTCCTACATCACCGCTTGCCCTCAAATCAATGGTAGCACCGGATTTTGAAGTATATTCGGCTTGTGCCAGAGCTCTTCTGCGATCGTTTTCATCAAATGTATCATAGAACTCCCATGGCATCCGGTGTCCGGACCATCCTTCCACAATGTTTCCATGAGGTGAAGCATAGTCTCCCGGCAAGATATTGGCATAAGTATGATTACCATAATCGGCAAGCGGTTCCGCCCTCACGACAAACATCAATTCCTTATTGCCTTCATTCTGGGCAGAAAATATGCTTGCATAATCCTTTTCCAGTTCATAATAATTCAAACCGATTATTTCATTGGCTGTTTCCAAAGCATTCTGCCACAGTTTTTCGTGCATGTAATATTTCAGCAAATAATGAAGTGCAGCTCCTTTTGTGATACGTCCGTATTCAGCTTGTTCTATCGGAAGCGCGTCGGCGGCAGCCCGTAGTTCTGTTGTTATAAAAGTCCCGACTTCCTCTGCCGTCGGTCTATAAGGTTTATAATCCGGGTCCGGATTAATCGCCTGGTCGGCTTCCAGAATCATCGGCATAGGACCATAAAGCCTATATAAATCGAACATAAAAAATGCTCTGAGTGCCCGCACTTCCGCAATATACAAGTCTTTCACCGATTGTGTCACCGGAGACTCCTCCATCTTCGCTATTGTATAAGTACAACGGGTGATATTAGGTGCCGTCCAATTATAGAATCCTTTCACCATCTGATCGGCATCCGTCCACGTGCCATTCAGAAAAGCAACCCACGACCATTTGGTAGTCCATTCTTCTGTTGAAACTTCGTCCATGACAAAAGAACTTCCATCGCAGAATAAATAAGGTCCCCAGCCTTTTTGGCGCAATTCATAATAAAGAGCAACAGTGGCAGCCGAAAGATCGGCAGGAGTACTAAACGCATTTCCAGTATCTACTACTCCGTACAAGTGAGGTTCCAAATTACCCTCACAGGCTGCAAACTGAATGCTTATAAATAGTAATATTAGTTTTTTGACAAATTTCTTCATGACATTCCAGTTTAAAATTTCACATCAAGCCCAAATGAAAAAGTTTTTTGTTGAGGATACGCCGCCCGATCGTTTTCGACTTCCGGATCAAGTCCTTTATATCCGGTAAACGTCAGCAGGTTCTGACCGGAAAAGTAAAATCTTACTTTCAACTTATTTGCTTTAAACAGTCTGCTCAAATCATACCCTAACGTCACGTTCTTCAGACGCAAATATGTATTCTTTTCCCAGTTTGGAGCACCGTAACTATCATAGCTGTTCACCTCTCCACTAGGCATAGCAGACCCCATGTTATCGGAAGTCCAGCGATTTTTTATATCCGCCAGAAAGTTATTATTGTCTTTCAGGCGTTGAATGCCATTTCCACCATACACCCCATGTTCTACCTGGGTATAAGGATATGAATATCCGCCCACTGAAGCATAAAGATAGATATTCAAATCAAAGCCCTTATATCGGAAATCATTCGAAAACCCCATCGTAAACTTCGGTGCCCGTGTACCCAGATATACCACGTCTGCCTGATCTATTTTACCATCAGGCTTTCCTGTCAGATTCCCTTCCTCGTCGAGTCCGTTCACATCTTTATATTTGCGTTGTCCCGGCAACAGGTCCGGCATGGCAGGAGTATCTTCACCTGCCTGCTTTATACCGTCCGGAATCAATGTATAGATGGCACTCACCGGATCGTCTTCTTTCACATAAGGAGCCAGAATTACTTTCGGATCACGTTCTTTCCATCTGTCTCGATAGGAAGTGTACGTCAAAGTCGATTCCCAATGCAACGGACCTTCCAGATTCACCGTATTCAATGTCAACTCAAAACCGGTACTTCTTGTTTTTCCAATATTGGACCATATACCGGTAGTGACAGCTGTATGCGGCAATGAACGCCAGCTCAGCAAGTCTTTCACTTCCTTAAAGAAAATATCGGCACTACCATTGATACGATTCCGGAAAAAGCCGAAATCCAGTCCGAAGTTAACTTCTGTGGTGGTTTCCCATTTCAAGTCAGGATTACCGAACTTTCCAAGGTTTACCCCGCGCTTTTCGACATCGCCCAGATAGTAATTTCTTCCTTCGAAGGAAAAATACTCGGAAGCGGCATCGTTAGGTAGATTCTCGTTACCTACCTGTCCCATGCTGACACGCAATTTAGCATCGGAAAGCCAGCTTACATCTTTCAGAAAATCTTCCTGATTTATTCTCCACGCAAATGCTCCCGAAGGAAAAAAGGCATAACGATTGTTCTTGCCGAAACGGTCGCTGCCATCAATGCGAGCTGTAAAAGTGAACAAATACTTGTCCTTGAAAGAATATTGAGCACGACCGAAATAAGAAGCCAGCACGTGTTTATTCTTGTAAGAACTGACAACCGGACGCGTTTCACCTGCCTGTAGTTTATAATACATCAGTGCATCAGACATAAATCCCATAGCACGTGCATACGCTCCGTCATCATTCTGCACCTGATAGGAATATCCCAGCAAGGCAAGAAGTTTATGCTTCTCTTTGAAAGTCTTCTGAAAGTTGAAAACCATATCTGCCACATAATCTTCGCGGTTGGCGGAATTGATATTCGCGTCTCCATTCACACTACTTCCATATTTTGTAGTCATCGGATAATAACTATGCCGCACTCCGTCGCGAATATCCGCCCCGGCAGACAGTTTCAGCCAGAACACATCTTTTATAAAATAAAAATTCGTAAATGCTGTTGCCAGAAAGCGCTTGGTCTTTGTCTCATCCTCAATGTCCAGATAGGACAAAGGATGATTGAGTAATGCCTGTTTAGGGTCTTCAATCCATTTGCCGGTTGTAGGGTCTCTTTCTGCCTTCACTGTCGGGCTATAACTTAAGGCCGATTCAATAATACCTGCCGTACTGTCATATCCTCCCCCTAATGTCGCATTTTGATCGACTACATAAGAGGCTGTTGCAGAGATACCATAATCCCACCATTTAGTTATTTTATGATCCAGGTTATAGCGAAAACTGTAACGCTTGTAACCGGATGTTTTCACAACCCCTTTCTGGTCGAAGTAGTTCAAAGAAATCAATGATTTCATTTTCTCATTACCATAAGTGACTGTCAGGTTATGTTGCTGGATAAGCCCGGTACGGGTAATCATATCATACCAGTTCGTCCCCTTACCTGCTTTTGCTATTTCTTCATCTGTGTACACAGGTACATAAGGACTGACAGCACTCGGATCAGTATTTCCATAAGGATACACAAGGTTCTGCATTAAATACTGCTCTTTATAGTAACTGTTCTGAGTTGCCATCAACTCTCCTGCCGTCAACAATTCGGGACGTTTATTTATTGTCTGAAAAGACGTATTCATGTTATACTCAACTTTCGTATCCTGAGTACCTCTTTTTGTCGTAATCAATACAACTCCATTAGCACCCCGCGCACCATAAATGGCAGTTGCCGAAGCATCCTTCAAGATTTCAATGGATTCGATATCGTTAGGATTAATACTGCTCAAAGGACTGTTATTTCCGGCTGTCCACTGATTGCCGCTTCCCGGATTGACCCCTGCATTCACTATGGGAAATCCATCGACAACATACAACGGATCGTTGCCGGCACCGGTGGAAGCCGCACCACGAATTAATACTTCCAGACCACCACCAGGCTGTGCACTTCCTTGTTTTACAGTAAGTCCTGCCGCACGCCCCATCAACATTTCCGAGAAGTTAGGTGAAGCTGTTTTATTGAGTTTCTCCGACTTTACAGAAACAATCGATGCATTCAGATCGCTCTTTTTCATAGTACCGTATCCCACTACTACCACTTCATCCAGCAGTTCCTGCTTTTCATACAAAACAATGGATAAATCGGTTTGATTTCCAACCTTCACCTCCAAAGGCTGATAGCCGATATAAGATAGTTCCAATACTGCTCCCGGCGATACTTCCAACGTAAACTTCGCATTCACATCTGATACAGTTCCGTTATTCGTCCCTTTTTCTTTTATAGTAACACCAATAATAGGCTCACCGTTCACATCGTTCACTGTCCCTGTTATCTTACGTTTTTTACCGTCTTTTGAAGTATTCTGTTTAGCTTGTCTTTTCTGAACAATTATATTCTTCCCTTTTACTTCATAAACAACGTCCTGTTCGTACAAAATCTGATCAATAGCTTCATTCAGTTCTTTCGCCTTTACGGTTATAATCTTCTTTGTATCCAGATCTCCGACTTTATAAACAAAAGAATATCCGCTCTTATTCTTCAATTGGGTCATTGCTTCTTTCACTGAAACGTTATCCATTTTCAATGAAACAGCCTGGGCCAGTATTGCTACATTAAGGCAAAACAGAGCCATGACCATTAATATGGCCTTCTTCCTGTAATTCATAAAATAAACAAATTATTAATTAAAACTTGAATAACTCGTTTTAAAAGAGATGTATTTTGCTAACTTTGCATATTCTCTTTTGAAAACATATTCACACTAGATGTTTGTTGAAAGAAGAGACTTAAAGGAGCCGGGAGATGTCCGAAATCTTCCGGTTTTTTAGTTGTCTCTCCTTATTAGTCAGCTAAAGATCATTCTGTATTTTTCTCTTTATTCATATTGCTCATTTTTTAAGGTTAAACAATCATAGCATCATAATCTCTGGTAACCGGTTAATAGATAGTTATATTGCGTTCTTCAATCTTATATTGCATTTTTTCCGTAGACGCCAATGCTTCCAGCACTTCCTGAATACTTTGTTCGCGGCGGACGAAATTACCATAAAAACGGAATGTCTTTAAAGAATCATTGGCTATGTGAATCTTCACATTATAGCTACGTTCCAGTTTCTTTGCGATATCCGGCAAAAGTTCTTCATCAAAAAACAAGTAACCGTCAGTCCACTGAGAGGCATTGGATGCAGTAACCGATTCTACTTTCAAAAGTCCGTTCGCCTTATTCAGCACCGCCCTCTCGTCAGGAGCAAGAACTGCTTCTTTTTCCTTCCTTAACAAATTATTTAATTCGACTTTACCCTCTAACAAGGAAACGATTACTTCATGATCTTCCGGATAATCACGGAAATTGAATTTTGTTCCCAGCACCTGCAATTGCAAATCTTTTGTCTTTACGAAAAAAGGAACCTTTTCATTCCGCTTTACCTCGAAATACCCCTCACCTTCCAATTCCACTTTCCGGTTGTCAACCCCGAAACCTTGCGAATAAGTCATTCGTGAACCGGCGTTCAACCAGACCAGTGTACCATCCGGCAAATAAAGTTTGGTTTTCGATCCCAAAGGGGCCTCTACTGAAATATCCGCAAAGGTATCTTTCACATTGACTTCTCCTTGCCAGTAAGAAATACATCCCACAGCTATCATGATTGCAACCACTGCTGCGTAACGCCATATCGCCGACAAGCTAAAACCTTGACGAGAAGCGCTCTGAGTTTTCTTCCGGCTTTCAACGCGGTTTCTAAAATTCTCAAACGCTTTATCCTTATTATAGACAGATGCAGCTTCACGATTTACAGCAGAAAACCAAATTTCCCGCTGCTGAATAAAATATTGCCGATTCTCAGCCGATGCGGCAATCCACGTTTTCAGTTCGTCTAAAGCGTTCTTATCCAAACCTTCAGTCAGATAACTGGCAATCAGTTCATCAATATGTCTATTTTCTTCTTCCATATTTATGCTTTCTATAAAGGAGACAGTTGCTTTTTAATTGAGGGTAGTCAAAAAATGATTTTTTTTCGCTTTACCTGAAAAAAAGTAGTAATAGAGAGAGCAGGTACTTGCTCAAATCAACATGTAAAGAAGCTAAAGCATTCTTTATATGATATTTAACGGTATTGACAGATATTCCAAGTTCACGGGAAATTTCTTCGTATGATTTTCCTTCAAAACGACTTTTGGCAAAAACCCGACGGCATTCATCCGGCAATTTATCGATCACCTTATATATTTCGTTTTCAAGTTCACGCTCCAGTAAAGTGCCCAACGGATGCGAATCGGATAATATGATTTTATCATCTGTCATCTCATCAGGCATCAGAGCTGAAAATGCAATTTCCCGTTTTTCACGCTCCGAATTAAGATAGTTAATACAACGATTGCGGACAGCTCTCAACAAGTAACTGCGGATAGAAACTGAAATATCCAACGTTTCACGTATTTCCCATAAATGGAAGATAGTATCCCCTACAATGGTTTCGGAAAGAAACTGATCTTTTAGATAACCATTGGCAACATGACAGAGCAGGGCATAATGATGATCATAGAGGTAACGATAAGCATTTTCATTGCCTGCCTTCAGTTGTTCTACTATTAAAGTTTCAGTATTCTCCATTATGTATCAGCCGGATTAATGGCACAAATTTAGAGAATTATTCGAATTTAATGCATATAAAACAAGAAATCCCTCCAAAGAAAAATTTCTTTAGAGGGAGGTTCTTTATACTATTATATATAAGACCTATTTCATCTTATATACGAGTGTACCACCTTTCAGAATGTCTTCATGAGAAATCGTGTTCTTGGTATAAGGTTCACCGTTTAACGTGATGCTATCCACATATTTGTGCTCCTTCGACAGGTTTTCTGCAATTACAGTGAAGGTCTTCCCATCTGCCAGATGCAACACAATCTTCGGTAACTGAGGAGCACCGAACACATAATCACCGCTGACCGGATTTACCGGATAAAAGCCCATCGCACTGAACATATACCATGCAGACATCTGCCCGCAGTCATCGTTTCCACAAAGTCCATCAGGCTTGTTCTTATACTGGGTGTCAAATATTTCACGGATTAGTTCCTGTGTACGTTCCGGACGACCTGCCAAGGCATACAAATAAGTAACATGATGACTTGGCTCATTGCCATGTGCGTATTGTCCGATCAGCCCTGTTACGTCAGCCTGAGTTGTTTCCAGTTTCACTGTAAACAAAGAATCCAACTTGTTCAGGAATGCTTTTTCTCCGCCAAAGAGAGCAATCAAACCCGGAACATCATGTTGCACATGCCAGGTATATTGCCATGCATTTCCTTCCGTATAATCACCACCTGTACTTTCCGCATGTCCTACATCACTGGGATTAAACGGAGATTTCCATACCCCGTCAGCATTACGCGGACGCATAAAGTTAGTTTGCGAATCGAACAAGTTCTTATAATAATCAGCACGTTTCGCAAAGTAAGCGGCATCTTCTTCTTTTCCCATACGACGTGCCATGTCAGCTGCCGCATAATCATCATATACCGATTCCAAGGTTGAAGATACGGACTCTGCCTTTGTCAGGTCTGTCGGGAAATATCCGTACTTCGTATACACTTCCCAATCAGACTTCAGCGGATGAGATACGGTCTGCGTCTTCTTCACCATATTGAAAGCACGTTCAGCATCAAAGCCATGGAAACCTTTGCGGTAAGCCTCGGCAATGACAGATACGCCATGATTGCCAATCATACAGAAGTTTTCTTTTCCCCATAACGCCCAGATTGGCAGGAAGCCTTGCACTTCACCCTGTTCGATTAATGAATTGACAAAACCATCCACACGCTCGGGAACCATTAATGTATAGAATGGATGAGCGGCACGATAGGTATCCCATAAAGAGAATGTTGAGTAGAACGTTCCTGTTCCGGCTTTCACGATCGAATCGGCAGCATTACGATACATACCGTCTACGTCCGAAATCTGGTTAGGCTGAATCAATGCATGATAGAAACAAGTATAGAAATTCGTCTTTTCATCATCAGTACCCTCTACATCAATACGACTCAGATAGCTATTCCATTCGTCATGGGCAGCCAGCTTCACACCGCCAAAGTTCCAGTCGGGAATTTCAGCCTGCAGGTTTTTCTTCGCTCCTTCTACGCTGGTAGTTGAAAGAGCGACCTTCATCATCAGTTCCTCTCCCGGTTTCATATCGAAAGTGGCAATGATCCGTTTGCCTTTCTCTGTTTCTCCCATCGGCAGGTAAAGAGAATCTATAACAGGACGGTTAAACTTCATCACAAAAAAATAGTCCTGATCAACCCATACTGTATTGTTGACGTGTCCTGTCAGTGTCTGGGCATCTTCCCAGTTCACCTCACAACTATTCACTTGCGAGTGATATTGTTCTTCTCTCCAGGCGGGTCCATGCTGCAAATCTATTAATAAGGAAGCCGAATCAGCTTTATGATATGTATAGCGATGAAGAGCCGCATGGATAGAAGCTGTCAGTTCTGCTTTTACCTGAGGGTCAGATAATTCTACTGTATAATATCCCGGAGTAGCAGCTTCCTTGTCTTTCGGGAAGTGGCTGCGGTAAGCATCCCATGCACGGGCACGAGTACCGGTAACCGGCATTACCAGAATATCTCCCAGATCCATACAGCCGGTTCCGTTCAGGTGAGTCTGAGTGAAGCCCCAGATCAAAGAGTCCTGATAAGTATATTCCGAGCAGTATCTCCAGCCGACTGCCCCTGTCACCGGACTGGTCTGTATCATTCCGAAAGGATAACAGGCACCGGGAAACGTATGCCCATTGTCAGCCGCACCAATAAAAGTGTTCACATATTGAGTGTAGTCTTTTGTATCCGTTTTTTCTACCGGATCACAAGATGTGCTTAAAAACACACCCGCCAGAGCAGCGGCCATAAGAGGGATTTTTCTTTTCATGATAAGTATGATGTTAAGTTAATGTCGCATGATGACAGCGACAAAGATAAAAAAAATCCCTCTTATAGTAATGGCATAGTATGTTTATTTAAAGAGGGAGGTCCGAATAATTATATTGATTGACTGTGACAAAACAAAAATTCGCACGACTTATTGAATAAATATCAACTCAATTATTTATCTTTGTTAGCTTAAAAATAAGCTGGCTAAAAAAACAATAGTATAATGAAAGATTTCTTGAAATTTACGCTTGCCACTGTGACCGGTATCATCCTGTCAAGCATCGTATTATTTATTATCGGCATGGTAACGCTGTTCGGCATCGTATCTACTTCGGATACCGAGACAGTAGTGAAAAAGAATTCTGTGATGATGCTCGATCTGAACGGTACATTGGTCGAACGCACTCAGGAGAGTCCGTTAGGCATTTTATCAGAGTTGTTCAGCGACGACTCCAACACATATGGACTGGACGATATTCTTTCTTCCATCAAAAAGGCAAAAGAGAATGAAAATATCAAAGGCATTTATCTGCAAGCAAGCATGCTTGGAACTTCATACGCATCTCTGCAGGAAATCCGCAACGCATTACTCGACTTTAAAGAAAGCGGAAAGTTCATTATTGCCTATGGAGACAGCTATACACAAGGACTGTATTATCTTTCCAGTGTAGCGGATAAGGTATTGCTCAATCCGAAAGGAATGATTGAATGGCGAGGAATAGCTTCTGCTCCTCTGTTCTATAAAGACTTGTTGCAAAAGCTCGGAATAGAAATGCAGATTTTCAAAGTAGGCACTTACAAATCTGCTGTAGAACCGTTTACTTCTACCGAGATGAGCCCTGCCAACCGTGAACAGGTGACCGCTTTCATCCACTCAATCTGGGGACAGGTAACCGAAGGAGTATCCGCTTCCCGCAGTCTTCCGGTCGATTCACTGAACGCTTATGCTGACCGTATGCTGATGTTCTATCCGGCAGAAGAGAGTGTACAATGCGGTTTGGCAGATACATTAATTTACCGCAATGATGTCCGCAATTATCTGAAGCAGTGGGTGGATCTGAAAGAAGATGATCGTCTCCCGGTATTAGGACTGAACGACATGATCAATGTAAAGAAGAATATGCCGAAAGATAAGAGCGGTAACATCGTAGCTGTTTACTATGCATCCGGAGAAATTACTGATTACAGCGGTTCTTCCGCCTCCGAAGAGGGTATTGTAGGTACTAAAGTGATCCGCGACCTGCGCAAACTGAAAGATAACGACGATGTAAAGGCTGTCGTACTCCGCGTCAATTCTCCGGGTGGAAGTGCTTTTGCATCCGAACAAATCTGGCATGCGGTGAAGGAACTGAAAACGAAGAAACCTGTGATTGTTTCCATGGGTGATTATGCTGCATCAGGAGGTTATTATATTTCTTGTGTAGCCGACACCATCGTTGCAGAGCCGACTACATTGACCGGCTCCATCGGAATCTTCGGTATGATACCGAATGCAAAGGAACTATCCGAAAAGATCGGTTTGACCTATGATGTAGTAAAAACAAACAAGTTTGCCGATTTCGGAAATATCATGCGCCCTTTCAACGAGGACGAAAAAACGCTGATGCAAATGATGATTACACAAGGTTATGATACATTTGTCAGTCGTTGTGCTGAAGGACGAAACATGACTAAAGAAGCGATCGAAAAAGTTGCCGAAGGTCGTGTATGGACAGGAGAAGCAGCCAAAGAACTTGGACTGGTGGATGAACTCGGAGGCATTGATACTGCCTTGAAAATTGCTGTAAAGAAAGCTGGAATAGAAGGATATACAGTAGTATCTTATCCAGCCAAACAAGACTTTTTATCTTCCTTGCTTGACACCAAGCCTACCAATTATGTGGAAGCACAAATATTGAAAAGCAAGTTAGGCGAGTATTATCAACAATTCGGCATGCTGAAGAATTTAACAGAGCGTTCCATGATTCAGGCACGCATTCCATTCGAATTAAATATTAAGTAAACCGTACTACATGGACGAACACTTTATCAAGATACATAAGTGGCTTTACCCTGTCTCGTGGATTTACGGGGCAGTGGTAACAGTAAGAAACAAACTCTTTGACTGGGGATTTCTCCGGTCAAAGAGTTTTGACGTTCCTGTCATCTGCATCGGCAATCTGTCTGTAGGCGGAACAGGAAAAACACCGCACACTGAATATCTGATAAAGTTACTTCGCAACAGCTATCATGTGGCTGTATTGAGCCGGGGATATAAAAGGCATAGCCGGGGATATGTGCTCGCAACTTCCCAAAGCACCGCGCGCAGCATCGGTGACGAGCCTTACCAGATGTACACCAAGTTCCCGTCTGTCACGCTGGCAGTCGATGAGAACCGTTGCCATGGCATAGAACAGCTCCTTGCCATCAAAGAACCGTCTGTTGAAGTGGTATTGCTGGATGATGCTTTCCAACACCGGTATGTCAAACCGGGATTAAGCATCCTGCTGACGGATTATCACCGCCTCTTCTGCGACGATACTTTACTTCCGGCAGGTCGTCTACGCGAATCTGTCAACGGTAAAAACCGGGCACAAATCGTTATTGTCACAAAGTGTCCGCAAGATATTAAGCCTATCGACTATAATATTATCACGAAACGACTGAACCTTTATCCCTATCAGCAGTTATATTTCTCATCGTTCCGCTATGGAAATCTGCAGCCGGTATTTCCATCGGTAGCTCCGGAGGTTGCTTCCCCACCTAATGAATTACCTCTGAGTGCTTTGGTGAATACGGATATTTTGCTGGTCACCGGCATTGCATCCCCCGCACGCATGCTCGAAGAGTTGAAAACATATACTGATCAGATTGATCTGTTTTCATTCGAAGATCATCATCATTTCAGTCATCGGGACATGCTACAGATCAAGGAACGATTCAAGAGACTGAAAGGCGAACATAAACTGATTGTCACCACCGAGAAAGATGCGACCCGTCTGATCCATCATCCGGCTTTGAGTGAGGAATTGAAACCGTTTATCTACGCCTTACCCATTGAAATTGAGATATTACAAAATCAACAAGATAAATTTAACCAACACATTATTGGCTATGTTAGAGAAAATACAAGAAACAGCAGCTTTTCTGAAAGGGAAGATGCACACCAGTCCTGAAACAGCCATCATTCTTGGCACCGGACTTGGCAGTTTGGCGGACGAAATCACCGAGAAGTATGAAATAAAGTATTCGGATATTCCTAACTTCCCGGTATCTACTGTCGAAGGTCATAGTGGAAAACTGATATTCGGAAAGTTGGGCAACAAAGACATCATGGCCATGCAAGGCCGTTTCCACTACTACGAAGGTTATTCAATGAAAGAAGTAACTTTCCCTGTGCGTGTGATGCGTGAACTGGGTATCAAAACGCTGTTTGTATCCAATGCCAGTGGCGGAACAAACGAAGCCTTTGAAATTGGCGACCTGATGATTATCACTGATCATATCAACTATTTCCCCGAACACCCTCTTCGTGGCAAGAACATTCCTTATGGTCCCCGCTTCCCGGATATGAGTGAAGCATACGATAAAGAACTGATTCGTAAGGCTGACGAGATCGCCAGAGAAAAAGGCATCAAGGTACAACATGGAATTTATATCGGTACGCAAGGCCCCACTTTTGAAACCCCTGCTGAATATAAACTATTCCACATCCTGGGTGCCGATGCAGTCGGTATGTCTACTGTCCCCGAAGTGATCGTAGCCAACCATTGCGGAATCAAAGTCTTCGGTATCTCCGTCATCACAGACTTGGGAGTAGAAGGAAAAATCGTAGAAGTATCACATGAAGAAGTTCAGAAAGCGGCTGACGCAGCTCAACCTAAAATGACCACTATCATGCGTGAACTTATCAACCGTGCTTAATACTAAACTCTATTTATGAGAACAGAAATAGCGACTCTCGGCGAGTTCGGGCTGATTGACCGCCTCACCGAGGGTATTAAACCAGAAAATGAATCTACCCGATATGGAGTAGGCGATGATGCTGCCGTCCTCTCCTACCCTTCGGAGAAACAAATATTGGTGACAACCGACTTGCTAATGGAAGGTGTACATTTCGACTTGACTTATGTACCTCTGAAACATTTGGGATATAAGTCGGCTGTAGTCAATTTCTCCGATATTTATGCAATGAATGGTACTCCGCGGCAGATTACCGTTTCACTCGCTCTTTCCAAACGCTTCAGCGTAGAAGATATGGAAGAGCTTTACTCAGGTATTCGTCTGGCATGCCAGCAGTATCATGTAGACATTATCGGAGGAGATACTTCTTCTTCTCTTACAGGACTCGCTATCAGCATTACCTGCATTGGAGATGCTGACAAAGACAAAGTGGTCTATCGCAACGGAGCCAAAGAAACAGACTTGATCTGTGTCAGCGGTGACCTGGGTGCTGCATATATGGGACTGCAACTCCTTGAGCGTGAGAAAACTGTCCTGAAAGGTGAAAAGGATATCCAGCCTGATTTCACCGGCAAAGAATATTTATTGGAACGCCAGTTAAAACCGGAAGCTCGTAAAGATATTATCGAAAAGCTGGCGGCTGCCAACATTGTCCCGACATCCATGATGGACATTTCCGATGGCTTATCATCCGAACTAATGCATATCTGCAAACAAAGTAACGCTGGATGTCGTGTCTACGAGGAACATATTCCTATTGACTATCAGACAGCCGTTATGGCAGAAGAATTCAATATGAACCTGACCACTTGTGCTATGAATGGCGGCGAGGACTACGAATTACTTTTCACCGTCCCTATTGCCGATCACGAGAAAGTATCACAAATGGAAGGCATCCGCCTCATCGGACACATCACCAAACCCGAACTTGGCTGTGCATTGATTACTCGCGACGGGCAAGAGTTTGAATTGAAAGCCCAAGGATGGAATCCACTGAAAGAAGATAAGTAGATTTTTTCGGTATATTACAGAAAAATATTTCATTCTATACAACACTGATAATAAGCAAACTAGCTTTTTATCAGTGTTTTTTATTTATAGAACCCTTGCAGAATCCAAAAGTTTAACTACCTTTGCAACCGCAAAAGAGAAACAACTTAGTTGAATTAGCATTATGGTGCCATAGCTCAGTTGGTAGAGCAAAGGACTGAAAATCCTTGTGTCCCCGGTTCGATTCCTGGTGGCACCACTTGAAAATCAGAGAGTTACAATTTAGTAGCTCTCTTTTTTTTATGTCTTTACCCCTTGTTTGAGCGGCAGTTTAAGCGGTTTGTTTAAACCATAGTTTAAACCGTGGCAATTACAGTAAAAGTAGTTTGTTACAAGTCTAAGATACTTAGTAACAACGAATCACCTCTAATGTTGAGAGTGACAAAAGACAGAAAACCCAAATATGTCAGTCTTGGCATATCTGTGAATCCTACACACTGGGACTTCTCTAAGAACCAGCCAAAAACAGAATGTCCCAACCGTGAATACATTGAAATGCTCATAGCGGACAAGATAAAAGAATACTCCGCTAAGATAATCGAACTTAAAGCAACCAATCAGGAGTTTACCTCAACCTCTCTTGTGGAGAAAGTTAGCGTAAAGCATACCAACCGTAAAACGGTGGCAGATGTCTTTCAAGAATATATGACTTCTCTTATAAAGTCTGGTCGTAAAAGCTATGCCTTATCAATCAAGCAACTATACAACTCTCTTTTAGAGTTCAACCACAACCTTGACTTCTATTTCTCTGTAATGGATGTGGCATGGTTGAAACGATATGAGCTGTTTCTAAGAGAAAGGCAATTAGCAGAAAACACGATTGGCATACGGTTTAGGACATTGAGAGCCATTTATAATATAGCAATAGAAGAAGATGCGGTTTCCTCTGATTGCTATCCATTCAAAAAGTTCAAAGTTTCACGGCTTCATCAAGACACTGTAAAACGAGCCTTGACGAAAGTAGATATAGAACGTGTGTTGCAGTTTCAATCGTCCAACCGCTATATGCGTTTTCCCATTGACATATTTGCCTTTACTTATTATTGTGGCGGCATTAACTTTAAAGATATAGCCCATTTGACAAAAGCCAATTTAATGGACGGACGATTAATCTACAAACGACAAAAGACCAAGAAGCTGATTAAAATTCCACTTCAACCACAAGCATTGGCACTTATCAAAAAGTACCATGATGCAGAATCACCCTACCTGTTCCCTATCCTTTCTCCATTGCATATAACAGACGAACAGAAAGCGAACAGAATCCACAAGGTGATTACAAAGGTAAATGACCGTTTAAAGCAAATAGGCAAAACTCTTAATCTGCCTATCACGCTCACAACATACGTTGCAAGGCATAGCCAAGCTACCATAATGAAAAAAGCAGGAGTATCAACGGCTGTGATTCGTGAGATTATGGGGCATAGTTCTGAACGTGTCACCCAAATCTATCTTGATAGTTTTGACAACGAACAGATAAACGAAGCAATGAAAAACTTACTCTAATTATCAACAAATCCCCACTTGCCATAATTGTAAGTGGGATTTTCTTATTATTTTTGTAGGGTAATCAAAAACTATATCGTTATGCCTATAAATCAAGATACCAAAAAATTTCAAGAATCAATAACCCAAGAGCTAAATACTATCAAAGATAGAGTTAGAAATTTGATAGGAAATAAGCATTGGGGTGAAGAAGGACGCTATAAAGAAGTTATATTACGAAATGTATTAAAACGATTTTTACCTCAAAATATATCTATTGGCACAGGGTTTATCCTTAGTGAACAAAAGAATATTAGTAAACAAATGGATATTATTATTTACGATAATACATATCCTATATTTTTTCAAGAGGGCGACTTCATCATAACTCCAGAGCATAATGTTAAAGGTATTATTGAAGTAAAATCCAAAATCACAAATAGTGATATTAAAACCATTCTAAATAAGTTTACTCTATCTATTAATGAAATTTTTAAGAAAAAACAATTAGACACACTTTTTTTAGGCATATTCTCTTATGAAGAAGAGGTTACTATAGAGTCATTACAAGAAGTTCTAAAATATGATTATAAAATTAATCACATTACATTAGGGACAAATCGTTTTATAAAAAGATGGAGAAATAAAGATAAGCGAAATCTTATAGGAATGGAAAATTTAGAGGATAACCAAAATGATTTTTATAACATTTATAATATAAATAGTTTATCATATTCATACTTTATCTCTAATGCTATAGCTCAAATATGTAGCATTAAAGAAAAGGGAAGTTGGGTCTATTTTCCAATAGAAGGAACAAAAGAGATTTATAAAGAAAATACAGTGCAAATAATCTTACAAGCTGATTTACAACAAATAAAAGATGATTATTAGATAGAATTTATCCATTTTGCTTTTACATCCTTAAAAAATCAAAAAGATATGGAGTTACCTATAAGATACCTCAATGAAAAAGGACAGCTTGATGATGGCGATACCTCGCAAATGAGATACGTCTATGACATTATGTACGGGGAGGGTGAGCCTTACCATAATGCGGATTGGTCTGTTGTCATTTATCCAAGCGAAGTGAAATTGGTGGATATTCCAACTGCGGCAGAGATATTCACAGAACGATATAACACAGGTCAAATATTGTGTTCCTATAAATATGAGGACTATATAAGAAATAGTGAGTTACAAGACACTATAAACGGATTGGGTCTTGATACAGACGCATTTTGGCTTTTGGTGATGTTCTGTTTTGATTATGCTTGCAGTATATGTTTTGACAGTTCTACTATTGCCCCTACACGTGGAGAAAACATAGAAAGTCTTATTTGCCTATTACCTATTGATAATGATTCAAAAACCAAGCTGACACTGAAAACAAGCAAAGGTAAATCAGAAATTACAAGTCATAAGACAATATCTCTTATCTTAGAGTGGATAAAAAGAGGTTATGAGCAAGACAAAGATTCTATTGGCATAAACACAATAGATATAAATAATGCGTCTGAACTATTCCAATCAAAAGAAGAATCTGATTCTGTACTTATATGGTACTTCGTACACCTACTAAAATACTTTTTTGACTTGAAGCCCCAATTTAAAGGCAAACGAAAGAAAGGAGAAACCGTATCACTCAACAAGAGCCTACTCATATCCAAGTTAGTCTATTTATACGCAACTTTCTAAAAATTCAAATTTCTTAGATGATACTGATACACTTAAAAGTTTCTTTAAGCAGTATAAGAATAAAGATATAAAAGGACTTTCTAATATATATCCAACTCCTTGATATAATACAATTTACATCATAACAAGAGCCTTGTTTCTCAAATATGAGAAGCAGGGCTTTTCTCTTTTATACCCTACCAATTTAAAGGGGTATAAATTTGCTGCATTTTTTTACCCCATAGATACATTTTCATACCACCGTACCTTTGCAACGTAATCAAAAACAAGTGCGCACAGGTTTACGATTGCAAGACGATATAATTATTTATTAATTAAACTATAAATATATGAATTACTATATTAATCAAAAAGAGGCAGAAGAGAAGCATATTTGCTCAATCTGCGGTAAAGAATATGTCGGTTATGGAAACAACGTACAACCTGTTAATGACGGACGTTGCTGTGATGAGTGCAATCTCGATACGGTAGTTCCATACAGAATATATCGTATGAGAGAAGAGGATAGAGAAGACGAATCAATACTCTCTCTTTGCGAATAAACAGGAACTATTCAATATTCTCGTAATCAGAAAGCCGAGTGTACATAGGCTGGATGATTACAAGAAAATAGAATGTATAACCATTTAAAAATTATAGATTATGAATGATATTCAAATAAACAACAGAGAAAGATTAAATATAGTAGAAAACAATCATAATGAAAAGGTTATGAATAAACGACTTAATTTGCTCTTTATAGAGAGCAACCGTCAAAACATTGACAAAGAGAAGGTAAAGGCTTGCTATAACAAAATCAAGAACTTAGGTTATATCGAATCTATGCCGATTGAATATATACCAATGAATGAAGCTATTGAAAAAATTGGTGACAGGAAATTGTTCAAAATGGCTATTGAACGGAACACAGGAAAAGGAGAAGCCACCATCAGCAACTTTAAGATTACATTAGAAGCCGTCAAGCAAGAGGACTATCCCAACTATGACGGAGTTTGCGAGGACGGACAACACAGAGATTTAGCACTCCAATTTCCTGCATTAAATGAAATGCAGCCTACATATACACCTGTACATATTCCTAAAAATATGGATATTGTCAGTTATATAGCTCTGCGAAACAATGGAAAGGTTTGGAACAATGGCGACTTCTACAACTCTGGAATCTCAACGAATGACAAGGAAATGGATTATATACTCTCATTATGCAAGAAGTACAAGGCTGCCTTTATCTTTGCGCTCTACACCTTTGGAACTATCAATCTGACTTCTAAACAAATAAAGTCAATCCAACTGGGTTATAAGAATCCAACAGATTATGGTAAACTACAACTGAATAAGTCCACTCGTGAAATAGGAGATAAGATTCTAAACGCTTTGAGAGAACATAAGTTTTTGTCAGAGGATAGATTTAACAGACGATTCGCACAAGGGCTAAAACAATATTATAATGACATTGAGCAAGATGAGCAAAAAGTCATTGACACAATAAATCTAATAGATAAGGAACAATGGGATAAACACTTTACCCCAAAACAAGGACAGTCAATGGAAGCTAAATCATACATAGAAGCATTTAAGGCTTTGTATGCGGATTTTGACAAATGATATAAATATGGGGCTTGTATGACAGGCAAGCCCTATATCCCTTACTTGAATTATCCAACTTAAAATGCAGTTTTCATCTATTTTTCAAGATGATACAATTTTCAAGGATTGGGTGGTATAAAAAGCAAGGTCATACTATTAACTATATATACTATTAACATAACTAACAGGCTTCCAGCCTTCATAGGCAAAGAAACGAAAAAGCGCATACCGGCATGAAAGTAGTGGACGAAAATAGTTACAGGCTGTTTCCTATAAAATTAGGCAAACTCCTATCTCATAAAGAAGCATACGCTTCTCTCTCTCTTCTTTTTAAGAGTGATTACAATACAGGCGAATCAAACGTATTATTGGAAACTCTATCTAAAGAGGTCGGTTATGATACGGAAACTATTAGTGGCTATCTGCATAAGGCTAAAGAATATGGCTATGTTAATATTACACGAAAATATATCAAGGGAGAGAACGGAGAGCCTAAGACAAAGAACTTTTATAATGTGCAAATTCCCCCTAAAGATTTTATCATGGTCAGCCGTGATTTTATAAATCTGCATTTTGAGAATCTCCCATTAAAGGAAGAAACGGACATCAAAGGTTTTGTCCTCCTTATAAAGTGCATTTGTCTGAATAATTGCAATTTGACTTATTATAGTCTAAAAGAAATGGCTAAACTTCTGAAAATCTCGTATGGAACAATTCAAAAGTACATGAAGAAGTGTATTGAACTAAAACTGATTCAACCTTATAAAAGCAGTTATAGAATCATACTTGACCACTTCGATAAAGGAAATACAGGTTACTTTCCAAAAGGAACACAGCCACTTTATAAGGAGATTTATAATATAATAGATTTATTCTGTCAGACTAAAGGCATAGAAACTCCTCCTTATAATGCCCAACTTATAGGGCAGATTGCCGTTAAATATCCATATACACGACAAGAATTGAAACAAATAAACGACATAGAACTTATAAAGAAATGCTCTATCAAGTATCAATTAGCCCAACGCTTGCCTAATGTTGATGAGCCTATAAATAGTTTGAACTATTTTGTGAAAGTGCTGACAAACAAAGACTTTAAAATACCACCTAAGAAAGAACCATTAAGGTTAGTAATGTGAACCATATAAAGATAGCTTCGGCTATCTTTTTTATTGGATATAAATCAAGTACATATAAACAATCCTACATTTTAAAAATCAGTTTCTTTTAAAGATAAGCCCAGTCTAATACAAGTTATATAGCCAAATGCAATTTGGGTACAAAACTTAGTCCACATGAGATTACAAATAGCAGCCCTTTAAAACAGCCAAACGAAGAAAATTATAAATAAGCACACAAGCAGCTATATATCTATACATTAGAAATATCCCCCTCCACCTGTCCTGTTATCCTGTTTTTTAAATTGGAGAGAGCTACAAACACCCGGAAGTTGAATAAAAGGGAAAATGCCATCATTTCGATAATACTGCAAAGTTCTACGGCTGATTTTGAGGATAGAACAAAGTTCTTCACTTGTCAGATACCGTTCACCCTCAAACATGGGCTTATTATTCTTCAATCCATATTCTATATAAGGTAAAACCCTATCTAACGATTGCAATAATTCTTGGCTATCCTCATCCGTATATAAATCCATAAGCAATTATTCTTTAGTGGTTACTTTTATTCTACCTGAATCCAATAATTTTTGTACTTCGGAAACCTTATAATATACTTTCTTGCCAATGGTCGAAAAAGAAAGTTTGCCACTCTCACGTAAAGACTGTAATGTTCGCAAAGGAATATTTAAGGAAGCTGCCAATGTCTTGCCCTCTATCCATTCTTTCTCAATACACATATTAGAGGGAGATAAAGAAGTATTATCTGCCAATAATATAATCTGTTCCAACTTCTTTCTAAAAGAATCGAAGGAAACTCTTTCTATTGTTACTATATCCATATATAAATTACTTTTTAAAATTCATTATCTCATTTTTTTTAAGTAAGTTTTCCAGCACTCAATATGAAGCATTGACAAAGGTAAGTTCCGTATTTAGCCTGTTCAAGTCCAAGCCTTCGGTTTAGATAAAAATCTTCCTCTCATTGCATTCGAGCGTATTTTTATCTAAAGACTTGCACAGACTAAATACTTCACTGGAAAAGTCAATGATTCAAATTAAATTCCGAAAAATAATGTTTTCGAAGGTAGCAGATTAGGTTATTCCTTCCAGCTTTCAAAGTAGTGCTTTTGCAGTAAATTGTCAATATCACTTTGCCGATAGATAATTTTTCCTTTTATCTGGATGAAGGGGATTAATCCCGAATCTCGCCACTCTTGTAGAGTTCTCAAACTGACATTCAGTTTTTTAGAAATCTCATGATTGGAAAGAAAACGTTCTCCGTTCAGGTGGGGTTTATAGTGCTTTACGATAGATTCAATGCCGTTCAGCATTGAGTCAAGCAAAGAAATAAACTCTTTGACTTGCGGTGTATCTTTATTGATTAATTCCATGATTGAAAGATTGTTTTATTGAAATATTGATTTCAAGATTGCTGGATGGCTAATCAGTTGAATGATTAGCTGGTTGATTGATTAGCTACGCAGATAGTCACCTAACAATGAAAGGTTAAGCACATCTTGCACTGAATCATAATCTATGTAAATCCGTTTAGGAACAGGAGCGATAAAATACAGGCTACCTTCTTTCTGTATTTCATAAGTGGCAGGTGAAGCCTGTTTGGTGGTTTCCGATACATAGATAATAGAGAGAAGATAATCTTTGTCGTTCCGGTAAATGATAATCGTAGGATTCAGATTAACGCTTTCCCATGCCCCAATAATGGAAAACAGGTTGAAGGACGGATAATCTTCTTTAGTTCTTTTCATAAGGCATGACTTGTTTAGGTGATTGATTTTGTATTTCACTGTCCGCAATAATTCTTTCAATATCGGAAGACTTATAATAAATCTTGTTCCCTATTTGAGAATAAGCCAGTCGTCCACTGCTTAGGTAATATTGCAAAGTTCGCTTACTAAAGCCTAGCAACAGGCACACTTCCTGACTATCCAGCCAGTTTTCTACTTTTTGAGTATGAGTATTGCACAAACTCTCTATTCGTTTGGCAAACTCCGTGAATTTCTCGCAGACATACGAAAAGGTTCTCTTTTCAATGGTTACTACTTCCATACTTTTAATTTTAATGGCTTATAAAAACGTGTTGATTCTATTTTCATCAGCAAATGAAAGAAGAATCAAGAGACGTTTTCTAAACTGTCTAAGGATGGCATAGTAAGTGCAGCATTGGCTTGATAGCAAAAAACTTTCTACCACTGCAAATTTACCAAGCAGATTATTTGCATGTTTCCGACAAGTAACATATATTTGTTCCCAAATAGTAACAATGCGTAGAATGAAAGGAAAAAGCATAACAGGAGAAAGAGATCGGGAAGCTACCGAAAAGCGGTTGCTAGATACTATCGGTAAAATGATTGCCGAAGATGGCTTCGAGAAAATCGGCATTAACGCTATAGCTACCCAATCTGGTGTTTCAAAGATATTGATATACCGTTATTTCGGTTCGGTAGAGGGACTTATGACTGCTTACATACGGCAACATGATTTTTGGATCAATTTCCCTCTTGAATATCCCAGCCGTGAAAAACTACCTGCATTCGTGAAAAGTATGTTTCAAGGACAGATTGAGCAATTAAGGAATAATCCTACTTTGAAAAGGCTTTATCGCTGGGAATTATCTTGTAATAATGATATGATTGTAAAGCTAAGAGAGCAACGGGAAAAAGTAGGAATAGACCTTGTAAAGAAAGTAAGCGAACTAACAGGACATCCCCAAAAGGAAATTGCAGCAATAGCCTCTATGCTGACAGCATCAATTACTTATTTGGTAATGCTGGAAGATTTTTGTCCGGTTTACAATGGCATTCCTCTGAATGAGAATTCAGGATGGGAACAGATAAACGAAGGAATTGAAATATTAATAAATAAGGTATTTCAAGATGAAAACTGATTTCATACAAATAGCCAGTTATGCTTCCAAAGCTCCTTCGGGACATAACACACAACCTTGGAAGTTTCATATTACGGACAGTACTATTACGGTTCTCCCCAACTTAGATGTAGCGTTACCTGTCGTTGATAGAAACAATCGTGAGTTATTTATTAGCTTAGGCTGTGCTGTTGAAAACATATGCATCGCTGCCAGCTATTTTGGTTACACTACCCACATAATAGAATGTAGTATAGAAGCGATTATTCTTGAATTAACGAAAAATGATCTCACAATTGAAGATTCCCTATTCCATCAAATTGAGAAACGACAGACAAACCGCAATATCTATAATGGCAATAAAATATCAGATGGAATTCTGCAACAACTTCAATCCATTCCAAAAGAAAATGGTATTCAATTCTACTTTACTGAAATAAATACGCCATTTGCAAATACAATAACCGGGTACATAATGAAAGGGAATGAAATTCAAATGGCTGATATTGCTTTCAAGAATGAATTGCTTTCGTGGATGAGGTTTAATAAAAAACAAGTTGAGGCTACACATAACGGGCTAAGTTATTTGGTTTTCGGAAATCCACCACTTCCTAGAATATTAGCACGTCCCATAGTTAGCTTATTCTTAAAACCTAATGCGCAAAACAAATCGGATAGAAAGAAAATAGATTCTTCCTCGCATTTTGTTGTATGCACCACACAACGAGATACAATCGAAGAGTGGATTAACTTGGGGCGAACACTCCAACGCTTTCTGTTAAAAGTAACTGAGATCGGGATTTCTTATGCTTTTTTGAATCAGCCGTGCGAAGTTGCGGCATTAGCTTTTGACTTACGAGAGAAATTACCTGTCAATAAGGAACACCCAACATTAATAATGAGAATTGGTTATGCAAAGCAAATCCCTTATTCTCCCCGTAAAAAGATTGAAACATTACTAGTCTAATATTTTTTTGCTTACTATGTTCCCGATTAGTAACAATAGTAAAATAACAATTTAATAAAACGAATATGAATAAAATGGGATTGACATTGATTTATTTATGGCTTGTCAGCCTTTGTTCCTGCCAACAGGAATTGATTGAGTATGAGAAAGGAGATGTAAAGGTATGTATCGAACAGGGTGAACAATGGCTGCATGACTTTCCTTTGTTCTTAGGTATCAACAAAAATAACCCACCTCAAATTGCTGTCTGGTTGGAAGATACACAAGGGAATTATCTTTCAACGGTCTATGTAACTCATAAGATCGCCACTCAATCTTGGCAAGCATCGGGAGGAAACCGACGAAAAGAAGCTCTACCTCATTGGTGTTATTCACGTGGAATAAAATACGATGATGGACTTTATTTGCCCACAAAGAAAGAACCATTAACAGATGGCATATCAGGGGCAACCCCACATGGAAGTTTTAATATCAAATTAAGTCCGACAACAGCACTAAAGAAAATTGTGGTAAAAATAGAGATCAATCACTCTACCGATTTCAATGAAGCCTTTCCCAAATTAGCCAAAGAAGGAGAAACCAACTATTCTGGTGGTAAAGAAGGAAGTGGACAACCAGCGATTGTATATACTGCCAATGTCGATTTATTATCAGGAGAAAAATCATTTGAAGCAAATTTGATCGGGCATAGTAGTCCAGATGGAAGTTCGGGAGAGATTAATGAAGATACATCCGGACTTACAACAGCTTTACACATTGTAAAACGCATAACTGTAACGATCCAATGAAAAAGATTATTCTACTAATTATAGCAAGCTGTACTGTTGCAATGGCGACAGCCCAAAAGAAAGAACACTTCACTTTTGCAACAAGTGTAGGAACAGGGATTGACATGAGCGAGCCAGCAGCTACTCCTTTTTCATTACAGGTTCTGGGGTATTATGCCATCAACAAACGGTTCTCTGTCGGTGTCGGGACAGGATTATCCATTTATGAGAAAGTTCTGATCCCGTTATTTGCCGATGCAAAATTTTTAATCATAAAACCTAGAAAGTTCACTCCTTATATAGAATGTGGCGTTGGATATAGTTTGGCACCGAATAAAAATGCTAATGGAGGTTTTTATCTGAATCCGTCTGCTGGGGTAGAATATTCTATTTGTAAAAGTAAGAAGTTATTCTTAGCTTTAGGATATGAATCCCAGAAACTTGAACGACTGAAAACGCAAAAGCAATCATTGTTTACAGCCGAGTTTGCAGAGAAGCTAAGCCATAATGCTATTTCAATAAAGATTGGATTCATGTTTTAAAGATATACAGAAATCATTCAGCAACATGTAACAGACTTTAGTCTGATTATTAATACTCATTAATTATTAAACACTTCATGCTTATGAATGATTTATCAAAAACGAGGATTATCATCTTATTGACTGATTCCTCACAAAAAGTAACTGACACAGAAATGCAAGACGCTTATGACGAATTTACCAGGTAGGTGCATAGCAACAATTGGCAATTCAAAAGATAACTCCAACATCTTTCGGATGCTGAATCTCACTCGTATTGAGATAGCACCCTTAAAAGAGCTATATCAGTGCGAGCAGGGGGAAAAATGCGCTTAAAAATTCTTATCTGCATAAAGTGCTAGCTATTATCAATGTAGAATTAAAACTATTAAGTCTAAAAATTAAGCATCCTGAATCATTTGATTCACCTATCTCACCAACATTCGAATCAGATCTATACGTAATCCCTAAGTCAAAGGACTTGGGGATTATTGGTATTGCTGAAATAGTAATAGGGTTATCTTTTTTAGGCGAAGTAGTCGGAAAAGACGGAAAACCCGTCCCATTAGTTCGTTTAGCTCACGGTTTTGAAGTCCTTTTCAATTTAAGATTTGGAAGTATATACGATAAACTGGATGCTATTTTTATGCGTAAACCATTCAATCTGACCAAAACATTAGATGCTTTAAAGAATGCAATTAACAAAGAAGTCCGTAAACGAGCTAATAAACATTAGACAAAATAGTTTTATAATTCTCTTATTTACAACTGTTTGAATTTTATTTTTAGGGGAGTAGGTAACTACTCCTCTTTTTCTGATTCTCCATTCTGCCGATTTTTGCATCATCAATCAATTGACATCCATGATGTATCGCTAAAAAATGAAGCAAAATGTATATAGACAGCGAAAACTTTGAGAAATGGATGGAGAAGCTATCCAAGAAACCTACTGAAATAGGGAAAGACTTAAAATCCCTAATCAATACTATAAAGTATTAGATGATAATGAAAAGATACTCGATAATCAGGATTTAGCCTTTCTTCTGAAAGTATCTTTCCGAACTCTTCAACACTATAGGGTAAGCGGGCTATTACCTTTCTTTACCATCGGAAAGAAAACTTATTACCGTGCTGGTGATATTCGGTCTTTCGTTCGTGAACGTGCTGATTTCCAAAGTTACAAACAGTTTGAAAAAGCCAATCAATTAGAGAATCAGCCTTGAAAGCTAAAGGTAGCAAATTTAGGAATGAAGCATTACTGCTCCTTCCTTGTACTATCACCCCAATTTAGCAGAAACAGCTACGCCTTTCGGCTTTGCTCGTTTCGCAAAATTGAGCAAGAGGGAACTGGACAACTCCTGTTCTTCCCTCTTGCCCTGCGGGGCAAAGCCTTCGGCTTTAGCGTGTTACAAGAACACGCTGTAATGACACCCGTAATAAGTATTTTCTTTGCAATGCTTATTATCAGGTATTTATCTATTCATATTTCTATAAAAAAGTAATTACTATGCTAAATAACAGTCGGAAAACTATTTTTACCACCGTTTCCATCGACAGAGAAACGGAGTGAAGTTGTAAAGTTGGCGTTCGGGTATATAGATAAGGCACATATCAACCCATCCGAAGCACCTGAATCCGTAAAATCGGAACTGGAGAAAATAAATAAGAGGTAAGATGATATTATCCGCTTCATCCGTCACTATGAAGAAGAACAACTGAATCCTATGATACGGGTACACAAATTCTATTGCTTTGCGATTCGAAGCTATCGGCAAAACTTTGAAAACTCTTATTCTCTCTCAATTGGAAGTCAATCAGGAGAGACAAACAGCCGTGCTGAAAAAGTTAAGCGAACAGTTCAGCAATCATGCCAATGTGATAAATAGTCAGTCCAAACAGATTAACGCACTTTACCAGATACACCAACGGGATTATAAAAAGTTGTTTCACCTAATACAACTCTATTCGGAACTTTCTGCTTATGGGGTGATGGATAGCAAAAGGAAAGAGAACCTGAAAGCAGAAATCAGCAATTTGATAAACACATAAGATTATACATATAGACTTTGCCCCATCACCAAACAAAACATATAATAATTCCGGTAGTAGCCGACAGCTAGTTAATTATTTGGAGCATGAAGATTTAGAACGAATAGAAAAGGGTATCTATACCGAAAGCTTTTTCAATCTGACGGATGATAATATCCACAAATCAAAGGTTATAAAAGATATAGATACCAATATCGGGCAATTATTGAAAACAGATGCTAAGTTTTTCGCTATCCATGTTAGCCCATCGGAAAATGAACTTCGGCAATGGGTAACACCGAACAGGAGAAAGCCGAAGCCATGAAACGCTATATTCGGAAAGTGTTTATTCCTGAATATGCTAAGAACTTCAACAAAGGGCTATCCGAAGCAAATATAAAGTTTTACGGGAAAATTCATTTTGACCGTAGCCGTTCAGATAATGAACAGAATATGCACTGCTATTTGATAGTGAGCCGGAAAGATCAAACAGGTAAGAAAAAACTATCTCCTCTTACTAACCACAAGAACACCAAGAACGGAGTAATAAAAGGTGGCTTCGACCGTGTGAACCAGTTCCTGCAAGTAGAGCTAGGATTTGATTGGCTATTCAGTTATAATCGCCAGCAGACAGAATCATTCAACCACCGTAACGTGATGAAGAATAATTCTATATCCGAACAACTTAAACTACAGGAACAAAAATTTCAACCCAATGAAAGAAAAAAAGAAATCAATCAAGATGACAATCGAGAAAACTTTCTTTCTTCCAATCTTGAAAACAAGAAAGCTAATCATCAGACTTTCAATACAAATACCTATATTGCTACCAAACAAGAAAACAATACTTCAGCCAATCCATCTTTCAATCAGAATAATAATCAGACATCCGCTTCATCTATTTCTTTTATATTTTCAGAAATAGATTTTCCTATTGATGATAAAAGAAAAAAACTAAAACCAAAGCGGAAAAAGAAAAAACGTAGAGTGTAATCATTTCTACACAAATAATAGCATTTTAATTCAAATAATCTCATACTCCACTTTGTGCTATTCTTGTAACACACTAATAATCAGCAATATTATTTATTATTTCATTCATTCATTGGATAGAAAGCCAAAAACCACTATCTTTGTTTCCATAGAAAGTCAATATTATAACATTAGATATGAATTCAAAGGACAGTTCAATATTTCAAGTTTTGAATCTATCTGAATACCAACAAAATCTGTATTCAGTGAAGTCCTCATATACAGACGAGCAGTTAGAGTTTTACAAGATGCAAGCTAAAATTGTAAGTGCGAACTATTTCTATTGCTTCAATAGTATTATTGAAAATCAGCCTATTCCATATATATATGTATACGACCAACGATCATCTTACAAAGAACAAGAAATTGATCTTGTTAAAATAAACAAACAGTTATGGACTCTAGGAGAAATAGCACTTGCTCTCATTGTTTATGATGATGGATTCAAAATAATAGACACAAGAAATCCAATAAAGAGTGCATCTGAGCCTTCTTTTTTAGATGGCATATCACAAGCGATAAAAAGAATCGATTCAACTTTAAAGAATAGAATATTTGAAGGACAGATTTTAGAAGAATCACCAGCTAATTATATTAGTGTATCACCGTATCAAAAACTATTAGACCACATTGAAAAGAGAATACTAAAAAAGAGTAAAAAAATAAATTGTAAACCAGAACTATTAAAGAAACTTTTAGTCAAATTTATACTAATCAAGTATCTTGAAGAACAAACAGATAATAACGGAAATAGTGTATTTGAAGACTGCTTTTTTGATAAATTTATCACCAAAGATAGAAACAACAATACTCTATTTAATAATTATACATTTTGTGATGTTCTAAGAGGTAATAATATAATAGGACTGCTATCATTCCTCAATTCTAAGTTTAACGGAGGGATATTTAAAATTAGCGAACAGGAAGAAAGAGAGTTACAAGCGGCAGACTTTAGCATTGTCGCCGATGCACTTGATGGGAATAAAGATATTGATGGGCAAATGTCCATATGGCGCTATTACGATTTCAACCTTCTTCCTATTGAATTTATTAGCCGTTTATATGAACGCTTTGTAACTTCTGTCACAGGAAAGCAAAAAAGCACTGGGGCTTATTACACACCACCACATCTTGCAAGACTTCTTATAGATGAATTATTACCTTTCAATAAATCGATCAATTTTGAAAATTTTAAGATTTTAGATCCATCATGTGGCTCAGGGATATTTCTTGTTTTAGCATACAAAAGACTGATAACTTTATGGATGTTAAAAAAGCACAAACAACTTATTGAGGGAGAGGAAGCTATTAATGATATAAAAAAAATCCTACTTAACTGCATCTATGGAGTAGACATAAATGAAGATGCATTATCTATTACAGCAACTTCGTTGCAAATAGAACTTTGTAGTCATATACGACCAAAAGAAATTTGGGACAAATTAACTTTCGACAATTTAGAGGAACATGGAAATCTTACAAATCTAGGTTTTTTTAAATGGTATAAATCCGTATCTTTCAAATTCGATGTTATAGCGGGAAATCCACCATTCAACATTTCAAAGGAAGAACAGGAAAATAATATAAGAATAGAAAAAGATGATGATTTTTCAAAAGAAAAATACAAAGATTATAGAGGAAAACTGCAAGCTTTCCCTTATAATAATCCAGCATTAATATTTTTGTATAGATGCCTAACTGAGCTTTTAAAGAATGATGATAGCACTTTATTTATGGTTATGCCTTCGTCATCATTTTTATACATGCCTTCATCTGCTGAATATAGGAAAAGTCTTGTTTACTTTTGGAATATAGAACGAATATATGATTTTACTCCATTAATCAATCATTTATGGGGCAAAAAGAAGGTAGCAACTATAGCAGTTAAAATATCAAATAGATATTTTAACTCATCAAAACCAATAGAGCATATTATCGTTCGCAATTCATCAGCAAATGAGAAGGGAGCGATACGTTTTCAGATTGATAAATACGACAGATTTTATGTACCTATTGATTTTGTATATACCAAAGATTATATATGGAAAATTAATTTATTAGGAGGAGGATATTTAAGAATTTATTTTGAGAAATATCAAAACGGATTCATGCATATTGAAGATTTTATAAAATCTAACAGATGGAAAAAATCTAATGGCTCAAGAGAAGATAATTCATCTGATAAACAGATCGATATGTATGAAAAAAAAATCCTTGATTCCGATCTTTTCATTTCAGATAAAATTACTAGAAATATGATTTCTGTAGAAAAAGAGCATATTTTTAGAAGACCTATACCTGATGAAGTTTTAAATGCTCCTAATATACTAATTAGGCTAAACATTAACCACCAGATACCTATTTCTTACAATACTCAGTACAATGTACACTTTCGTCCAGGAGTCTTAGGCTTAAAGGGTGATAATTATTTGTTAATGCAAAAATTTGTATCCGCTTTTGTTGCGAATAGAAATTTATATATGTTATTAATAAAAGCAAGTTCCCCTAAAATTTTTATACAACAAAGTAATAGCTATACTATTGATGGTAACGATATATTAAGTCTTCCTATAAACATAGATAATGATGGATATCCTATCCCATTTAAGCAAATGGATGGAATTGAGAGATCTGTTATAGAAGATACATTATTGTTGTCTGACAATCTAAACAATTCATCATCAGTTATTTTCAATAAAATCAATCCCAATTTATTATCTAATTATTGTGATGCTTTTTGTGAAATACTTAACTTAACATATGAAGATGGAGAGTACAAATTTCGAGCTATACGACAGATAATTAATGACGATTATGTATGGACAACATTTGAACATACCAATAACAAGAAAGAAATAGAGACTATACTTACAAATTCAAACAAAATAGAATTTGATAAAATTTTCTACGATGAAACTTTCAATAATGCACTGACAATAAATAGAATTATAGTATACTATGGAAAAAATAATCAGATAAGTTTGATTAAGCCAAATAAGACTAAATATTGGATGCAAACCATAGCGTATCGAGATGCGGAAAATGCTAAAAGTGACATGTTTAAAAACGGATATTAAATTATGCAATTTGACTATATAGACCATTCGCATAAATATATAGATGATATTCTTTATATAATTAGACTAGGGTTAAAACAGAGGAGTAGTGTACTTAATCGAAAAACACGAGAAGGCATAAACACCCAATCATTAGTTGATGCTTTTAATGTTATTGGCTTAACAAACACTGTGCGTAAAGTAAAAATTGGTGTACAAAAAGAGCATGAACGAGAAGATGGCAAAGGAAAAGAGGATATATACTTCTATTTGAATGACGACAAATATACACGCATATTCTACGCCGAAGCAAAGCGACTTCCAATGCCTCGCTATAAAAACAAAGAAGAATACGTAACAGGAAAAAGTACAACTAACAACCCATCTGGAGGAATACAACGTTATAAATTAGGATTCCACGGTGATGAACATCTGAACAATAATGGAATGTTTGCATATATTGAGAATAAATCGATTGAAGAATGGCTTAAAATCATCAACGATAAAATATTGAATGAATATCCCAATGATTCACCATTGATTTTAACCAATAAAATAAATGAATATACCTCCACCCATACATATGAAAACCATGAAGGATATTTTACAATGTATCATTTCTGGATTGACTTAACAAGAAATTGATTACAGAATAGCTTATAAAAAGCGTGTTGTATTTTGGTTAAATGGAATATTTTTCTCACATTTGCACAAGCGATCGTTCTTATAACAAGCAAAACGATAAAACATAATCGTGTGATAAATCATATGGATTTCCAAATGGAAGAAACTATAAAACGGTGATAATCAACAGAAAAAAAGATAATAATTCTCTTGCTGGTGGCACCACTATCAACTCAGTAATAAAAATCCCTTGAACTTTTGAAGTTCAAGGGATTTTTATTTTATCTCTTTTTCTTATTCTATTGCCTCTGCTTAAGTACACACATAGCTTCCATCAGCATACAGCCGGTCAGATGGGACGTTAACCCGACACCTTCATCATCGGCAGGTGCTTTTCTCCAACGACCACTGTACAACATAGTCTTCCCATTCACTCCCTGCTCTGCCATAACTGTAGCGCAATGAGTTATGTAGTTGCGGAACTTGTTATAATTAGTACCATCCAACGCAGGCTCATTAATCAGTTTCACAAAATAACGGAAGAAAATGCCATGAAACAAACCACCATCACCACCTACTGCATCAGGGAGTACACCTTCGTTTGTTGACAAATGATCAATCACAAAATTAGCAACTTTCACCGCATCTGCCAGATATTGTTTATCTCCTGTAATCTTATACAGTTCATGAGCTGCTCCCAAGAAAGTACCCGCATTGTACGAGAAAGTCCATTTAGTAATCTTACCCTCACCATTCATGCTGTCATATACTGCCCCGGTCTGACGGTCGAACAAGTTGTTCTTCTCCCAGGTATATATTTTGATGGCTTCATTTAGATAGGCCTGCTTTGATTTTCCCCTCGTTTTGCCTATAGCATCATAGAAATTATACAACCGGGCAGCAATCAGAGCAGCAGGACCATTAGAACAGGCATTTTTAGATTTTGCCACATCCGTCTTCCAGGTAATACCGCCAAACCACGGAGCCTCATCTTCCGGTCCCCAGGTAGACCAGATCCAATCATCGTACATCTGCTTGGCTTTCTTCAGATACTTGGTATCCCTAGTGCTTTCAAACATACGAATCTGTGCCAAAGCAATCCATTCCATATCATCAACAAATACATTCCACCATGGATCTTCGGCTCTGCCTGAGAAGTTGAACTTCGGTGCACCCTCCCACCATAACGGATAAATATTCAGATACTGTTTGCTTCCGGTACGCATATACGCATCTACCATCACATCCATAGCATGCGCCTGCGGCCAATAATGATTGGTAGTCATATTAGAAAGGTCACTACCATAGTTGAAATAATAACGGTTCTCATAGCCTTTAAAATTTGCACCCCAAAAATGCTTTATAAGGGCTTTAGACATACCATCTGCCATTTTCTGCCAATTAACAGATGTCTTTTCCATCGGACTTGCCGTAGTCTTTTCTACAATTACAGCATTGTTTCCTCCGGTCCCTGCAGAGAGTTGCAAAGTCAAGCCAAGAAAAAATGCCATAATCAATAAGTTCTTCATGTTTTCTGCGTTTAAAAGTTAATAATATTTCAGCCTCAGCAGGCAAAGGTAGGAAATAGTAGAGATAATGAACAATTATTTCTTGCCATTTTTGTACGTTATACTGTATTCTTTTCCTGTTAATTCTCTATTTTGCCATTCATACACGACGCTGTTTTTGCGCACAAAAAATCCCTTGGACCTCTGAGGCTCAAGGGATTTTTTTATTTTATCAGATTGCACTCAAGCAAATGTATCTTATAAAATAAGTTTCAATACTTATTTATCTTGTTTTATTTTAATTCTCCACCGGTTTCTTTTCGAGACAGATATTGACCGCATTCATACCTTTCACACCCCGTTCAAGATCGAATGTTACAATATTACCCTCCGAGATATTGCCAACGACATTATTAACATGAAAAAAGTACTTGTCAACCCCGGCAAGGTCCTTAATAAAACCGAATCCTCTTGCCTCATTAAAGAATTCAACTCTCCCCCTTAATATAACAGGTTCTTCATCTTCTTTCTTTGGAGTTGCAATAATTATTTCATCCGGATTTATCTCTTCCTTTTTTACATTTTCAGCCGGAGGAGTCGAAGTTATCATTCCATTCTCATCGACATAAGCAATCATATCATCGAAGCTGCTTTTGCTGGATAACTTCTTACTATCCTTTTTCTTTTGTTTTTCTTCTCGTTTAGCGAGTCTCTTTTTTTCATTTTCACGTTTACCTACCGTAATGGATTTTGCCATAGAACTTATATTTAATTTATACTATATTTTAATGAATAATGTAAGGGATTGCTCTTAAATTGCAATGTCAGCCCTATTTAGTTTCTTGCCTGTCAACTTCTGAATGTCATTAATCAATTTACGTTCTTCCTGAGAACAGAACGTAAGTGCTGTTCCTTCATTTCCAGCTCTTCCTGTACGTCCGATACGATGCACATACGTCTCAGGTACATCAGGAAGATCATAATTGATAACCAACGGCAGCTCATTAATATCAATTCCTCGAGAAGCGATATCAGTAGCAACCATCACCCGCGTCTTTCCCGACTTAAAATTGCCCAACGCAGACTGTCGTGCTGCCTGACTCTTATTTCCATGAATAGCCTGGCTGCCAATACCTGCTTTACCCAATATTTTAACGATCTTATCAGCATTGTGCTTTGTACGCGAGAATATAAGTACTGACCGATCTTCCGATTTTTGCAAGATTGAAATCAACAACTGACTTTTCTCTTTCTTCTCCACAAAGTAAACCAGCTGTTTTATAGAATCTACAGTTGATGATTTCGGTGTTACATAAATCTTCACCGGATTCTTCAACAAAGAATTAGTCAGCGCAATAATCGTATCAGGCATCGTAGCCGAGAAAAATAAAGTCTGCTTTTCCTTCGGAAGTTTCGGTAATATCCGCTTAATATCATGAATAAAGCCCATATCAAGCATACGGTCTGCTTCATCCAAAACAAAATACTGAATATTATCCAATCGTATATGCCCTTGATTCATTAAATCGAGCAGGCGTCCCGGAGTAGCAACCAGGATATCGATTCCCTTATGCAACATATCCACTTGTGGGCGTTGATTTACACCTCCAAAAATGACTCCGTGACGAATACGTGTATATTTTGAATAATCGTCAATACATTCACTTATTTGTAATGCGAGTTCTCGCGTAGGAGTTAAAATCAGAGCTTTAATTCCCAAACGCTTGCCCTCTCCCTTATTGAGATGTAAATGTTGTATTATAGGTATTGCAAAAGAAGCGGTTTTTCCGGTTCCAGTTTGCGCGCAACCTAATATATCTCTTTTTACCAATGCTACAGGAATCGCTTTTTCCTGGATAGGAGTAGGCACAGTATATCCTTTTTCTTCAATTGCTTTTAAAATAGGTTCGGTTATATTTAATTCTTTAAATGTCATAAATGTTGTTTTTGCTGTTTTCGAAGCAGCGGTTAATTTTATATATAGTGAGAGACTCGGACAAATCCAATCACGGAAATGCAAGGTCTCAGAGATTAAGCCAGTTTGTGAGTCGCTAAAAAGAACTCGCTTTCCAGTGTATTCATTACTTCCTTCACACTGCTTATTTTTTCTGCCAGAAAGGCATTGCTACCGGCAAAAGCATAGCCTTTTTTCATATTTCCTTTGGCTGCATTATACAGCGCTTTAATAATGCAATAAGGACTTTTCGTATAGTCACATGTCTTAATGCAATGGAATGAGCACTTCCTTGGCTTTTCCAGACCATCATTCACGCTATGAATAAATTCTCCGTCAATAGCCCGTCCCGGCATTCCAACGGGACTTTCAATAATAAGTACATCTTCGGATTTGGAGTGAATATACACTTCTTTAAAAGTCTCCGAAGCATCACATTCGAGAGTTGTCACGAAAATACTGCCCATCTGTACTCCCGAAGCTCCCAGTTCCATAAAATGAGCAATATCTTCACCCGTCGAAATCCCACCGGCGGCAATCACCGGAATATGTTTCTGTTCTTTATAGTTGGCCGCAATCGCCACTACTTCAGGGATCAATACATCCAAGGCAAAATTCTGATCTTGCAACTGTTCCTTTTTAAATCCCAAATGCCCGCCAGCTTTGGGTCCTTCAACTACTATCGCATCCGGCAGATAGTTATAATTCTTTTGCCATTTATCACAGATTATTCTGGCAGCTCTCGAAGAAGATACGATAGGTACCAGTTTCGTTACGCTCTCCGGAGTCAGATATGAAGGCAGATCAAGCGGAAGTCCGGCACCGGAAAATATCACATCAATCTTTTCATTAATCGCAGTACGCACCATATCAGCATAATTCGACAAGGCAACCATGACATTCACACCAATAATGCCTTTTGTTTTCATGCGTGATTTACGAATCTCTTCTTTCAGGCCACCAATACATTTCTCGGTATAAGTACCTTTTTCTCTAGGATAAAGCAGTCCCAGACCAGCACATGATATAACTCCTACTCCTCCTTCGTTTGCTACTGCCGACGCCAGACCGGACAATGATATCCCAACTCCCATTCCACCTTGTATAACAGGTACCTTTATTTCAATATTTCCTATAAAAAATGATTTCATATATTTCATTCTGTGTTTGGCCATTTCAAAGTCGTCACAACCTGAATATAATTTATTCAAGTATTCAAAGTCGCCTTCATCATTGACTATTTGCCTGATTGGATATTAGTTATTAAACTCTCACTCTCGGTTCTTTCAAGAGTATTGTATTACAAAAAAGTCTAATAAATCTATTGTCAGAATGGAAAGTGCAGGATTATATATTCCTGATATTGCGCATAAAAGAGGCAGAATTAGCAGAACTTAAATGTAAAATGATTTTTCGTTTTCTCTGTATAACAGAAACACCTCCGTTAAATCATGAAACGGAACAATTTATATAAAAGCAGAAGACATCATCTTCTGCTTTTATGCTGATATTAATATCTTCTTGAATTGTTATAACCACCTCCGCGATTACCACCATATGACGGTTTTTCTGCGCGAGGACGTGCAACGCTCACTGAAATAACCTTCTGGTCATATTCAACGCCGTTCAATTCGTCAATAGCTTTTTGTCCTTCTGCATCATTCGCCATTTCTACGAAAGCGAATCCTCTGGATCTACCTGTTTCTCTATCAAAAATAACTTTGGCAGAAGAAACTTCTCCAAATTCTGCAAATAAATTTGTTAAGTCAGCATCATTTGTGCCATAACTTAAACCTGAAATGTAAATGTTCATCTAAAATTTTATTAAAAATAAATACTAAATTGGAGTGAGGAGGATAATTACAGAAGAGGACTACTTACTAATAATATATTATAAAGAAGAACTACACAATAATGATTCGTGACTCAAACTCTGGGAACAAAGATAATACAATTAATTAGATAACTATCTTTTTATTATTTATTTTTCAAGAGATGTTCGTTTATTATCATTTGTTAGCACGATTGTTGTATGAAACAATAAGAATAAGTAAATCTCCTCTCCTTCCTTGATAATATCCCGGATTATGTCTACTTTTGTCATACTTCAATCCAAAAACAATTCCACAAATGCCAGAAACCAAATCTATAGATATCACACGGGAAGAATTGTGGGCAAAACAACGCTTGTCTTTTACTGACATAGACTACACCGTATGGGAGCGTGATAAATCCATGCTTCACCAGTTTTCCAAGATAAGCGGCAACTGTACATTTGTAGTTGATGTATACAAATGCAGATACGCTTATGCCTCTCAGAATTTTGTGGATTTACTGGGATATGACAGCCATAAGATAGCAACATTGGAAAAACAGGGAGACTATCTGGAGTCACGGATTCATCCGGACGACCGTGCACAACTGCTCACCTTACAAATTAAATTAAGTCAGTTTATTTACAACTTGCCTCCGGAACAACGAAACGATTATTCTAATATTTACAGTTTTCGTATTCTTAATGCAAAGCAACAATACATACGTGTCGTCAGCAAGCATCAGGTTCTGGAGCAGACAGTCAATGGAAAAGCATGGCTGGTAATCGGGAATATCGATATTTCGCCCGATCAGGAAGAGGCCGAAACAGTAGACTGTACTGTACTCAATCTGAAAAATGGAGCTATATTCTCCCCTTCTCTATCGCTTCATGTCCCTAACCCTCTCACCAAACGGGAAACAGAAATATTACACCTCATCCAAAAAGGACTGTTGAGTAAGGAAATAGCAAACAAACTGTGCATCAGCATTCATACCGTCAATATTCACCGACAAAATCTGTTAAGGAAACTAGGAGTGCAAAATTCCATCGAAGCTATCCGCATAGGATATGAGTCGGGCATATTGAGCTGATTAAGGCATCCATTCCAACACTCCTGCCACCGGATGCTTTTTTCGCCATTCTTCAAACCCGGCATAAGTCCTTACTCCATCCCGTATAACAGCCTGATAATATTCTATCCCCATAATCTTTTCACTTTCGGGTGTCTCATTTTTCAATTGAAGAATTGCCCGCTTAGTTTCATCCGTCAAGACGGAAGAAATACGTTCAGCTACTTTCTCAAAATATCCATCGTACCGGGAACCTTTCCGGATATGTATCATATCAAATCGCCAGAGTGTATTATCCGAATCCTGATACCAAGCATGCCATTCAATACATTCCTCAATAGTATGCAAAAGATTCACACACTCTATCTTCTTCACTGACGTGTTTTCCGCCAGTCTCGCCATTGCCCTGAAACTATCGGCCAAATTTAAAGAAGGCGTATATATATGAAAATCAATATCCCGGTGTTTCATCAGCAATCCCGTACGAAGAGAGCCAACCAGATTAATCTGTGCACCAATACCTTCCCATATCGGAATAACATTGATTTTCTTTATTATTTCCCATGCCTTCTGTTGATTTTTTCTTGCAATGTCGAGAATATCCATCTTTCTTCTTGATTAAATGAGCGTACAAAAATAAGAAAAAGGCTTTAGATATAGCTATAAATAACTATTTAATACCACACTGAATCCAGCTAACTTTGCCAGCCTTTCAATCAACTTTTAATACCCAAACTGAATTTATATATGATATTCAACGGAACAGAAGAACAGGAAAAAGAATATTTGCAACAGGTGATCGATATCATCAATGATACGATAAACAGCACAGACAAGTCAGTAAAAGAGCATGTAGACACTCTGCAGGAATACAAAGATTATCTATGGTCCAATAAGGACATCGATCCTCACGAAATCCGTTCCATGCGTGAAAGTATCCTGAATCATTTTGCACGAGGCGAGAATGTGATAGACAAACGCAATCGCCTGAGTAAAATACTGGATATTCCTTACTTCGGACGAATCGACTTTAAGGAAAATAGAAGCGACAGCAAAAACATCCCTATATACATAGGTATCCATACATTCTTTGATATCAAAAGCAAAAGAAACCTGATATACGATTGGCGGGCACCTATTTCGGGTATGTTTTATGATTATGAGTCAGGTGAGGCCACTTATTCTTCTCCTTCAGGCGAAGTGCATGGAAAGATTTCACTCAAACGTCAGTATCGCATTCGTAAAGGTAAGATGGAATACATGATTGAAAGTTCCGTCACTGTTCATGATGATATCCTGCAAAAAGAGCTCTGTTCCAATGCAGACGACAAGATGAGAAATATCGTCACGACTATCCAGCGCGAACAGAACCGGATTATCCGTAACGAAGATACGCCTGTGCTCATCATACAGGGAGTCGCCGGATCGGGAAAAACATCTATCGCATTACATCGCATCGCCTATCTGCTCTATGCACAAAAAGGAAAGATTGCATCCAGAGATATCCTGATTATCTCCCCCAATAAAGTGTTTGCTGATTACATTTCCAATGTCCTCCCGGAACTTGGCGAAACAACCGTACCGGAAACCAGCATGGAACAAATTCTCTCCACCGTCCTCGACAACAAATATAAGTATCAGGATTTCTTCGGACAAGTTTCGGAACTACTGGAAAAACCGGTTCCGGATTTTATCGAACGTATACAATACAAAGCCTCTTTCGAGTTTGTTTCCCGACTCGACAAATTCATCCTTCATATGGAAAATCACTATTTCAAAGCGACTAATGTAAAAATTACCAAGTATATCACTATTCCCGCTGAATTCATAGGGGAACAATTCAAACGATTCCATCGTTACCCCATACGCCAACGATTTGAAACCATGACGGATTACATTCTGGAAATGATGAAAATCCAGTATAACCTTACAATCACTACCGCTGAGAAAAATCTGCTGAGAAAAGAAATTAAGAATATGTTTTCAGGAAATAACGACCTTCAGATCTATAAAGATTTTTTCGAATGGGCCGGAAAACCTGAAATGTTCAAGATGCGAAAGAATCGTATGCTGGAATATGCAGATATGGCTCCTCTGGCTTATCTGCATCTCGCATTGGATGGAAATAAAACTCAAACTCATATCAGACATCTTCTGATAGATGAAATGCAGGACTATTCTCCCATACAATACAAAGTGATCCAAAAACTTTATCCCTGCCGGAAAACAATTCTTGGAGATGCTTCTCAATCTGTCAATCCCTATGGTTCTTCAACTGCTGCCATGATTCAAAAAGCGTTTATCACCGGAGAAATAATGAAACTCTGTAAGAGTTATCGCTCTACATTTGAAATTACCTGTCTGGCACAGAAAATTCAGACAAACAAGGAGCTGGAACCCATTATGCGACATGGGGAACAGCCTGAAATTCTTCAATTTAAGAATACAGAAGAAGAAACTACAGGCATTGTTAATTTGATATCGGACTTCAGAAACTCCGGATATACATCTTTGGGAATAATCTGCAAAACAGAAACTCTGGCAAAGGCGCTTGCTCAAAAACTCCAAGTCCATACAGATAACATATCGCTTTTGTCAAGTCAAAGTTCAGCTTATACAAAAGGAGTTGTTGTTACTTCTGCACATATGGCAAAAGGACTGGAATTTGATGAAGTAATCATTCCACAGGCTGATAATAAGAACTATCATTCTACGATAGATAGAAATATGCTTTATGTGGCAGTGACAAGGGCGATGCATAAAATTACATTGACCTATAGCGGGATACAAAATCAGTTTATCGGTTAATTCCTTACCAAGATTGTGGTCGTTTGCATATTATCTTATAAAAAGAGAATGAGGCCGAAACCTCATTCTCACATTAATTCCACTGTTGTTACTATCCCATCAAACAGTAGGATCAGGTGCTTCATCTCCACCATTCGGGTCATTAATACCTGAATCATTAATGTGATCCAAGTCTTTAAATTTCAATCCATCCGAACGAGTTGTGTTTCCCGTAAAGAAGCGAATATCCGAATTTGCACGAAAACAAACCCGTAACCCGGAAATATCAGCCACAGTAAAGTCTTCCGCTTTCTCTGTTCCCTTACTTTGGGCTGCCAGATAGAAATAACCCAGACCGGCAATATTTACCGAACGTCCACTTAACAATGTCTTTCTTAATAATGTACGAAAGTCTTTAAGAACACTAATCGTTTCACCCTCGCTTACTCCTGAAGTAGAAGATATACTCTTTGCAAACTCATCCAGTGAAGCACTGGTGTCATACTGATAAGAAATTACGGGATACACTTTCTTTCCTGCTTCTTTGTTTGTCGGATCACACAGACGTTGAACCCTTCTGAATCTAATTGCCATAATTCTCGTTTTTTTTAATGAATACTGTTTTAATTATCACTTCGCTAACGTTAACGATGCAAAGGTGCCGCATTCTCGCAAGAGTTGAAACGACAGGAAAAATCAGGAATTAAAAAGTCACAAAAGATAATTACCATCACAGCGAGCTATTGTATCAGGATGAAAAACGAGAAACAATAAGATAAAGACAGAAAAAAACGACAAAAACAGTAAGTAGGGACGTAATAATTATCATATTAGAATAAGAATAAACGTAAAAAAAGTGTTCATGCCATCCCGCTGGATGATATGAACACAATAACCGCTTTCTTCATGGAGAAAAATGGGATTTACCCATAACACAAACAAAACAAACAATATATTTATACTTATCTGAATACCCGGAGGCAGTCATTATTACTCATGAACCGGAGTAGCTTCTTCGGAGGGTTCTACTACAGGAGCGGCGCTCAATGTAGTTATCTGTTTAGTCACAGCCTTGAGCAACGCCACATTCTCCTCAACGGTAAGTTGCAGTGCATTCTTGGTTGAAGTGATCGCCTTGGTAGCAGAGATAGCTTTCAGACCCACCGGAATAGCTTTTACAGCCTCTTCCGCCATCTCCGGGAGTTTGGTGAAAGTATTTTCCTGCGCTTTGATACGATCCAGTAACGCTTCATATTCGGCTTTCTTCGTCTTGATAACCTCAGCATCATTTCCGGCAATAGCCATGGCTTCGCCTACATTCAGTTTCAGGGTATCTATGGCGGCGTACTGTTTACGAATATCCATCGCCTCCTGATATACCCCTGCGCATGCATCAATATAAGCGTCCACCTTTGCTATCTTAGTGGGAGCCGGTTTCTTCCATTTCCCAAGTTTAGTGGGTTCCAGACTATCGTCACCGGTCGATTGGGCAGAAACTGTTCCAAGAAAAGAGATAGAAACTAAAAACAGAAATAATACATTTTTCATTGTCATAATTTTAGTTGTTTTAATAGATTAATATTTTATTCGATTTTCAACATATTCTTATATGTCATTTAAAATCCCCTGTGGCATATATGCCACTGATTGAGTGGTGTTCTGCTAAAAATTACTTTCTCTTAAAAGTATCCCTGTAGTAAAACTCATTATCTCCATCTTTGTGAGTGGAATAGAGTACCAGTTCTTTGTCAGTCAGCTTTTGGATTTCTCCTGTTGAGGAAGATTCTTCTCCATCTTCGTCTTTAGAGGTAAGAGTCATTGCAGTGCCCTCAAGCTTCCAGACGAAAGTCGTACCATCCATATCCGTTCCTGTCATGTTGCTGTAGAAAGTAACATTTTCCGTTCCGTCTCCTTCTTCCACAATATCTTTGAATCCACCATTTGAGTAAATATTATATTCGGACTTCACTAGTTCCCAGGTTCCGATAATGGAAGGAGAACTGTCATCGTCATCCTTACTACAGGATGTGAAAACTACGCTTAAAGCAATGAACGTCAAAACTGAGAACTTTTTTAATAATTTCATTAGAGTCTTTTTTATTTATTATATATCCGGTTATTTCTTTTCCCACTTAATTTCCAGCGCCTTTCCCGGTTTGAATTTAACAATCTTCTTTGCAGGAATCTGCATTTTCCGACCGGCTGACGGATTGTATCCCTGACGTGCCGCACGTTCCTGCACCCGGAATGTTCCAAGTCCCACAAGGGTAACGGGTTCTTCGTTATGTAAACAATCTCCGACAGTGGTGATGACATGGTTTAATACCTTTTCCACATCTGCCTGTGACAGGCCGCTACGAATAGCAACCTCCAAAATCAATTCTTTCTTATTCATCTTTTTAGTTTTTAATATTATTAATGATGACTCAGTTTCGTCTGTTTCACCTTTCTAATTACCAATCATCTTCTTCCTTGAAGAGACCGTATTTCTTCACCAACGCAGACAGTTCGGGGTCAAGGTTCGCGCGGAACTTCATTTGCGCGTTCATATCCACCGCACTGAGCAACAGTCGTATCGCCTGTTCTTCATTCCCCAGACGTGCCTGAAGAACGGCCTGCATGTACTTGATGTCAGCAGTCTGCAGCAAATTCCCGAAAACCCGCAAAGCGGCTTTGTCATAACCCAGAGACATATAAGCAATACCTGTATTCATATCCTCGTATGGACGCAGAATTTCCAGTGCCTGCACATATTTGCGTTTCTCCAGACACTCCACTCCCCGTGCATACGCCGTATCCGGTTCAGTGGTATACACCGTATCCTGCTGCATACCCCTGCGGGAAAGGGTGAAGCGGAAGTCCACCGCACGTACTGACGGATAAAGCTTGTCGAGCATGTAGGCATATTCTGTCTTATACCGGCTTTTAATCAGCCATTCACGCCGGTCGGGTTCCGGCTCGTCATCGATGATCCGCAAGATGGCGCCCCTGTTACCGACAAAATGTTTGTCTTCCACTATCAGATGTCTAAGTTTGTCCCACCCTTCAGGAATGGTGCGTACCTTTATCAGTTGAGGCAGATTCGGGATCTCGTCTTTCATTTCCCGTTTCCGGATATTACCCGCATCGTCTATCTCCATAGAGGCACCGACGGCCAGTGAGTCATACAGTTGCGTGAAGTCACGCACCAGAATGTTACGGATGGATTCCGCCCGTTTCCGGGCTATCTCTCCGTTGACGTGCCAGTTACCCTCCGGAGAAGAGGTGGCAAAGAGTGTCAGGCTGTCTATTATGTACACCGGATCGGTCATCAGCGCCAGGGTAAGGTCACGCACCTGTTTCACTCCCTTACGGTTCACATCGATGGATTCATCCAGACTAAAACGGTTTTTGGGAAAAGAAAAATTCACACTTGTATTGGCCTCCGCATCGCGGGTGACAATTTTACGCACAAAGCGGGGCGTCTTGTCAACGAACTTCGCCATCGAACTCACCAGAAAAGTCAGCGTATCCGATTTGGGAAGCGGGTATTCGTTACCGTTGCTATTCAGCACATTGCCCACCACATAGACTTTCATTCGCGCCGAGTTTTCGTCTGCGGGCACTTTCTGAGAATAGAGAAAACGTACCTGGTCGGCAGCATAAATCACGGTATCGAGTTTCGCTTCCGGGTTAAACGGGTGGCGCACGATGTCACGAAACTTTTCATCTTTCATCGCTTTGCGTGCCTCATTGCGGGCAATCTTCTGCGTTTTATAGAACATTCTTACCAGAGCGGTCGAATCGAGCGAATTGATGCGCGCTATCCGTTCTCCATACCCCGCCTGCTTTGCGGCATGCCGAAGGGCGGGCGGATGTATGTTATACAATTCGCGTATCAGGCGGTACTGCGGATAAGCTGACCGCAGGTTCTCGTAACGACGCATATAGCGGTCAAGAGTAGCTGCCGAGTCCACCCGGCTGAGTTCAAGATTCCTGAATGCCTTAGGTCCGGGAGTACGTCGCTGCACTGAGTCCGGCAGAATGCGGTGATAAGCAGGTAAAGACAACAAGCCACGGAAAAATCCGGCGGGTCCTCTGCCCGGCATTCCCTGTCCGTGCTGTTCATAATATGCGTATATCTCTTCTTTCGAGAACTGCGACAGCAATACCTTCCGCGTCTGTAATGTATCCGGTCGCTCCGTCCTCTCCTTGTACTGCGTCTCCGTTATCCACGAAGGAGGCAGGGTGTCCAGGGCCGGACGACGATAATGGAACATCGGGAGGAGATTCTTTACTTTCTCATAACGACGGATATATTTTTCCGTGAGTTGTTCACGGTTCAGGTGTGTCGTGTCATTCCCTGCAAGGAAGGCACGCAGGAATTTCAGGTTTTCCTTCTTTTCGGCACGGGCCCCCTTGATACGGTAATACTGGTAGAGGCCGGCGTCCAAACGCTCCATCTTTTCATTGAAATAATCAAAACGGGGAGAGTAGATACGTGCTCCCGGTTCCACTCCTATTTCATGTGTCCGGTTGAATTCGCGTTCCGCCTGCCACACAGCGGCACTCAACGCCCGGTCATGGAAGTAGCTTTTACGGACAATCAATGCTTCCGCACGGGCTTTGGCATTATTTGTCCGGGTTAGAGAATCACCCTCCCGGCCTTTGGCATAATTCGCCCATTTGTCGTTGAAGAAGCGGAAGCGTTCCAACAGGTATTTGCTTTGATATTGCAGCGTGTCGTTCACCCGTGCCAAGGCACGGTCATACTGCCACCACTGACGTGTTATCATCCGGTACGAGTTCCTCAACAGACGGTCTTTCAGCAAACTGTCCCGTTCGGCAGACTGACGGTTGAACATCTCAAAGCGCAGCAACAACGGGTCCGGACGGCGTTTCTTGGCATCCTGTATCGCCCAGCGTTTCTCCAAGCCTCGTTTGTACCATTTCAGGCGTTCCAGATAGCGCTCGAAAGAGCGATAGTCGACATAGGTCCGGTAAAAATTGACCGAATCCGGGATAATCTTTTCCACGAAGCGGTCATAACGCCGATAGTCACGCTCCTGTAATTCGCGGAACCGTTGTCCCGTGAAGCGCAGTTCTTTCAAGGAGTCGGGCATATCACCCCGCATCAGCACCGGACGAATATTCACCATCCAGTTATCCTGCTGCAAGGCACGGGGCACCGTTACTACGAACTCCACGTTAATCAGCCCGTTGCGTTCCGCCGTGTTGCGGGTGGAACTGGCAGACACCACTATTTCATCCAGCGCCATGGTAGTCAGATTTTCTTTATTGATACTGTCCCATTCCACGGACATCCCTACAGGGATACTGTCACCCTTGTCGCTGACATACACAAAATTCAAAGAGGGAGTCTGAACAATCGAATCATTTTCCGCAGCTTTCGGTAGTTCTGTCTGCTTGCTGGCTGGCAATGCCAATGTCACCCTCGGCTGCTCTTTGTAGAGCCTGCCGAAGGGTGTGCATGCAGTGATGATCATGATCAGGAACAGAATATAGAAACTTTTAGTACTCTTCATACACCCATGGGTTGACGATAAGGATCAACCTCAGAATAAATACACAAGATTAAATGCCACTTTGGGAGCCGGAAGAAAATAAGTCCCCGACTTCACTTTGTCACCGCAATGTTCACAACGATATTTTGTATAAGGGGCGACAAGCAATCCCAGTCCGGCTTCTACTTCCATGTTCCAGCGCTTGCTAAGCAGCCACGAACGCCCGTAGGTCATTCCTGCGCCATATCCCCATCCCTGGTAACGGTACTTGCCCTCCCACGCTACATTGTAACGTGCTCCCATGGCATACATGCTGATAAAGCTGCCGGCATAAGTTTGCCAGAACCAATAGCGTGCGCCGGGTTCCAGCAGAAAATGCTTGATTTTCCGCGTGTCGCTGAAGTTCCAAGGATTATAGGAAAAACCCAGATTCAGCGTCCAGTGGGTACTCAGCATCATGCTGCCCTCGGCGTTGAAAGTAGTAGTGACCAATTTAAGCGTATTGGTCTGTACAGAGTAGAACTGTGCCTGCAAATCAGCCGTCAGACTGCCTGCAAGCAGCAAGAAAAAGGACAATAAGCAATATCGTACGATTCGTTTCATTTATGTTTCAATATAAGGAGTTTATTTAATTGGCTGTTAACTGTTCGCACCACAAGTCATATTCTTTCCGGTAACAATAAACGGTGGGCGGAGGACTCACCTGTATGCACACGTCTGAAACCAGTGTATCATAGCAATCGGAGAGATTTAACAGACACGAATCGGGCACAGATAAACAAGGTAAGGATTCGGCAGAGTCTTCACTCTTTGCATTGACGGCCTCCAACTGCGGATATATCATACTTAAGTAATGGGCGGAATGGCCGAAGCACCACCACTTCTCTTCTATGAAAAACAGATAGATATGATACATATTTTTACATTCCTTATCGAACACCAATGCTGGAATTTCCATGTTACATTTTATCATTAATCAATAATTAATAATCACTTACACATCTCGCCATACCGTTCACCGTATTTTTAGCCTGGGTATCACAATAAGGAATACCCGGCGTAAAGTCAAAAAACCAGGCTTGGTCTGTACCCTTTTCAGTGGAAGACCAGTATCTTTTCGTCTTGCCGGCTTCTTCCATCGGTTTGGTGTTATATATCGCCCCGATGGCTTCACGAAACATCCACATCAGTTGCAGCTCGCGTTGAGTGGGAACACGCCATGTGCGCCCTGCACCCGGTGCGTCGGCAGTACCATACCAACGGCATCCGGTATTTGCAGTGGTGGTAAAATCCGAGTTCTGATTCTGGCCGCCATCATTTACTCCTTGCACTGTCATCCAATTTCTATTATTATCCCCTATATCTTCGGGGGCCACGATAAAGCGAAAAGGTATCCTGTCATTGACGCTCAAATTTCCACCGTTTCCTTTGGAAACCTGATGCCGGATGGTAGTGCCGTTCCTCATCATCTTTACTCCGGGCACCCATCGGGCCGCTCCTGCCAATCCATCCGCATAAATAACGGCATACGTTTTTTCACCGATAGTCTCTTTCTGGATATACTGCCCGAAAACTCCCGAAGGAAAGCCGAAGCAGAATAAAACGATCCATAGAATGGAATAAGTGTTGAAACTCATCATCTTTATTGCTTATTAGGTTGCATCTCGTTTACTAATTGTCGCTGCCCGCATGAATGGCCTTGTCAGGGTCCTGGGAAGCTCTGACAGCATGCGTATTGCCGACAGCGTCGCAGTACACTTTCCCTTCATTCGTCACCACAAAGGCTTTATCGGCATTCGGATCGGCAGTAGACGACCAGTAGCTGTCCGCCAACTGTTTTTGTGTACTCGAAGAAGAAATCCAGGTTCCTATCAGCTCGCTGACAGAAGGGAGATACCAATGAATATTCTCTGCTGGTATTCCCTGACCGTATCCGTTCGTTCCCCGATAGCAGGTGTAAGCAGCCGCATACTCTTCCCAAGGGGTGCCGTTCGCTTGCAACAGTGCGGTATTCTGATGTCCGTCCGTCAGCGAAGTGGCTCCCTGTTTATCGAGTGGCGCCAATCCTGCATACCATTCCAGGGCCGTCGCTCCCGCTGTCGTAGTACCGGACGAGCTTCCCGCCGGATAGTATCCATCCGAAAAATAAAGTTCTATCTTATTCGGGTATTTCCATTTAACGGCATTCGCTTCAGTTACTGACGATAAGGGATTACCACTTGTATCGTATGCCGTTAGTTCTCCCGAGAAATAGCCCGGTATCAACCGGATTACATTGGTATCATCCGGACTGTTTCCTTTCAGAGTAATGTTGTAAGTCAGGTCGTAATTGGCGGACACACTGTAATTGGTCGTGAAGTTTATTCCCAAAAACAACTGATAGATAGAGAAATCTTTTACAATATTCAAACCATCGGCGTCTGAAACCGACTTATTCTCCAACCCGATAATCTGAAGGTAAGTGCCGCCCGACGGTGCATTATCGCGTCGGGTTTTCAGTGTAGAGGTCGGCACCGCTTGCTGGAGATTGATCGGGATATACAAAGGGGTCGTTTTAATCACGGGATTTGCGGCGGTTACTGTTGCGAGTGATTTAGTCCAAAAAAGGTGGCTGTTGTCTTCTTTCGCACTCTCTAAAGGGAAAATAGCTTTTCTTCCGGTTACATTATAGTAGCTCTGCGTGGGAATGTTCATCAAGGTCACATTCCACGTATGTTCCACATCTACAAAATGGGGATAGGTTGTTTTTATATTGAATCTCACTCTTGCCACGGTACGCTTCAAAGATACATATACCTGTTTGCCGGTACTGATTTCAGCGGCGGTCTGACCGCACATGACAATTCCTGTTTTCTCTTCTCCGCCATTTGGCAGAATCACCTTGTTTCTGGGAAAAGTGCCGTCATCGGTCACCAATGTCATACAGAGATTCTGTAAATCCGCATAGGTGGAACTGTTTACTGTCATAGACTCAAAATCACTCTCATTGACGTTGGTTAAAATCACAATCATGTTTTTTACTCCCTCCGGTGTAGATGCAATCTCCACCTCATCTGTCTGTATGGAACCATCCGGAGAAGTGAAAAATTTCTTTTCTACCAGCTTTCCATCCGATTTTGTTCCATCAAACTGAAAGCCCATATACGAATAAACGGCATTATCTTCAGTGATAGCCGCAGCCGGAGACGAGGCTGCCCTTGTGGCGGCAGGTGTCGCCACGAGTTCCACATCCATATCCGGCGAGGACATCGAAAGGACGGGAGGCATTTCTTCCGTGCGTGTTTTTCCATCAGACGAAGTATTATAATCGTCTATGCCCAAGGTCAGCCTGACAGTAACCGGCTCTGTGGATAAAAGCGTCCGGGAATCGGACAACAAGTTATCTTCCGTACATCCTCCCAAGGCTAAGCAGGCGATATATATCGAAACTATTGTTTTTTTTATCATGGTAATATCGTTATTTTGCATATTGCTATCAGTTCATTACTTAACTTATCGAGCATCACGGACACAACGTACAGAAGCCGTCATTTTCTTATCAAGCGGAGATAACATCAATTTCGTATTTCTAATTGTACTTTGATAATCAAAAGATATGCTCCATGCTTCGTTTTCATTTACTTCAGTACCGGTCCAGTATGGTTTATTTCGATTCTCATCACTTCCAAAGTTCAAATCGGTAAATGCACTCCCATTACCCGCTACCAGTACCAATACCGCTCGCAACTCAGTGGCCCTTGGAAGTCTCCAGTCATGAAAACCACCCTCGTTATATTTTCTGCAAAGTTCTTTTGCAACCAACTCTCCGTTTTTATCTTCCCACGGAACAGATACAACGGAGACATCCTTTTTGGTTATCTGAATTACCGGATAAGCTTTTTCGTTCGTGTACACGTTTATATCATCCGTAATCTTTAGCTGGTCCGCGGAGGGAGGAGAGGCTGTTTTAACAGGCACATAAGCTCCGTTACCGCCATAGGCCACAGTAGTAAAGTAGTTTTCGTACGGATGCACACTGGCAGATGAATAGATAGGTTTTGGAGGATAGCTCCCCCAATAATAGGAACTCTTTTGAAACTCTATCCATTTAGAGTTGTCTGTGGAGGGAGGCACTATATTGTCTCCAAAATTACCACTTATCACCTCTGAACTCCAGTTCTGAATACTCAGGCTTAGGGTAGAGTTATTATAGACCAAGTCATACGTATTTTTATATCCTTGTCTGAAACCAAAGGACTTGCCATCGTCACTTTGGTTAAGATAGACTTTATCCAAAGGAAACAATTCATTAATTCCATTGACATTCAATATGAGGACTATTTGGTCGTCACCGATTTTGGCATCCATAAACGAGGGAACCAGAAACTGGTAGGTGAGCATTTCCGTAGTGGACAATTCGACTGGAGGGTCTACTGTTATTCCTATCGGACCGGCGGTAGCTCCATCCTTTGCCAACCCTGTTTCCGGGTCAATAGCACCCCGGTTTTTAATCCAATCACCCCCAAGGTTATCTAAAGAGACATTGCTCAGTTTGAACACCCCTCCTTTATCCACGTATTTCTTGATATTAAGAACGATCCACGTATAGGCATGCCGGAAGCGTAAAGGAATAGTTGCCACCGAGTCACCGGATGGAGTAAACGGATAGCTGGTATTGGTATTGTAGAGTAGATCCGTCTGTTGAAGGTTGGCTTTATCGGAGAAATCAAACGGGATGCCATCCGTATAGACATTCTTGGTATTTGCCGAGACAAGAGGATAGTAGGCAACCACCTTCAATGCTTTGCCTTCCGGTCCCACAGGAGTGACAGTTGCATTATTGGAATTGTCAGTAAAAGACCAATTCCACGGTGCGGTGGAGCCAGCGCGTTCCATAGTCGCTGTCAGGTCTGATGATCCTTGGAAAATCTCATTCCCGTTCTCACTTTTAGTGATGGACATGCCAAAAGAATAGGTATTCTCGGTAAAATCTGTCGTGGGTGCAATCATCCTTGATTGAGTGTCCTCCGTCTTTTCTATGGACGCATTGAAGTTCAGAGGAACCTCCTCTGCCGGAGTATCCGGCTCCGGCCCGTCATAAGCATAGTTATCGCAAGCCCCTGCCAACAGTAAGGGGAAGGCTGTCAGGAGTATTGCCCGGGGCAAGGTATATTTCTTGTTTGTATCCATATTCATCTTTGTATATCGTTTCAATCACTTGTTACTAAAATTCTCATCCGATTGCTGACGTACGCAACGGATTTTCAATTTTTCTGTTTTCTGATGCGGCGACGCGTATCCGGTAGTAGCAGTAAAATCGACAGCCCACGCCCAATCGGATTTTTTCCGTTGCTCGTCTGTAGCATTGGCTACCAGATACTCACTCCCGCACCAATAAGTACCGGACAGCGGTATGTACCCCCGCAATGCTGTCAAACTTCCCTGATTCACATAGATAAACGCCAATTCCGAGAGTCGCGGAAGTCTCCAATCATTGTATCCGCCTTCTTCCAGATTGCGGCATAAGTCAAAGGCTGTCAATGTAGTCCCGGTCTTCCACTGGACATTCACATTACCCGATTCATCCACCATATCATCACCCGAAACCATCAGATTAGGAAATGTCCCTTCATAGCGTAAGGCATCTGCCACTGTAGCATACAACTCCCCGTTTTGTCCTCCCGAAATATCCGGAAAATAAAACTTGTTTCCTTCCTTATAAAAATTATCGTAGTCGAATGGCATTTTACTATTAATCCAATAATACAGTTTCTGAGGTATTTGTTGTAAGGAACCCACAGCGTAAGTCCAGTTCACATTCTCTCCATTAAATCCCTGATAAGACAGGTAGTATCCCTGGATGGAAGGTACGGAGGTCGTTTGCCCCTCAGTCCATGGTTCAACAGTAGCTTCGAAGCCTAAATTTTTCGGCTTGCTGTTGTACGCAAGTTCGGCAGTGCCATACCCCGCGGCTTCCACTTTCTTGATAGTAAACTGGTAAACATGGTTGCGCAGGATGTTCATCTTTGCGCCGGAATCATCGTTAGTGAAGTCCACGCGATAGAACGTTTCCGTCGCAGAGCCGTTATACTTTCCGCCTACGATAATTGCAAGACGGTTGGTGTGGTTAGCATCGTATACATCCCCCCAATTCAAACCAGCTTCGGGAAGATAGATTTTTTCCGCGCAATAAGTGCCACTGGCAATATATGAGTTGCCATATATCTTTGTTTCCGTATGTCCGACAGGGGAAGGACTGTTGATTGTCAATGTCCCTGCCGAAGAAGAGAAGTTATTTTCTACGGGCATATATGCGTATTGCTTTCCATCTTTCCATATCTGTACCTGAGTCATGACAAACTGTACGCTGCCTTTGCTCCATGTATTGCCATTAGCGCTTTTAGTCCCTATGCCGATGTCTACCCGGGCTACTACACGTACCAATGACACGGTGCCGAGATCCATATTCTCATTAATGATCTGGGGAATTCCATCTTTAGCTATCCCGAACATCGGAAAGGGTTGTTGGGCAGTAAATTCAAGCACATTGCTTTCTCCGGCAAGTTCCGCGCTCAGGCAGGCTTGTTGCACTTCGGCATAGCTCTTTCCCAGCATACGATAAAAGATTCCGTAATTGCCATCGGGAAAGTTGGCAAGGATGACAAGTTTATATTTGTCATTGTTGTCTACACTTTGCAGCAGTGTGGCGCTGTACTTTCCACTACTCGTCTCTGTACCCATACCCACATGGCGCAAGGTACCGAAGGCATTTCCATTTATTACATTGAATTGAAGAATACAAAGAGATTTAATGGCCGAGGCAGATTCTTCATTGTCCATTATTGTTCCGGTATTGGCAGCGGATACAGACAGGTTAATGATGGTAGAATCCTCTGTCGGGTGGAATGAATCGTCCTGCTGACATGATATTTGCAATATCATTGCAGTGACAATCATTGCCCACTTACTTAAATTCGATATATGGTTATTCTTCATATTCTATGACTTTATCTTCAGTATTTACTGTTCACCTTTCAGTGATTCAATTATTTATCCAAATTCTTTCCAGACAGTCTCTACCCCCCATTCGGTGAATTCTACCTCTACGTCGACGCTCAATTTGAAATTCAACAGCAGGTTCAGTGTTTGTCCCACTACCGGGATAATGGGTTGGTGGCTGTTGTCCGTGTTCACGCTTCTGAGCAGATCGCCGTTACGATAGATATCTATGGTTACCCCTTTGTTTTCTTCCAAAGTAGGAAACAGATTGAAAGGAGGAATTTTATAATCTTTTCCCGCTTCAAAACGGGACGAAAAGTGATAGGAAGCAGGCTCCCCGCCATAGCTGCCTTCAAAATCTACCCGACTGGCAGTTTCATGCACAACGAGCGAATAATCGCCGTCATTACTTCCACTAAGAAGTTCCAGACCGCGTACGGTTATAGTCATTGACGCCACCATCCGTGAAACAGGCAGTACCTGTTCTTCTATACGGGCAGACGTCGAAGTATTTTCTATATTAAGCTCTCCGTAGAATAAATCGGATGGAGAGGTGAATGTGCTCTTCCCTGCCCTTGCAGGCACGGAGGGTTTCAGAGATATGAAACCGCCGGAGAGCGGATCGCCCTTTTTCATAGAGCTGACGGACATAGTGCCGTTCTGAATATTGCACCAGGCTACGCAATGGAGGCTGGGAATACCCGGGTAATTTAACATGACAGGCTCTTGCCCGTTTATTGGAAGAATATCTAATAACAGGTCTTTGTCATCAAATACATAGAAATTAATATCCTTGATGGTTTCCTGTGAAATACCGGCAGGAAGTTTCACTGTCAAAGGAACGCCCTTGAAACAATCATCGGTATTCTCGGCTATACACCCCGACAATAGCAATAGTGTGAACATCGAGTATAATATCCCCGGCATGAACCGGAATTTGTAGTCACCTGTCATAATGGATATTCTTTCTTGTTTTTAATCTTTGCTAAAAACAGGAGTGTGCCCGAGTGCGGATTGGCAAACGGACACCCTCCGTTTCTGAATTTATATTTCCCGTTTAGAGGAAAAAGTTGTCTGAAATTTTAAGTTTAGTTAAATTCTTTATCAATCACAACATTAGCCGTCCAATCAGCAGGAGTTACAGTTACTGTAATGCTCGCGTCTACACTTGGCTTGGTAGGGTCCTCGGTACCACCACCGCCGGTTCCAGTCGCGGGATCAAAGCTGGCATTCAATGTCAGACCGATATCATAGGTTTTTCCTCCCACGATATTTTCCTGGTTGCCTGTATCTCCTGTTTTCTTTTCTCCGAAATACACTGTAAAGTATTTGGTTTTCTTTTGCGCTGCGCCCTGATCATCATTGACATTACATACAACTTCAAGAATCACTCCGGTTGGATTGCCGGAATTGTTTTCAAATACGTACCATGGTTTATCACTAAGAATATTGGCTACGGCGTTATCCGCTGAAGCAGGGATAGTAACATCCAAATAATCGGTCGCTTTAACAGGGTTGGTACCCGTAGGAGCAGTCTCCCATGGAGCAGTTCCCCATGATAAACCACCGGCATAAGCAAAAGTAGCCGGTGTAAAGCTACCTGTCCATACAGTAGTTGAAGCAGTAGTGGGTATAAGAGTGGAATTGGTCTGTGCCATCATCAGGTAAGCCTGTTTGATAGTAAACCATTTATCTCCTGTAACAGCGTCTTCTGTGTCTGCATAATGTCCTTGATTTACGGTGCCCCATGCAACTTTTAATGTTTTGATTTTTGCAGCAATGAAATGTAGGGTTACAGCAGCCGTACCTGTATTATTGTCAGTATTCATGTCAATAGCTCCCCAGCCGCTCATCGTTAAATTGGTTGTCGTCTGGTTGACCGGAGAGTTGTCACCTGCCAGTGTACCAAGAGAAGTGACTATAAATTCTTTCAATTTGGAAATGTTTGTTACGCTAGCGAAGTTCACACCTGCTACTGTATTGGCAACTAAAACAACCTGACTGGCATCCGTAGTGGTAGCAAGCGTTATGGTTGAGTTTAGATCTCCTTCTTCCACAGATATCGGAGTTTTAATAAGGGCTCCTGCCGGGTTGAAGAAAAATGCAGTCAGGTTGTTAACTACCGCATCGTCACTTCCAATAGCTCTTGTTCCGGCTCCGTTTCCTGCAAATTGGATAATTACTTTCGCCTCAGGAGCATCACTTCCTGTCGAAGCAGGTACATCGTCTTTCTGTGAACAACTTGCCAATGCAGCTATCGCGCACATCGACAATAATAAACCTTTTACTTTCATTCTTAGTTTTTTTAATTAATAAAATAGATAATGTTTATTTGTTTTGAATTTAAATATCGTTTGTGTCGCCTCTCTATTCTGTAATAGAGATTATCAATGATAGTAACAGAACAAACAGCTAATTATCAGATAATTAAATTATAGAAAAGAATATAAATACGTTTCAGCATTATGATATAAGGAACAAACGCAGACAAAAGACAGAATAATATTCTGATATAGAGTTCATTTAAATAAGAATACTGAAACAATTGTGAAACAGACAAACAGATAACAGATCAAATCATTAAATACATTTTTTGACATGGAAACAAAACATACAAAAAGCAAGCTATTGTACATCGAAGAACACCTGTCATGCCAAAACTACATGACAACGATTGAAACCGGATTCAAATATCTTGAATTTAATAGAGATGCAAAATTTAAGGAAGAGAATACAAAGAAAAACTACCTTTTGTTCTTTCTGGAAGGCGATTTTACCATAAGTTGCAATCAATTCCACAACAAGACATTCCATGCAGGAGAGATGGTACTAATCCCCCGTTCTTCCCGTCTAAAGGGAGTGGCGGTAACTAATTCAAACCTGATTTCCATGTTTTTCGATATACCGGAAAGCAGCTGCGACAAACTCATATTGCAGTCTTTATCAGACATATGTAACAGCATTGAATATAACTTCACACCAATTAAGATACATTATCCATTGAACCCATTCCTAGAAGTTTTAACGCATTGCATCAAAAATGGAATGAACTGCGTTCACTTGCACGACCTCATGCAACGAGAATTCTTCTTTCTTTTACGAGGTTTTTATGGAAAACAAGAAATTGCAGCATTATTCTACCCTATTATAGGAAAAGAAATGAATTTTAAAGATTTTGTCATACAAAACTACACCAAAGTAGATAATATAGAACAACTCATCGCATTGTCAAATTTAGGAAGAAGCTGTTTCTTTACCAAATTCAATGACGTGTTTGGCATGACAGCCAAACAGTGGATACTGAAACAAAAGAACCAGAGGATACTGGAAGAAATGACCAAACCGGGAGTGTGCATAAAAGATGTTATTGAAGAATTGGGATTTGATTCACAAGTATACTTTAACCGTTACTGCAAACATCATTTCGGATGTACCCCTAAGCAGTTGATAGAGCGATGCCAAACTGTTAAGAAAGTAAGTTAGCAAGTATTATCTCTATTTGTACATAATGAATAAATTATTGGACTTTATGATAAATCAAATGACGAAAAAATGAATTTACTTTGCAGCGTGAAATATATCGAAATATTAGAGAGATTTTAATGTGATCTCTATTACAGAATAGATTACAATGGTGCAAAGGTAATAAAAAATATAATATCCGCTAATTTTCAACGGATTATATTACAAATAAACTTTCCATCAGGACAAGTTTGTCACCTTGCTATTGATTTGGTCCAGCAAGGATACATCAAAATCCTTCAAATAAACACGTGTCATTTCTTCCGAAGTATGTCCAAGTCCCGCGCTAATCACAGAAATCGGAGCACCATAGTCACGGGCGAGTGTAGCCCATGTATGGCGCGCGGTATAAGTCGTCAACGGCACTTTTATATCAGCCATGACAGCTATTTTCTTCAAATGGCGATTGGTACGACTTAATGCCAGACGATATTGTTTGTATCCCGAGAAATATTCACCACTTATAATCGGAAAGATATATTCATTCTCCGTTTTATATTTGTCTATCATGCCCTGCATTTGGGGAGTCACAGCCATGCGGATCGGTTGTTTCGACTTGTGACGGGAATAAGTCAGCACACCATTACAAATATTTGCTTTCTTCAAAAGGACAATATCCACAAAAGCCATTCCCTGAGCGTAAAAGCTAAACAGATACAAATCGCGGGCAAACTCCAATTCCTGATTATTTTCCAATTTCAAATTTGCCAGAATCCGCATATCCTCCCGCGACAAAGCACGTTTCACCGTTTTTGCAGGACGAGTCTGCACTCTCGTAAACGGATACTCTCCACACGGGCGATAGCCGTCCACAACCGCTTGATTATACAGGGAGCGCAAGTTTCGTAGATAATAACTTACCGTATTAGTAGCAGCACCATTACAATACAGGAAATCCTCATATCTCCGGATGAAACCCAAATCAACCTTCGACATCCGAACATCAGAACAGTGCAAAAATTTAGCCAACGACGAGCGTGTACTCTTGTATGCCGAAGCCATTCCAACTTTTTTCAATTTCCGTTTCCTCTCAATTTGTATATTGATATATTGCAATAAATAAAACTGTGATTTCCCACTTCCAAGGGCACCTTGAGCCAAAACATCGCTTACTGTAAATCCTTCCCTTGTCTGGTTAAGCTGTTTAATCTGTAGGTCAATCCGATTCCGCATCTTCCTCAGTTCCCTATTTATTTTCGATACCTCCATAGCCGTGAAAGATGGATCGGCATTATCAATAATCTTTTCTTTCAACTCGTCAAACACCTCTTCTTTCACCCGGTAGCCTGTATAGAATAACTTTTTCCTCCGATTGTGTATCACCTGAAACACCAGAGGATAACTGCCGTTATTCAATACCCTGCTCTTATTCAACATTAGTTTCACTGATGTCATCATAATTTCCTTTTCTGTTATTGTTTGCACATAATTTTAATTTCCCTACCTATCTCCCCACAGTTCTGAATAAAGCGTAAAAATACAACGTTCAGTTCTTTTTTCAGAATCATTTATCAAAAAAACGCTTGCTAACTGATCTTTCGACATAGAGAGCTACATCAGCCATTCTTCATAGCATCACATTCTTATTGTTACGCAAGAAACAATAAGAAAAATAAAAAGTTTTGCTATTTCCAATATAATTTCCTAATAAATATAGTTAAAATAAACCCCCGTATACATATTCCAATTATGTTACATATAGTTTGTATATACACGCATAAATTTAATAGGCATATTTACAATCTTAATTATTTACATATACAAGAAAATAGCAGCTTGACTCATTTCAATAAATTAGAATATTAAGCATAGATTTGCAACGTGGATTTTAAGGAGCCGCCCGTTTCTTTAAAAGAAAGAGGTCGTTCCTCGGTGTGCAACGGGCTGTTCCTTTAAAAGGAACGGTCCGTTGGTTTTAAAGGAAAAGCCGACACATGTAACCATTTGAATTTCAATTTCTTACTGAATTAAAATTCCGTCCCCACAACCCATGGGATTTTTGTCAACAAGCACGACGGAACCTGCTGCTTCAAGCGGCAGCCAGTATACAAAAAAAATTCAACAATTTAAAATTTAAATTCCATGGTTACAGTCACATTTACCATCAAGCCATATCTGGCGAAGTATATGTATGTCCGGTACAGACAATGTTTAGAACCCCAATCGCACAGTAGTCCATCCTCAAAGCTCCCTACTCCAATCCACCTCTCCCACTTCACTCCCATTTACCACTTCTTACAGCAACTATCCGTTCCACATCCACAAGGTATCAGCTGGAAAGAGACAGGAAATATCACTTTCGTCCTTCCCAATTCTAAATTCGGCAAGAATCCCGAAACTTATAACTACTTCGGCCAAGATAGCATCTTTATGATAGAAAAGGAAATTGAAGTGGAAATGAGAGCAGAACTATACTCGTTTTTACTGGAGAATAAGTTCAAAAATGGAGTGATGTATAAAAAATCAATGCATGAGTTCGTGGAAAAGTACGATATGGCAGAATCGGTGGAAGAGGAAAGTTTGATAAGAGCATTTCAGAGGTGGAGAAAGAAAATGAAAGAAGAATAATTTCCAGATAAAAAATTCTACAGAATATCATATCATCCAAAATACTTTTCATAAATTTGTCAGAAATAAAACATAAAGCCATGAAATACTACATAAACCTCTTTTCTCCTAACACCGCATTAGCATTCTCTGAATCTGCCCAAGAAATCAGTGGATTTCGCATATCTCGTAAAGCATATATAGAAAACCAACATATAAATATTGGCGATAAGTTTATATGTTATTGCACGAAAATACAACGTTTTATAGGAATATTAGAAATCACAAGCAATTTCTTTATAGACTCAAAACCTATATTTACCCAAGAAGATGATCCTTTCACCTTGAGATTCAATGTAAAACCAATTGTATGGTTACCACTAGAAAAGGGAATTCCGATTCATGAAAACATCATTTGGAATCATCTATCATTTACACAAAAATTATCAAGTAATAGTACTGGATGGACTTATATGGTATTTTCCAGTCCCAGGCTTTGGCCTAAAGAAGATTGCGAGTATCTCGAACAGATTATTTTACAACAACAATCTGAAATGAAAGATTATCCTTTTTCAGAGACTGAGAAGAAAAAAGTACGTTCTCTAACAAAAGTCAGAGTATCCAGTGAAAAAGAAACTGTTATAGAAATACCTGATGAAACATCACAAAACAAAGCCAATACAAGCAAAGAAGAAAGAGAGTCCATTCAAATACAAGCTATTTTAGCCGAAATAGGCGAAAAATTGGGCTATAATATCTGGTTACCAAAATCAGATAGAAGCAGAGTTTTAAACAAGTGGAAGCCATTACAAAAAAACACCTTACTAGAAAATCTGCCATTGGTATTTGACGGCCCCACTCTTAAAGTTATAGAGAATATAGATGTATTATGGATAAAGCGGCATTCTATCGTCAGAGCGTTTGAAGTAGAAGGCACAACCGCCATTTACTCTGGTATTTTAAGAATGGCTGACTTATTGGCACTTCAACCAATGCTTGACATAAAAATCCACATAGTTGCTTCTATTGAACGCAGGGAAGCTGTATTTGAACAAATCAACCGCCCTGTTTTTGCTTTTATGGAAAAAGGGCCTCTCGCGGAAATATGTACTTTTATTTCTTATGAATCAGTGAAAGAATTAAGAAAGGAACCTCATTTAGAGCATATGAATGATAGTATAGTTGATGAATATGTCGAGTATTCTAATGATTAATTACGCTAAAAATTACCACTTTACATTGAGAGTCCCAAAATAACACTAAAATTGTACTGATTTCTACTTTTTCAAATAGAGTAGAAAAAATTAAAGCAGAAATCTTTCAAATAAATTCTATTTGTCTATGCAAATTGGCAAAATGATGAAGTAGCGTAGAAAAAAATGTAGCTGCGTGCGATAAATCATAATTTACCGACACTTGACCGTTCATCAGAAGTGGCAGAAGTTCGTCTCGCTGCTTAATTAGATTTGTATTTTCTAAGCGAATTTTCTCTTTTAACCTGAACATTGGCTCAACTCTTTCTTGGAACTTTCTCACAATACACTTTGGAGGTACCAATGTTTCTAACGATGCTATGTCTGAAGGATTAATTGAAGGATATGAAGATACGGCTGTGTCAGCTATACTTGCCAAATATTCTGTAATGTCAAGAGTAGTCAAGTGCATATAAAGCATTAAAGAATACTCTTTCTCTATCGCATCAATTGTTGCAAATCCTGTCGACGCAATCAAATTGGTTGTTGGATTACAAAGAATACCATAATGTAATAGTCTTGGTCTTACACAAGAATACAATATCGTTAGATCTTCAACTTTTCTTTGAGCTCGACTAGGTGCTTGGTACCTATCAAGTTCTTGAGTTTCTGATATAACACCTTTCGTCAAACTGCTTGTATCAAGATAATCGATGTACTGAATATCTTCTTTTTTTGAAAGGGTTGCTTTGTTGATATGACACAATTTTCCATAAGATTGTAACTCCCAACCTTCTGGGATCTCTCTTCTCAATTTCTCATTCCAAACCATCTCGCCACCGCTCGACCTATACGGTTTACCCTCCTCATTTGGAAAGTCGAACTGCGCGAACCAATAATCGTAAAGTTGCTTCGCCATCGCTTCTAAATTATGATTTATCGCCTTATTAAGTTCAATTTTACGATCTATATTAGAAAGAAGACGACCGATTTCTTTTTGTTTCTTTATATTTGGAAGCAGAATAGGGATTTGATTAGGGATATTCAGTAAATGTCCTTCTTTCTTATAAATACAGAGATTAGTTCTCCTTTTCTTGAACTTTTCTCTGTATT
>OGDN01000626.1_pt1 | contig 70157 bp, 74 predicted proteins | sample 1570271 | NCBI WGS metagenome assembly OGDN01 (sample SAMEA4384481, study PRJEB24528) | human gut metagenome | reverse complement strand
GCAAGGAACCGAAGCCAAAGTCAGGACACAAAATTTCCGCAAAGCACCGCGGCAGTGCGACCGGAGCCTGCACAAGGAGCCGCCGCTTTAATTGTGCGGTGTTGCCTTAAGAACAGAGTGGAGAGTGGAGATTTATGTTCTCTGCACCCTCCACTCTTCACTCTGTTATTGAGGGTTTTACATGCACAAAAAATACTTCTTTTTTGATATTGACGGCACGCTTTCCACCGGTCTTACCACCATGATGCCGGAAAGCGCAGTAAAGGCACTGGCGCAGCTTCGTGCGAACGGCCACTTTACCGCCATTGCGACCGGACGGCTGCAGGCATCTGCAGCAGCCGTTGCCGCGCGCTACGGCTTCACGGACATTGTAGCGGACGGCGGCTGGAGCGTAACGCACAACGGCGAAATTGTCGAGATGGAGTCGCTGCCGGCGGCCGACTGCATTGCGCTGATCGAGCGGCTCGAGCAGGCCGGTATTCCGTGGGCGGTGTCGCCGGAGAATGAGAAACTATGCGTAACAACAGATAAAAATTATCTTCCGTATGCACCGGAGAACTACTTCCCTGTTCTGTGGGACCCGCATTTTGATTATCACAGGCTGGAGCATCTGTACAAGGTTTACTACGTCTGCACGCCTGACGAGGAGAAGAATATTGACGCGGGCGGTCTGCCGCTTGTGCGGTACAATCCCCATGTGATTTTCGTTGAGCCGAAGGAAAAACAGCGAGGGATTCGCTATTTTCAGCAGCTTCTGTCCATTCCGGATGAGGATATTGTGGTGTTTGGCGACGGCATGAACGACATCTGCATGTTTGGTCAGGGATGGCTGTCGATTGCGATGGGCAATGCCCGCGCCGCGCTCAAGGAGAAGGCGGATTACATCACGACCGACGTGGATAAGGACGGACTTTGGAACGCCTGCAGGCATTTCGGCTGGATTTGAGGAAGGTTTACTATGCTTTTTGATACACATGCACACTATGACGATGAACGGTTCGACGAGGACCGCGATACGCTGCTGGCTTCCATGCCCGAGAACAATGTCGGCCTGATTCTCAATCCCGGCTGTGACGTGGAAAGCTCGCGCAAAGCGGTCAGCTACGCGAATAAATATCCATTTGTATATGCGGCAGTCGGTATCCACCCGGAGAACATCGAGGACGGCTGGGAGGCTGATCTGGAGACCATCCGCGCACTGGCACAGAACGAAAGCAAGGTTCGCGCCATCGGCGAAATTGGTCTTGACTATTACTGGGAAAAAGATGAGCGTGCGCGTGCGCGGCAGCAGGTTGTATTTGCCCGCCAAATGGAGCTGGCGCGTGCACTGCACCTCCCTGTCATCGTGCATGACCGCGATGCGCACGCCGACAGCATGGAGATCACCCGTCGGTATCCGGATGTGATCGGCGTGTACCACTGCTATGCCGGTCACGTCGAAATGGCACGCGAACTGCTGAAACTCGGCTATTATCTGTCGTTTACCGGTGTTATCACATTCAAAAATGCCAAAAAGGCGAAGGAAGTCATTCGTGAAGTACCGATGGAGCGACTGATGATCGAGACCGATTCGCCCTACATGGCACCCGAGCCGTTTCGCGGCCGCCGTAATTCCTCGCTGTATGTGCATCGCATGGCTGAGACTATCGCGGAAATCAAGGGCATAAGTGCCGCAGAGGTTGAACGGATTACAACCGAAAACGGCAGACAGCTGTTTGGTATTTCCGGGTAAGATAAAGCAAAACAGGGACAAGAGGTAAAATCTCTTGTCCCTGTTTTGTATGGTGGAGACGGTGGGGATCGAACCCATGACCTCTTGACTGCCAGTGTGTATGTGTTATTGTAAGATGCAACAGAATAGCATTTAATACACTGACACAGCGCCGGATATACGATTGTTCATCAACTTTATTACAGGTTAACAAAAATGGTTTCCGACTGCATAAGCACCAAATAAACACCAAACAAACACCAGAATAAGCACCAGATTTTCCGCAGCAAACCACCCGCTCGAACGCGGTTCTGTGCCGGTCTGTACCGCTGTTTTACCGAACGCTTGTACGCCTGTTTTCTTGCTCTGTAAGTGCTGCTGATAATTACCCGCCGAGCGGGCAAAACGCGCACAGCGGGCATTACAGCCGCCGCATGGCGATGCTGTTGCGTTCACCGGCAAGCAACGGCAGAGTAAACCAAAATCAACCATGCCCCTATCATTCATCGTTTGTCTTGTAGCAGAATTTACGAGAACTCCCGAAGAAATTGCAGAATTTCCTCGTCCGACATCCCCTCGTCCCGGAACTGATTGACGATTGTCTGCTCCAACGGCAGATAATCCTGTTCGATAATCTCCGTTGCCGTCCGATTATCCCGCTCGAGCTGTGTATCTATGGCGCGGTTAATGAACCCGTTCAGGCTTTCGTTCCGCTGTTCTGCGTGCGCCTGCAATTCTGCCTTGTGCCCTTTGGGAACGCGCACCTTGATCTCGTCATACGCTTTCGCATTATAGCGTTCGTTCGCCTTGCGGCGTGCTTCACTGATCGGCATATATACCATCTCCATTCTACCTTAATTATACTGCAAATTCTACACTGGGTACAGTACAAATATATACGAAATTTACGATACAGATTCAGACAGCCTGACTATTGAATGTACTGGGTACAGTGTATTATAATAGCGCTGTAAACGAGCTGTATGCGCTTTGAACCGTTTGTTGCAGAACTGCATGGCGAGCGGGAAGAAACGAACACAGCATCCATCACAGAGCAAACAGGAGGAACATTACCATGAAAGAAAAGCTGACCGACAAGCAGGTTCTTGACAAGATTGAAACGTACATCCGACTGACTAAGCTGCCAGATAGCAGTCGTTATGATATGGCTACCAGCGAACTTTTCGCACTCATGCATATGGAGCAAAAAACAGATCCGATCCTTTGGGCGTACAGTCTAGGATTAGCCCGCGGCTATCGTATGCACGCCGCCCGCTCGAAAGCGTAACATAAAACCAACAGCAAAACAGCCGCCCCGAAATGGAGCGGCTGTTCTCATAAGTGCTGATGTTGATTTGGGAAGCAAGTTTCCGCAAGTAAAAACCAAGTTTCACCAAGTCGAAAGCTAAGTTTTGTTAAGTTACAGAATCTTTTATTCCGCTATATTGATGAATTTCTCTAACATTTGAACATCTGTACCGGCGCAGAACTGTGAAACGCATTCCTCTGCATTTGCATAATCATGATCAAGGCGAAACAATGACCATGCATGATTTGACACATGATCTCCGGTATCACCGACATTATCCAAATCATGAACAAACTTTTGTGCTGCCTTAAACATATCTTCGGTTCTTTCGCGCGCCCATGCAGTATCACCCTCTGTATCTGGAACAACGCCCAAATACCCGTGTTGTAAAGCTGTATCCCTCAATGCCGCCATAGTAAGTGGGCAATCTTTCATTTGTGGCATTAGGTCAGTAATCTGTGCTTTAGTCGGCTTGTCGAGCAGCTTCAAGGCTTGTAAAGCTGCAATCTGCTCCGGCGTTGGCAGTGGATCGCGATGTGTACGCAGTACCGCCAGACAATCTTCTTTCCGCTTTGATAAGCGTTCTGAATAAAGCGCTCGTATTGCCTCTGTTTCCGTGCGGTATGTGGTTTCTGCCTTTTTCATTTCCTCATCATATCCAGCGCTGCCCTTGAATCGTTCCAGCTCTTTGATCGTTACTTGATAACGTTTGACAGCACCTTTCATTTCATCACGGAATCCGGTAATATCAAAATAAAACTTTTGAAAATTATTCATTAAAACTCCTTTTTGTATATCATACTCATTCAATTTAATTCATTCTGCTGTTCTAACCGTTCCACACGGCGCAGCAGATTAGCTTGTTCATCATACTTTGCAGCATACTCTAAAACCGCTCTTGCGGCATTTACGCGCGTTTGCGGCGGCGCTGTATTATCCTGCATGATTGCTTGAATTGTCTGTGCGGCACTCTCCAGCTGTTCATTCAGCGCAGCCGCTGCACGCTGCATAGTTTCTGCGCGCCGCTGATCGAGAATGGTGCAGAACTCCGGTTCTTTCAGATAACGCCATAACGTGCTCTCCGAAATACCGGAGTATTCTGATGCCGCACGGACAGAAGAACAGGCCAGCAAAGCAGCAAGCGCTTTATCTCGATTGCCTTTCATTCAAAATCCTCGATTCTTCGATTTGATGTTGGGTGTGCAAGCTGCTTTGCAAATTTCAGATAGTTCAATGCCGCTTGATTGCTTGCATCAAACTGAATTTGCTGTGCTTCGCCACGCTCTGCAAATAGAGTGATGAGTTCGGAACCGTACACGGTAAAAGCAGAGCCATCTGTATATTTTACAATGTACTTCGGAAAGCTGTCCTCGTGTGTTTCCAGTAATTCAATACGCTTTTTCAACGACAATTTGCTTCCCTCCGTTGGCTGCATTCCTTGCAATAAACTGCTGTACTGAACAAATCAAAATCCGGAAAACTCTGTGCCATCTCGATAAGATCAACAGGATGTACTTTGCCGCACTGCGGGCAATAAGTATATACTTCGTGCTCTGCCAAATCTACGCGCTTTCCGTGATGCTTGATAAAAAACATAATAGAAACTCCTTTTCACGTTACTTCATTTAATTCTTCTAACTTCAATAAAATACGTTCTTCCACGCTCCCACCGTATTTCCACGCCTGCCAGCCTGTGCCGTGATATGCGTCCTCACGGATAATACGTTCACGGAAACGTGCAAGGCGTGCCGAGCGTTTCAACAGAAACAGTGCTCGGTCAACCTGTCGCCGCGCGTACTCTGCGTTGCAGTGTAGCCGTTCGCCAGTCTGTGTAAGTGTCAGGTTCTCATAGAAGCGGGAACGCACGGCCTCTTGCTGGATAGGTGACAGCTTTGCTATTTCCGTGTCCAGTGCGTGGCGCAGCTGTTCGCAATACACGCGCCGTTCTGTGTTCTCGAAAGCCTGTTCGGCTGCGTGGTCAGGTGTCAGCTCTCCGCGCGGTGTTTCGCTCCCGTCCTCGCCGGTGACAGGCTCGTCCAGACTGCACGCACGATTCAGCGGTTCGCGCTTGGTTCGCTCCGTCTGGAATCCGATCAGTTCAAAGAACACGCGCTTAACGGCATAGCCGAGAACCGATGTAAACAGCGTGCCGCGCTGCGGCTCGTACACCTGCACAGCCTGCGCGATGGCAAGGAAGAAACATTGTTCTACGTCCTCCCATGTAATGCCGGCCTGCGCCGTTCTCGCGCCCGCTCGGACATACAGCTGACGGAACAGCATCGCAAGCAAGCCTGAATTCTGCTCCCACAGTGCGGCAAGCGCGGCGTGGTCGCCCTGCTTTGCTTGTGTAGCCAGTTCTTCGTTTGTCGCACCTTTGCATTGCAGCCCTTCACCCATCTATACACCTCTGATGCATTAGCATCCCATACTCGATGAACAGAATACGCAGATTCTCCCACACATCCGCGCCGTTCCTGCCGCGCTCCCATTCGTTGGCGAGCGCATACTGCAGCTGTGCCGCACGTTCCATCGGCGGACAATGTGCCCAGTCCGCAAGCTGTGCCTTGAATGTCTGCGCCTGCTCCCGTGTCAGCACGTTCTCCCGATAGTGCCGATAGGTCACGGTCAGCGCGATATACGCCGCTTGTTCGCTCTCCGGCAGATCGAGCGGGAACGGCTGTTCATTCCACGCGGCTGCAATCTGCTGTTCGGTCATGCAATCCCTCCTTAAAACGGCGGCTCACTCGGCAGGGCAGGCGCGGCCTGCTGCTCCCAGCCGAACGGCTTCTCTTTCTGTCCCGGCTCGACAAAGCGGCGCGATTTTGCAAGGAAATGCAGGCGGACATTGCCTGTTTCGCCATAGGCGCGGTTTTTCAGACACGAAATAGCACTGTCACAGCCTTTCTCTGCCGCTTCGTTTTCATCCAGCCGCCGCATATTGAACACGGCACACGCGATGTTGGTAATAGTGGATAGACCGCCGACCTCATCGTTATCGCGCACCGCCTGTCCGCCGGTCTTGCGCGGATGCACCACCAGATGCACCAGAACGCCATGCTTTTCCGCAAATTTACGCAGTTTGATCGTGAAATCCGCCTGCGACTGGTAAAAATCCCGCTCACTGCGGCAGGTGTGCACGGTCATCAGATTATCGACCAGAAACACCCGGCAGTTGTACCGCCGATACGCCTTTTCAAATGCGCGAAGCACGCTTTCTGCCTCATCTGCACCGGCAATGCGGTTATCGTACAGCCAGAACCGCCCGTTTAGCCAGCGGTCAATCCGTCGCTGAATTTCTTGCGGTACAAACTGCGTCACACGGCCTGCCCGCTCGTCCATGCGCTCGCAGACATGGAGTTCTCCGGCGGCCTGCAGATACACGCCGTAACGAAAGCGGTTCGCCGGAATCTCACCCGAATACACGCACACATTCTCGCCCTGCTCCACGCTTTCGAGTGCAAGCTGCGTTAAAATCGTGCTCTTGCCCTCGCCGCGTTTGCCTGTCCATACGCACAGATCGCCCATGAGCAGCCCGCCGCACATACGGTCAATGCTCGGCAGACCGGACAGGACACGCGGCAGACTGGACAAATCCACCGGCGCAATCTCCGCAATGTTGAGCAGACCAAGGGTTTCCGCTGTATGCACACCGTCCATAATGGCGCTCAGACGTTCCGCGCCCTGCCGGTAGAGGATTTCATTCGCGTCCTTGCTCGTGCCGTACCGGGCGAAATCAGGCACGCAGACGGCGCATTCCAGCTTGTCCGACAGCGCCCGCACCATCTCCTGACCGGCGGCATCGTTGTCCCCGATGATGGCCACACGGTCGTACTGCGAAAGAAAGTCCGCGCAGGTGTCCAGCCAGGTGAAGTCCCTGCACCCGCTCGGCACGGAAACGCAGTTGCCGCCGTGCGCCTGATACCCTGCCATCGCGTCAAACTCGCCCTCAAACAGATAGAGCATGCCGTTTTCCGGCTGGCACAGGTGCATCCCGAACAGAACCGGCTTGGTGTCCTTCTCGCGGCGCGCCTTGCGCTCGCCCTTTTCCAGCTTGCGGGCGGGACGGTACTTGATGAACACCGGCTGACCGGTTTGGAATGCCTCAGGCGTTTCGTAATATGGGAACACTACCTCGCCCTGCGTGTTGCCGCCCACACCGTAAGCGGCAGCGGTTTCGGCAGAGATACCGCGCTGTTTGATATACTGCATCGCTGCGCCCTCGCGGCTGATTTTCGGCGGCTGCGGCTTGACATAGCTGCGCGTGACAAGCGGCGCGTAAACCGTGTCCGACAGTTCGCCAAAGTCGCGCAGCAGCTGCGAGAAGTGTCCTTGTTTGCCGCATGAGCCGCGCAGACAGATAAAAGTGTGCTTGTCCATATTGAGCGCGAACGTGTACTTGTCGCCGTGCTGACCGCCGCGGCAGTACGGGCACAGGCGCGGCTTGATCTCCGCACCCTGCACCCGGTAGTCGCCCAGATGGGCGCGGGCAAATTCAATCTCGTTCAAGTGAAACCCTCCTTAGTTTACGAATTTCATTTCCGGCTCGGCGGGCGTGTTCGGCTGCTCACGGCGTGCCCAGTTGCGCGCGGCAGCCTGCCAGTCCCGCATCCTGCTGCGTCCGGCCATCCAGCCGTTCGCCGTGTAGTAATCGACAAACCGTTCCGCATCCATGCTCAGGCTGTGCTCCCTGCAGTAGTCCGCAACCTCAGAAACAGAGGGCGGTTGAAAGCGCTTGCGCTGTGTGGGCGTGTTCTCTATATTTTGATCTAAGTATTTTCTATGGTTGGCGTTTTCGCCGAGGGGCGTTTGGTTTTTTTGACGAGGGGTATTGGTATTTTCACCTATCCCTGTGGTCTTTTCAACAAGGGGATAAATGCGCCGCGTTCCGCTGTCAGGGTCAGGTGATAGGCGCACGAACCCGCATTCGGCAAGCTCGCTGACAATACGCGAAACACGGTCTTTCGACACGCCAAGCCGTTCCGCGAAAAAGCGGTTGTTCGCCCAGCAGAAACCGTTCTGCGACAGGGACAGCACCAAGCCGTAAAGAAGCACAGCACGCGGGGACAGTCGCTCGTCACGATAAATGCTTTCGGGGATAATGATGAAGTTTTCCTCCAACCATCACCACCGCCCCCGATCGTCCACCGGCCGAATCCCGCGCGCCGTCTGCACCTCATCCGCAGGCGGATTTTCGAGATAGGCGCACAGCGCATCGAAGTTGACAAGCCGCCGTTTACCCGCGCCCACCGGAACGGACGGCACAGCACCGGTCTTGACCAGACGGCGGATGAACGACAGGGAAACCGGCGTGTCAGGATCGAGCTTGCGCAATTCCGATAGTGCATCGGCCGGAAATCTCATACGAACAACAGTCATTTATCCACCTCCTTGCTCAAATCCGCAATAATCGCACGGATTTTCGCTTTTTCTTCGTCTGAAAGCTCATGCCTCAGTTTGCGAGAGAAGTTGCCGTCGTTCAAACCAAATTTTTCGGCAACTTGCCAGTGCCGCAATCCCGCAGCAGCGATTTCATGTCGAATTTCTGTATTCCGCACTCATTGACCCTCCTTTTGTTGTTGACGTGCATTCAACAATATGTTACACTGTTATTATACAACAACAATAATATGCAGTCAACGAAACAGCGCACAAAATATCCACATTCAACAAATTTGAGCAGTAGGAGGTATAACCATGCCGAATGACTATTTTGCAGCCAGACTGAAACAACTTCGCGAAAAAGCTAAATTATCACAAGGAGAGTTAGGACACGCTTTAGGCGTGTCGCGAGGCGCGATTAGTTACTATGAAAATCAAGAGCGTATTCCTAATATAGACTTTTTGCAAGATGTAAGCGGTTATTTTAATGTTTCTGTGGAATATCTGTTAGGCCATTCCAATAGTTATCAGCAACAAACATCTATTCCGTTTTATATGAAGCAAATATCAGATGAGGCTTTTTCCAATTTAGAGAAAATTTTAGATGACGATGATGATATAGAACTATTTAATAATCTATTTTCAGATTCAAGAATTTTAACCTTTTTTCATTATTTTCATCAACTTGTACAAGCTATCAATATTCAACGAAAAATCGATATTGAATCGGATAGCAATATTCTGATTTCGGAAAACCTCACATTTAATGAAGATTATATGATTTTCATACTTACTAATTATTGGGTCGATTTATTGCGTGAAATTGCGAATAAACAAGCATGGAAGGATATTGACGTTATAGAATATCAAAACACATTGAACGCCAGCATTAAGAAGACCAAAGTAAAATTAGAGCTACTTCAAAAAGAAATAGATGAGCAAACATCAAAAAACTATGCAGAACTCATGAAGCAAAATGCAAAGCGTTTAGAAGTTTTGCAAAGAATACATGAGGACAAAAGTCTGGAGGACTGACCATGGCAACCATCGAAAAACGTGGTGACACCTACAAAATAACGGTTTCCTGCGGCTACGACCTGAACGGCAAACAGATACGCCGTCACCTGACATGGAAACCCGAGCCGGGCATGACAAAGCGCCAGCTGCAAAAGGAACTCGACCGGCAGGCCGTGTTGTTCGAGGAGAAATGCCGCAACGGTCAGGTGCTCGATGGGAATATCAAGTTTGCCGACTTTGCGGAAAAGTGGTTCGCGGACTATGCCGAAAAGCAGCTGCGACCAACGACTATTGCCGGGTATCGTCAACTGATCGGGCGCATCAATGCAGCACTGGGACACATGCGCATGGACAGGCTGCAACCGCATCATATTGTATCGTTCTATAACAATCTGGCAGAAACCGGCGTGCGTGAGGATTGCAAGCAGCATTGCATTGTGAATATAAAAGAACTACTGCGTTCCCGCTCGTTGGTGCAGACTAAATTCGCAAAGCAGGCTGGCGTATCGGTCGCCACGCTGAACAGTATCAATCGTGGAAACAATATATCTGCTGAAAGTGCGGAACGTATTGCCGCAGCACTTGAACTGCCGGTCAAAGAGCTGTTTGCACCGGCAGAGGCAGGAAAAACGCTTTCGGGAAATACCGTGCTGCATTATCATAAGTTGTTGTCTACGATTCTGACAACGGCGGTACGCTGGCAGGTTATCACGTCCAATCCGTGTGAGCGTGTCGCACCGCCTAAATCAGATCGCAAGGAAGCCGTCTATCTGGACGAGGAACAGGCGGCAGACCTGCTTGCGGCGCTGGATAAGGAAAGTATGCAGCATCAGGTGATCGTGAAGCTGCTGCTGTTCACAGGTATGCGCCGTGGTGAACTTTGCGGACTGGAATGGAAAGACATTGATTTCGAGCGGGCGGTTATCACCGTGCGGCGCTCGTCGCTTTATCTGCCGGGCAAGGGCATATTTGAGGACGAAACAAAGAATGCAACTTCTGAACGCTGCATGAAAGTGTCTGCGGACGTTGTGACCATGCTCAAAGCATGGAGAGCCGAGCAGTCTAAGCAGCGCCTGCGTATGGGTGACCAGTGGCAGGACAGCGACCGGCTGTTCACCGCATGGAACGGCGCACCGATTCGACCGGACGTAATCACAGCATGGTTTCATAAGTTCGTCACAAAGAACGGACTGCCGCCGATTCACATTCACTCCCTGCGGCACACCAACGCAACGCTGCTCATTGCCGCCGGTACGAACCTGACAACTGTTGCGGCACGGCTGGGACACGCAAATTCGACTACCACCAGCAAGATTTACGCACACGCCATCAAGTCGGCAGATCAGGCCGCTGCTGAGGTCTTGCAGGATATTCTGCACCCGGTCAAAAAGCAGGCATAACAAAAGGGCGCTCCCAACGCGGGAACGCCCTTGTTTTTTGCGCTATAAGCACCAAATAAACACCAAACAGGATTTTGGAAAATCTCAAACTGCCGAAAAAGTAAAGAAAAACCGCTCATTTCAACGAAACAAGCGGTTTATGATGGTGGAGACGGTGGGGATCGAACCCATGACCTCTTGACTGCCAGTCAAACGCTCTCCCAGCTGAGCTACGCCCCCGATTCGGCTAATAAACTTTGCATAAAAATTATAACGCAACGGATCGGTTAATGTCAAGTACAGAGCATCTGGCAGTATCACCGAAATCGAAAAGTAAAAATTGGTAGTGATGCCGAAAATTTAGGCGGAACTGCCAATTTTTATCCGCTGCTGTGACTCCATCCCAAACTTTGTGTAGACCTCCAACAAGGTGTAGAATAGAAGCAGGATGACGGAGGTAATCCCAATGGCAAGAAGGAAAAGAACCCCAGAAGAAAACGCACGTCGTGAAAAAATTCGTGAGCTGCTGCAGCTGGCGAATGTAGGCAGCATGGATGACATTCATGAACTGTTCAAGGACACTATCGCGGAGTTCATGGAAAACGGTCTGGAGGCCGAGCTGGACGATCAGCTGGGCTACAGCCGGTATGAGTACAAGAACAAGGACACGGATAACAGCCGGAACGGGCACAGCAGCAAAACCCTGCGCACCAGTTTTGGCGATGTAGAGATATCTGTGCCGCGGGATCGCAAGAGCGAATTCGAACCCAAGGTGCTGCGGAAAAATCAGACCAGCGTCAGCCAGGACATCGAGGAGAAGATCTTGTCGATGTATGCAAGGGCATGACGACCAGCGATATCGAAGCACATATTCAGGATATTTACGGCGTAGATGTCTCTGATACCACAGTAAGCCGTATCACAGATAAAACCTTCCAAACCTTCCCGTAGCGAAAGAGTGGCAGCAGAGGCCGCTGGAGTCCATTTATGCGGTTGTTTTTCTGGATGCGATTCACTACCATGTCCGCAGTGAAGGCCAGATTGTAAAGAAGGCCGTCTATATCGCCATCGGTATTGATCTTGATAGTCGGAAGGATGTTCTGGGAATGTGAGTTGGCGAGAACGAAAGTGCGAAATTCTGGGCTACCGTACTGAACAGCCTGAAAAATCGGGACATCGAGGATATTTTCATTGCCTGCACGGACAATTTGACCGGTTTTTCTGCGGCAATTGAGGCAGTTTTCCCTAAAACTGAGATTCAAAACTGCATTATTCACCAGATTCGAAATTCCAGCAAATATGTCTCCTACAAGGATTTGAAGGCACTTATGGCTGACTTGAAAGCAGTCTACGCAGCGGTATAGCAAATAGGCTGTGTTTTCAATAATTACACCTTGAAATCACAGCCTATTGCACTTATATAGAAGTAGAATTTTTCACAGTTCTGCCTGAGCATTCTCCAGTTTGTACACTAAATTACTAATCCGACTCCAGGCTTCCCTTATTTAAGCCATCTGCAAACCGCTGCCTGCTGCATACTCACAAACTGCAAGGCGCCTCATTGCCACTCTCAAAACCGCCACAATCCCTTTCTGAAATTCACATCGAAAAATTCCCGTGCGGTCTGCAGGTTCATCACGACCCACTCACGAGATTTATGGGCCTCCAGTGTTTCCGGCAATTCTTTCATCAGGCGGTCCGCTTCATACGGTACGCCCGCATTGTAACGCAATTCATTGCTGTGCTTATTCACAACAAACGACTTTTTGCTCGTCCGCCATGCATTTTGAATCAACTTGATCGCGTATTTGCCGGTAACGTGCTCACTGAAATAATTCTCCAGTGAAAGCGTTCGGATATAATCCGGCAGCACATCACTGCCAAACTGCTGCATGACAGCAACGATAATCTCCGAGGAAATCTGTAAAATATCCGGTGCCTCGGTTTCATCATCCTTTAGCTGATCGAGTAAATCCGGCATTTGTTCCAGCATTCTGCGTAAGTATTCCCGATAGAATGCTGTGCCGATCTTCTGCTGCACCGAGCGTACCACGTTGCTGCGCATCACTTCGGTATTGGTCAGACCCGCTTCTACACGACAGATAACTGTTCGGCGAATGACCTCCGGTGCAACCGCTTTTACATCCTCGTTAGCACTGATGACAACCGCAGAATAATGTGTCAAATGGTCGCTCACACCAAAATCATCATTCTTGATGGTTTCGATCGCGTGCTGATTAAAGCGTGTATTCGTCAAGTCATCTACAATGATCGGGGCACCTTGCACGGTTCGTTTCAGGTTTTCAATGCCAGATCGGGTAAAATCCGGTGCCGAAATCTTAGGTTTCTGGCCGATCATCATTTTGAGCAGTGTTTCCAGAAAGCTGGTCTTCCCGGCCTTGCTCTGTCCATAAACCAAGCCAAATACCGGATACGGCAAACGCTGCTGATCGAATCTCGCCGCCATATCGCGCATCGTTGCCATCAGCGGTGAACAGAAGAACCAGTTCGCAAACTCAAAATACCGATACTGCATCCCCTCATAATCACCATGAAAACGGCTGTATCCGTCCATATAATCGCGGAATAACCCTACATCATGGCGAATCTCCTCTTCTGTCGGATGTAGGTTCAGTGCTTCGCCATTCAGAGCGGCACTTTGCTTATCCGCATCGATTATCAACTGCGGGTATTCACTTCTCAGTTCTTTTTCTTTAATCTTCTCATTTTGGATTTGCCGCCGCAGCTTGACGATCTGTGCCGCCGAAATGATCGTTTTGCCCTGTTTACTTGTTTTCTTATCCTGCTTAGGCATATACGGCTTCAGTTTATCCGCCAGATTATGTACATCCAGAATAAATTTGACTTCTGACGCATCATCCGCAGTTGTCTCTGTCGGCTCGATCACAAAGACCTTATTCGCCTTGATCGTGCCGGCAATGGGCAGTTCATCAATATTTTCGCCCGCATCTGCATATTGCAGCGCTTTCGTGGTGATCTCATCCGAGCTTTCCTCGAGCAGACTTTGAAACACACTGTAATACCAGTCATACGCTTCATCGCCATCAACAAAGCAGATATTTTCTCGCTGCATACCGCCGAACGCATGATAAGACATATTGGCCGAACCTGTGATAACGCGCTTTCGGCCATCTGCCGCCTCCAGCAGATACAGTTTTTCGTGGGAAACCGTGCCACGGGATACATAAAACCGAACTTCTCCCTTATCCATACGGACAAGCAGATCATTCATTTTGTCACTTGACTGCTCGCGCATTCGCTCGATCAGCTTATCTTGATAAGCAATAATCTGATTCATGGACGAGGAAAGGATATGCTCACAGCCAAAGATAATCTCCGCACGGTCGAACATATCTAGCAGCTGGTACACAAAATTCAGGCCAGAGGAAAATGTAATGGCGTGAATGGTATCAAATCCCTCAAACAACTCCTGCCATGTGACAGCGTGCGCCTGCTTGTACTCCATCTCCACTACGTCAAGTTTACTGCCTCGCTTTTTGTTGGGTGCCGATTTTTCTTCTTCGTCTACCAAAGAAAACAGATTCAAGTTATCGTCCATTGACATTACCCCGCTTTTTATATTTTTGTGTGATCCTATGCTGTTGTTTTGTACCCTTTCTGCTATGGATTGCTATATTTTTGCTCCTGCATCCGCTATATATGGCTGTTTGGTTGATAGCGTATAATCAAGTTTGCAAAAGCAAACAGAGAATGGACAAGCCATTAGGGCTCCTGTAAAATGATAGTTGTCGAAAAAATCATGATGTAAAGGAGAGACCCTAATGGCTCACAAAAAGAATACCACAAATCTGACAGAATTGCTACTGCAATATGTGACGCAGCCGGATCCGATGCTGAGTATGCTGGAATGGCTGTGCATAGAGCTGATGGAGGCAGAGGTCGATCAGCAGCTGGGAGCAGAGAAGAGCCAGCGCACGGACGGCAGGAGCGGATACCGCAGCGGTTATCGTCCTCGTCGTTTGGATACCCGAATGGGCACGATGTACCTCGCTGGATGCGTGGAAAAACTCATCTTCCAACATGATTGAGAGATTGAATCGTGAAATCTGGAGACGTACCAGCGTGATTGGAATCTTTCCGAATAAAAGTTCCTATGTTCGTCTGGTGACAACGTATCTCATGGAATACGCCGAGGACTGGTCTGCTTCCAGAGTAAATATACAGCGCTCGTGTTTTTCGTCTTATTATTGCTCATCAACGGCGCAGCTCTGTGAAAAGCTTCACGGTGTTTTCTTGCACTTATAGAATATTTATACGAAACGCAGATAAATGAACGCATAGTCATTAAACGAAAAACATCAGATAGTATATATGGAAATGACATAATAGAGAATTAGTAGTCGTTTTTAAGATAATAACATAAATATGCAAATATGAATATTCTGCCGAATAAAAGGCACACTGCATAAGTGGATGAGACACGAAGAAACAGACTAACGACTGGCTGTGCTTTATGGAAAATGCTGAATATTATGTGTCGAATTTTGTCGATTACAATATTGACGCATATGAAACCTCATGGTAAGCTAAATAAAAATATGTGTATGCTCTGCGAAAAATTGTGCAGAGTGCAGTGAACGAAGCGTATGCAATCGTCAAATCCCAGCTTGCGGGTCAGGAGGAAAACGTGAAACGTCTTAAAACGGCATTTTCGACGGTCTTGGCGCTCTCGATGGCGCTCGGCATGGTAGTCGTTCCTGCGGGAGCGGCCGATGGTACTTATCAGAATGCGGTTTATCCGGAACGGATATGTAGAAAGGCTCAACCAACTACATCAATCCGAATCAATCGAAATGGTACACCCGTAGTTGAAAAGTCGATTACTGTTTCGATTCCAACTGGTGATGAGCCATACAAGGATATGTATACGGCGGATGCACTTTTCCAGGATCTGACGGTCAACCACGAAGCAACATGCAATATTTCATTGTATGCAGAAGATAAAACAATAGTGGACGAAAACACGAATAATGGTGTCACATTTCGTAGGGAAGAAGAACCAAATAAGCAGACAAACAAAATAGATGTGCACTGGGACATGATTGTTACTTGTAATGCAAAAGCAGGGCAAACATATCATATGAAAGCCGAGTGTAATGGTTTATCTGACGAACTCGAGATTGTTTTAATCTCAGAAGAAGGTTCAAAAGAAGAAACACCGATTATAGACTGGATTACGTCGGCTAAGGGCACATACGGCCAGACCTGGAATGAAATGGTTGATGCTTCCGGCTGCAGTGCAACGCTGAACGGCGCAGACCTGTCCGGCAGATTCGAGGTTATAAACGGTGATACCGTCCCGAATATCGGGGACAAATATCGGCTCAAATTTGCGTCGGAGAACGGTAAGTACATCGTGGAAAGCGAGGAGTATTCTGCAGAAATCCAACCGAAAGCGCTTACAATTACGGCGGAAAGTGCAGAGAAAGTGTACGATGGCGAACCTCTGGTGAGAAATTCATACATGGCAGACGGGCTGGTAAACGGCGATGAAATTACCAAGGTTATAGTATCTGGAACACTGACCGATGCTGGAGAAATGTCAAATGTGCCAAGTGGCGCGAAAATAAGCAGAAATGATACAGATAAGACGGGAAATTATGCAATTACTTACGTCAATGGTGCGTTGAAAGTTACTCCGCGGGATATTGCGGACGCGCAGATTGATATGAAGCAGACCGAGTATGTGTATAACGAAAGTGCGCATAATCCTAAGCCGATCGTTATGATAAATGGAAAAGAATTGTTAAATGGTACGGATTTTGAGCTTTCCTACGCCAATAATGTAAACTGCGGTACGGCAACGGTGACAATTAGCGGTAAGGGTAATTACACCGGAAAAGTTGAGGAAACGTTCCAAATCACGCAGAAAATACCGGAAAAGGACGTGGATTACAAAGTTGCGCTGCCTGCGGATCCGATATATGACGGCAAGCCTCGTGAGGCGTCTGTGTGGACGAAAACAGGTGTTGGCGAGGTCACAGTTTGGTACAACGACAGCACGGCTTTGCCGGTTCATGCCGGAACTTACAACGTGGCGGTCGAGATTGCATCGAGTGACAATTTTTCTGCGGTCAAACGGATGGATATCGGCAGCTTTTCAATCAATAGGCGCACGATTTCTTTGGATACAGCAGTGCTGAAAATCGAAGACAAGACATACAACGGACGCGATGATGATGCGCAGATTAGCGGTCTGGCGTTCAGCAACCTACCGGATGGCGCGGTACTGAGCGAGGGCACGGATTACACATTCGCTACGCGCTACGCATCTGCTGAAGTCGGCGAGAGGGACGTGACGATTGCAGTTACACTTACGAATGAAAATTACACGCTGAAAGACGGAAACTGCATCGTAAAAGGTAAAATCCTGCCGAAAACGGTCGAACTTGTTGTAATTGCGAAGGATGCAGTTTATACCGGCCTGCCGTACAGCGAGGGCAATCTGACCTGCTCGGGCACGTCCGCGCCGACGTATCGCTACTACGCCGACAGCAACGGCGCAAAAAGCAATCAACTGGACGGTGCACCGATCAACGCTGGAACTTACTGGGTGGAAGCGTATGCACCGGAAACGAGCAGTACGGCTTCCGCAACCTCGCAAGCGGTTCGGTTTCATATTGAAAAAGCGCCGCTGTGTATTCGTGCTAAGGGTAAAACCATAACCTATGGAGAAACGTTAAGTGATAATGGTGTGGAGATCAACGGATTCGTGAACAATGAGAACGAAAACGTGCTTTCGGGTCTGAACTATGCGTTTGACTATGCGCAGTTTAGCGATATTGGAACTTACACGATTATTCCGATGGATGCAAAAGCCGAAAATTACAAAATTACATACGAAAACGGCGTGTTGAACGTACAGCCGAAGCCTGTTGAGATAAAATGGAACGGCGAGAGTGTTTTCTATTATGATGGTACGCCGAAGTTGGTCACGGCAGAAGCGATTGGCGCGGTGAACGGAGATGCGCTTACTGTCATAATCGAGGACGGCAGCCGGACCGAAATCGGGTCGTACACCGCACGCGCGGTCGCTCTGGCAGGCGGAAAGGCGGGCAACTATGTGCTGCCCGAGGCACAAACCTTCTCGTTTCAGATCAAGAAGGCGCTCGAGACGGCAGCTGTCACGCCGAGTACCGTTACTGCCGTAATCGATGGCCTGACGATTCGACTGACCGGCTTTGCGACCGAGCCGATCACGGTTTCTGCGCCGGATGCCGTGGCCACGGGCGATACGCTGACCATCCATGGCGTGACGTACACGATCGACCGTTCTGCAGTGGACGTGCGCCGCGCGGAGATCACGTTCGTGTTTGCGGACAGCAGTGCGCAGACCAACGTTTACGGCGCGGGAGATATCGGAACGGCGTTTCCGGCCGACAGTAAGCGCGGATACACGTTTGACGGGTGGAAAATCGGTGATAAAACGTACACGACGCTGACGGAGGAAGCACTTACTAAACTGAACGGCACGCAGACTGCAGCACCGGTGTTCACCGCTCAGCAGAGTGGCGGAACGAGCGGCAGTGGTGGCGGCGGTCCGGTCCGCACGCCGACCGGTGCGGTGACTGCGGCTAAGAGTGAGCACGGCGAGGTCTCAATCACGCCGGAAAACGCAGCCAAAGGCAGCACAGTGATGATTAAAGCTGTGCCAAAGGAAGGCTATGCGCTCAAAACAATCGCGGTTACAGACCAGAGCGGCAAGCCGGTCGCAGTGACGGAGAAGGACGGTCAGTTTACATTCGTCATGCCTGCGTGCAATGTCACGCTTACGCCTATTTTCGAGAGACAGCCTGCTCAAAATGTGAGCTTCGATGACGTCAAGCCAACCGAGTGGTACGCCGATGCCGTGCACTGTGTTGTGGAAAAGGGTCTGATGAGCGGTACAGGTACGGATGCGTTCTCGCCGGATGGCACGACCACGCGCGGTATGCTGATGACGATTCTCGCACGGTACGCGGGTGCGGATACGACCGGCGGTGCAAGCTGGTACGAGAAGGGCATGGCGTGGGCGCAGTCGGCAGGCATTTCGGATGGCCGCGCGCCGGAGGCTGGTATTACACGAGAGCAGCTCGTCACCATGCTGTACCGCTATGCGGATGTCCCCGAAGCCGGCGGCACACTGGATGCCTTTGCAGACGCAGATACCGTCAGCTCCTACGCGGTCGATGCTATGCGATGGGCGGCAGCGAACGGAATCGTCAACGGCTCGCACGGCAGGCTGAATCCACAGGGGAATGCCACCCGCGCACAGGTCGCGGCAATGCTGATGCGGTTCTGCGAAAAGATGGAACGATAATACATTACGCCGCGCATGTCGGAGAACGCTGTGCGCGGCGTAAATTTTCAGGTCTAAAAATTTTTTGGAATTTTTTCAGAAAATGTGTTGACAGATTCGTAATTCTGTTATATACTAAACAAGTCGTCAGGGATGAGACAACGACGACAACGACCCGATGGAAGTTTAGCTCAGCTGGGAGAGCATCTGCCTTACAAGCAGAGGGTCACAGGTTCGAGCCCTGTAACTTCCACCAACATACAGCCCTCTAAACCATGCGGTTTAGAGGGCTTTGTTTGCTTATTGCAACTTTTATGCACTCTGCTCGGTTAACGGGTAGAGTGTACTTTTTTGTAAAATGCGCTGCATCAGGCTATTTTCGGCTGCTTGATGTGTCACCTGTTTCCGACGGATTTCTTCTTTGCCTTGCGCTGCTGTGCGTGCTGGAAGTTGATAACCGTGAGCGATGCCTCGGCAAAGGCATCGACGGACAGGTGAGTGTAGATCTGCGATGTCAGGGCAATCGACTGGTGACACAGAAGATCCTTTGCAACATTAAGCGGGACACCGGCGGACTGCAGGTCGGTCACATAAGTGTGTCGCAGGCAGTACGGCGTGAGATCGTCAGCCACGACGGACGTTTCCGGGTCGATTGCGCCGCTAGCCATCTGTGCGCCCATATCGCGATCAAGCGCCTGCTTGAACGAGCGCCACATCTGCTTCATGGACGTTTCGGTGTGCGGTCTGCCGGTAGTCGGCTGCGTAAAAAGATAGCCGCTACTCTTTTCCTCGACCTTGTGCCAGAGATCGCGCGCGGTCTTTACCCGGACGGAGTACCGCTTGCCATTATAGCTAAACGTTTTGCGGAAACATCCGTCTGATGTATTTGTTTTTATTGTAAAACATCTTTGGTTGTAAAATAAGAGGGTAGAATGCACTCGCTAACGCTCATCGTTGGCAGCCGGTGGGCGTAATTTTTATATTTAGAACTCGCGTATCAGTACGCGCGGGATACCGATAATACGGTATCTTTCCGGGTCGGTGCCCTCGATCCGTCTGGGCGGGTGAGACGGGTTTCAGGGGCACAAGCTTCAGCCAATCCCCGCTCGGAACGTCGTTGATGCGTTTGATGGTAATTTCGTCATCGCCATAGCTGATGACTCCGATCTCGCCGCTGTGGTTTATGGTGTTCTGCTTGAGCATCAGCACGATATCACCATCACGGAAATCAGGATACATACTGTCACCGCGGACATGCATAGCGCAGAAATCCTCCGGCTTGCGGCCCTTGAGATAGGTGTCGGGAACTTCGACCATTTTCTCTTTTGATTCTTTCTCCTAATGTCAGAACAAACACCCTTACTTTATATCAAATATTCGATTGGTTGTAATTAGTGTACCACCTGCGTGATTATAAATCACACAAGGAGGTGTAAAACATAAACGCCTGAACCTATCAGGAACTCCGTCAGGGGGCAAGAACGACTTGATGCGGATGTATTCGAACATGGTATTGCTGACACTGGAGCAAGTCACAAAACTTTACGGTTTTACTGACAAGCACAAAGCCAAGCGCATAATCGGCGCACCGAGAGTGTCCGGCGAGCATCGCGTGATGTACTTATCTTGGCGACGTTGCGACCGACATCGTCAAGCGGCGTATTGGCATTGTACGATAAAATGCACAAGAAAGAAGAAGATTCAATGTAAAACAACAACTTCGCAGCCAATCTGGCTGCAGTCGAGAAGCACAGCTGCGGCATCAAGCCGAGCAAGCGTCCTTACTTCTGCTGGACGGAGGAGCAGCTCGAGCAGCTGGCCGCTCTGTGGGATACGGCGTCAAGAACCTGTGGAAAGGCATCCGTCCGTCCGGTGAGCTGTTCGTCCTGGAGTGCAAGGGACACTGGGTTATAAGCAGAAGCCGCAGTGCGTGCATATTTCCAACGTCCACGCCGATCTGCTGCCGACCGACGTTTACTCCGGTATGTATGCCCGCGAGACCGTCAACTTCTTCCTGTATGACGCTTCCGGCAACCGCGGCGTAGGCTTCGGTCTGGGCAACGTGTGCAAGACCCGCGACGGCGAACCGCTCGGCGGCCGTGCAAATGCTATACGGCAGCGTACCCCGGTACGCTTTCACAGTTGGTGCGGACGGCACTGGTGCCCAAGTCCGGCTACAAATTCGTGGACGCGGACTTTTTCGCTATCGAGGCGCGTGTGGTTGCGTGGCTTGCGGGCGAGGAATGAGTCTTGCAGGTTTTCTGCACGCACGACAAGATCTGCGAGGCAACCGAAATCCCGTACACGCGAGTGCATTACCAAGAATGAGGTGAACTACATCAAACTGCGGTCGTTGGAACGGGCAGGCTTTATGATCGGGTATGACCCGATTCGCAAGCTGCTGAGCGTCACCGTGCAGGAGCTTGCCGGTCTGGAGGAGCAGACCATCGAGTATCTGCTGCGGTATCAATCAGTACGGTGAGGACCTCGTGAAGAAGCTGGAGAAGGCTATGGAGAAGTAAAGCGAAACCCCTCTGGGAACTGGTTTGATACCGGCTCTCAGAGGGGCTGCTTTATTCAGTTGGCTTCGGTGTATCTCCATCAAAGACTACATGAGTAAAGCGGAAACGCTGCGTAACATCAGGGTACTTCTCACGATCCACTTCGGAGGCGAACATATCATACGGTCGCGCATAAATTTTGAAGTCGCCGTAGAGTGCCTGGTAGATTACCAGCGGTTCGCCGGTTTCTGTGTGCGTGGCGATGGCAAGAACCTGATATAGTTTGTTCTTGAAGTGCAGGTATTTCTCACCGACCAGAATTTTTCTTGAAGCCATTCATATTTCCTCCAATCCTATGTTTTTATTATAACAGAGATGAGGGCAAAGAAAAAGAGCACACCCGCAATCAGGTATGCTCTATTCTGATGGCTAACGCGAAAACATTCCGAACTACGAAAAAGAGTTCGTATCTTCGCGTTATGGTGGACTTGAAGGGGATCGAACCCTCGACCTCTCGGATGCGAACCGAACGCTCTCCCAAACTGAGCTACAAGCCCGAATATATGTTGTCAAGAAAAGTGTTTTGACCAAACTCAACTGAACAGGGAAGACGGGGACTGCTTTCCGCACCGCTTTCAACTGCGCTAATCGCCCAAATGTCAACTTTTTGCAAGCAATTTACCGATCAAACCAAACTCTATTCGTTTAATTCGCTAAACTACCCTTGACAATTATTAATTATAACGGTAGAATAATTTCATGTCAAGCACTTTTTTCGGTGCAAAGCAAAAACAGCGTGCAGCAGCCAGCTGTGCCAAAAGGAGAATTTAACATGAAAAACAGCGAAAAAACAATGGAAAAGATCGTAGCGCTCTGCAAGGGCCGCGGCTTCGTATACTCCGGCTCGGAGATTTACGGCGGTCTTGCAAACACCTGGGACTACGGTCCGCTCGGCGTTGAGTTCAAGAACAACGTCAAGGCAGCATGGCGCAAGAAGTTTGTGCAGGAGAGCCAGTACAATGTAGGTCTTGACTCCGCGATCCTGATGAACCCGATGACCTGGGTTGCTTCCGGTCACGTTGGCGGCTTCTCTGACCCGCTGATGGACTGCAAGGAGTGCAAGGAGCGTTTCCGTGCCGACAAGGTAATTGAGGACTGGTGTGCTGAGAATAACTACGATCTCGGCAAGAGTGTTGACGCACTCAGCCAGGCTGAGATGAAGGCATTCATTGATGAGCATGAGATCGCATGCCCGACCTGCGGCAAGCACAACTGGACCGACATCCGTCAGTTCAATCTGATGTTCAAGACCTTCCAGGGCGTTACCGAGAACGCGAAGAACGAGCTGTATCTGCGTCCGGAGACCGCACAGGGCATCTTCGTAAACTTCCAGAACATCCAGCGCACCACCCGTAAGAAGATTCCGTTCGGCGTTGGTCAGGTGGGCAAGTCCTTCCGCAACGAGATCACCCCGGGCAACTTCACCTTCCGTACCCGCGAGTTTGAGCAGATGGAACTGGAGTTCTTCTGCAAGCCGGGCACCGACCTCGAGTGGTTCAAGTACTGGAAGGATTACTGCCACAACTTCCTGCTGTCTCTCGGCATGAAGGACGAGAACCTGCGTCTGCGCGACCACGATCCGGAGGAGCTGTCTCACTACTCCAACGCTACCACCGATATCGAGTTTATGTTCCCGTTTGGCTGGGGCGAGCTGTGGGGCATTGCCGACCGCACTAATTTCGACCTGACCCAGCATCAGAATACCTCGGGTGTTTCGATGGAATACTTCGATCAGGAAGCAAACGAGAAGTATATTCCGTATGTTATCGAGCCTTCGCTTGGTGCTGACCGTGTTGCACTGGCTTTCCTTTGCGACGCTTACGACGAGGAAGTCGTAGGTCAGGACAAGAACGGCAAGGACGATGTTCGTACTGTTCTGCGTCTGCATCCGGCTCTGGCACCGTTCAAGGCTGCTGTACTGCCGCTGTCCAAGAAGCTGACCGACAAGGCTATGCCGATCTGGCAGGAGCTGGCTAAGCAGTTCTCTGTTGATTTTGACGATGCAGGCTCTATCGGTAAGCGCTACCGCCGTGAGGACGAGATCGGTACGCCGTACTGCGTAACCGTCGATTTCGAGACCGAGCAGGATGGCTGCGTAACCGTTCGTGACCGTGACACTATGGAGCAGGAGCGCATCAAGATTGAGGAAGTTGCTGCTTATATCGCAAAGAAGATCGAGTTCTGATTTTTCGCTGCTGAACATTGATCATCAAAACCGCTGCACAATCCCTGTGCGGCGGTTTTCTTTTATTTGGATGGCGAACAGAAAACAACACCCCCAAAAACCTATCGAAAATATAGGGATTGGACCATCGGAAATTGGGCAATCTGCCGGAACGAAAAAAGTTTGTCGGAAAGGGTTGACAGAAGAGGGGGGAGTTTAGTATAATCATAGCAATCCCAGTGAAATAATATGAATTTAGGAGACGCGGTTATGCGATACTACTTTGAAAAGCTGCTCCGCTCGAATTTCCGATTTGGGCGAATGTGAACCTTCTTTTTAGTACACGAAACGAATCAATCACTTCAAACATGTATATAAAAAGGAGATTATTATCATGGCAACTATCAAGAATACCGAAAACTGGTCCTTTGAAACCAAGCAGCTGCACATCGGTCAGGAGACCGCTGATCCGGTTACCGATTCCCGTGCAGTTCCGATCTACCAGACCACTTCTTACGTTTTCCATGACAGCCAGCACGCGGCTGACCGTTTCGGTCTGGCTGACGCAGGCAATATCTACGGTCGTCTGACCAATTCCACGCAGGATGTGTTCGAGAAGCGCATTGCAGCACTCGAGGGCGGTGTTGCCGCTCTGGCTACCGCTTCCGGCGCCGCAGCGATTACCTACACCATTCAGGCACTTGCTCAGGCCGGCGACCACATCGTAGCACAGAAGACCATCTACGGCGGCAGCTACAACCTACTGGCACATACTCTGCCGCAGTTCGGCGTTGAGACCACCTTCGTTGATGCACACAATCTGGAAGAACTGGAAGGCGCTATCAAGGACAATACTAAGGCGGTTTACATCGAGACTCTCGGCAACCCGAATTCCGATATTCCGGATATCGAGGCTATCGCAAAGATTGCGCACAAGCACGGTCTGCCGCTCGTAATCGACAACACTTTCGGTACCCCGTACCTCATCCGTCCGATTGAGTACGGCGCTGATATCGTTGTTCACTCTGCTACCAAGTTCATCGGCGGCCACGGCACGACCCTCGGCGGCATCATTGTTGATTCCGGCAAGTTCGACTGGAAGGCATCCGGCAAGTATGCGCCGATCGCTGAGCCGAACCCGAGCTATCACGGCATCTCTTTCGCAGATGCTGTTGGTCCTGCTGCGTTCGTAACCTACATCCGCGCTATCCTGCTGCGTGATACCGGTGCTACCATTTCTCCGTTCAACGCATTCCTGCTGCTGCAGGGCACCGAGACTCTGTCTCTGCGTATCGAACGTCACGTTGAGAACACCAAGAAGGTCGTTGAGTTCCTGACCAATCACCCGCAGGTTGAGCATGTAAACCATCCGTCTCTGCCGAACCACCCGGATCATGCTCTGTACGAGAAGTACTTCCCGAACGGCGGCGCATCCATCTTCACCTTCGATATCAAGGGCGGAAAGGAAGCAGCATTTAAGTTCATTGACAAGCTGCAGATCTTTTCTCTGTTGGCAAATGTTGCTGACGTTAAGAGTCTGGTCATCCATCCGGCAACCACCACTCACTCGCAGCTGACCGCAGAGGAACTGGAGGATCAGGGTATCCATCAGGGCACCATCCGTCTGTCCATTGGCACCGAGAATATCAACGATATTCTGGCTGACCTCGAGCAGGCATTCAACTAAGCTGAATATCGCGTATTCCTATTTTACCTCTTACGATTTGACGAGAAAAGACCCGCTGAAAGCGGGTCTTTTCCTATCTGTACAGCAGTTTCATCCCTCGATGATGGCAAAAATGAGTGCAATTCTATCAACCGGCATAATACCCCCTTTTCGGTTTGCAGTTTATATAACCGGAAAAGGGAGATTTATTTTTACAGCTGCGAGAAAACCTCGCCGATTGGCGCGTGAATGACCAGATCAGCACGGCGATCCGCAGGAGTAGGGGACTTATTGACCAAAACCAGCTTATTGCCGCGGTAATAGTCGATCAGACCAGCGGCCGGATACACAGCCAGCGATGTGCCGCCGATGATCAGAATATCGGCCTTGGAGATGTAGTCTACGCTCTTGTTGATCGTGTAGCTGTCGAGTCCCTCCTCGTACAGCACGACATCCGGCTTGATAATGCCGCCGCAGGAGCATCGCGGAATACCGGTGCCCTTGGCGATATCCTCAACCGGATATGGCTTGCGGCAGCGCATGCAATAGTTTCGCAGCACCGAGCCGTGCAGCTCAAGCACTTCCTTCGAGCCTGCCTTCTGGTGCAGACCGTCGATGTTCTGCGTTACAACGGCACGACACTTGCCCTCGCGTTCCCACTCGGCCAGCTTGAGGTGAGCCGCATTCGGCTTTGCATCAAGAGCCAGCATTTTTGCTCGATAGAAGCGATAAAACTCCTCGGTTTCGCTCAAAAAGAACGTGTGGCTGAGAATGGTCTCCGGCGGGTACTTGTACTGCTGGTTGTATAGACCGTCCACCGAGCGGAAATCCGGAATGCCGCTCTCGGTCGATACGCCCGCACCGCCGAAAAAGACAATGTTGTCGCTGCCGTCGATCCACTCTTTTAATTTAGCAATCTTCTCATCCATGATATTAGCTCCTTTCGTCGCTAATGAATTGAAAATTAAGGTATTCGGCACAGCCGAATGATTTAATGCACGCAAGAATAGCGGCATTTTCCATTCTCAATTCTCAATTTTCCATTATTCGGTAATCGAAACTAAGCCCTCATGACGCGGCTTTGCCGGCGTTTCCTTCTCGATGTAGCCGATGGCTGCGGAGCAGACAACAATGTGGTCCTCCGGTACGCCGTACTCGGTCAGCAGTGCACGAACCTCGGGTACATCGCAGGTCTCGCGCAGCTGGTTGATCCAGCAGGAGCCGAGGCCAAGCTCGGTAGCCATCAGCAGCAGATTCTCCATCGCAGCAGCGCCGTCTACCAGAGCGTGGTGCTCATCCCGCTTGTAGGAAATGATAATGTTGACTGGTGCACCGTAGAAATTGTACTCCGGACCGCGATTGTCTGCCTCAGCAACGGCACGGGCCAGCTTGAGCGACTTCTCTGCATTGTAAATCACGGTAAAGTGCCACAGGTACTTGCCCATGCCGGAAGGCGCCCATTCAGCAGCTTCAACAATCTGCATGATCTGATCCTTCGGCGGCAGCTCGGACTTGAACGCGCGCGTAGAGCGGCGAGACTTGATAACTTCCATCAGGTTAGACATAGGGAAAAACCTCCTGAAACAAATAGGGATTGATATTTATAAATATAGTATATAGCATTCTGGGTGTCGTTTCAAGACAACATGAACAAAAATACGGCTGCATCTGTAAATTATCTGTGAAAACAGCGGTTTATGTGGTATACTGATTCTAATTGAAAAATAATGCGGGAGGAATCTCTTACATGATCACTATCAGCGATCTTAGCTTAAACTTCAGCGGCGAGCCGCTGTTCAAAGATGTAAACCTGAAATTTACCCAGGGCAACTGCTACGGTGTTATCGGTGCAAACGGTGCAGGCAAGTCTACCTTCCTGCGCATTCTGTCCGGCGATTTGGACCCGTCCACCGGCACGGTTTCGATTGCGCCCAAGACCCGTATGAGCGTACTCAAGCAGGACCACTTTGCCTTCAACGAGGAGACTGTTCTCAACACGGTTCTCGGCGGCAACGAGCGTCTGCTTGAGGTCATGCACGAAAAGGATGCGCTCTACATGAAGGACCCGTTCACCGAGGAGGACGGCAACAGGGCTGCCGAGCTGGAGTCCGAGTTTGCTGAAATGGGCGGTTGGGACGCCGAGACCGAGGCCAGCCAGCTGCTGAACGGTCTGGGTCTGGATGCAGATGCCATCCTGTACACCGAGATGAAGAACCTCGGTGACGTCGAGAAGGTCAAGGTGCTGCTGGCGCGTGCGCTGTTCGGCAAGCCGGATATTCTGCTGCTGGACGAGCCTACCAACCATCTGGATATTCAGGCAGTCCGCTGGCTGGAGGACTTCCTTGCCGATTTTGAGGGTACCGTCCTCGTTGTATCGCATGACCGTCACTTCCTGAACAATGTATGTACCCATATCGTTGATATCGATTACGGCAAGATCAAGCTGTATGTCGGCAACTACGAGTTCTGGTATGAGTCCTCTCAGCTGGTTCAGCGCATGATCAAGGATCAGAACCGCAAGAACGAGGAAAAGATCAAGGAACTGCAGAACTTCATTCAGCGTTTTGCGGCAAACAAGTCCAAGTCCCGTCAGGCGACCAGCCGCCGCAAGCTGATCGACAAGCTGTCTGTCGAGGAAATGCCGGCTTCGTCCCGCCGTTACCCGTGGGTAGCGTTTGACGCGGACCGTGAGGCTGGCAAGGACATTCTCGAGGTGCGCGGCATCTCCAAGACCATCGACGGCGAGAAGGTACTCGACAACGTATCCTTCATCGTTCGCCGCGGCGACAAGATTGCGTTCATCTCGGATAACGAGCTGGCAATGACTACGCTGTTCCAGATTCTTATGGGCGAGATGAAACCGGATGAGGGCAGCTTCAAGTGGGGCGTTACCACCTCGCAGAGCTATTTCCCGAAGGACAACAACGAGTTCTTCGAGGGCCACGAGGAAAACATGCTCGACTGGATCGCACCGTATTCCCGCACGGATACACTGGAATCCACGCTGCGCGGCTTCCTCGGCCGTATGCTGTTCTCCGGCGACGATGTTTACAAGCCGGTTCGCGTACTGTCCGGCGGTGAGAAGGTTCGCCTGATGCTGGCGCGCATGATGCTGTTCGGCTCGAACGTGCTTGTCATCGACCAGCCGACCAACCACCTCGATCTGGAATCCATCACCGCAGTCAACAACGGCGTTCGTGATTTCAAGGGCACGGTATTGTTTGCATCGCACGACCATGAGTTCGTGCAGACCATTGCGACCCGTATTATCGAAATTCGTGAAAAGGGTGTTCTGGACAAGGAATGCACCTACGACGAGTTCCTCGAGTTCCGCGAGACCTACAAGGGCTGATGCCGGAGCGCTTTCGGCGCGGTCTGAACGGTCTGCTCGTGCTGCTGATACTTGGTGCACTGGCATACGCCTCGGCGCTGCTGTTCGGCTGGAACTGTCCGATCAAATACTTGACCGGCGTGCCGTGTCCCGGCTGTGGACTGAGCCGTGCACTTGCCGCTCTGCTCCGACTGGACTTTCGTGCGGCACTGCGGTTTCACCCGATGGTTTTCGTTCTGCCGACAGTCGTTTTGTACGCACTGTTTGGCAAAAAGCCGCTTTTCGGCTCCAAAAACCTCGAGCGCATGCTGCTGTGGAGCGTTATCGTGCTGGATATCGCAATTTGGCTGATACGTCTCGCGCTGCATGACCCGCTGATTTTTTGAAGATTTTCCGCTCGAACTGTACTGCACGGTCCGGGCGGATTTGTTTTATTCGACATTTTGTGCAATATGCAAAAATTAACCGGAAATTTAATCGGGTTTTGCTGTACTTTTTCGTAGGCACATGCTATACTGTTGCCAAGGGAGGGGATAGTTTATGATGTTTGGAATTGACAGCCTGTATATCTGGCTGGCTGTCATTATCATCAGTGTAGCGGTAGAGGCGTTTACACTCACGCTGTGCGGCATCTGGTTTGCTGCAGGCGGTGTCGCAGCACTCATTGCAGCCAGCCTTTCGGTCGGGCTGATGGGGCAGTGGATTGTGTTCATCGTGTTCTCCGCGCTGTTGCTTGTACTGGTGCGTCCGCTCTGCCGCCGTTTTCTCGGCAGTCGGCAGCAGGCGACCAACGCAGATCGTATCATCGGACAGACGGCTGTTGTTACCGAACCGATTGACAATATTCTGGAGACCGGTGCGGTGAAAATCAACGGAAAGATCTGGACAGCCCGCAGTGCGACTGACGCGCAAATTGCAATCGGGACAAGAGTCACGGTTGTGGAGATCCGCGGCGTCAAGGCGATTGTAAAACCGAACCAACTGTAAAGGAGCGTTATCATGGATTATATTATTGTACCCATCATCTGGATTGTGCTGATTATTCTGTTCATCGCGTTCATTGCAAGCAATATCGTGATCGTACCGCAGGCGAAGGCGTATGTTATCGAGCGTCTCGGTACCTACCGCGACACATGGAGCACCGGCCTGCATTTCAAGGTGCCTCTGTTTGAGCGCATTGCCCGCAAGGTAACCCTCAAGGAGCAGGTAGTCGATTTCCCGCCGCAGCCGGTTATCACCAAGGATAACGTAACCATGCAGATCGACACGGTCGTGTACTTCCAGATCACCGACCCGAAGCTGTTTGCATACGGTATCGAAAGCCCGATGGCGGCAATTGAAAATCTGACTGCAACCACACTGCGAAACATCATCGGTGATCTTGAGCTTGACCAGACGCTGACCAGCCGCGATATCATCAACACCAAGATGCGCTCCATCCTCGATGAAGCGACCGATGACTGGGGCATTAAGGTAAACCGCGTGGAGCTGAAGAACATCATTCCGCCGGCTGCCATTCAGGAATCTATGGAGAAGCAGATGAAGGCCGAGCGCGAACGCCGTGAGTCCATTCTGGTAGCGGAAGGTAAAAAGCAGTCCGCGATTCTGGTGGCTGAAGGCGAAAAGGAAGCAACCGTTCTTGCTGCAGAGGCAAATCGCCTTGCCAAGATCAAGGAGGCCGAAGGTGAAGCGGAAGCGCTGCTTACCGTGCAGAAGGCACTGGCAGACTCCATCAATCTGCTGAATGAAGCGGCACCGACCGAGCAGGTTATCAAGCTGAAATCCCTCGAGGCATTCAGCAGCGCCGCTGACGGCAAGGCAACTAAGATCATTATCCCGAGCGAGATTCAGAGCCTTGCGGGTCTGGCAACCTCATTCAAGGAAGTTATGACCGATCCGAAGCGCGAACAGCCCGAAAAGTAAAAATTGCGTTCAAGTCCTGCAGACCGTATCCGGCCTGCAGGACTTTTTGCACGCAAAATTGTCATTTGTGTCCGACTCGATTCTTGACAGAAGTGGACTGGAATGTTATCATAAGTTGAATAGATATGCACATATTGCGGGAGGGATCAAATTGTCGGCAAAGCATACAGAGGCAGAACTGGAGTGCTGCGAGGAGCATATCGTCCATACGGACGCAGTTATGGCAGCGCGCAGCGCAATGCCGGCAGAGGAGATCACTACAGCCGCATCAGATTTTTTCAAAGCGTTTTCCGACAAGACCCGCTTGCGGATACTGGCGGCGCTTGTGTCCGCGGAGCTGTGCGTCTGCGATATTGCGTCGCTGCTGAACATGAGCCAGTCCGCGATATCGCATCAGCTTCGTTTTTTGAAACAGGCGCGGTTGGTCAAGAGTCGAAAAACCGGAAAAACAGTATACTATGCGCTGTGCGATGATCATATTCAGACCATTTTGGCACAGGGAATCGCGCACGTGCAGGAGGGATAAACGGAATGAGCGAAAATAACCGCCCTGATTCGGAACAGAAGAAGGACCAGACAACGGCGGAAGATATTTTAGCACAGGTCGATTCGATTTTAGCGGATCTGGAAAATTCGGCAGTAGCGCAGCTGTTTGCCGCTCCGGAAAAGCCTAAACCCGAAGAGAACAAAAAACCGCCTGAAAAAGAAGAATCAGCGCCGCCCGGCGAGCCTGAGCCGCCGGACAAGAATGCGGAGCAGCCGGAAACTGAACCGGAAGCCGATACATCGCACCAAAGTGAAAGCGAATCTCCGGAGGCGGAAACGCCGCCCGAGGAAGCGGCGGCAGCTGAGCCTGCAAAGCCCTCGGAGAAATCAGACGCAGCTGAGGAATCGCCGGAAGATGCGGAAGACGAATTTGACGAAGAAGAAGATTCGCCGGATGAGGCTGAAGACGAGGACGACTGGGACGAACCGGAATTTGACGACGAAGGTATAGAGGACGAGCTTCCTGAGGAAGAACAATCGCAGGAAGCGGAGTTCGAGCCTATCGTAGAGGAAAAGCCGGACAGGCTGCAGAAGCTAAAAGAAAAACTTAAAAACCATGAAAAGGACAAGGCGGAGAAAAAGGAACAGGCAAAATCCGCACCTAAGGAGAAGCCTAAACCAAAGGATGAAAAAAAGCCGGAGGAAAAGAAGCCGGAACCGTCAGTAATCGAAGCTCCGGAGGACGCGGACGATACCACCGGTATGAATTTCGTGCAGAAGGCACAGTACCGGGCGAAAATGCGTCGGCGTGAGCAGACCCGTCTGCGGCGAGAAAATGCACGCCGTATACAGGAAGGCGCTGAAGTGACCTATCAGCCGATGACACGGTTGGATATGCAGAGCACAGGCGCACGGCTGGCTGCCGCGGCAATTGTTCTTGTGGCCGGAATCGCGATGGGAGGTTCGAGCGCGGCATTGCCGCTCTGCCTGTTGGCGTTTTTGATCACAGCGCTGCCGATTGCAGCGCGTGTGCTGACCAATCTGACACACGGTTCATTTTTCGATGAATATCTGCTCGTGCTAATGGCATCCATCGGCGCATTCGCGCTCGGCAGCCGTGCAGAAGCAACGATCGTGCTCATCCTGTTTGAGATTGGCAAAATTGCAGGTGATATCGTTCTATCATCCACCTATCAGGCATTGCCGCAGCAGCACGATTTCATGCCGGAAAAGGCAACGGTCGTCAACATGAAGGGCGAACAGCGTCAGGTTCCGCTGGCAGATATCCGTCTGGGCGAGCTGGTTCTGGTACACTCGGGTGAGCGCGTACCGATTGACGGCGTTGTACTTCGCGGAGACGGCACGGTGGATGACAGCGTGCTTACTGGCGAAAACGTGCCGATGGCAGTTGATAAGAACACGCGTGTGCTGGCAGGCAGCCGGTATAACGGCTCTCTGATGCTGATTCGTGTGATCTCGCGCTATGAAGACTGCGCGGTTCGTCAGATTCGCCGCGTACAGAATGCGGCCGCCGAGCACAAGGCAGCGTTGGAAAAAAGTGCGCAGCGTAATGCCAAGCGTCTGGTTCCGGTTGTGATCGTCATTGCCGTACTGGCAGCCGCACTTCCGCCGCTGTTCATGCCCGGTTCAGATATGACTGGCTGGGTGTATCGCGGACTGACGCTTCTTATCGCTTGCTGTCCGACCGCACTGGCGCTGGCTGTCCCGCTTGCTTTTGTATGCGGCGGCGGCCGACTTGAGAGTGAAGGCGTTCACATGAAGGGCAGCGAAGCGATGGAACGGACTGCAGACCTGCGTCTGGTCGTGTTCAACAAGACCGGCACAGTGACCAACGGCAATCTGCAGATTAAAAAGATTTATCCCACGCAGGAGTTCTCCGAAAAGAACTGTCTGGCACTTGCCGCAGCAGCCGAGCAGCTTTCGCAGCATCCGGTTGCACGCGCAATCGTAAGTGCATGCCGGGAAAAGCTGCCGAAGATCGAGGAATTTGAGGAATTCCCGGGCCGTGGCGTGCGCGCCCGTATCGGTGATCACGTTCTGCTGGTAGGCAACCGCAAGCTGATGGTCTCCCGCGGTGTCAAGGGCTTGCCGGATATCGACGGTACGGTTGTTTACATCGCCTGTGAAGGGGAGCACATCGGTGTGATTGAATTGGAGGATACGGTTCGTCCGTCCGCTGCTGACGCAATCAAGAAGATCAAGGATCAGGGCGTTGAGCGTACTGTACTTATCACCGGTGACGCTGAGACACCAACTCAGCGAATTGCAAATGCCGCCGGTATTGACACCGTTCACTGCGGTTTGATGCCCGAGGAAAAGCAAGCGAAGCTGGACTTTCTGATGCGCACGATTCCGACAGACGGCACGACCGCCTATGTCGGCGACGGCGTAAGCGATATCGAGCAGCTCAAGATGGCCGATGTCGGTGTGGCAATGGGCACGCGCGGCTCCCGCTATTCAGCGGATGCGGCGAATATACTGATTACCGCAAATGATCTGAGCGGTCTCGGCGAGGCTGTTCAGGTCTGCAAGACTACACACGGAGTTGCAATGCAGAATCTGACACTGCTGGCCGCCATCAAGCTGGTGCTTGCTGTACTGGCGCTGATCGGTCTGGCGCAGATGTGGATGGCAGTTATCGTCGATGCTGTACTCACGGTGCTGACCGTGTTCAATACGACTCGACTGCTCGGCAGCAAGCCGGAAATTCCGGAGGAATAAGCAAAACGCGAAGGAAGTGTAAAAGCTTTCTTCGCGTTTATTTTTTGTTTCGTGTACTTTCTGCGCGAAAACGGTCAAAAACGGTATGGTTTTTTTCGGAAGGATATGATACAATAATCTGTATGAATGAAAATGGAGGAATACGTCTTGCATAAAAAGATGGAAGCCATTTTGTCCCGTGTACAGAAGCCGGCACGCTACGTCGGCGGTGAATGGGGCTCGGTGATGAAAGATAAAAAGAACATCGATCTGCGATTTGCGTTCTGTTTTCCGGATACCTACGAGGTTGCCATGTCTCACCTCGGTTCGCGTATCCTGTACGGTCTGCTCAACGATCAGAAGGGCATTTGGTGCGAACGCGTCTGCGCGCCATGGATTGACATGGAGGCCGAAATGCGCGAGGCGGGGCTGCCGCTGTACGGCCTGGAGAGCGGTGACCCATTGTCGGACTTTGATATTATCGCTTTTACGCTGCAGTACGAGCTGTCGTTTTCCAACATTCTGAATATGCTGGATCTCGGCGGTATTCCGGTGCTGGCAAAGGACCGCACCGAACTCAAGCATATTGTAGCTTGCGGCGGTCCGTGTGCCTACAATCCGGAGCCGCTCGCTGACTTTGTTGACCTGTTCATGATCGGCGACGGCGAGGAGATCATGTTGGAGTTTACCGATCTGTACCGCAAGGCCAAGCGCGAAGGCTGGTCTAAGCAGGAATTTCTGATTGCAGCAGCACAGATCGAGGGCATGTATGTACCTTCGCTGTACGAGGTCAAGTATCATGAGGACGGCACGATCGAGAGCGTCACACCGACGCACGGTGCACCGGCTCTCGTGCAGAAGCGCATCGTCAAGGATCTGGATACCATGTACTATCCGGAGTCCTTTGTTGTGCCTTCGACCGACATCGTGTTCGACCGTGCGATGATCGAGCTGTTCCGCGGCTGTCCACGCGGCTGCCGATTCTGTCAGGCCGGTCACACTTATCGTCCGCTGCGTACCAAGTCCAAGGAAGTGCTGCTCAAGCAGGCGCAGGCGGTGCTCAAGAACTCCGGTTACGAGGAAATCTCTCTGTCCTCGCTGTCTACGAGCGACTACGGTGAGCTGTCCGGTCTGACCGAGTGCATGCTCGACTATTGTGAGCCGCGTCATATCAGTCTGTCACTGCCGTCTCTTCGTGCGGACAGCTTTTCCGCCGAACTGATGGAGCGCGTACAGAAAACCCGCAAAAGCGGCCTGACGTTCGCATGTGAAGCCGGTACGCAGCGCCTGCGCGATGTTATCAACAAGAACATCCGCGAGGAGGACGTGCTCCATGCCTGCGAGATTGCCTTTCAGGGCGGCTGGAATAACGTCAAGCTGTACTTTATGATGGGTCTGCCGACCGAGACCTACGAGGATCTGGACGGTATTTCCGACATTTGTAAAAAGGTCGCCTATTGCTGGCGTGAGAACACGCCTAACCGTGCGCGCGGCGTGCGTATCACAGCATCGGCTTCGTGCTTTGTGCCCAAGCCGCAGACCCCGTTCCAGTGGGACGCGCAGGACACGCTTGAGCAGTTCCGCGAGAAGCAGGCGCATCTCAAGGTGGTCATGAAAACCAAGAATGTCACCTACAACTGGCATGACGCTGAGACCTCGGTACTCGAGGGCGTTATTGCACGCGGCGACCGCCGTCAGGGTAAGGCGATTCTGTTGGCGTGGCAGCGCGGCTGCAAGATGGATGGCTGGGATCAGTGCTTTGATTTCGACAAGTGGATGCAGGCGTTTCGCGACTGCGGACTGGATCCCGCGTTCTACGCATCCCGTCAGCGCCCGATGGACGAGATCTTTCCGTGGGATCACATCGGCTGCGGCACGCGCAAAGAGCATCTCAAGCGTGAGTGGGAGCGTTCCCGCGAAGCGGCTATCACGCCGGACTGCATGCACCAGTGTGCCGGCTGCGGCGCAAGCGCACTGCTGAAGGGAGGCAAGTGCCATGTTTAAGGCAAGAATGAAGTTTGCCAAGGAGGGACGCGCCAAGTATATCTCCCACCTTGATCTCATGCACGCCATGCAGCGCTCGATGGCGCGCTGTCAAATGCCGCTGTGGTTTACCGAGGGCTTCAACCAGCACGCCTACGTTTCGGTGGCGCTGCCGCTCTCGACCGGCTACTCCGGCGAGTGCGAATTTCTGGATTTCAATATAACGGCGGAAGCCGTACCGGAAAACGCGGTAGAAGCGCTCAATGACGTATTTCCCGAGGGCCTGCGTGCAATCGAGATTTACCCGCTTGCCGACGGCGGCATGAAGGTCGGCTCAATCGAATGGTCGCAGTACCGCATCACCTGGGGCTTTGAGGGCGGCACGCCCAAGGGCTTTGCCGAGGATGTGCGCAATCTGTTCCGCCGTCCGGTGGTCGAGATCGTCAAGCGCTCCAAGCGCGGCGAAAAGACGGTCAATATGCGTGAGCTAATGCGCGATCTGACCGTTACCGACGGCCCTGATGAGGTGACCGCTGTTGTCACCACCGCTGCCGGCAATAACAACATGAGTCCGGAATATCTGACCCGTGCCATCCGGCAGTATCTGCCGCAGTACGAGATTCCGTTCAGCGCGTACCACCGCATGAACGTGTTTACTTCTGACGGCACTCCATTTCGATAAAAGGAGAGTTTCATGGCAACCCAGAATGTTTCCGAAGAACAGCTGCAATCGCAGTTTACCTATATTGACGCAGTAGCCCGCCTATTGGGGGACAAGCGCCCAAAAGCCTATACGCATACGTTCGGCTGCCAGCAGAACGAGGCGGATACCGAGCGTATCCGCGGCATGCTGTCCGAAATGGGCTACGAAATGACCGATACGCCCGACGAGGCAGATTTTATCCTGTTCAACACCTGTGCTGTGCGTGAGCATGCCGAGGATCGTGCGTTCGGCAACGTCGGCGCACTCCGCCATCTGAAAAAGGAGCGCCCGGGCATTGTTATTGCAATGTGCGGCTGCATGGCCCAGCAGGAGAAAAACGTCGAGAAGATTAAGAAAAGCTATCCGCAGGTAAATCTCCTGTTCGGCACGCATGCGCTCTGGCGATTTCCGTCGCTGCTGTACCGCGTGCTGACCGAGAAAAAGCGCGTGTTCGACATCGGCGGCGAGGACGATATCGCCGAAGGTCTGCCGGTGCTGCGTGCCAAGGGCGCAAAGGCGTGGCTGTCCATCATGTATGGCTGCAACAATTTCTGCACCTACTGCATTGTGCCGTATGTGCGCGGCAGAGAGCGCAGCCGCCGACCGGAGGAGATCGAGAAAGAACTGCGTGAGCTGGTCGCTGCCGGCTATAAGGAGATTACGCTGCTCGGTCAGAACGTCAATTCCTACGGCAAGGACCTCGGCATTGACGTGGATTTTGCTGATCTTCTGCGCCGTCTCAACGCCGTGCCCGGCGATTTCTGGCTGCGGTTTATGACAAGTCACCCGAAGGACGCGTCTCCCAAGCTGTTTTCTGCTATGGCAGAGTGCGATAAGGTTGCAAAGCAGCTGCATCTGCCGTTCCAGTCTGGCAGTGACGAGATTCTGCACCGCATGAACCGCCGCTATACGGCAGAGCACTACAAATCGCTGATTGCGGATGCACGGTCGAAAATGCCGGATATTACGCTGTCGAGCGATATTATCGTCGGTTTCCCGGGCGAAACGGAAGAGAATTTTGAGGACACCTTAAAGCTGGTGCAGGATACTCGGTTTGACCTGCTGTTTACGTTTCTGTATTCGCCGCGCACAGGTACGCCCGCGGCCTCTTATGAGGATAACGCAACACAGCAGGACAAGCAGCGCCGCTTCGAGCGACTGCTCAAGGCGCAGGATGAAATTGTTGCCGAAAAGCAGGCGGCGTATCAGAGCAAAAAGCTGCGGCTGCTTGTGGACGGTAATGCCAAGGGATCGGAGTATCCGTTCACTGCGCGTACCGAGGGCAACCTGCTTGTCTGCGTACGCGGTGACGATATCAAAATCGGTGAATTTATCGAGGCAGAGATCGAGAAAACCTCGCTTCGCTGTCTGTTTGCACACAAATTATAAGAAAGAGGTAAGAACATGGCTGAACTGACGCCCATGATGCAGCAGTATTTTGAGATCAAAAACAAAAATAAAGATTATATTCTGTTTTACCGTCTGGGCGATTTCTACGAAATGTTCTTTGACGATGCCAAGCTGGTCTCCCGCGAGCTGGAGCTGACGCTGACCGGCCGCGACTGTGGTCAGGGAGAACGTGCACCGATGTGCGGCGTACCGTATCACAGTGCGGAAGGCTATATTGCTAAGCTGGTGCAGAAGGGTTACAAAATTGCAATCTGTGAGCAGATGGAGGACCCGAAAAAGGCAAAAGGTCTGGTCAAGCGCGAGATCATCCGACGCGTGACACCGGGTACGGTCGTGGAAGCCTCCATGCTGGATGAAAATCGGAACAACTTTCTCGGCTGCGTATACGCAGCCGGTGGTTCTGTCGGCGTATGCTTTGCTGATATTACGACAGGTTCGGTGTACGCGACCGGATCGGATAACTGGAATGACATAACCAGTGAGTTCGGACGTTTTGTGCCGCGTGAAGTGTTGGTCGGCGGCGGAGCCATTTCGGAAGACAGCCTTCAGTCCTTTCTGAAGGAACGTCTGGAGGCGCTTATCGAGCCGATGCCGGAGGAGTGCTTTGAGGCACAGCGCAGTGCGGAACGCATTCAGGAGCACTTCAAGGTGCAGGACTTTGACGCTGTCGGTCTGACCGACCTGCCGTGCACTGTGCGGTGCCTCGGAGGTCTGTTGGATTACCTTGAACAGACGCAGAAGGCCAGCCTTTCCAGTCTGAATCAGCTGCAGGTGTACCATCAGGGTCAGTACATGGAGCTTGACCTGATCGCACGCCGCAATCTCGAGCTGTGCGAGACCATGCGCACCAAGGAAAAGAAGGGCACGCTGCTGTGGGTGCTTGACCACGCGCGCACGGCAATGGGATCACGCCTGATTCGTCAGTGGATTGAAAAACCGCTGTATAATCCGCTGCATATTGCACGCCGTCAGCAGGCGGTAGGTGCATTGTGTGACGATGTAATTGCCCGCACGGCGTTGACAGACGCACTCAAGCGGGTGTTCGATATGGAGCGCCTGATCGGGCGTGTAGCCTACGGCACTGCAAACTGCCGTGATCTGCGTGCGCTGTCGGCGGCAATTTCTTGTCTGCCGGAGATCAAAACGCAGGCTGCTCTGTTCGGCCAGGCTATGCTGCGCGAGCTGACCGGCAAGATTGATCTGCTCGAAGACATCCGCGCGCTGGTCGAGCAGGCCATTGTAGACGAGCCGCCGATTCTTCTTCGGGAAGGCGGCATGATCCGCAAGGGCTTCAACGAGGAGATTGACCGTCTGCGCGACCTTGCGTCCGGCGGTAAGGGCAAAATTGCCGAAATCGAGCAGGCGGAACGCGAGCGTACCGGTATCAGCAAGCTGAAAATCGGCTACAACCGTGTGTTCGGCTATTATATTGAGGTCAGCCGCTCCAATGCGGAGGCGGTTCCGGAGAACTATATTCGTAAGCAGACGCTTGCGAACAGCGAGCGCTATATCACCGAGGAGCTGAAACAGCTCGAGAGCACCGTGCTCGGTGCACAGGAGCGGCTGACCGCACTCGAGTACGAGGTATTCGTTTCTGTACGCGACCAGATTGCCGCCGAGGTACACCGCGTGCAGAAGACCGCGCAGGCTATCGCAGCGCTTGACGTTCTGTGTGCTCTGGCCGATGTGGCTTGTGATAACAACTATGTTTGTCCGGTGGTTGATTTTTCCGACCGCATTGACATCAAGGACGGTCGTCACCCGGTTGTTGAGAAAATGCTGTCCGACAGTCTGTTCATCCCGAACGACACCTTGCTCGACAGCAGGGAAAACCGCGTTGCTATCATCACCGGCCCGAATATGGCAGGCAAATCCACCTATATGCGGCAGGTGGCACTGATTGCCATCATGGCGCAGATTGGCTCGTATGTACCGGCCTCATCCGCGCATATCGGCGTGGCAGACCGCGTGTTTACCCGTGTCGGCGCGTCGGATGATCTGGCGAGCGGTCAATCCACCTTCATGGTGGAGATGAGCGAGGTCGCGGATATTCTGCGGCACGCTACCAAGTCCAGCCTGATCATTTTGGATGAGATTGGACGTGGCACCTCTACCTATGACGGCATGAGCATTGCCCGCGCAGTCGTAGAGTATGTAGCGGACAAGAAGCGCATCGGCGCACGCGCGCTGTTTGCAACGCATTATCATGAGCTGACTGTGCTTGAAGATCTGGTCAAGGGCGTCAAGAATTACAATATCGCGGTCAAAAAGCGCGGTGATGACATTACGTTCCTGCGCAAAATCGTGCGCGGCGGCGCGGATGACAGCTATGGCATTGAGGTTGCAAAGCTGGCCGGTGTGCCGAATCCGGTCATCAAGCGGGCAAAGGCTGTGCTGGCTGATCTGGAATCCACCATGCCGAAAATCGAGCTGCATGCCGTAGCCGAGGAACCGGAAGACGTTCCGCAGATTACGATGGATTCGCTCTCCGGCGATGCCGTAGCCGAACGTCTGCGTGCACTGCAGGTGGACACCATGACGCCGATCGAAGCGCTCAACGCACTGTATGAGCTGAAAAAGCTGGTTTAATCATTTATCAGGGCAGGAAAGACCAAGCATGATTTGTTCCGGAAAGGAAAACAAAGAAAAATGGCAGTGATTCATGAATTATCTCCGCATCTTGCGGATCTGATCGCGGCGGGAGAGGTTGTTGAACGGCCGTCCTCTGTGGCGAAGGAGCTGGTCGAGAATGCGATCGACGCAGGTTCTACCCGCATTACAGTGGAGATTGAGAACGGCGGCATTACCTATCTGCGTATTGCGGATAATGGCTGCGGCATGTCGGCAGAGGACGCGCCCGTGGCTTTCCGCCGCCACGCGACCAGCAAGCTGCGCACCGAGGAAGATTTGAACGCCATCGGCACATTGGGTTTCCGCGGTGAAGCATTGGCTGCGATTTCGTCTGTTACGCGCATTGATCTGTTTACGCGTCAGTCGGGTTCGATTGCGGGTCTGCACCTGCATCTGGAAGCCGGTGAGATTCAGACACAGGAGGAAGCCGGCTGTCCGGAAGGCACAACAATCGTTGTGCGCGACCTGTTCTTCAACACACCGGCTCGCATGAAGTTTCTTAAAAAGGACTTCACCGAGGCGGGTTACATTCTCGGCGTAGTACAGCATGCGGCGCTCTCCCATCCGGAGATTGCGTTCACGCTCATTCGCGACGGCAAGCAGGTATTCTCGTCGGACGGCAAGGGCAAGCTGATTGCACCGGTGTTCGGCGTATTCGGCAAGGAAATGACTGCCAATATGATTGAAGTGCCGATGACCGAGCGCAACGGTATGACCGTGCACGGCTACATTGTCAAGCCGCACGCCGGACGTGCCAACCGTTCCATGCAGCATTTTTTTGTCAATGGCCGCTATGTCAAGAGCCGTCTTATGCAGGCTGCAATGGAAGAGGCCTATCGCAATGCGATCATCACCGGCAAATATCCGTCTGGTGCGCTTTTCCTGGATTTGCCGCTGTCGGCGGTCGACGTCAACGTGCATCCTGCAAAAACCGAGGTCAAATTTTCACAGGAAAAGCCGATTTTTGAGGTCGTGTATATTGCCTGCAAGAATGCACTTGCCGCAAACGACAATATGCCGCATCTGGAGCACAAGGAGAAGGAAGCGCCTGCCAAGCCGCGTGAAGATAATCTGACGCATGAGCAGCAGCGGTTTGCGATTCCAAAGCCGGTGGACCCCAAGCCGTTTGCCGCGCCGCGTGTAAAGCCAACACCGATTGCACCGGTAAAGAACGACGAGGAAGCACCGGATTTAGAGGATTTTCTTGTTTCGATCCCGCCAAAGGCAGAGCGTCCGCGCAATGCATCGGGTTATCTATCCGCGCCGCGCATCCTGCAGGACGAACCGCAGGAACCGATTCGTCCGCGAATGGCACAGCCGGTTAAGTCGTCGGTCGCAGAACCAACACCTGCCGTGCATACGCCGAAACCGGAGCCGGAAGATGAACCGATGGTTGTTGTGCCGCCTGTCAGCGCGCCGGAGGTCAATGATAAGCCGCAGATCCTGCAGCCGCTGGATGCCGGTGTGCGTGTAATCGGCGAATGCTTCCAGACGTACATTATTGCTGAGGACAAGGACGGCTTGATTCTCATCGACAAGCATGCCGCGCATGAACGCATTCTGTTCAACAAGCTGCGTGCGGAGACCGATATGCCACAGCAGCAGCTTCTCACGCCTGTAATTGTAGAGCTGACTGGCGAGGAAGCCGCCGCTGTGCAGTCGCAGATCGAGGACATCCGTCAGGCAGGCTTTGCCATCGACAGCTTTGGCGAGAACAGCTTTGCTGTACGCAGCGTGCCCGCTTATCTGGATAGCGGCGATGTGCAGAGCGTCATCAGTGAATTGGCCGAAAAGGCGATGAACAGCCGTACCACCGTGCCGGATCGTCTGGACGATTTAATTCATACGGTAGCATGCAAGGCGGCTATCAAGGCAGGCAAACCGATCACGATGACCGAGATGCAGGACCTGTGCGAGCGGGTGCTGAGCGATGACAATGTGCGTTCCTGCCCGCATGGCAGGCCGACGACCGTTCGTCTGACCAAATATGAGCTTGATAAGATGTTCAAGCGTGTAAATCAATAAAAAGCGAGGAAACAGCATGGAAAACCGTTTGATCTGTATCTGCGGACCGACTGCCAGCGGCAAAACCGCCTTATCGGTCGCGCTGGCGCAACAACTGCATACTGAGATCATTTCTGCGGATTCCATGCAGCTTTACCGTGAAATGGATATCGGCACCGCCAAGCCTGATATGAAGGAACGGCAGGGCGTACCGCACCATCTGTTCGATGTGTGCGAGCCCGGCGAAGCGTTCTCGGTGGCACGGTATGTCGAACTGGCAGACGCTGCTGCGCAGGATATTCTGTCGCGCGGCATGACGCCGATCGTTGTCGGCGGTACAGGATTGTACATGGACGCGCTCATCGAGTGCAGCGTATTCTCCGGCGATGAGACCGACCTGACCGTGCGTGAGAAATATCAGCGGATGGCGGCCGAGCAGGGCAATCAGGCGGTACATGACTGTCTGGCTAAGGTAGATCCGGCCGGAGCGGAACGTCTGCACCCGAACAATCTCAAGCGCGTCATTCGTGCTCTTGAGGTGTATGAGCAGACCGGTATGACGATCGACGAATTTAATCGCAGGAACAAGCGCCCGGAGACAAAGTATGATGCGCTCAAGATCGGTGTTTGCCCGTCTGACCGTGAAATTCTGTATGACCGCATCAACCGCAGAGTGGATCTTATGATGGAAAACGGTCTGCTGGAGGAGACGAAACGGCTGGTGGAGCGCGGTCTGCTGACCGGCACTGCCGCGCAGGCCATCGGCTACAAAGAGCTGCTCGGCTATCTGAGCGGCGAGCAAACATTGGAAGAATGTACCGAATTGCTCAAGCGCCGCAGCAGAAATTATGCAAAACGTCAGCTTACCTGGCTAAAAAGGGATGACAGCATCCACTGGATATATTATAATAGTGGAGAAGAACTTCCTTTCGTCTTACAGGAAACGACAAAATATCTTCAAAACCACGGTGTACAATGATACCATAAATTGTAATTTAAACTGGAGGAATCATTGTGCGAAACGAAATCAACTTACAGGACAGAATGCTCAGTGCACTGCGTCAGCAGGCGCAGAACATCACCGTATTTTTAACGAACGGCTTTCAGATGCGCGGTATTGTCCGCGGATTCGACAGCTTCGTTGTGATTTTGGAGAGCGACGGAAAACAGCAAATGATCTATAAGCACGCAATCTCTACTCTGATCCCACAGCATAGAGTCGATCTCCATGCACCGAGAGGGGAGCGTGCGGAACAGTGAACATATACGAGGTCTTTACATGGGACAACAGACAAAAAGCACAAAATCCAAGCCGCGAAAACGGCGGAATGACGGCGGAAACCGCGTTGTATTTATCATTGCGGCGGTGCTGATGGTGATTTATCTGGGCGGCCGTCTTTCTAACGCTTTTTCGGCTGCACCGGAGACCACACCGGCTCTGCATGTCACAGTTAATGACAGCTTTACGAGCGATGGCTGGTTCTTCCGCGATGAAGAACCGATCGACAATGCCACGGGAAGCTCGGTCAAGCATATCGTGTACAGCGGTGAACGCGTACAGCAGGACGCACCGCTAGCGATCATCTATTCCGATCAGGAATCTATGGACCTGAGCCGACAGCTCGATCCGCTGGAGGAACGTATTTCTCTTCTGGATACGGCGCTGCAGTCCGCATCGGACAGCTCAAACATCGCAAAGCTGGATCAGGTCATCACGCTGACGATCGAGCAGCTGGCCGAGCAGGTGAAGGAAGGCAGCGGTTCTTCGGTCGCATCTGCCGCAAGTTCGCTGCGCACGCTGTCGCTGCGCCGTGAGGCAGGCAACGTGGATACCAACGAGGTATCTGCCGAACGTGACGCTTTGGTTTCTGAGCAGTCCTCGCTTGAGCATCAGCTTACCGGCCGGACCACGGAACTTACTGCATCTTCGTCCGGATATTTCTCCGAGGCAGTGGATGGATACGAGAGTATTCTCACACCATCCTCACTGGATGAGATGACCGTGGAGCAGTTTGACAAGACCGTTGCGCAGCAGCCGTCTGCTGAGAACAGCAATTCGCTCGGCAAGATCGTCAAGGGATTCAACTGGTATCTGGCAGCTAAGATTCCGGCCGAGCAGGCCGAGCGTCTGCAGGTCGGTCAGGAGCTGACGGTAAACTTTACGCAGGCTTCGATGGAATCCAAAGTAACCGTACATTCCATCAACCATCAAGGTGACAGCGATACAGCTCTGCTGGTGATGGAAGGCACAGAATTCAGCAGTGAAATGGTTTCCATGCGCGAACAGCCAATCGAAATTATCATTGCGACCTACACCGGACTCAAGGTGCCGAAGAGTGCCGTCCGCGTGCAGGAACAAACAGACAGCGACGGAAAGACCACGCAAATTCCCGGCGTGTTCATCCTGAGCGGCTCGATACAGAAATTCAAAATGATCAACGAGCTGTTTGAGGCGGACGATTATTATGTCGTCAAACAGAGTGCGACCGACTCCGATATGCTGGTCGAGCGAGACCAGGTTATCGTTCAAGGTAAAAATCTGCAAAACAATATGGTGGTGAAAACATGACGGAGCAAGAAAAGAAAGAACTGCAGGAACGCGTAAAATCTGTGATCGAGCGCGTCAACAATGCCGCCGTGCAGGCAGGGCGCGATCCCAGTGAAATTACGCTGGTGGCTGCGACCAAAATGAATGACGCCGAGCGCGTGCAGGCAGCCATCGAAGCAGGAATCCGCGTGTGCGGTGAAAACCGTGTGCAGGAGCTGCAGGAGAAGTATGAACAGGACGCCTACGATGGCGCAGACCTTCAGTTTATCGGCACGCTGCAGACCAACAAGGTCAAGTACCTGATCGGCAAGGTTTCGCTGATTCAGTCAGTCGGCTCGGTTCATCTCGGCGAGGCTATCGCCAAGGAAGCCGAGAAGCGCGGTGTTTGTCAGGATATTCTTCTGGAGGTAAATATCGGCAGAGAAGCCGCAAAAAGCGGTCTTCCGCCCGAAGAACTGCACGATGCGATCGTGAAATTGAGCGCAAAAAAGTCACTTCATATCCGCGGATTGATGGCAATTCCTCCCGTTGCAGATGAAAAAACAAAAAATTCAAACTACTTTACCGAAATGCGTCAAGTATTTATTGACATTTTGACGAAAAAATACGATAATGTAGATATGGATTATTTGTCTATGGGAATGACGAATGATTTTGAAACGGCGATTGCGTGCGGAGCGAACATGGTTCGCGTGGGCACGGCGATCTTTGGCAAACGGCCGTATCAGATCGTTTCGCCTTAAAACATAAGGAGGAACTTGGCATGGGTTCAATCAAAGGCTTTATTGATTGGGTAAAGGGCAGCGAGTTGGAGGACGACTACGAAGACGAGATGCCCCGTCAGAGAAACGAAGAACCTGCGATGGATAGCGAGCCATCATCTTACAATAGAAGATCCTATGACCGTTCGTACGACAGCGATGCACAGGACGCGCCTCAGGTGCGCCGTCACGATCGCAGCGATAAGGTTGTAAACATCAATACTACTACACAGTTGGCTGTGGTTCTGGTCAAGCCGGATCGCTTTGAGGCGGCTGCAGAGATTGCAGATCATCTCAAGGACAAGCGCACGGTTGTCCTCAATCTGGAGCAGACCAACAAGGATATTGCCCGTCGCCTGGTGGACTTCCTCAGCGGTGTTGCGTATGCAAACGAAGGCAAGATCAAGAAGGTTGCAAACAGCACCTATATTATCACACCCTACAATGTTGATATTATGGGCGATCTGATCGACGAACTGGAAAACAGCGGTATGTATTTCTAAGCGCAGATCGTGAGTACTATCGTGAACAGCTTGGTAATATATTTCGTAGGCAGCTTATTGCGCATTCTGCAGTTTATGTTTTTTGCACGGGCAATCATGAGTTGGTTCGTACAGGGCAGCGACTCAAAAATCTACGAGTTTCTGTGTCTTGTTACCGAGCCGCTCATTCAACCTTTTCGCAGTCTGCTGAGCCGCGTGAGTGCACTGCGGAATTGTCCGTTTGATTTTGCGTTTATGCTGGCATTTTTTGTTCTGATTGTTTTAGAACAAATGGTATATATGCTTTAAGCCTGCCGGACAAACGGCGCTGATTTGGTCGGGCGCAGCCCGACCATTTTTCCGTGTCAGTACGGCAAATGATATAAAGACGGAGGAAAAACATATGACGGTGCAGGAAATACAAGAAATCGGCTTTGAAAAAGCAGTTTTCGGCGGATATGACATGAAGTCTGTCGATACTTTTCTCGAGCGTGTTGCAGAGGAATTTGCAGCGATGCAGAAGGAAAACGCTGCTATGAAGGCAAAAATGAAGGTGCTGGTCGATAAAATTGAAGAATACCGCGGTGTTGAAGAAGGAATGCACCGTACCCTACTGACCGCTCAGTCGATTGCACAGGAGACAATCGACAAGGCCAAGAAGGAAGCAGAGGAGATCATTGCTTCTGCGAAAGATGAAACCGCAAACAAGGTGAAAGACACCCAGGCGGAAATCAACACCGAGGAACAGAAACTGGAGACTGCCCGCAAGAACACTGCTGAGTTCATCGCTCATGTAGCAAAGCTGTATCAGTCGCAGGCAAGAGCACTGGCAGAGTTGGCGAAGGGCGAAAACCTCGCTCCGGTACAGCAGACTGAAGATGCAAAGAACACAAATGCGACTGGGAAGGGCGATGCACCGGTGGAAGATGCAACGCGTAAATTCGACTTCGGCGAACTGCAGTTCGGCACTGAATACGACCCGAAGGACGTTAAGTAAATAAGCGAAAGGACTGAATACTGCACAATGCAGCAGGATTACAACAACACGATCAATTTGCCCAAAACCGAATTCCCGATGCGTGCCGGTCTGCCGAAGCGCGAGCCGGGTTTTCTGGAAAACTGGGAGAAGAACGACCTCTACCATGAACTGATGAAGAAGAACGAAGGCAAGCCGCTTTTCGTTCTGCACGACGGCCCTCCGTATGCAAACGGCAATCTGCATATGGGTCACGCACTGAATAAGATCCTCAAGGATTTTATTCTGCGTTCGCGCAATATGATGGGTTATCAGGCTCCGTACATTCCGGGCTGGGATACCCATGGTCTTCCGATTGAGCGTCAGGCAATCAAGGCTTACGGCATGGATCGCAGCAAGGTTTCCACTGCGGAGTTCCGCTCCAAGTGTGAAGAGTTCGCACACGATCATGTTAATACCCAGCGTACCCAGTTTAAGCGTCTGGGCGTTATCGGCGACTGGGATCGTCCGTACCTGACTCTGACCCACGATTACGAGGCTGCTCAGATTGAGATTTTCGGCGAGATGGCTAAGAAGGGTTACATCTACAAGGGTCAGAAGCCGGTTTACTGGTGCCCGCACGACGAGACCGCACTGGCTGAGGCAGAGATTGAGTACAAGGATGTTCCGTGTAAGTCTATCTTTGTAAAGTTCGCTGTAACCGATGACAAGGGTGTTATCACCAAGCTGCTTGGTACCAAGGAGAATGTATATTTCGTAATTTGGACCACCACTACCTGGACCATTCCGGGCAACCTTGCAATTTCTCTGAACCCGAACTTCGAGTACGATTTTGTTAAGGTTCCGAACGGCGAGATTTATGTTCTGGCTAAGGAACTGGTTGCTTCTGTTATGAAGACTGCCGGCATTGACAGCTGGGAAGTTCTCGCAACCGTTCTCGGCTCTGATCTGGAGCTGATCAAGACCAAGCACCCGCTGTTCGACCGTGATTCTCTGGTTATCACCGGTGACCATGTAACGCTCGATGCCGGTACCGGCTGTGTTCATACCGCTCCGGGCTTCGGTGCTGATGACTTTATTGTTTGCCAGAGGTACAACATCCCGATCATCGTTCCGGTTGACGGCAAGGGACGCCATACCGCTGAATCCGGCAAGTACGAGGGTATGTTCGTGGATGATTCCAACGAGGTTATCCTCAAGGATCTGGACGACTGCGGCGCACTTCTCGCAACCGAGGACATCGTGCACAGCTATCCGCATTGCTGGCGCTGCAAAAATCCGATCATCTTCCGTACCACCGAGCAGTGGTTCTGCTCTGTTGATGCGCTCAAGGATGACGCAGTCAAGGCTTGCGAGGACATCAAGTGGATTCCCGGCTGGGGTCAGGAGCGCATGACCTCCATGATCCGTGAGCGTTCCGACTGGTGTATTTCCCGTCAGCGTGTCTGGGGTGTTCCGATTCCAATCTTCACCTGCAAGAAGTGCGGCAAGCCGCTGGTAAATGAGCAGACGATTAAGACCGTTGCTGATCTGTTCCGTGAAAAGGGCTCCAACGCATGGTTCGACATGACGGCTGCTGAGATTCTGCCGGCAGGCACCAAATGTGAGTGCGGCTGCAGCGAGTTCGACAAGGAAACCGATACCATGGATGTATGGTTCGATTCCGGTTCCTCTTGGCGCGCTGTTATCGAGAACCGCGAAGGCCAGAAGACCCCGGTTGACGTATATCTGGAAGGCAATGACCAGTATCGCGGCTGGTTCCAGTCCTCGATGCTGACTTCTATTGCTACGCAGGGCAAGGCTCCGTACAAGACGGTTATCACCCACGGTATGATTGTTGATGAGGAGCGCCAGAAGATGTCCAAGTCTCTGGGCAATGGTATTGCTCCGGAGGATATCCTCAAGCAGTATGGCGCAGACGTAATGCGTCTGTGGGTTGCTTCTTCTGACTACCGTCAGGATATGCGTATTTCCAAGGACATGCTCAAGCATCTGTCGCAGAACTACCTCAAGATCCGTAACACGGCTCGCTACATTCTGGGCAACCTGTTTGACTTTGATCCTAAGACCAACGCTGTTGCATACGCAGATATGCCGGAGCTGGATAAGTGGGCACTGATGAAGCTGAACGACCTTGCTGCAAAGGTTCGTGAGGGATATGATAGCTACGAATTCCACACCGTATTCCATGCAATTCATAATTTCTGTGTTGTTGATATGTCCAACTTCTACCTCGATGTGATCAAGGATCGTCTGTACTGCGATGAGACCGATGGTCTGAGCCGCCGCTCTGCACAGACTACGATCTATCGTATCCTGAGTGCGCTGGTTCGCATGCTGTCTCCGATCCTGTGCTTTACCGCAGACGAAATCTGGCAGGCTATGCCGCACGCTGCTGAGGATGATGCTCGCAACGTAGCATATAACGAGATGCCGCAGGCTGACGAGGCTTTGTCCTTCAGCGATGAGGATCGTGCTAAGTGGGACAAGCTGACAGCATTCCGCGATGATGTAAACAAGGCGCTCGAGGGTGCGCGTACTGCTAAGACCATCGGCAAGCCGCTGGAAGCATGCGTTACTGTTTACGCTGACGCTGAACAGGCCGCATTCCTGAGCGGCTGTGGTCAGGATCTGGCTGATCTGTGCATTGTTTCCGAACTTGATGTCGTTGCCGGTGACGGTGAGGGCTCTGCAAGCGAGAATCTGCCGGGTCTGAAGATTGCTGTTGCCCGCGCAGCAGGTGAGAAGTGCCTGCGCTGCTGGAAGCAGGCTAAGACCGTTGGTTCTGATGCAAAGCATCCGGGGCTGTGTGCTCGCTGTGCCAAGGTTGTAGGCTAAAAGAAGAATCCAAGGGGGAGCAGAGCAATTCTGTTCCTCCTTTTTGTTTTGGAGGTAGAAAATGCCGATTTATATTTGTGCAATTTTGCTGATGATCGCGGCAGATCAGGCAGTGAAATACTGGGCGTTTACATCCCTGCAGGCACAGCAGACCATTACGTTGATCAATGGTGTGTTTCACTTGACCTATATTGAGAACCGCGGTGCAGCATTCAGCCTGTTCGCGCAGTTTGATTCACGCTGGATCTTTGTTATATTGGCCATTGTGATTACAGTTGCCATTTTCACAGCGATTTACAGGAATATGCTGCAGACTCAGCTTGGCTGCTGGTCGCTGATTCTGGTAGCGGCAGGCGCACTCGGCAACGCCATTGATCGTGTAGCACGCGGTTTTGTTGTCGATATGTTTGACTTCCGTCTGATTCATTTCCCGGTATTTAATGTGGCAGATATCTTCATTTGTGTAGGTGGCGTACTGTTTGTGCTATATTTTATGTTTCAGCACAAGGAGACAAGCGAAGCGGAGAAGTAACCATGAGTGAATTACAATTTACAGTTCCGATAGAGCAATCCGGCAAGCGTATCGACAGCTGGCTGGCAGAGCAGATTGAAGGACTGACCCGCTCTGCGGCGCAGAATCTTCTGTCAGAGCAGGCAGTAAGCTGTAACGGTCAGCCGCTCAAGAAAAATTACAAGCTGGTCGGCGGCGAGGCGGTTACGGTTCAACTTCCGGAGTTAAAGGAAGTTGATCTCAAGCCGGAGAATATTCCGCTAGATATCGTTTATGAGGATACGGATATTGTGGTGGTCAACAAGCCGCGCGGCATGGTTGTGCATCCTGCGGCTGGCAATTGGGACGGCACGTTGGTTAATGCATTGATGTACCACTGTGGTGACAGCCTGTCTGGTATTAACGGTGAACATCGACCGGGCATTGTGCATCGTATTGATAAGGATACCAGTGGTCTGCTCGTTGTGGCGAAAAATGACGCCGCACATCAGAGTCTGGCGGCTCAGATTGCGGCGCATACGGCATATCGCGGCTATGAAGCGATTGTGGTTGGTTCTGTTAAGGATGATACGGGAACGGTGGATAAGCCGATTGCCCGTCACAAGACGGATCGAAAAAAAATGGCAATCGTGGAGGGCGGACGTGAAGCAATCACGCATTATACTGTCATCAAACGATATAACGGCTACACATATATGGCATTTCAGCTCGAGACCGGACGTACACACCAGATTCGTGTACATATGGCATCTATTGGTCATCCGATTATCGGTGATCCGGTGTACGGACTGAAAAAAGACCGGTTTTCCAATATCGGCGGTCAATGTCTGCATGCAGCGAAGCTGACGCTCACGCACCCGAAAACAGGGGAGCGGATGGAGTTTTCGGCATCGCTGCCACAATATTTTACTGAAGTTCTTGATAAATTGGGGCGTATGCAATGAAAAAGTTTAAGGGTATGCTGTTGGCCTGCGATATGGATGGTACGCTGCTCGATGATTCAAAGCAAATTCCGGCAGAAAATCTGCGTGCATTACAATATTTTACGAAACAGGGAGGACGGCTGTCGCTTGCGACCGGCCGTTCTCCTCATGCTATTGGCACATATATAGCTCAGTTGCCGGTCAATGCGCCATACAGTGTGATGAATGGTTCATTGATTTGCGATGAAAATCGCCAGATTTTGCATTGCTCCGGTATGCCGTACGAGACGAAAGAAATGATTGAGCATGTATTGTTAAATAATTCACAATTTGGATGCGAGATTTTTACCGCCGAAACAGCGCTGATTCGGCAAATGAGCGATCACACGCTGCAGCACATGCGCAAGCTGCATTTAGATTATCAGATGCTTTCTAATGAGCAGTTTGCAAAAAGCGCAACTGCGGATTGGTGTACGGTCAATTTTACCGGTGAACCAGCACCGATCACCGCACTGACGCAGGATTTACTGATTCGGTATCCGCATGTATTTGATGTGACATCCAGCATGCCGACATTCTGCGAAATCACAGCCGCGGGTGTGAATAAGGGTTCGGCTCTACGAAGTATTGTTGAATACTTACCGGACGTTGAACGTGTGTTTGCCATTGGCGACAGCTACAATGATGAATCCATGCTGCAAGAAGCTCAGATTTCGTTTGCACCAGCCAATGCAGAGCCGGAAGTGCTGCGAAATGTAAATGTGATGGTAAGTTCTAATAATGATCGTGCTGTGGCTGATATGATAGAGTATCTGGAGAAAATAGGATGAAAACAGTTAATTACTAATTGTTATTAGATAGATGGTTTGCTAATTATACAAAATCATTATTTTGTATAATTACCTACGCAGCCGATTTCACTCGCCCAGGATCGCCGCAGCGCTCTTGGGCTCGTTCCATCAGCCGCGCACAATCTCTTGATACGCTAATATATACAAAATAACGATTTTGTTATAATTTGCGCTTAATTACATTACTTTCGCACTATTTCTTTTACTTTGATGCCAATTTCAGCAGCAACTTCACGCAAATAGGATTCATCCAAACCATCCGACCACCAGAAATATTCTTCAACATATTTCGAGCCGATCTGAATAATAGTCCTGCCAATAGCCGGCACAATCTCAGCCGGAATATTACCGTTAATCATATACTTTCTAATCATTTCATTTCCTCCTGTTCGCCTTCAATGACATCAAATTTCACTTCGGGCTTAGTCCATTTATCGGGCAATTCAAATTCAACATCACTAAGATCCGCCCATTTATCTACCGACACCCTATTGCCATACATTAAAATTTCTGCTAAAATATTGGAGTAAGATAATTTATCCGGCGCTATGAATCGGGCAGTTGACTGTAACAACTGCTCGATTTCTTTTTTTGTCCTAAACGGCAATTCACGCAACAACGTAGGATCAGCACTACAAGCAAGATACAAAACCCTTTTCGTGCCCTTAAGCCCATCAGGAGGTGCGACAGAATGTAAATCCATCACACGCGGAAATATACGCTGGAACTCCTGCCAAGAACTATTTGCATAATCAACAGTTATTTCAATGCGCGTAAGATCCGATTCCAAACGCTGCTCAAGCGCTTTATTGTATAACTTAACATTACCGTGATTAGATCGAACACCTAAATATTCGGTGCGATTCTCACCGCCATAATCCAAAAGCGAGTATTTGCGAATATCCTTGAGCAACCGCAAATGACTACGAGGAACAGGGATATCAATAGCAACATCAAAGCGCCGAAAATCCACAAACTTAGAACGCTGAATCAACATTTGATACAAGTTTTTAAACCAACGAGAATTTCCGACCTTAGCCGGATTAAACTCTAATTTAGCATCCATTGACCAACTTGTATAATCCTTGCCATAAGTACCGAAGCCCAAATAGAACGTTATACCGTCCTCTGTCTGTAACGTGTAATTATCTTGCATCAATGCCGGATGATAACCACGCCAAGACTTGACGAGATCGCAATAAGTATGATCATCAATTGTCCAGAGCCGCACGAGCTCACCCGCAACGGCTTTAGGCAATCGCAACAAGACAACTAATTTATCTAAAATATACATAACCTATAAAGTATACCTCCATAGTAGAGAATTGCGGATTTGCATACTGATAAGCCCTATTTAGAAAGGGGGCTTTGCCCGAGGAGAAAATACAGATCGACAGTTTCACCGTTCGGACTTTCAACCTTTTTCCAAGACTCGATGATCCCGCAGCCAAAGAGATTAGAGAAGCTACGCGCGGTCAGATCAGCATACTGAAAAAGATACCCGTCCACGAACAGCCACAGGCTAACCCGCCCGCCATCAGACGGCAGACCAGCCACAGCCAAAAAGCCACCCTTTACAAGCAGCTCCAAGATTTCATACGGATCATAGAGCATTACCCTTCCCCCTTCTGTTGTTCAGGACGCGCGTCCTGCTGGGCGCCGAGATCGCACTTCTGCCCGCATGGCAGCCGTAATGCCCGGAGCAACCTTGCTATTACTGCCTTTATGCGAACCGCCAAAGGCTCCCGCATTTCCTGCGGCTGTACTTCTGCTGCAAGATTAGCCCCGGCGGATTGCAAATTTTGCGCTGCAGCACCCCGGAGCTGCGCGGCAACACTCGTTTTTTCTGCAAGACGATCCGTCTCTCCTGCAATTCCAGCGTCCGCGCTGTCTGTCGCTGACAGTGAGGCAGTATCAGCGCACGGGCTCCCACCGCTACGCGGTGCCCCCTGTGCGCTGATAGCGCCATCTGTCAGCGTATCAAAAAGCGCGTAGCTATCGTAATGCGCAGCTATACGTTTGCGATACCATATAATCTGCCGACCAAGCACCACACGCTGACCGTACCACTTCTCAATAGCCAAAAAACCCGTAGGAACGAAAAAGAAAAAACCGTTGTTGACTTTAACGTGCTTAACGTCATATTCGACCAAAGAACGGATCTGTTTATCTAACATCTTATCCGACTGAGCAACGAGAATGATATTAAACCCGAATTTCCGGTGCTGACTCAAAAATTTGATCCAGTCCATGCGAGTATCTGGTGTACGTTTCAAAGCACCGTGGATAATACCTTTGCCGTTCCAATCACGAGAGTTGAAAATACATTGCGCCTCGTCGATAATCAAAAGACATTGCCCCTCAAGCCCGACCTTATGATATTTACGCGCGTACTCCATAAGCCGCGAAATCGTAATCTCCGAATTATCCCAGTATTCAAACCGTGCCGTTATCCGCTTACCTTGCAGCGGAAAGTTAGCAATCACACGGTTCTTACTGCGCTGCCCCAGTTTTTTCACCGCGTCCGCAACCGCATGATAACTCTTACCGCTACCAGGCGTCCCCGAATACAACCAGATCACAACAAAACCTCCTATTCAATCGTTTTGACCCAACGCGCCAGCGTAGACACAGCATAGTACAATCCCACAGCAACAAGCCAGGCCTCCGCAATACTGACAAATTCATATATCGGAATAAAAAAATTTATCTGCGCGATTAAATCAGCGAATCCGCTTTGCTCGATCAAATGAAACGGGCTACTGGGAAAGATACCTACAACAAAGTTAAGTACCACAACAACAGCGTCCAACAGCGCTTGCACAAACGCAGCCAAGCCCTTAAACATACAGTTACCCCCTTTACCACTTCACAAGATCCCGCGTACGCAGCATTAACATCCAAACAAACCAAACAAGCACCATATAGCGGAAAAACGCAAACGGCAACACCATATCCGACAAATCAACCTCGTGATCAACCTTAAAATAATGCGTGTCCAATTTTATCCGAAAGTGAAAATCCTTAGCCGTAACTGCAAACTGTTTAATCGAATCCACCAGATCGAACGGTATACAGAACGGAAACTTATCTGCAATCGCCAAGTTACGGAACCCGTCCATGTTCAAGCGAAAATCACTCGGACCATCAAAAAAGTTTTTCAGCAAATCCAAAATCTTTTGTAACAGACTGGTATTAGATCCGGTACCCGTTCCCTCGCCCGGCTTGCTGGGCGTGTCCGTATCCGTGCCGGCATCATCCATCGGTTTACCGCTAGTCTGATCGACTGGTATATCAAACGGAATATCCGGAACTTTAACGCCATCACCCCCGATCGGGTACGGAGCTGCTACAGCGTCCTTAGTGTAGGCCGTATCATTGGGATATGTAACATCACCAGTTGCAGTATCAACCAATGGTATATCCGGCATACGCACAAGATAATCGTCCGAGGGATATTTTAAATCAGGAACCACGGGAACAGAAGTAACACCAGTCAAAACAGACCCATCTACACGCCCGCACCAATCAACATAAGATACATCACCCAAAGTACCGTCAGTATTCCAAGCAGCAAGACCCACATGCGCAGAAGTAATATTATAAGGACCAATCTTAACATACACAGAAGCAACTTGCGAATATTTAGTTACTTCACTATGTCTTACTCCATTAAGATAAGATACAAGAGAAAATTCATACTCATTGCCCGAAGGTGCAAGAGTCCGAGTAACAACAAATTTCCAAGTTCCCTCCGAACCAACAAAAGTAACAACAGCAAAACGAGAATTATTCCAATCAGAAAGAGCAGATTCCGCAGCAGCATCTAAATCCGAACTGCGATCACCAAGAGTAATAGAATGAGAATCAACAGAAAACGATCCATCCGAATAAGACACATTAAAAGCATCTACAATACCCTGATACAGATCCTTACCGATCCGAAGCGCAGCGGAACCAATCGCCTTACCATGATCGACCGCCCAAACCGATATAGCTGCAATCTTACTTGCTATCGCCGTATTGCCCTTTTGCAGTGTTTTGTACATAGCAGCACCAACTTTAGCCATGTCGCCATGTGAACTAAATACCACACCAGCACCAACCAAAATCGTACCGACAAGCAATCCACCATAAGCAATAGTTGTTGCTTCCAGCGCGACAGCACCCGCCCGCGGCACCATAAAAAAGCACCACAGCACCAGCACGATCAACAGCAGACACAGGCAACGCACCGGCAAAGATCGCCGGGAAAGAGAAAAAGTGTATGACATACACGCACCCCCTAAGAGAGAAATAGCGGGAACGGGATTCAACCCGTCCCCGCATGGAGAATAAGATAGATATGATGGACTTACTTAGTGCTGCCGAGCGAACGGAAGTTGCGCCACAGAACACGAGCGCCCCAGAAGATAACGCCCAGACCGATACCCGCAGCAATAACCGCAGCCGAATCAGACTTGACGCTGGAAGCCGCCTGATTGATAGCTGTCATAACCGCCGCATTAGACGTTGAAGCAGTATCCCCTTCAAGTGCAAACGCAGCAGGCAGAGCAGAACCAACAGCCAGCGCCGCCGTACAACCGACCTGCAGATACTTGTTATGCAGATACTCACGCATTTTACTCATTTATTTTACCTCCTTATACTGAACTGTTAAGAAAATCTATCGCCCACCGAGCAAACAGCCCGGACAGAGCCAACGGGAATAACAGCGTACCAAAAAGCACAATATATGATTCAAAGTTAGCCATTGGAATCATCCTTTATAGTACCCTGATCAATAATCACATGACGCATACGCGCCACCTCACACAATCTTGCTTCCGTCTCCAGATATGCAGTATGTGCGTGATCGTTAATTGTATCATCAAGCTGATCCAGCAGCTCCCGTATGCGCTGCTTACAATACAATTCAAGCGTCATGTGAACCACCTCATTGCAACGACCAGAAAAGAAACTACAATCAAAAGCGCAAGCATAGCAGCAAGCACTTCTTGAATCTGACTAACGTCCTGCGCCATCTGAGAAACAACAGGAAAAAGATCAACCACATCAGCGGCATTTGCTACCGCGTCAGCAGCAGGAGCGACCGCCGCCGGCATTACTTAGCACCACCGGACTTCGCAAACGGTTTGAAAGGCTCGCGGTAATGCAGGTTAGTCATAACAACAGTAGCTTTACCACGAGCACCGGCTACAAGCTGGAAGTCAGCCGAATACACAGCCGGAACATCGCCAAGCGTTTCGTAAGTGGCATAGGGGAAATTTGAAGAAAGCACGTTCAAACCGCGCTTATTCTGCTGCGGCTGCGGATCCCAGTCTTCGACGTATTCAATCTTAGTACCCTGTACTACTTCGCCAGTCTTTTCGTCCGTCATGCTATAACGCCGAGCACTAAGGACTACAACATCACTTGTAAATTTCATAGGGTTTTACCTCCTGATTAAAGTTTCTAAAAGAAACATAACACAAATAATAAAATTATGCAAGTGTTTCTTTTCGCAACATTTGCCGATAATCCGTGTTACAATATCTTTAAGAGGTGAGGACGATGTACGATTATAGCAAAATATTACCGTTACGTCTAAAATACTACCGCGAAAAGTTCGGATACAAGCAAGATGATATTTCAAAAGAAATAAAAATCAATCGTTCTACGTACGCAAATTGGGAACGAGGTCACAGACAGCCCAATTTAAACCAATTCGCACAAATAGCCGACATTTACAACATCACACTCGACGATCTGTTAGGCAGAACAGACATAAAGGAGAAACATAACAATGCTAACACAACAATTTGAATGGTTTCTAAACGGAACAAATCAAAACGACCAAAAAATAGAAATAACGCTGGACAGCGAAACCGTCCAGCGCATTATAAATTTCATGTACCAACAACACCCCGACGAAAAAGGTATTTGCGAAACATGCAAACACTTTGAGCAATGCATTACCAAACTATATGAATCGGATTGCTCCGAATACAGCGCAAATTTAACAAAATCCTGATCCATTTTGTACAATTAGATTCTACACTACGAATGTCTACCTCGTCAACTGTTTTATACGGGTCATCGCTAGGATTTCTTCTCTTTCTGCGGCACATAGACCAGAATATTCCGCATGAAATGCAGCTTGCAGCGCTGCCATGAGGCGTCGGGAAAGGATTCACGAATTGCCGAAACCAGTCCGGCGTGTGCATCTGAAATGATAAGCCTGGGCGTGGACAGACCACGGTCCTCGCTGCTGGTCCACCTCGACCTCCATGAGCTCTGTGCACAGCCATTCCAGCATACTCAGCATCGGATCCGGCTCCGTCACACATTTCCGTCACACATTGCAGTAGCAATGGAGTCCTAAGGACCTGTCTATTTTCTGTTGTATATGTGATAGAAACCCAGTTGCCGCTTAATGGCAACTGGGTTTTTTCGACAGACTGTAAGCGGCTCATACAGAGCCGCTTATTTTAGTTATCCCGCATTCTTCAACCGAAACTGCTCAACCATCCGAATGAAATGCTGATGCACCGTTAAATCCTTATCTAATTCCGGATGAAATGCGGTCACGAGCATATTATCCTGCTGCGCGGCAACAATATTACTGTCAACAATGGATAGCACCTCGACATTATTTCCCACGCTCTCGATATATGGTGCGCGAATGAATGTCATCGGGATTCTCTCGCTACTGCCAAACCGATCATCCGTGAAAAAACTGCCAAGCTGCCTGCCATAGGCATTACGCTTTACGCGAATATCCATCACACTGAAGCATGGTATGCCGCCATCAATCTGCTTAGCCAACAGAATCAGACCAGCACAGGTTCCGAATACAGGAAGTCCGTTTTGAATCTGCTCACGCAGCGTATCATACAAATCCAGCTCGCGCAAGAGTTTATTCATTACTGTGCTTTCCCCACCCGGAATAATCAAACCATTCATCGGCTGATCCAAATCGCGCTTCTGGCGAATTTCGAAGTGCGGTACGCCGAGTTTATCCAGCACTGCGGCATGCTCTGCGAAGGCGCCCTGCAGCGCCAGAATTCCAACTGCCATTTTACTTGCCTCGCTCTGCCATCAGCAATGCGATTTCGTTCTCGTTAATGCCAACCATTGCTTCACCCAGATCGGTAGATAGTTCTGCAATCAGCTTTGCATCGGTGTAGTTAGTAACCGCCTTTACGATTGCTGCAGCACGCTTTGCCGGATCGCCAGACTTGAAGATGCCCGAACCAACGAATACGCCTCCTGCGCCAAGCTGCATCATCAGTGCTGCGTCAGCCGGAGTTGCAACGCCGCCTGCTGCAAAGTTTACGACCGGCAGTCGGCCATTTTCATGCACACTTCGGAGCAGTTCAACCGGAACCTGCAGTTGCTTTGCGGCCTCAAACAACTCATCCTCACGCAGATTCTGCACACGGCGAATTTCTGCGTTCATAGCGCGCATGTGACGAACTGCCTGCACAACATCACCTGTGCCCGGCTCACCCTTGGTACGGATCATTGCAGCGCCTTCAGCGATGCGGCGCAGAGCTTCACCCAGATCACGCGCACCGCATACAAACGGAACCTTGAACTGTGTCTTATCAATGTGGTATACATCGTCCGCCGGAGACAGCACTTCACTCTCGTCGATATAGTCGATCTCGATTGCCTCCAACACCTGTGCCTCAACAAAGTGACCGATACGGCACTTTGCCATAACTGGAATGGAAACCGCTTCCTGAATACCGCGAATCATCTTCGGGTCGCTCATGCGGGAAACGCCGCCTGCTGCACGGATGTCAGCCGGAATGCGCTCCAGCGCCATAACTGCACATGCGCCCGCTGCTTCGGCAATCTTCGCCTGCTCCGGTGTGGTTACGTCCATAATGACGCCGCCCTTCAGCATCTGGGCCAGCTCCTTGTTCAGCTTATATTGTACGCTCATGTCGTTCAGACTCCTTTGTTGTTTGGTGTATGAACGCATTATACGCCTAATCTGAATATGTTAAAATACTCAGATTGCAATTATTTTGTAATGCCAGTTTGCAAGAGATAAAGAAAAGCACGGTTTCTGTTCTAAAACAAAAGCCGTGCTTTATACTGCTTATCAGCTGTTATATGCTGTATTTTCCTCATCAGTTACCGCGTCTGATGTATTTGGTGTGGCATTCAGATAAACTGTTGCACCTTCATCGATGCCCCAGAAAATTTCGGTATTGTTCGCATCTGAAACGCCGGTTTCCACCGCTACCAGCTGATAACCTTCGGGTGCTTCCATGCCGTCCGGAATCGGCAGTGTATCATCGAACGGAATTTCGTTGCCGTCCTTGTCGATGAGCGTTTTGGTGAATACACCCGTACTGCCATCCGCCGTGTGAACGATAGCGGAAGTCGGTACCATCAGGCAGCTGTCCGATTCGGCAACTGCAATTTTGTAATCGACCATCATGCCGCTGGAAATCGCCTGACCTTCGATAGAATCAACCGTGATAATTGCCTTAAAAGTCGTCAGACTGCCCTGACTGCCCGTGTTCTGACTCGGCTCCGGCGAAACCGAGTCAACCACACCGGTGAGCGGCAGCTCGGAACCATCCATTGTGTACATGTTCATTGTCACCGTCTGACCAGGCTCGACAGACTGCACTTCATCTGTCGTCAGCTCGGCCGTAACAACGGTATCGTTCAGGTCGGAAACAACAACCAGAGGCTCGGTACCATCGGTCTCCTCCCCTTCTTCTGCGTTCAGTGAGGTGACAACGCCGTCAATTGAAGCCGTCATCGTAGCATCCAGAATCTCCTGCTGCAGCTTGAGAATGCGCGTCTGAATTTCGCTCACCTTGGCCTGTGCGGCTGCAGCCGTGCTCTGTGCAGCCGTGAGACTGTTTCGCGCGTCCGAAGTATCCGGCGCTGCAACATTGGAAATTGACATAATGGCTGCACTGCTGCTGTATGTGCGGTTCGAGCCGTTATAGGCCGTGATTTCACCGCTGATCGGTGCCGTGATAATCTGCTCCTTGCTGTAGTCCAACGTGCCCGAACCGGAAGAGAAAATCGTGCCGGCGCTGTCGCTGTTGATCGTTGCGGTAGCACTCGTTCCCTGCGCCAGTGAACCGGAGGGATTCTGCACGGTTAATACGACAAGAAAAGTACCTTTGCCGGAAGCGGAATCAATCGACGAAACCACAGCGGAAACCTGTCCGGCAGAGGTAGAGATCGTAGCCGTCTGACCGGCCTTGATATCTTTGGCATATTCCGAACTAAACTGTACAGCAAGCTGCATCTGGCTGTCGTTGACCATACGGCCGATGGTCTGTCCTGCACTTACCTTCTGCCCTACCGCAAATGTGCTTGATGCGATAAACTTGCCGCTGAACGGTGCCGTAGCGCTGCTGTGGGTGTACTGGCTCTGTGCCGAGGCAATGCGGCTCTGTGCCTGCGTGATCGATGCCTGTGCGTTGGTCAACTCACTCTGCGCGGCCGTGAATTCGGCCTGTGCTGCTGTCAGCTGTTCGCGGATTCCGGTCGGATCGACAACGACCAGCGGATCACCGGCATGCACCGCATCTCCCTCGGAAACCAGCACCTGAGAGATTTTGCCCTCAAGTCCCAAGCCAAGTTCTTCCGTGTTGCGTGCAGCCGTTTCACCGCTGCCCTCGATATAAGTGCCAATATCGCCATAGGTAACGACTGCAGTCGTCGGAACTGTGTCCTCCGTGCCGGTATTACGTGACTGAATGACAGCAAATACCGAACCGCCGACCAGCAGAATAATCAATCCTGCTGCAATGATAACGCGGACGCACTTGCTTCGATTAAATCTTTTGCGAAAGGATTCAGCTATCTGCTCTGCCTTCTCGTTTTTTTCGTCAGCATCAGCTTTTTCGGATGCTTCTTCCAGTGCAGTATTGTCCTCCGTCTGAACGGTCTTGTCAGCAGTGTTTTCTGACATCGACGGAAGCGTCTGTGTCTGCTCAAGCTCCTGTTCATGCTTGTGTTTGCCGAAGAACTTCTCCTTGTTCTGGCTCATATTTTGATGTTCCTTTCTATGCGCTGTTCCTGTAAAACAGAGCCGTGCCCGATCTTGAAAGTTATCTCTCGATCAGAGCCTGTAAAAAGTCATGTACTTTTGCGGGCAGTTCCTCCAGCGAACCGTCGTTGAGGAATTCCGCATCATAGGTATACGCTGCAACGCCGTCATCCGAGCGGTTGCCAAGCTGTCCGCGTGCCTGCTCAAGTGTCGGTCGACGCACGAGAATGGTCTTGCAGTTTACGCCTGCCGCCTGACGGAAGCGCTCGATCTCCTCCGGCTCCCGGATATGGACGAACAGCAGTTCTGCATCATTTTCAGCAAATATATGCAGCTGTTCTGTACAGTAACGGAACGGAAGGTCGTTGAATTCCGTGCAGTCTGCCTTCAGCTGCGAAAGAAAACGGCGTGCCGCCGGTGTTTTGGTGCCGTCCCATCCGGCGGCTTTGGCCACCTGCAAAATGGGTGTGATGGACGAAATGTTCTGCACCTTCCAGCTTTGCGCGGCAGCACTGCATACGGTATCCTTGCCGACACCGCCGCTGCCGTTTATGATAAACACTTGTTTGGTCAAGTAAAAGTCTCCTTCAAATGCGCATTTCTATACACTATACATTTTAGCACAGCAAATCGACCTTTACAAGCGGACAGTCTTTACAATTCTGTTAAAAAAGCGTGCCTGTTTTTGGCAGGCACGCCCGATTTCACAGGATGATGCAGATGAGTCCTCCTGCGCTTTCGTTGATGATCTTTTCCAGTGTTTCACGGATTTTACCGCGAGCATCATCCGGCATACGGCTCAATTTGTGCGACAATTCCTCACGCACGAGTTCATTGAGCGACTTTCCGAAAATATTGGTCTCCCAAATCTTCTCCGGCTGTTCCTCAAACTCGCTGAGCAGATAGTGTACCAGTTCTTCCGACTGCTTTTCCGTGCCGACGATCGGATTGACCTCGGCTTTGATGTTGGCCCGCATCATATGGATGGATGGTGCAGAAGCCCGCAGACGCACGCCATACCGCCCTCCTTGCCGAACGATTTCCGGTTCCTCGAGCGACAGCTCCTCCACCGACGGCATCACAATGCCGTAACCGGTCTGATATACCTGATCGAGCGCACCATGCAGCCGTTCGTACTGCTGTTTCACCGTAGCGAAATCCTCAAGCACATGAATCAAATCTGCGTCATCCCGCACCTGAATGCCGGTCTGCTCGCCGACAATGCCGTAGAATACGGTTTCCGGTACGTCCACACGCACGACCGCCGAGCCGCTGCCGAGCGCCATATTGTCCACGCTCGCCCGCTCGACGTATTCGTTCTCTTCGAGGGTACGGCATAGCTTCTGTACATCACGCATTTTCTCTCCGTCGGCGGCGGCTGTGCGAATGCACTGGTAAATGCTGTTCTGCACCGGATGATGCAGCGGCAGAGTACCGATATAACGCGGAAGGACAAAACCAATCTCGCAGACCGGAAATTCATACAGCACCTGCTGCAGAATATCCGCAATGCCGCTCTCATCCATTTCAAGACAGTTCACCGCAATCGGTGCAATCTGGTACTGCGATTGCAGCTCGTCGCATACACGCTGTGCCGCTTCGCCGTTCGGCTCTGACGAGTTTACCAGTACGAGAAACGGCTTGCCGAGTGACTGCAGTTCCTCAATTACGCGTTTTTCTGCCGGTATATAGGCTTCACGCGGCAGCTCGGTAAAGCTGCCGTCGGTCGTCACCACCAGTCCGATGGTAGAGTGTTCACCGATAACCTTGTGTGTGCCAATCTCTGCCGCTTCGGCCAGTGTCATGGGTTCCTCCTGCCACGGTGTAGATACCATGCGCGGTGTATCTCCCTCCATGCCGCCGAGTGCGCCCTCTACCAGATAGCCTACGCAGTCCACCAGCCGTACCCGGCATGCGCCGCCTTCCGGCAGAGCGATCTCCGCCGCTTCTTCCGGCACAAATTTGGGTTCGGCAGTCATAATTGTCCGTCCGGTGCCGGATTGCGGCAATTCATCCCGTGCGCGCTCCCGCTTGTAGGGATTCTCCATATCCGGCAGCACCATTGTCTCCATGAACCGCTTGATAAATGTGGATTTTCCCGTACGAACCGGACCGACAACGCCAATATAAATATCACCGCCGGTGCGACTGCTGATTTGATCGTAAATCTGGTTTTCCATTCTCTTCCCGCCTTTCAGTCCTGAATCGGAATCAGCAGCATGGCGTTCTGCACACGCTCTGCCTCTGCCGGCAAGTCATTCGCACAGCGGATCGCCTGCTCGGTTGTATCGCAGTTTTTGGCAATGTCCCATAGCCGTTCTTCGCCGGAGATTTGTCTGAGCACCAGTGTTACGCCGTTATGTCTGCTCTCCTTTGGCTTGATCTCCAGCGCAGAGATATAGCAGAACGTCACGCGCTCCTGTGTTGCAGCAGTGCCGTTTGCGTTGACAGTCAAAAGTAATCCGCGCTCACCCGCCGCTGTGGCGCGTGCCGAAAGTGTAAGATCTTCCGGCTCTCCGGCTTCACTATACGGCATGGTCAGCGGTACAATACGCTGCACTGCGCAAAGCTGCTGTTCATCACTCAAATACAGCACACGAACACCGGCTTTGACCTGCAGCTCGCTCTCCGATACGCGCTTTGCGCCGCAGCAGACCGCCTGCGCGGCAATCACATGAGAAACATGCTGTGCAGTCTGCAAAGTCTCACTGCCTTCGGCGGTAAACGGCTGCGCGGACGGCATATTCTGCAATACAGGATGTTCTGCCTGCGCAGCAAGTACCTTGCCGGGCAGATACATATCCTCGATGCAGCGCAGCTTACGCTCCTGCCGCAGCAGTACTATTGCTTGTGCGCTGATGGTGCAGGACAACATGCCATCGGATTCCAATCGGCAGTCTGCCTCGGATACAGTCATATGAACTGCGGTCAGGGCACCTTCTTCTGCTTCTGGCAGCTCGAGAATCTGCGTGAACGGCGTGCTGTTGTTCAGTACGCGCACAGCATCATCCTCCTGCATGGCAAGACAGTGCAGTATCGCTTCACCTTTCACGATGATTCTGCCATGCATGGCGCGGCACTCGGATACCTGCATCGTGCAGTCGGTGTGCAGAAGGGACAGCTCCGCTGCATCCGCAAGCTGTACGTCGTCCAGTATTGTCACCGGATAACTGCGTACCTGCTCCAGCAGCGTTATGCTCTGCAAATGGCTCAGGCATTCTATGCCGTCCAGTTCGACCGATTCTGTCACGTCGCACTCTGCTTTGCAATAGCCTTCGGTTAAAAAGCAAAGCTGAACGCTGACGCACACCTTGCGGCTGTTCATAGCTTCGGCCTCTACCGCAGCAATGCGGCACACGGTGCTGCAGACAGATTCTGCCGAGACACCCTCGCATTCCTCAATATGCGCAAACGTGACCGGCACGGAGAGCCGACGCAGCTTACCACCGTTTTCCGGTTCGTACAGTACGGTCGTCTGCACGGTGCCGGATACCAGCAGGCGGTCATTCTGTGGAGTCTGGTCCTTGATGACCGCCGTACCATACGCGCACACGATTCGACCGATATCTGGAAACGTGTCCGGCACAATCGAATCCGCACTCTCTGTCGCCGCAGAGATATGCGCTAATTTCTTATCGTAGTAGCAGATGCTTGTTTGATTTAGTTCCATTGATGCTGCCTCCTTTGGTTTCACCGCTGCTCCTGCATTACCATATGAAGCGCTTGCGTAAAATATGAGCAGATCGGTTTCGCTTTGGTGTCACATTTTCTATCCGAGCTGCTTATACTGGCAACAGGAGCGTGATGCGCTATGTTCTGCCGTGGTCAGGCGATCGGTCTTGCCGTATTTATGTTTGGAACAGGCTTGCTGCTGGGCAGTCTGCTCCCATCCTGTCTGCCGGTGTGGCTGATTGCACTGGCAGTGATCGCGGCAGGGCTGTTCCTGCTGCAGTGCTGAAGGAGGGTAAGGCATGATGAAGGTTGTTGTATGGAAAAGTCCCAAGTGCTTACGCGGGATCCTGTGCTGCCTGTTGCATGTAAACAGGGCATAAGAAAAAGCGCATTCGCAGATAAATCTCTGTGAATGCGCTTTTGGCTGTTTATGGAATTGTTACTTCTTTTCAGTCGTGCTGCCGAAGCCACCGGTGCGTTCACCGTCAGCCTCATCGTCCACGGTGATACCGAACGGCAGGAAAATACCCTGTGCAAAGCCATCGCCTGCGGCAACCGAGAGGGTTTTGCCCTTGTGATCGTCGCTGGTCATCTTAATGAGAATGTGTCCTTCATTTTTAGCCTCAAAGTAGTCGCTGTCGATAATGCCAACCGTATTGTCAAGCTGCAGACGGTGACGGAAGCCCAGACCGGAACGCGGGTACAGGCTCAGCACCCAGCCGTCCTCGATCATAACGCGGATACCGGTCGGAATAAGGATGGTCTCATGCGGAACAAGCGTAAAGCTTTCCGGCGCAAAAAAATCATAGCCGGCAGAGCCTTTGGTCGCGCGGCGCGGCAGCCGGATGTTCTGATAGACCTTCTTGGCCTCATCCGCGCTGCGGCGGGTAGCCGCGCACCAGTCACGGACAAACTGTTCCTCGGATACCTTGAAAAACTGTGCGATCTGTTGCATAATTCAGCACTCCTTTTTACTTATCGTCATGCAGGACGATACTGTTAGCCGCAAGCGTGCGCGGAACATCGATCACGCGCTGGTTGGCACTGCCGCGCCAGTGAAGCTGCGGATCGGCCTGCGCCTGTACAAAACGACCGTCGATCAGCACGTCAATCTGATCGAGAAACGGCAGCCACTTGATTTCCTCCCAGCGATAGCCGGTGTACAGCCAGATGGTCTTGTCCGGAAACTTCTGCCGAATCTCGCGGCACAGCTCGCTGACCTCCTCACGGTTGCCGGGGAAAAGCGGATCGCCGCCGGAAAACGTAATGCCGGAGAGATAGTCCTTGCCGAGCTCGGTGAACAGCTCATTCTTTGCTGCCTGATCAAACAGCAGACCGCCTTCCGCATCCCATGTGATGGGGTTGTGACAGCCGGGACAGGCATGTCCGCAGCCGGCCACCCACAGCACAACACGCAGGCCGTCGCCGTTGAGCATATCGTCCTTGGTTATATTGTGATACTGCATTCGTGTTACATACTCTTTCTTTCAGCAATTTCGGCCATCTTGGCATCGTTCAGGCGCGTATCGCCCTTCACGCGAGAGTAGGAAAGATAGCCGTTCATTCTCTCGATTTTGGTAAGGTTGCGGCTGCCGCACTTCGGGCAGACATCCATAGACAGTTCCTCATGACCGCAGTCATCGCAGTACGCGAGTGACAGATTGACACCCTCATAGAAGCCCTTTGCCATGGCGCGGCGCACCAGAGAGCGAATCGCCTCATGGTTGTAGTCAATCGGATACTTGACGTACTGAATCTTGCCGCCGTTGCACAGATTCCAGAAACGCCCCTCAAGATCCTGCTTCTGAATCGGTGTCAGGTCCTCGGTAACATGGCAGTGGAAGCTGTTGGAGACATACGGACGATCGGAAACGCCCTCGATGATGCCGTATTTCTTGCGGAACTGCTCAACCTGCAAACCGCACAGACTCTCTGCCGGTGTACCGTAGATAGCATACAGATTGCCGTCCTCGTTCTTGAACTGCTCGACTTTATCGTTGATATACTGCAGTGTTTCGAGGGCAAACTGACCGTCCTCGGCAAGCGATTTACCGTTGTACAGTTCCTGCAGCTCGTTGAGTGCAGTAATGCCGAACGATGCGGTAGCGGTTTTCATGATCGGCTTGATCTTGTCCGACGGCTTGAGATGTCCACCGTAGAAGCCGCCCTCGCAGTACGCCAGCGGATTGGTAGATGCACGCATCTCCCCCAGATACGCATAGGTGCGGATATGCAGCTTGCGGATAAGCTCCAGATAGTAGTCCAGCACCTCGCGGAACGGACGGCTCTCCTGCTGCGCCTTGGCGTAGATCATCGGCAGGTGCAGCGATACCGCACCAATGTTCCAGCGGCCGACAAATACCGGCTTGTCGCTCTCATCAGCGGGCTTCATGCCTCCGCGCTCGTACCACGGAGACAGGAACGCGCGGCAGCCCATCGGACTGATGATCGCGCCGTACTTCTTATACATACTCGGCACATAGCCTTCACCGGTCAGCGACAGCCAGTCCGGATACATCGCACGGGACGAGCACAGGATACCGGCTTCAAATACATCCTCGAGCAGCTTGCCGGGACCGTGCAAGTTCTCATCGTACAGGAATACGATCTTTGGGAACAGGACCGGCTTTTTCTGGCCTTTTTTGCCCTGCCCCTTGCGGCGTACATTCAGCATGGTAATGGAGGCCAGCTTGGCAAAACGACCGGTGCCGGTTCCCATTGTCATGGTGATGAACGGATAGTCGCCGCGGCTGGATGCTACCGTGTTGAACTTGTACTCCCAGCCCTGGAAGCCCTGCTCAAAGTCGTTGAGAATGTCCGCCATAACTTCCTTCTCGACCGTATCAGCATCCAGTCCCAGACGAGTATACTTCTCGGTCAGCATTTTGTAGCTGCGCTCGGCATACGGCTCGAGCAGCAGATCGACCGACGGCACAGTAAAGCCGCCGTACTGCTGGCTTGCAGCGGAAAGCACGATATCACCGATCACGTCAAATGCAACATTCAGTGTTTTCGGCTCGTTGTACCAAAGATTGCCCATCTCAAAGCCGTCCTTGAGGACACTCGCTACATCAAACAGGCAGCAGTTCATGGTATCGCGGCGTGCCGACATATCGTGGACGTAAATGTAGCCGTCCCGACAGGCCTGCAGTTCCTCGGTGTTCATAAAGAACTTCTGGTATAGCTCCTTGTTGAGCTGATTGAAGATCAGGCTGCGCTTAGTGGAGACCAGCGCGGAATCCGTGTTGGAATTTTCCTTATCGCCGATATACATGATAGACTGGCTTTTCTGGTATACGCTGTCCAGCATGCCGACAAAATCCTGCTTATAGTTGCGGTAGTCGCGGTAGCTTTTGGCAACCTCCGGCTGCACCGACTCAAGTGCAGACTCAACGATGTTGTGCATTTGCCAGATCTGAATCTCGGTCATGTGATGGTCACGGATATAACCCTCGACATGATTGCAGATCGACTTCAACTCATCCTCTGTAAAGTTGTAGAGGACACGGTTTGCCGACTTATTGACGGCGATAACAACCTTCTGGATGTTAAACGGTTCTTTGGTGTGATCCTTTTTGACAACTCGAACCATGTGTTGTTCTTCCTCTCTAAATTTCATACGTTCATCATTATATCATATTGTCCGATAAAAAGCGAACAAAAAAGCACTGCTGTTTACAGGCAAAGCGTAAAAGTGCATACCCATATATCATGTGCCGCTATTGCATTGTACCATACAAGATATAGATTTGGAAGGATAAAATTCGACAAAAATATCATACATATTTTTGCGAAAATAATTCTTTGCACAAAATCGTCGGTTTTGCTTTGAACTGCACCCCATTTGTTAGACAGTATGGTATACTATCTAACAAGTGGGGT